>ENA-OQKY01000034-OQKY01000034.1-human-gut-metagenome-genome-assembly--contig:-NODE-34-length-178938-cov-46.318800_pt1 | contig 178938 bp, 164 predicted proteins | sample MGYA00242652_ERZ504805 | MGnify/ENA primary metagenome ERZ504805 (study PRJEB26092, sample SAMD00036400) | human gut metagenome | host: Homo sapiens | study: EMG produced TPA metagenomics assembly...
AGGTTACCCACGCGTTACTCACCCGTCCGCCACTAGAAACCAGCTAAATCTGCCGAAGCTTCAATAAAAGGTTTCCCGTTCGACTTGCATGTGTTAAGCACGCCGCCAGCGTTCATCCTGAGCCAGGATCAAACTCTCTGATTAAATGTTTGATTCACTCAAGACAACCAACTAGCTTAGTTATCTCTCGTTTTTACTGTTTTGGTTTATTCAACCGTTCTTAAAAATGTAAAGAATTTTCGAGAATCGTATGTGTTTCACTGTTTAGTTATCAAGGTTGTCTGTCTTGCGACAGCTTGTTTATTATATCACTTGTTTTTCATCTTGTCAAGAACTTTTTTATTTAATTTTCAAGTTCTTTTTGATGCTTGCCGATCTCTGCATCAGCAACTCTGATATAATATCATGTCTTCAGTTTCCTGTCAACACTTTTTTTATCTTTTTTTCAACTTTATTCAACCATTTCTTTGTTGTCTGTCAAAAAAAATCCGCCTCATTCAGAAGCGGATTTATCATATCATTATTTTCTCTACACGTCAAGTATTATTTTACATTTTTTTACAATTATTTCGGTTTTTCTATTTTATTGATAAAAGATGTTCATAAATATCTTTATCAGGATATCCTGGTCATACAGATAGCTCAGAATATAGTCTTTCTTTATGATCTGAAGAGCTGTTTCTCCTAACTCTGTATTGCATATAATTGTCAACGCCAGAAACAGTATCCATACTACTATAAGAAATTTTGCTGCTCCGAGAAATGCCCCTGCTATCTTATTCATCCCATGAATCACCGGAAGTCTTGATATAAGATTGAGCATCCATGTAACACTTCTCACTAAGATAGTTGCCATCAGCAATGAAATCAGAAAAGAGATCCCATTTACTGCCATACGTGCCAGATACTGAGCAATATAATCCGAAAAAGTAGTTACTGCCAGATACTGATAAATATCCGAATTATTATTCCGGCTCAGTCCATTGCTCAGCAGATCAGGCAGGTTCATTTCATTTATAAAAGCTTCCTGCCCTTCCCCGCTGCTTGTTTGTTCATTATATTTCTTTTCCACAAATTCCTGACAACTGTTCTCTACTTTCTCGTAAACAGATGTTGTCTCACGGATAAACTGATTCACATATGGATTCACAAACCATACAAGAGACATTGACAGAAACACACATATAAGGGAAACAATTTCTCTTATCAATCCCCTTTTATATCCTCTGACGCAGGCCAGTGCCAAAAAAAATACGGCAATAACTCCTGCCCATGTTAAAGTCATTCAGTGCCTCCTAACTCAGTTTGATCACGTCTACACCGCTGTCCAGAACGAGAAGATATCTGTTCCATCCGATTTTAAAGAAATCTTTGATGGTTCCATCTACACTTCCCAAATATTTCTGAACGCCTCTGCTGTTCATCACACACATCTGAGAACTGTTATACATTAGAATATTTCCGCCGCTCATTTTGATAGTTGTATACGGAATATTAAAATCTTCTTTAAATTTCAGTTTGCCGTCTGTGGTGTATACTTCCATTGTATACTGTTTGTCTTTACTGTCATTCTTGAAAACAAGCCCGATCATATCATTATCATAAAACGTGCTGACAATCTCTTTATCTACTTCTACAGTCTTTACTTCCTTGGGAATCTGGCTCCCCTGATAGAGCGTAAAGCCATTATCCTTAAGTGCTACAGAACGATTATTATCGAGATACTGAATCTGCGGTACCACTACGCCTTCATATTTATATCCACTGACGATTCTATCATCCTCATTCTGTCCAACATCTCCGAAATTATAAAAAGCTACATAACTGGTAGTATCACTTCCATCCACAAACTGATACGCCACCATCATGACTACACCATCCTCAGATACAGCAATATCCAACGGATATCCAGGATCATCTACTTTTGTCTGATTTTCCGCAATAAGACTTCCGTCTGTACTGTAAAAATCAATCCAGGTATCATCTCCGCCGTCCAGAATCGCCGCAACAAGACCACTTTTAGATATTCGCGCTTTAATGATACTGTAAGATGTTGTCACACTGCCCGTTTTTCCGGATTTATCATAAATTTCTAAGGTTGTTCCGTCTTTATCTGCGATCACAGCACAAGTTCCATTGACATCTGCGATTGGATTCTGCATCTGATAAGTTTCACTCCAGAGAGTACTCATTTTGTCCGAAACAAGTGAAACCCCATCCGGACTATATCTAAGAATATCTCCATCTATTTCCACATAATTTGTGGACACGACATCTTCCTGCTCACTGGACTGAACCACTTTATAAGAATGATAACTTCTCTTTTCTATATAAAATCCCACAGCTGTTACGGCAACAGCAATCGTTACCACTGCAGCGACTGTTCTCTTTACTATATTTCTTTTATGGCGAGATAATCTGCGTTCATAATCATCCACGAATTCATCACCAGACATTCCCTGTTCTTTTGCCTGCTTGTTTCTCTCTGCCATAAGTTTTTTCTTTTTATGCTTTTTTACCATTTTCTTAAATGTATTTGCCATTTTAGTTCTTACCTTATTTCTCATCTATATTTGTCAGTTACTGTTCGCCCTGCTACAAACGAACAGCGAATCATTCATTTGCTGTTCAATTTTGTCCTCTATTATAGCACAGTTTTCTAAGGTAATACAATTACTTGTCCGGGATAAATGATTTCGTCTGCTGATATTCCATTCAGCTGGCAGACCTGACTGATAGCTTCTATGTTTCCATACCTGTCCATGCAAATCTGAAAAAGTGTGTCCCCCGGCTGGATTACATAGGACTCGTGCGTTGTCCCGGCTGCGGCTTTACTGTTCTCTTTTTCGGCAGCTTCTCTGACACGTTTTTGTGCCTTACGTTCATCTGCTTCCTGCTGATAGATCTGTTTTGTTCTGTCAGTATTCTCAATCTGTGCTGCTGAAATTTGTTCTGTTTTATCTGCATTTTCAACCTGTGATACTGAATCTTGTTCTGTTCTATCTGTATTTTTAACTTGTGATACTGAATCTTGTTCTGCTTTATCTACATTCTCATCCTGCATTGCTGAATCTTGTTCTGTTTTTTTTATGACTGTCGGTGACTCTGAAATCTCGATTTGGGAGGTAGGCGCAACTGTCGGCGATGGCGTTATCTCCTCAACTATTACCGAAGAAACTGTTGCAGCCTCTTTTCCGGATGTTTCTGTCTTTTGATAGCCTTTGTAAAAATTTACACCTACAGTCAGTACCGCAAGCGCCAGACATGCAGTCAGCCCATATGAAAAAACAGAAGGAGCTGCTGACTCCTTCTTTGTTTCCTTTTTATCTGTAATTATTTTCCGAAAATCTTTTACCGCCTGATCTGCATAATGTTCCTGCATCTCTGGCTGAAGTTCTTTATTTTTATCAATCATATAGGTCTGCATACTGGGATTCTTTTCATAATAGAGATAATATCCTCCGAGATGTGCCATCCCGTTATTCTCATAATGAAAAAATGCATCCTCTCTCTCCAGCGGTTCCATGAGCATCAAAACTTTTTCCCCGCCAAAATGCTTCATGTGTATTTTCGTCATCAGCTCAGACACTTCCATCACGAGCTGCGGCTGGGAAAAGAACCATCCCACGATTTCCTGATTTTCAAAATATTTCTTTTGATCTTCCTGAATCCGCTTCCACTGTTCTCCTGAAAAATCAATGTGATCCGGCGCTGCATCCATATCTGCTGCCATAACAGCTCCTTTTATAAACAGATAAGCTGTCTGAGCGCGCCATTTAATCTCCCCTGTAAGAACTGCCACTCTGGCCATCGGCTCTCCCGCTGTCCCCTCTGCCCTGGCAAGCCTTACCAGAAATGTGTATACATAGTCCTCCATGTAGATCTTGTAATCATCACGTACAAGACCGATCTGACGTATATTCCTGGGTAATCCAAACGGTTCTTCACCGTTTTTTGTATCCTGAGATTCGTCCTTATAGATTACTTCTATCATATCTCATCACCCCTTCGGGTATCAGAATAGCACAGGCAAATTGCGGATTTTAGCACTTTGTAAGAGAGATTTTCAAGAATTTGGCGACAGATTTTGCGCTGTGCATAATTTCTCTGTGAAACGGATATGATGAAACATAGGCATCATTATGGAAAATATTTCTAAATGCATGGCACAAAAATCAGCAGGAGGACCGTATGGTATTTTATGTAGACTCTCAAAAAAATAACTCCCCACAGGAAATTGCTTCTTTTCTAAATAAATGCATCCTTCATTACCCTGGCAAATGGTCAGAACTGGTCTTTCTTTGCATTGGAAGTGACCGTGTAACAGGAGACTGTCTCGGCCCGTATATTGGACATCAACTGACCAAACGCCTGGATGTGCATGATATCTATATCTACGGTACACTAAAAACCCCTGTGCACGCGCTGAACCTGGAAAAGATTTCCCACAAGATCAGAACAATGCACCCTGATGGTCTGGTAATAGCCATTGATGCCTCTCTTGGACAAAAAAAGCACCTGGGATACGTGACCATCGCTGATGGCGCACTGTACCCAGGTGCCGGAGTCCAAAAAGAACTTCCCCCTGTGGGTGATATTCATATTACAGGAATCGTAAACATCGCAGGACTTCTGGAGCAGTTAACACTTCAGACAACACGCCTGTCTACTGTGATTTCTCTGGCAGATACCATCACACAGGGAATCCTGAATTATACAAATTCTTTGATCTGTTTGTAGATGCCTTCTGCATCAAGGCCGTATTTCTCAAGAAGAGCTACAGCAGGGCCTGATTCACCGAATACGTCGTTTACACCGATACGTTTTACAGGTACAGGTGCTTTCTCAGACAGGCACTCGCATACAGCGCCGCCAAGTCCGCCGATTACAGAATGTTCCTCTACAGTTACAACTTTGCCTGTTTCTTTGGCTGCTGCAACTACAAGTTCTTCATCGAGAGGTTTGATTGTGTGAATGTTGATCACTTTTGCATCTACACCGTCTGCCGCAAGCTTCTCTGCTGCTTCAAGAGCAGGAGCTACACAAAGACCGTTTGCGATGATAGTAAGGTCTTTTCCTTCACGAAGTACGATACCTTTACCTAATTCAAATTTATAATCTGGTCTGTCATTGATGACAGGAGCTGCCAGACGTCCAAATCTCATATATACAGGTCCAACATGCTCGTAAGCTGCTTCTACCATAGCTTTTGCTTCGATATCATCAGAAGGGCATGCAACAACCATTCCCGGAATTGCTCTCATAAGCGCGAAGTCTTCACAGCACTGATGTGTTGCACCATCTTCACCTACAGAGATTCCGCCGTGAGTAGCACCAATCTTTACATTGATCTTCGGATATGCGATAGAGTTACGAACCTGCTCAAAAGCACGTCCTGCTGCAAACATAGCAAATGTGCTGGCAAAAGGAACTTTTCCTGTTGTAGCCAGACCTGCAGCGATACCCATCATATTGCACTCAGCAATACCGCAGTCGATGTGACGTTCCGGAAATTCTTTTTTGAACATACCTGTCTGAGTAGCTGCAGCAAGGTCAGCGTCCAGAACGACCAGGTTGTCATGTTTCTTACCTAATTCAACCAGTGCAGCACCGTAGCTTGCTCTTGTTGCGATCTTCTTTACTTCTGACATAATGCTTCACCTACCTTTTCTAAGTCTGCCATTGCCTGTGCATACTGCTCGTCATTCGGAGCTTTGCCATGCCATCCGGCCTGGTTTTCCATAAAGGAAACGCCTTTTCCTTTTACAGTTTTCATAATAATTGCTGTAGGCATTCCTTTGGTAGCCTTAGCTTCATCAAAAGCTGCCTTTAACTGATCCATATCATTTCCGTCTGCAACGTTAATTACATGGAAGTTAAATGCTTCAAATTTCTTATCGATCGGGTATGGAGAACATACATCGTCAATCTTACCATCGATCTGAAGTCCGTTGTTATCTACGATCACTACAAGGTTGTCCAGTTTTCTGTGGCCTGCGAACATAGCAGCTTCCCAAACCTGGCCTTCCTGAATTTCACCGTCACCTAATAAGGTGTAGACACGGTAGCTCTCGTTGCTTAATTTTGCAGAAAGTGCCATACCTACTGCTGCAGAGATTCCCTGTCCAAGAGAACCGCTGGACATATCAACGCCCGGGATATGTTTCATATCCGGATGTCCCTGTAAATAAGATCCCAGATGACGAAGAGTCTTCAGGTCTTCTTTCGGGAAAAATCCTCTTTCTGCAAGTGCAGAATAGTATCCTGGTGCTGTGTGGCCTTTGGAAAGTACGAAACGGTCACGGTCAGCTTTCTTAGGATCTTTCGGATCAATGTTCATTTCTTCAAAATATAAATATGTGAATACATCTGCTGCAGACAGAGATCCGCCCGGATGTCCTGCTTTTGCAGCATGTACTGCTGTAACGATGTCTTTACGGACTTCGTTTGCAATTTTCTGAAGTTCTAATTTTTCCATTATGGTAAATTCTCCTTATTCGCCGAATACTGCTTTATAATCTTTCTGGAATTTCTCGATACCTGCATCTGTCAGAGGATGCTTTGTCATCTGTACGATTACGCTGTATGGAACAGTTGCAATGTCAGCACCAGCAAGTGCGCAGTCTGTTACATGGATCGGATTTCTAACGCTTGCTGCGATGATCTCTGTTTCGATTCCTGCTACTTCGAAGATCTCAGCAATCTCACGGATCAGGTCAACACCTCTTGTGGAAATGTCATCAAGTCTTCCAAGGAATGGAGAAACATATGTTGCACCAGCTCTTGCAGCAAGAAGTGCCTGGTTAGCTGTGAAGATCAGAGTAACGTTTGTTTTGATTCCTTCTGCAGAAAGAACTTTAACTGCTTTCAGACCTTCTACTGTCATAGGGATCTTAACAACCATGTTTGGATGGATTGCTGCGATCTCACGGCCTTCTTTGATCATTCCTTCAGCGTCTGTTGTTGTAGCTTTAACTTCGCCGCTGATCGGTCCGTCTACGATAGATGTGATTTCTTTGATTACTTCGTTGAAATCTCTTCCTTCTTTTGCGATAAGGGATGGGTTTGTAGTAACACCACAGATTACTCCCATATCGTTAGCTGCTTTAATATCTTCTACTTTGGCTGTGTCAATAAAAAATTTCATGTTCTTAACCCTCCTGATTTTTGCTCACATAAGCGTTCATTTGATTTGATGATTTCATTATATCAAAGTTCTCGGGAAGGTCAAGCATCCAAAAAATTATTAATAATTTTTCTATTAATAATTATATTTTTTATTAATTCACATTTTCTTGTGAAAGGATTGTCAATCCGCATTTTGTACAGATTTCTACAGGATATCTCATTTTCAGATCTGCTCTGAAGTTCCAAATTATTATTAATAATTTCGTATGGCGTATTTAATTAATTTTCCCGGCAGGGTTCTTCCGGGTTCTTGCATATCCGGTTGTTCGCCTGGATATAAGCTTTGGCGTATATTCAATATTGTAAAGACTGATAGGTGCTGAGTCTGTCAGGGCTCTTTCCCTGGTATCAATCTTACGCAGAATGATATCACATGCATCCTGGCCTTTCAATGCTACGAAATGATCGATAGTTGTAAGGGAAATCCTGCGGATACTGGAATAAAAAATATTATCACATCCGATGACTGACACATCTTTCGGCACATGAACCTTTGCCTCATGAAGCGCATCCAGTGCGCCGATTGCCATCATGTCATTCTGACCGGCAATAGCAGTGAACTGTCTGCCTTCCTGCAGAAGTTCCATTGTAAGCTGATACCCCATAGAATACTCCGTATCCATCCGGGGTATCCTGGAATCAATGGACTCATCCGCAGCCTTGATGATCACATGCTCCTTCAGGCCTTCCTTCTCAAATTCCTTTACAAAACCGTTTACACGCTTGCTTCTCTGCCACTGTCTTCTGGTCAGCGGCGGAGTAATAAATGCCACATCTCTGTGTCCCAGATCAAGCAGATGTCTGGCCATCATTTTTCCTACCACTGTATTGTCCTGATTAATAGCGTCTACTGTGGTGGTTTTCTCCTTGTTGCTGATAATAACAAGGGGAATCGTCAGCGCCAGTTCCTCTACCTGCCGCTGAAAATCCGGATTCGGATTACAGCTGTAGATAATCCCCTGAGGTTGAATAGTGTGCATCATCCGAAGATATTTCTCCTCAAGGCGGGCATCTCTCTGCGTATTGCAGATAAAAACACCGTAACCCTGCTTATTAGCTACTGCCTCTACCCCCTGGAGCAGAAGCACGTAGTATGGACTGGTAAGAGTGGGGCAAAAGACAACGATCAGTTTTTCCTTCTTGCTGTCTTTTTTGTTTTTGCGGCCTGGAAGCTGATAGCCTAATTCTCTGGCAGCCTGTTCTACCCTGTCTACAGTCTCTCTTGAAAAAGAAACATTATATTTCTTATTCAGAACCATAGAAACCGTTGCCTGAGAAACTCCGGCTTTTCTGGCCACATCAGAAGAAGTTGCTTTCTTTTTTGGCAAAAAGACTCCTCCTTTGCATTATAGCTCTACTCGTCCCTCAAGAGCACGAAGCAGAGTTACTTCATCAATATATTCCAGGTCTCCGCCTACCGGAACACCGCTGGCAATTCTGCTGACTTTAATCCCGGTCGGTTTGATCAATTTGCTAATGTACATGGCTGTTGTCTCGCCTTCCAGACTGGAATTAGTGGCAACAATCACTTCTTTTACATCATCTTTAGTCAAGCGCTGCATAAGCTCTTTCAGCTTAATATCATCCGGCCCGATTCCGAGCATTGGTGAGATTGCGCCGTGAAGCACATGATAAACGCCATCAAATTTGCCGGTTTTTTCATAAGCAGCAAGATCTCTGGTATTCTCTACTACCATGATCACGGAATGGTCTCGCTTGTCATTGCTGCAGATCGGACAGATTTCCTTATCTGTAAGAGTATAACAGCATTTACAATACTGTACATTCTCTCTGGCGTTGACAATGGATGAGGTAAGTTGTTCTACCTGGTCTTTTGGCATATTCATGATATGAAATGCCAGTCTCTGTGCTGATTTTGCACCGATTCCCGGAAGATGGGAAAGCTGCTCGATCAGCTTGTTGATATGACTGCTGTAGTATTCCATCAGAATGGAAGTCCTCCACCAAGTCCACCCAGACCGCCGGTCAGTTTAGACATAACTGCTGCAGATTCTTCTTCAACCTTACGGAGCGCTTCGTTTGTAGCCGCTACGATCAGATCTTCCAGCATTTCGATATCGTCCGGATCTACTACTTCTTCCTGAAGTTTTACTTTTGTCACTTCTCTCTTACCGGAAATCGTTACTTCTACAGCTCCGCCTCCTGCTGTTGCTGTAAATTCTTTCTCCTCAAGAGCTTTCTGGTTCTCTTCCATCTGGCGCTGCATTTTCTGCGCCTGTTTCATAAGATTATTCATATTTCCCGGCATACCCATTCCCGGGAATCCTCCACGTTTTGCCATTTGTGGTATCCTCCTTGTTTTCTATATTCTTGCTATATTTCTTTCATGCGTTGTCAGGTTTCAAAAATAACCACCCTTAAGGCCGCTGAATCCCAAACCTGTCAATCCTGATCAGGCAGATATTCACAATTCATTTTCTGCACCGATAAATATCCCTATTCCTGTGGTTCATCAGGATCTTCTTCTATCACAACATCCATATGGATATTGTCTCTGATTGCCTGATCCACCGTGATATTTGCCAGGTTCGTATGCTGGTGCTGATTTGCTACCAACATCTGAATCTCTACAGTCTTTCCTGTCTGGGCAGCGATAATATCCTGAAGTTCCTTTTTTGCCTCCGGATTATCTACATATGACTGGCCCAGGAAATCCTGAAATTCCACATAAAGGATCGGCTCTCCCGTTTCTCCATTATACTTTGGAACTGATTTCTGAAGCATCTGTTTGAACATCCCTGTTGTCTGTCCTGTGATCACCCGCCAGCCTGCTACAATCTTCTGCAGATCTTCAGGTGCTGCTTTTGCAGGAGCCTTCTTAACTGCCGCCGAACCGACTGCGCCTGATATTTCTTCCGCACCAGATGCTCCCTGCTGCACAATTACCTGCTGCACCGGGCGTTCATCCATCCGCTGTTCCAGCACACGCAGTCTGTCCAGAACAGAATCTAGATTTGTCTCCATTGCAGGACGGCAGAGTTTGATCAGTGCGATCTCTACCAGAACTCGTTTCTGAGTGGCATAGCGGATCTGATTGGAAAGATCAGAGAAAATACGTATATAACGCATCAATGTCTCCACATCCAGCATAGTGCTTTCTTCTTTCAGAAGCTTCATATTCTCAGAAGAAACATCAATAGCCTCCTCCGGATTCTCAGAAGTCTTTACCAGAAGAAGGTTTCGCATATACCAGGTAAAATCGCCTACGAACTGGCTCAGCTCTCTTCCGCCTACGATCAGTTCCTCCAGGATATGGATGGAACCTGTCACATCTCCCTGGATTACTTTTCGCAGAAGTTTGCTGAACACTTCAGTATCAACGGCCCCCAGAACTTCCAAAACTTTATCATAGGTAAGTTCCTGACCCAGATAAAAAGCAATGCACTGGTCGAGAAGACTGAGCGCATCACGCATGGAACCATCTCCGGCTTTCGCTACATAGCGGACTGCTTTTTCCTCAGCTTCTATACCTTCAACTCTAAGCAGTTCATCCAGTCTGGCTGCGATCGTGTCTATGGTGATCCTGTGGAAATCATATCTCTGACATCTGGACAGGATTGTAATAGGAATTTTATGCGCCTCTGTTGTTGCAAGGATAAACATAACATAAGACGGCGGTTCTTCCAACGTTTTTAGCAGGGCGTTGAATGCACCTACGGAAAGCATATGAACCTCGTCTATGATGTATACTTTGTATTTGCCTTCTGTTGGACGGTAGGAAACCTCTTCTCTGATCTCTCTGATATTGTCTACACCGTTGTTGGATGCAGCATCAATTTCGATCACATTCATTGCAGTTCCTGCCTGGATTGCTTTGCACATGGCACATTCATTGCAGGGGCTGCCATTTACGGGATGTTCACAGTTGACTGCTTTCGCCAGAATCTTTGCTACTGTTGTTTTACCGGTACCTCTGGTTCCGCAGAACAGATAGGCATGACCAATACGATTATGCTTGATCTGATTTGTCAGGGTGGTCACAATATGATCCTGTCCTTTGACATCTGCGAAATTATCCGGTCTGAATTTTCTGTAAAGAGCAGTGTAACTCATGAACAATCTCCTATCTTATTATCACAGCCGCCGCGGAAAAAATTCCCGCGGCGGTCTTTTTTTGCATACTCTTGTATCTTATATGAAAAGGTATCTTTGAGTCAAGTACTGTTTCGTTATCAATCACCAAAACTGATGCCAATCTGCTTAGCAGCCTGTACCAGCTGGTCTTTTGGTGATACCATCTTAAGTTTGCCTGCACATTCTTCAAGAGGTACACGTTTAATCTTGCCATTTACCACACCGATCATTATGCCGTAAGCGCCATCAATGATCGCCTGTGCCGCACCTGCACCGATTCTTGTGGAAAGAACACGATCATACGGGCACGGCTCTCCGCCTCTCTGTGTATGTCCAGGTACTGTAACACGTACTTCACTTCCGATTTCTTTATAAATCTGATCTGCAATCTCGTAAGAAACTGATGGATATTTCTTTGCTCTGGCTTCCAGTTTCTCTTTATATTTCTTCTTTGGAAGCTCTGCATCTTCTTTAGAGATCGCACCTTCCGCAACTGCAAGAATCGTAAAACGTTTGCCTGCTTTGGCACGCTTCTGGATTGCTGCTGTAACTTTCTTAATATCGTACGGAATTTCAGGAATCAGGATGATATCTGCGCCGCCGGCAACACCTGCATGAAGCGTCAGGCTTCCTACTTTGTGCCCCATAATTTCCACTATAAATACACGTCCGTGTGAAGATGCTGTAGTATGGATGCAGTCAATAGCGTTTGTAGCAATGTTTACTGCGCTCTGAAAACCAAATGTCATGTCCGTTCCATAGATATCATTATCAATAGTCTTTGGAAGATGAATGATATTTAATCCTTCTTCTCTCAGAAGATTGGCCGTCTTCTGGGTTCCGTTTCCTCCAAGGATTACCAGACAGTCAAGACAAAGCTTATAATAGGTCTGCTTCATTGCCTCAACTTTATCCAGACCATTCTCATCCGGAACACGCATCAGCTTAAACGGCTGTCTGGAAGTTCCAAGGATAGTACCGCCCTGTGTCAGAATTCCGGAAAAGTCCTTGGCTGTAAGCATACGGTATTTGCCATAGATCAGTCCTTTATATCCATCATCAAATCCATAAACTTCCAATTCATCCACATTGTTGGTCAGTCCCTTTACTACTCCTCGCATAGTAGCATTAAGTGCCTGACAGTCACCGCCGCTGGTAAGCATACCTATTCTTTTAATCATGATAGTATCCTCCATTTCTGTGTTTTAACAATTATCAATATCTGCTGCAAGACACGCCGTATCTTCATGGGTTGCCGTCTGTAAACAAGCTGCAACACTATAACATATCTGTTTCCAGAATAAAGATAGTTTATTTCTATTTATTATATAATATTTATAGTTTTCACACAATAGTGTTGGAAAACTTTTGTACTACTGTTTACTCTATGCTTAGGAACACTTTTATTCTTGACAAAAGCGTCTTCCACCTATATAATCAAGAGTGCGCAGCCGGGGAGATAGCGGTGCCCTGTACCTGCAATCCGCTACAGCAGGGGTGATGCCAATCTGAGGCTTGAATTCTGTGGAGCTGCCCTTTATAAGTGGCGTTGACGTTTGGGTCTTACGCAACAGGAATCTGTGAACCGTGTCAGGACAGGAATGTAGCAGCACTAAGCAGAAGCTCTTGTGTGCCGTAAGGGTGCCTGGGCTGAGTTAACTGTAGAGGTAACGTCTGTGGAACCATTCCGAGGTGCGGCGCGCAAAAAGAGAATATTCATGATTTAAGTTATATATAACAAAAAGCATTCCGGATCTGATCTGTTGATCATTTTCCCGAATGCTTTTTTAATTCCATTTAATCCTCTACTGCCTGTATCCTGCCCCTGTTTTTGTATTTCTTCATCACATGAAAATAATATGGAACCAGTGGTATCAATGCTGCAATCCATGCAGTAGGATCAGCCATACACACTCCTGCAAAAGAAGTTCGTCCTGCGATCAGCACAACTATTCCGGTTCTCGCCACCAATTCAAATACACCGCCAAGCATCGGCACAAGTCCATATCCCATTCCCTGCAAAGTATTCCTGTACAGGAAAATACTTCCAAGAAATGGATAAGCCCAGAATACTGTCCTGAAATAGGTAACAGAAACTTTTACCACATCCTGCTCTGATGGATCCACAAAAAGATATGTCAGATATTTTCCAAAGAAAAACATCAAAAACATAACAAAAATGCTCCATCCCCAGATCATTAACTGTGTATAACGCACCCCCTGTTTCACACGATCCATCTTTCCCGCACCGCGGTTCTGTCCCACATAAGTTGCAATAGTCGCACCAAACGATGTAAATACTGTAGCAAAAATATTTTGAATTTTGCCCGCCGCTGAAAATCCGGCCATATGTACAGGCCCATAAATATTAACGGCACTCTGGACAATAATGGTTCCGATCGCCGTAATGGAGAACTGCAGCCCCATAGGGATTCCAAGCTTGAGAAGTCTTCCAAAACTATCCCAGGATATTTCAAAGTTCTTTCGTTCCAGGTGAAGGATTGGAAATCTTTTTACAATATAAATCAGGCAACATACAGCAGAAATCCCCTGTGCAATTACTGTAGCATAGCCGCATCCTTCTACTCCCATTCCAAAAAACGCAATAAATATGACATCCAGAATCACATTGATCACAGCCGAAATAATCAGAAAATATAATGGTGATTTGGAATCACCCAACGCACGCAAAAATGCAGCAAGTGCATTATATGCTCCTGTAATAATAAGTCCTGCATATATAATTCCCATGTATGCAGTTACGTCACTGAACACTTCTTCCGGTGAATTCATCAGATGCAGAATCGGTTTATTTGCAATACTGAATCCTATTGTCATCGCAATAGAAAACGCTGCCATCAGATAAATGGACATCGCAACATAATGTCGCATTCTGTCAAATTTTTTGGCACCAAACATCTGAGCTATAATAATCGCAAATCCACTGCAAAGTCCATTTAACCAACCAGTCACAAAAAACATCAGGGAACCGGTACTTCCAATCGCCGCAAGTGCATTCACACCGATAAATTTTCCGGCAACAATAGAATCCGCAATGTTATAAAACTGCTGGAAAAGATTTCCCAGGCACATAGGAATCATAAATTTTATGATCAGGCTCACCGGATTTCCGACGGTCATATCATTTGTCGTATCTTTACTCATTATTTATCTTCCTCTTTTGAATTTTGCTGATTTTCAAGTTTCTCCCGTTCTGCTTTTCTGATTGCTTTTTCCTGTTTCTTTTTCTCACGAAGTCTTCTGAAAAAATCAGACAACATTGCAGAACATTCTTCTTCCAGAACTCCCTGTGTAATCTTTACCTGATGATTAAAGCCATCTACCTGCAGGAGATTCATAACAGATCCTGCACATCCAGCCTTAGCATTCATACATCCAATTACCACTTCATCAATTCTGGACTGAACAAGAGCTCCCGAGCACATTTGACACGGTTCCAGTGTTACATACATCGTACACCCTTCCAGCCGCCAGTCACCAAGCTTTTTGCTTGCTTTGCGGATTGCATTCAACTCAGCATGAGAAAGTGTATTTTTATCCGTGTTTCTTCTATTGTAACCGCGCGCAATGATCTTACTTTCATATACGATCACACAGCCAATCGGTACCTCTTCCAGAGCTTCCGCCTTCTTCGCCTGACGGATGGCTTCTTTCATAAAACGTTCCTGATCTGTCAACTTCTGCCTTCCTTTCTGTTATTGCCGAAACCTGTTCAAAATGAACATACCATATAACTTATACCCCGCTGCCTTCAATATTAGCAGCTTTACATTTCACATAAAAATAGCCCGGAACATTCATTCCAGACATACCACTTATCAGATGCTTTAACAATAGCAAAAATACTTTTTAAAATCAACTATAACATACTTCAAATTTTCAATAATAAAACTGCTCTTTTTTATTCACTTATATTCTTCTGTTACAATATATTTATGGTCAAACTTTTTACTGCCAGTAAGGTCTATACAGATTCTGCTATGACTCTGCAACGCACAAAAAACCTGGAAACTTATCATTTCCAGGCTTTCTTACGCTAGTCGAAGCGACGGGATTCGAACCCACGACCTCTGCGTCCCGAACGCAGCGCTCTACCAAACTGAGCCACGCTTCGTCAATGCAAGTGATATTATATTAATAAAATTGCAGTTTGTCAATAGATTTTTTTCAATTTTTTATATTTTTTCGAATATTTTTTTGTAAAGGTCATATACATTATTGAATCTGGTTTTACGGAGGAAAGATTTTGGCTGGATATCGGCGTTTTATCGCATATGTATATGACTATGAAAACGGAAAAAAAGGCAGTAATTGTGGTTTCATTAAAGTTGAGGTGAAGGACCAGCAATGTTCTGTAGAAGTACATCTGCATTGTCAGGGACTGCCTGAAGATATCGGATGCAAAGTTTACGGGTTTACCCGAAAGGATGGATTAATCAATGGAATTCTGCTGGACAATTGCGAAACTGAAAAAGAAGTTGTGGAATGTCTGATCACCACAGATGCAATGAATATGAATTCGTCCGGCGTTTCGATTGGCAAAATGGGCGGAATGATCATCGTCACAGATACAGGCGGTTTCTTTGGCACTGAGTGGGATGACCAGCCTATCCGACCGGAAAACTTCCGAGAACTGAAACCTATTCCTGCCGCAGAAAAGAACGCACAATCACCAGATGTACCCGCTAACGAAACAAGTAAAAACAGCTCTGCTTCCAATATGCCAAATGCAGACTTAATTATCGACAGGTCTTCTGATATGGCGAATTCTCCTGCCACTGCCACTATACAAGAATTTTCAATACCTGATGAAGCTGCAGATAACGCACAAACTATTGTCTATAATCCAAATGAAAATAACATAGAAGCAGCTGTACCTACAGTGCCTTCTAAAAACATGGAAGCATCACTGCCTGACAATATTTCCGAAAATACTGATACACCGACATTTACACCTCATGATGAATCTGAACAAGAATCTGCATCGCCTATAGTCTCAGAAAAAATAAAATCTCAGGCTTCCGTAACCCCAAAACCAGCTGCCACATTCTCACCATTCTCAGATGGTGAACTGGCTGCTGCATGGAAAATACATCTCAATGACCTGAAGCGTTTCCCTCGTCACTACTGCGCACTGCGCAATAACCGTTTTATTCAATATGGACATTATAATTTCGGTCATTTGCTTTTGGGACAAAGAAATAATGGACAGTACATTCTGGGAGTTCCGGGAGGATATAATCAGCAGGAGCGTTTTATGGCAAATATGTTTGGTTTTCCTTATTTCAAGGAAAGCAACTATGTAGAGATACCCAAAGCCCGCGGGGGGTACTGGTATCGCTTAATCGATGCCCCTGATTCCCACAGATAAAATTGTCCTTTGAAGAATCTTCTGAAAGCTCTGAAGTTCTTCAAAAGTATAACTTCCATATCCCGGCTTGAGGACTCCGTCAGAGTCCTTATAAGCCTGGAGATAATATTCTCTGGCACCTTTAAGCCACTGAGCAATTTCTTCAAAATCTTGCTGTGTGTGCAGTTCTCTGACCACTGTAGTTCGAAATTCATACTCAAGAGTTCCTTGAAGCAGAAAATCTACTGTTTCAAAGATACTGTCCATATCCGGTTTCTCAATTCCCGTCAGATTCGCATAATTATCCGGACAGGCCTTAATATCCATGGCAACCTTGTCGATCAGGCCTTCTTTCGCCAGATGTTTCACAATCTCCGGTCGTGAACCATTAGTATCCAGTTTGATAGCATAATCCAACTCTTTAATTTTTCTCAAAAATTCTTCCAGATCATCAGATAACGTCGGCTCTCCTCCGGAAATGCAGACCCCATCCAGAATTCCTTTTCTCTTTCGCAGAAATGCCAACAGCTCATCCTGACTATAGTCCGGCTGTTCTCCGGGTGCTGTTACCAATATACCGTTCTGGCAGAATGGACAGCGGAAATTACAGCTTCCCAAAAATATGGTGCTGGCTACTTTTCCGGGATAATCCAGTAATGTTGTTTTATTAAAGCCACAAATCCTCATATTTTATCTCCATAATATTTTACAATATATAATGAAAGTGCTGTGTGCCAGTGGCACTCGTTTAGCACCGATCGTAGTAATAATTCTATCATTATGCATCTGAATATACAAGGCGGACGCCTTTGTAGAAAACACAAAAAGAACCCTGTTTGACCAGAGTTCTTTTAATCAGAATATCTTTTATCAATTAGTTCAGCTGATAAACATCTGCTGACTGAAGTCCGAAACTCAATGCTTCAGAATGACTGTTACAGTAGATATCTACATGTCCGTAAGGCGTTCCCAGATCCTCTACTGTGTAAACATTTCCATTGATCAGAAGCTGTGTCCCGAATGGAACACCTGCCATAGCTACTGTACGTCCTGCTGTCGGAACTGTTCCGCTGGCTGTCAGATTACCTGCTGTACCGCAGCACTGTGCACAGTTACAGTATGCAGTCAGTGTAAAATTACCAAGATATTTTCCCTGGCTGGAACTTGAAGCTTCTGAAGATGACTGGCTGTCATCTGATGCAGAACTGTCAGATGTATCTTCTGAATTACTGGTGTCTGTATTTTCGTCATAGGAAGAATCGCTGTCTTCACTGTAGGAATCTTCAGAATCAGACTCCTCATAAGTAGTATCTTCAGAAGATGCCTCATCTGAAGAATCTGTATCATAAGACTCAGACTCTGAACTGTCTTCAGATGCCTGTTCCTGTGCTGCCTGAGCTTCTGCCTCTGCTTTCGCCTGAGCTGCTTCCCTGGCAGCTTTTTCCTCTTCTGCCTGTTGTACCAGCTGGGCAATACTGTTGTCTGCATTATTAATCTCTGCTGTCAATGCTGCCGCCTCTTCCTGACTGGCACTGATCTGGTTTACATATGAGGAAATATTGTCACTTGTACTTGCTGCAAGGTTCTGAACTTCCTGCTGTTTGGATGCTCTCTCTGCAAGAAGTTCATCAATAGATGCTTTCTCTTCTTTTGCAGTATTCTCCTGATCTTTTATCGTGTTCTGGAGATTTTCACATTTTTCCAGCATACTTCTGTCATACTGGGAAATCTTTGCAACGCTCTCTGCATTGTTAAGAAATTCAGCCAGGTCTTTGGATGACAGTAAAGTTGTCAGCGCAGATGTACCTCCGTTTTCATACATGTACTGAATACGAAGTTTCATATCATCATACTGTTTGTTTAATGCTTTCTTTGCTTTCTTTAATTCTGTATGGAGCTGATTCAGTTCATTCTCTTTCTCTCCAGCCTGTAAGCTGAGATCTGAGATCTCATTGGTCAGATCTTCATACTGTGTATTTAAATCAGACAGATAGTTCTCCAGCTCCTGCTTCTTGCTCTCAAGGCTGCTGATATTTGCCTGCGCCTGTGCAAGTCCGGCTTCTGCTTCCTGTTTCTGCGCCTGCATATCAGCGATCGCATCTTCTGTTGCATATGCAGTTGTTCCCATGGAAAAAGTAAGCATTCCAGCCAGCAGTAATGAAAAAACTTTTTTCTTCATAAATTAATCACCTTTCTACTTAATCTGAATGCTAGTATACCATATTTCGTAAAAAAAGCAACACTTTTTATTAACTTTTGTAATAATTACGTAATATTTCACATTTTCCCCATTGGATACAACTCTTATATCTAATCACTCCTCTGGCATATCCAAAATAATTATTCCACATAAGAGAAAGCTTCTGATATTTGTGCACTGACAATTTCTCCAATATAAAAGGCACTGCTTCTCTTTGAAGCAGTGCCCATCATTCTTGATTTTACTGATTATTCCTCACCGGTCATTCAACTGCTGCAGCCTCTTCCGGTTCTGCATCCATAACTTCCTGGAATTTGTCCAGAATGATAGTCTGGATTCTGTCACGGGTTGCAGAATTGATCGGATGCGCGATGTCGCGGTATTCCCCATCAGTTGCTTTGCGGCTTGGCATTGCAATAAATAAACCTTTTTCTCCTTCAATCACTTTAATATCATGCACTACAAATTCATCGTCAATTGTAATAGAAACAACTGCCTTCATCTTCCCTTCTTTTGCTACCTTTCTCACGCGCACGTCAGTAATATTCATGATATAATTAGCTCCTTTCGATTTACCGAATCTATCCGGCATTTAATGAAGTTAGTGTCAAAATATTTTGACACTAACTGGATATCTACGGATTGCTCCGCTGCTCTGCAGCTCCCACAATCCTCAAGCATTCGGAATCCGCTGATTTGCTTCGCAAATCGCTACTTCCTCATGTTTGGCGGGTTCCAAATTCAAACGTCTTATCGTGCAAGCGCGAACGACATTTGACTTTTGAACCCTTGGATATCATAATACATATCTCTCATTTTTCTCTACGACGATCTTTACTTCGCCCTCGCCGCAGAAGTACGAATTTGCACGAATAGTATCTCGGCTCTCAACAATGCAGTTCTCAATATGTGTATTGTCCCCCAGATATACATTATTTAAAATCACGGAGTTCTTGATAACGCAGTTATTTCCTACAAATACGTCTTTGAAAAGAACTGAATTCTCTACCGTACCATTAATAATGCATCCGCTGGCAACAAGGCTGTTCTTAACCTGTGCTCCCGGATTGTATTTTGCCGGCGGCAGATCATCGATCTTTGTCTTAATTGTTGGTTCCTGTTTAAAGAAATAATTTCTGATCTCCGGCTGCAGAAAATCCATATTTGTTTTGTAATATGCTTCTGCAGTAGAGATATTACTCCAGTATGTATCTATCTTATATCCATAAATTCTTTTAAGATTTTTATAACGGATCAAAATATCCTTTACAAAGTCATGTCTTCCTTCCTGAGCCGCTTTCTCAATAAGTTCGATCAGCTGTCTTCTGCGGATGACATAAATACCGGTTGAAATTGTATTATAAGAAGAAACCATTGGTTTCTCTTCAAACTCTTCAATTCTGCAGTCCTCGTTCATGCGGAGAACACCAAATCTTTCAATCTCATTCGGATCATTGCAGGTGGTACATACCACAGTAACATCTGCGCGCTTCGCAATGTGATATTCCAGAACTTTATTGTAGTCCATCTTATAGACACAGTCTCCGGATGCGATCACTACATATGGCTCATGGCTGTTCTTAAGGAACTGCAGATTCTGATAAATAGCATCTGCTGTTCCCTGATACCACAGACTGTTCTCTTTTGTAATGGTCGGTGTGAACACGAAAAGTCCGCCCTGTTTTCGTCCAAAGTCCCACCACTTTGAAGAACTTAAATGTTCATTTAAAGAACGGGCATTGTACTGGGTCAGAACAGCAACTTTCTGGATATGAGAACTTGCCATATTGCTCAGCGCAAAGTCAATACTTCTGTAGCTTCCGGCAATTGGCATCGCTGCAATCGCTCTCTTGTTTGATAATTCTCTCATGCGGTTATTATTACCGCCTGCCAAAATAATACCTATCGCTCTCATTATTCGTCACCGTCCTTTGCTGCAATTACCTGTCCGCCGGCCAGTTCACCATCAGGATAATCTTCAGGAGTTGTAATTCCTGATATCGCTGTATTCTTACCGATCCTTACGTTATCCGGAATCACGCTGCGCTCACCCACTGTAGCGATCCCAAATGCATAAACTGCCGGTTTCAGTACGTTCGGTGCTTCTTCGCCGCATCCTAATACAACATTATTTCCGATCGTAACATCCTCCGCAATGATCGCCTTGTCCATCTGCACGCCTTCACCAATGGTGGAATTGCGCATAATAATGGAATCACGGATCACGCTGCCCTTTCCGATCACAACATTCGGTCCGATTACTGAATTATGTACTTCTCCGTAAATCTCAGCACCTTCACCGATCAGGCATCTGTCTGTAACTGCATCTGCTGAAATATACTGAGGCGGGATGATATCTCCCTTTGTATAAATCTTCCAGAACTCTTCATAGAGATTAAATTCCGGAATAATATCGATCAGTTCCATATTGGCTTCCCAATAGGAGCCAAGTGTTCCAACATCCTTCCAGTATCCATTATATTCATAGGCAAAAAGTCTCTCACCTTTCTCCTTACAATATGGAAGAACATGCTTGCCAAAGTCACAGCTGCTCTGGTCCTTCAGAGTCATCAGTGCTTCTTTTAAAGCAGGCCAGCTGAAAATATAGATACCCATGGATGCCAGATTGCTGCTTGGATGCTCAGGTTTCTCCTCAAACTCTGTGATACGTCCCATGTCATCTGTTACCATGATACCAAAACGGCTTGCTTCTTCGATTGGTACCGGCATACAGGCGATTGTCACGTCAGCTTTATTCGCTTTATGAAAATCAAGCATTACTTCATAATCCATCTTATAGATATGGTCACCGGATAAAATCAGAACATAATTCGGATTATACTGTTCCATGTAATCCATATTCTGGAAAATCGCATTGGCCGTTCCTGTATACCACTCACTGCTGGTACTCTTCTCATAAGGCGGAAGTACAGTCACACCGCCTTCGTTTCTGTCAAGGTCCCACGGAATACCGATGCCAATATGTGTATTAAGCCTAAGTGGCTGATACTGTGTTAATACGCCTACTGTATCAATACCCGAGTTAATGCAGTTACTTAAGGGGAAGTCTATGATACGATATTTCCCGCCAAAAGCAACTGCAGGTTTTGCTACTTTTTCTGTCAGTACGCCCAGCCTGCTGCCCTGGCCGCCAGCTAAAAGCATGGCTATCATTTCTTTCTTAATCATGCAATCACCTCTTGTTGTAATTATGATTTTTAATTATAGCACACTTCAATCCATTAGTGAACATTATTTACAATTTTTATTGTTTTTTTTAATTTTTTTTATAGTTTTTGTACACGTTTTTCTTTTTAAGGTATGTTTTACCTCTGTATTATTATGCATTTTTTATATATACAATGTCATTTTTTGTATTTTTTTATCATAAACATATTTTTTATTGTTCCCTGCCCGCAGCGAAACTAAAATCGGGACCAGAATTCCAAGACAGACAAACCAAAATTTTCGTTACCTAGAACAAAATAAACATTTCCGAATCGTCCCGGACAGTATCTGCCTTAAAAGAAGTTCTTTTCATTTTAAGACGCAGGTAGTATAATAAGCTAAATAAAATGTAACTATTAAGTACCCTCACAATTACGAGTCAAACTCCATTGAAAATTACCATTGAACAATAGGATTTTGAACAGGCTGCCGAATAGTTATATAAAATTTATTATTAAGGAGATTAAAAATGTATCAGATAGATTTTCATAAACCGCTGCATGTACATTTTATCGGCATCGGCGGAATCAGTATGAGCGGTCTGGCAGAAATTCTTCTGGGAGAGGATTTCGTTATCTCAGGATCAGATGCCAAATCAAGCCCTCTTACACAGGCACTCGAAAAAAAAGGAGCAACTGTCTACTACGGACAGCGTGCATCCAACATTACTGAAGGTGTAGATGTAGTCGTTTATACCGCAGCCATTCATCCTGACAATCCGGAGTTTGCCTGTGCTAAAGAAAAAGGTATTCCGATGCTTACCCGTGCAGAACTTCTTGGACAGATCATGCGAAATTACGACACACCGATCGCAATTTCCGGAACACATGGAAAAACTACTACAACATCTATGGTATCTCATATTCTTCTTGCAGGTAACTGCGATCCGACCATCAGTGTTGGTGGGATTCTTCCTGCAATCGGCGGAAATATCCGTGTAGGTGAATCTGAAACTTTTGTCACAGAAGCATGCGAATATACAAATAGTTTTCTGAGCTTTTTCCCGAAAATCAGCATTATCCTGAACATGGATGCAGATCATCTGGATTTCTTCAAGGATATTGATGATATCCGTCATTCTTTCCGCCGTTTCGCAGAGCTCCTTCCTGCTGACGGCACACTGATCATCAATGCAGATACACCGAAATATGAGGATATCATACGTGATCTTCCATGCAAGGTCATTACTTATGGTCTTGAGCATGATGCCGACTATCAGGCAGCCGATATCACTTATGACAAATATGGTCATGCTTCCTTCTCAGTTCTGCGTAACGGTGTAAAAGTTGGCAGTTATTACCTGAAGGTACCGGGCATTCACAATGTCTCCAATGCTCTGGCTTCTATCGCACTTGGTCATCTTCTGGAACTTCCTGAGGAAGTAATCATCAAGGGACTGGGAAGTTTCACAGGTACGGACCGTCGTTTCCAGTATAAAGGAGAAGTTGCAGGCGTTACTATCGTAGACGATTATGCACATCATCCAACAGAAATTGAGGCAACTCTTCATGCAGCACATAATTATCCCCATAAGAAATTATGGTGTGTATTCCAGCCTCATACATACACACGTACCAAGGCTCTGCTTCCGGAATTTGCCCAAGCTCTCAGTCTGGCCGATCACGTAGTAGTTGCTGATATTTATGCAGCCAGAGAAACAGATACTCTGGGTATCTCTTCCGAGGATCTGCAAAAACGCATCCAGGAGCTTGGAACACCTTGTGAATACTTCCCGACATTTGACGAAATTGAGAACTATCTCCTCTCCAATTGCCAGGAAGGCGATCTTCTCATCACAATGGGTGCTGGAGATGTAGTAAACATCGGAGAACATCTGCTTGGAAAATAATTACTTCCTATATTATTGTCTGAATTTCTCTTTATGAATCAGGCAATAACTGAAAAAAATCACACAGGACGATTTCCTTAAGCATACTATTTGCTTTTGGAAATTGTCCTTTTTATTTTTTCATAACCTGCTGTTTTATGTATTTAATTATAAAGTTATAAACAATTTATCCCCCTTAAAGTCTTCTGTGTTTCTGCCTGTTTCAGGTACTTATCCACATTATCCACATTGTTATACACATTTTTATCCGCATTCTAATGTGGAATTATATGTGTATAAGTCACTTAACATAATTCGACATTTTTCATCTCCACAACATGCCGTTTTTCCCCAAAAATCGCCATTTTTCAAGTTTCCCATAATGTATATATAATTCCGACTTTCCACATTATCCACATTTTCCACATTTAAATGTGGATGAAGCCTTACAAAAAAATCACCTATTCTCTTTTAAAAAATGTTGTGCTATAATTCAGGGTATTATCAGGAAAGAGGGTGAAGAACCATGGCTATGATTACCTTACAGAATTCCCACAGTGCGGAGGTAACAGTATTAACCAATAATTTCATAGATAACTATATGCCCGAAGCTAACGGAGAATTTGTAAAAGTATATATTTATCTTCTGAGACTTCTTTCTGACACATCTGTGCCGTTCAGTCTGGCACAGATGGCAGATCATTTTTTCTGTACAGAGAGAGATATTGTCCGTGCCCTGAAATACTGGGAAAAAGAGAAGCTTCTGACACTTACTTACAGAAGCAGCGAAGATATTGCAGACATTACGCTGAATGTGCCTCCTGTAAGATACGAAACTTCTGAACCGGCAGCTCAGACAGTATCTGCTGAAAATGCTGCAGCCAGACAGACATCTGCCCCACAGCCGCAGCCTGCAAAACCTGCCGGCAGATCTTCCTCTTCACTCTCTCCTGACCGTGTGAAAGAACTAAAACAAAACGACGAAATCGTACAGCTGCTCTACATCGCAGAACAATATCTCGGAAAAACGCTCACTCCTACCGAGATGAAGAAGATCCTGTTCTTCTATGACGAATTGAAATTCTCACCCGATCTGATCGAATATCTGATTGAATACAGTGTCAGCCGAGGACACAAGAGTATCCGTTACATAGAAACCGTTGCCATGGCATGGGCTGAAGAAGGAATCACTACTGTTACCATGGCCAAAGAAGCTAATTCCCGTTATGCCAAAGAATACTTCACTATTTTTAAAGCAATGGGAATCAGTGGTCGAAATCCGGTTGAGACAGAGATTTCCCTTATGAACACCTGGCTTAATGATTATGGCTTTACCATGGATATCATTCAGGAGGCATGCAGTCGTACTGTCCTTTCTACCGGACAGCCAAGTTTTCAGTATGCGGATAAAATCCTCTCCGGATGGAAAGATAAAAATGTCAGAACACTGGCTGATGTTCGTCTCCTGGATGCACAGCACCAGAGACAGAAACTGGAAAAGAATGCTAAGAAAAAGGCTGCTTCTCCTAAACAGACTGCGTCGAACCGATTTAACAACTTCCATCAGAGACAATACGACTTTAATGAATATGAGAAGAAACTTTTAAATCAATAAAAATTTTGATACTATTTCCAGGATACAGTGTAATAATAAGTATCAAAAACAGTATAAGCTTTGTATGTCTTTTAAGCAGTAACAAAAGAAAGGGTGTCAGATTATGCCTTTACAGAATTATCAGTATGATACGATCATGAGAGAATACAGCAAAACACAGTCACAGAATCGTCGTATTCTTGAGGAGCGTACACAGGAGATCTATGAAAAGATTCCCCGTATCCGTGAAATTGACGAAGAGGTTGCCACACTGAGTGCGCAGAAAGCAAGGACACTCTTAAGCGGAGAGTCTTCCAGCCTGGAAGATCTGAAAGCTGCAATCTCTCTTTTATCTCAGGAGCGCAATGCCCTGCTTGTATGTAACTCCTACCCGGAGAACTATCTGGAACTTCCATACAAGTGCCCAATCTGTCAGGACACAGGTTATGTAGGCAGCCAAAAATGTACCTGTTTCAAGAAAGCAGAGATTGAATTGCTCTATACACAGTCGAATTTAAAAGAAATTCTCAAAAAAGAAAACTTTGACCACTTTTCTTTTGATTACTATTCTGATACAATGAAGAACGAAGCCACAGGACTGACCGAAAGAGAAACAGCCCAAAGGGCTTATGATATTGCCAGAGGTTTTGTGAGAAACTTTGATGATACTTTTGAGAATTTATTTCTCTACGGCGATACCGGCGTAGGAAAAACTTTTCTTTCCCACTGTATCGCTCATGAACTTCTGGAATCAGCACATTGTGTTATGTACTTCTCTGCATTTGATCTTTTTGATCTGCTGGCAGAATCTAAATTTTCCAGAGATAAAACAGAAGGTGAAGAGTTTGTATTTGACAGCGATCTGCTGATCATCGATGACCTGGGAACTGAGCTTACAAACAGCTTTGTCTCTTCCCAGTTGTTTTTGTGCATAAACGAACGTATTATGCGCAGGAAGTCCACGATCATATCAACAAATCTGAAACTGGAAAATTTTTCGGATACTTATTCCGAACGAACCTTTTCGCGAATCGCCAGCAATTACCGTATGGTAAAGCTGGAGGGAAAGGATATCCGTATACAGAAAATTTTTTTAGGAGGAAAATAAAATCATGGCACAGGCAACAACAAAAGATTTAACTACACTTCCGGTGGGCAGACTTGGTCTGATCCCTCTGATCAGCTGTAAGGATCTGGGTGAGAAAGTAAACGACTGGCTGGTACAGTGGCGTAAAGAACGTACTCACGAAGAGCTTGATTCCTTTGCATTTGAAGGCTATCAGAGAGATTCCTATCTGGTTCCGGTTCAGACAGCTCGTTTTGGTTCCGGAGAGGCTAAATGCACGATCCTGGAATCTGTACGTGGTGATGATATCTATCTGATGGTTGATGTGTGTAACTACAGCCTTACCTATAACATCGGACCGTACGAAAATCTTATGTCCCCTGATGACCATTTTCAGGATCTGAAGCGTGTAATCGGCGCAGTTGGAGGAAAAGCCCGCAGAGTAAACGTTATTATGCCGTATCTGTATGAGAGCCGTCAGGATATCCGCAACGGCAGAGAATCCCTGGACTGTGCAACTGCACTTCAGGAACTCGTAAGCATGGGTGTAGAGAATATTATTACTTTTGACGCACATGATTCCCGTGTACAGAACGCAACTCCTCTGCATGGATTCGAGACCGTACACCCGTCCTACCAGTTCATTAAGGCTCTTCTTAAGAACGAAAAAGGACTTCACATTGATAACGACCACTTCATGATCATCAGCCCTGACGAGGGAAGCATGAACCGTGCAATCTACCTTGCCAATATCCTTGGTGTTGATATGGGTATGTATTACAAACGTCTGGATTACTCCAAGAGAATTAATGGACGCCACCCGATCGCTGCTTATGAATTCCTCGGACCAAACCTTAAGGGCAAAGATATGATCCTGATCGATGATATGATTTCCTCCGGTGATACAATCCTTAAGATTGCTTCTCTTCTTAAAGAGAGAGGTGCAGGCAGAATCTATATCTGCTCTACTTTTGGTCTGTTCACAGACGGACTTGCGAAATTTGATGAAGCTCATAAAGCAGGCGTATTCGACAAGCTGCTCACTACAAACCTGATCTATCAGTCACCGGAACTTCTTGCAAAAGAATATTATATCACCTGTGATATGAGTAAATATATCGCCCTGATCATCGATACTCTGAATCATGACCAGTCCGTCAGCCATCTGCTCAACCCTGTTGACAGAATCAAACGCTGCGTAAACAATTATATGGCTCAGTATGATGAGAAATAATTACTGTTTACTTTGTTCCCAGTAACAGGAAAGAATTTTGCTTCATATATTGTGGTGTTTCGTGTTTCAGTAATATATGTCAAAATATTTTGCATAACAACAGGTTGCTGAATAGCCGCATACTTAAATAAGATAATGATATATAATAAAGAGAGATCATATGTGTACATCCTGCTATCAGATTCAGGAATTGATACAATATAATCTCTCTTTTTATATTACAATTCTGTACATCCTTATTATTATCTTACGATTTATTTACCAACCGGTAAATACTCTGCCATGCATAGAACATTTTTGGAGACTTTGCTCATCTATCCCAGAATCTCAATCGTCAGTTCTGTAAACAGTAAGATTATCACATTCAGGAAAGAATCAGTTTCTGATATGGAATACCCTCTCTGTCCAAAATCTCCATCTCCCGTTTATGGCAAGTACTGATAATGATCTGCTTATTTTCCTTGTGCATCCATTTAAGAACTGCAGCAAGACGTTCTTCATCATACATACCAAACACATCATCCAATATCACCGGAAAACTCTCCTCCTGGCACAAAAGCTCTCCTGCTGCCATACGCAACGAAAAGTAAATCTGCTCCATTGTCCCTCTGCTGAGGCGCTCCAGGCCAATAGTTCGATCACCTGTATTTACCGTCATATGAAATCCTGAATCCATCAGAACCTCCTGATATTTGCCCCCGGTGATCTCACTCAGAATCTGAGAAGTGCGGGTTCTGAGCTTACGACCGACCTGATGATGAATGTTTCCGGACAGCATCTCAATGGTTTCCATAGCCAGATTCAAAGCCTGTACTTCCATCTCCTCCGAAGTAGGCAGATAAGAATTCTCTTCATATTCCCGGTACTCTTCCTGGAGATTACGAAGCGCGGTTTCTTTCTCATCATAATCCTGTCGCAGGCTCTCTTTACTCCATTTCAATTTCTCCTGCCTGGACATCCAGCGATTCTTCATACGTATTCTTTTCTGAAATTCCCGGGCATATTTCATCTGTTGTTTTCCACAGAAAAATACCAGTCCCGCAGCTATGGCAACCGCGATCAGACTTACCACAATACTGTCCGCCATTACTGCAGACACGATCAGACCAATGATACCCGCAGCAGCAGATGCCAGCATCCCAAGTGCATATCCATTTCTCTTTTTCCTTGTCTCTTCCAGTTTTCCGTCCAGAAGCAGTGCACCGCTTTCATCTCCAGGACGCATTCCCAGCGAATCTTCCTTCTCATCAATCTGAGAAAGCTTCTCCCTGATATCACTCATTTCACCTGTGATGTAATCCATGTTCACCTGAAGCTTCTGCTGCTCCTGCTCAGTTTCTTTCTGCTTTCTGTCAGCCTGAACCTGGTAACCCTTTCTCGACATTTTCAGCATCTGCATAGCACGCCCCAGATCTATGGAGCTATCTCCGGTTCCCTGATAGCTCGCCATATAATTCTGAAGTTCACGAACCAGATCCTGGCCCGTCACACTTTTTAATTGCGCAACGGAAACAGTATTATCATAGACTGCCTCACTGACATTTCCCAGCACTTTCTCCAGTCCCACTGCATCGATATCTGAAAGTTCTTTCGTGTCCTCATTCAGCAGTTCACTGAATGCATGATCCTTCTGAAAATTTCTGGATAAACGATAATGACAGCCTTTACTTGCAAACCATATGGTTCCTCCGTATACTCCCGGATTCTCCCATGGTTCATATGTACTGTAGGCATCATTTCTGGCAGCCTTTCCGCGCATTCTCGTCAACCCGAAGAACATGCTTTTAATAAAGGTATGAATCGTCGTCTTGCCGCTCTCATTTTCTCCATAGAGAACATTGATACCCGGCGAAAATTCCAGAGTCTTATCATGGATCTTTCCAAAATTTTTAATATTTAACTGTCTGATAATCATGTTCTATCTGTCACCTGCTTGTCTCCAGCAGAGCCTGAAGCCCGTAATACAGAGCTTTCTCCTCTACCACATTTCTGTCTTTTTGAAGAAAATAACTGATATAATCGCCAATCAATGTTCCACTATACTTCTTCTCAAGGGTCTCCAGATCATAAGCCGGTCTGGATTCATCCAGTACTTCCGTTACAAATCCAAAAGATTTCAACCTTTCCGGAAGAAGCAACAGCTCCGGTGCTCTGGTTCCGCGAATTACGATCCTGTAGATATTCATGCGGCCTTTCGTTGCCAGATCTGCCTTCAGCATATCTTCCAGAGATGCCTGCGTGGAATCCTCACGTAACATGAGCAGAATCTGTTCATAAGAACGACATGCAAAAGGAACAAAAGTTGTTCTCAGTCGACCATTTTCCAGATGTCCCTCTATATATCCATGCTCTCCCAGATCATTTCTGTCAATAGGTTCAAGAGCACCTGCATAAGCCGCACCGTCCCTGATCAACATCTGAGGTTTATGAATATGTCCAAGTGCCACATAGTCAAACCCCGCAGAAGCTATCGACTTTATGTTCATCGGAATATGTGTAGCATCGCCTCCGTGTGCCAGCAAAATATGCATTCCTTCTCCCTCAACCGGACGCGCTGCATCGTAAAGCGGCTTATCAATTTCCTGGTGTTCATAGCTTAATCCGTATACATAGACATCCAGTTTTTCATCCTTAACACATGTAAGCTGTTCATTTTTAAAAAATGTCACATTCTTTTCCCACTGGAAATCCCGGTAAAACGAATCCGCTTTAATATAGTCATGGTTTCCTGCCATCAGATAGACCCGTGTCTCCGGAATGGTGGAAAACAGGTAATTTACTTCTTTTAGCTCCCGTAAAAGAGGCTGGCGGTGGAATAAATCTCCTGCTATAAATAACAAATCCACCGGGTTCTCACGGATACCCGCAATAACCCGGCGGAAAGTTTCCCAGATTTCTTCCTCCCGCCTGCTGCTCCATGGACAGCCCCTGTCCGGGACTGCACCAAGGTGTACATCTGCAAGATGAATAAATCTCATGCCAATCTCTCTTTCTATAGCAGTTTCAAAAAATAATCCAATCAAGACAGTTCCACAGAGCTTTACTCTCTGACGAGCCGAATTGAATGTAGTATTTTATAAGGCTGCTATAATTATAAGTCACAGTTTTTAACAGTTCTTGGGAATGGAATTACGTCACGGATATTGCCCATGCCGGTAAGGTACATTACGCAACGTTCAAATCCAAGCCCAAATCCTGAATGACGTGTGGAACCATATTTACGAAGATCGAGATAGAAATCATAATCTTCTTTCTTAAGTCCCAGCTCATCCATACGTTTCTCAAGTTTCTCAATATCATCCTCTCTCTGGCTTCCACCGATGATCTCACCGATTCCAGGTACCAGACAGTCCATAGCTGCAACAGTCTTGTTATCCTCATTCATCTTCATGTAGAATGCTTTGATCTCCTTCGGATAGTCTGTTACAAATACAGGTTTCTTAAAGATTTCTTCTGTCAGATAACGCTCATGCTCTGTCTGCAGATCGCATCCCCAGAATACTTTGTAATCAAATTTATCATTGTTTTTCTCCAGAAGCTCTACCGCTTCTGTATAAGTAACATGGCCAAATTCAGAATTCAGTACGTGGTTCAGTCTGTCCAGAAGTCCTTTATCAATGAAGGAATTGAAGAAATTCATCTCTTCCGGAGCATTTTCGAGTACATAACGGATGACATATTTCAGCATTGCTTCTGCCAGATCCATATTGTCATTTAAATCTGCAAATGCACACTCAGGTTCAATCATCCAGAACTCTGCCGCATGACGTGTTGTGTTGGAATTCTCAGCACGGAATGTCGGTCCAAATGTGTAAACATTACGGAACGCCTGTGCAAAAGTCTCACAGTTTAACTGGCCACTTACTGTCAGATTTGTTTCTTTTCCGAAGAAGTCCTGAGAGTAATCTACAGCGCCTTTATCATCTGTCGGAACATTATTCATATCCAGAGTCGTTACCTGGAACATTTCGCCTGCTCCTTCACAGTCACTTCCTGTGATCAGTGGAGTGTGAACATAAACAAATCCCTGTTCCTGGAAGAAACGATGGATCGCATAAGCGCACAGAGAACGTACACGGAATACTGCCTGGAATGTGTTTGTTCTCGGACGGAGATGTGTGATGGTTCTTAAATATTCAAGGCTGTGACGTTTCTTCTGAAGCGGATAATCAGGTGCGGAAGTACCTTCTACACAAACCTCTGTGGCCTGGATCTCAAACGGCTGTTTTGCCTGCGGAGTTGCTACCAGTGTACCTTTAACAATAATAGCAGCACCTACGTTTAATTTGCTGATCTCAGCAAAGTTATCCATTGTATCATGGTAAACTACCTGCAGAGTTTCGAAGAAGGATCCGTCATGAAGCACGATAAATCCAAAAGTCTTGGAATCACGTACACTTCGTACCCATCCACCTACTGTAACCTCTTTATCCAGGTATTTCTCTCTCTCTTTGTAAATCTCTTTTACTGTTGTTAACTTCATATCTATGTTTCCTCTTTCTCCTCATCATTCTGGATATTACACAAAAAGACGAAACGCTGTTTCTGCCAACAGCTGTCTCGTCCTTTAGTATAGACTATTCCCTGATTTCACGCAAGGAGTAATCTGGTATTTACATGTGTTTTTTATCTTAATAATATGTTCTGCCTTATGATTCGCAACGCACTCTAAAACGTATATCTTAATACCATTTCAGTGAGTTCATACACTTCGCATAAATTCGTTTATATGTTCTTGTCGTATAATGCAGGCCGTCATCTATGCTTCCTGTACCATAATGGTCACTTGCAAAGCTGTAACCTGTTGATTTCAGATAAGAATACATATCAATATAATTGTATGCAGAATCAAGATTTGACTGCATATATTTGTTAAATGTTCTGACTGCTGCCTCGCTTCTGTCTGATCTTCCTGCATTTGGCAGCATCAGACGGTTAAGTGGATTTACTGACATGAAATACAGTTCGCAGCCTTTACTGATAAGCTGAGGTGCCATCCAGTTATAATACTCTGCATACTTTTTATATTTTGTCAGGTCATTTACGCCAAAATTAAAAATTACCGCTGTCTTCCTCGAAAGAATACTGTTTGTGTCATTCTTTACAATAGAGTAAAGTTCAGTCCATCCCGTACTGCTCAGCCAGTTTAATCCCTGTCCCGCAGAGCAGACAAATTTCACATCTTTAATTGCCGTATTGCCCATTCCCTTCAGTACATTTTCCATAAATTCCGTACGGGAATCACCTACAAAAATAACCTGTTTGTATTTATAAGTATTAACCTGAGGCAGTTGATCCTCTGTAAGATCCTTCTCTGTTGATCTGTTAAATACTACCGCATACAGATCCATATTTCCATTTACAGTAATAGTCTGTTCTGCCTCATAATTCGGACTGACATTCTGCATGGATTTTGTTGACCATCCCATAAAGGTATAGCCTTCCGCATTTTTCACTCCTGGCAGAGAATAGGTCGAGCCTTTTGCCAGAGTCGTCTTCTGCCATACACTTCCATCGTACTTATGCAGTGTTAATAATACTGCTTTCTTCTGTACAGCATAAAGAGTTATATTTCTATTTACAGTATAAGTTGCTTTTGCTGTTGCTTTATCAGAGTTCTTTTTACTGGACCATCCCAGATTAACATAACCGGTTCTCGCCGGTACTTTTGCAAATGTAACAACGGTTCCCTCTTCTACCGTCCGAGTAAGTTTTTGATAAGCTGAATTGCTGCTTCCATTTCCCAGATAATATTTGATCGTATAATATTTGCTCTTTCTTCGTACTGCATAGAACTGTGTGTTTTTAGTAATCTTTACACTTGCACCTTCTTTGTATTTCGCTTTAGTGTCTCCTTTTACAGTTGTCCATCCCAGATTTGTATAACCTTTTACCTTTGGAACTGTCGGTAATGTAACTGTCTGATTCTTTGAAGCATACATGGTAAGCAATGTATAAGTCTTACTTGTACTTGTTCCATTGTTGTTATTAAAACTTACAATATATGGAAGTTTCTTATACACAGCATACAGATTCAATGACGTAGAAACTGTTATTTTCTGATCTGCTTTGTAATCAGCTTTTGCCGCATTTTTACTTTTAGACCAGCCCAATGCCTGATATCCGGTCTTTACCGGTACCTGAGGCAGTTTAACAGTAAGCCCCTTTCCAATCTGCTGATTAAGACTAGTAAATCTACTATTACTTGCACCGGTGTTGGTCATAAAGTTTACCTGAAGAGCTGTACGGCGCACAATATAGAAATCTGTATCTGCAGTCACTGTAACCTCTGAATTCAGTTTATACTTTACAGCTGTGCCGCCTTTAATATCTGTCCATCCATAATTAATATACTTGCTGGACGGCATATCAGGAAGTGTAACCTTATTGGTTTCATATACCTTCAAAACACCATTAGAAAATACACCTGTTCCTGAATTATTATAAAGAGAAACTGTACATCTCTTTGGCATATACAAATTCAACACACCATTTTTAATAAAAAGATCCCAATTTTCCTTCTTTCTCAGTGTAATATTCTTTCCGCCCTTAAATGTAATAGCCTCTCCAAGCTTTTCATCCTTCTCCAGTTTCCACATATTCGGCGCTGTCAGATCCGGTACATCAGGAAGATCCATAGATTCATCCCACGCAAGTACAGTTCTGAATTGCTCACATTCATTTCCGTCCCCATCTATGAAACAGATCATTACTTCTTTCTCCGGATCAATCGTGGATGCCAGATTTGAAGCTGCCGCAGATGTAGGTTCCGGTGTTTCTGTCGGTACAGGCGTTTCTGATGGTATCGGTGTTTCATCAGGTAAAGGCGTCACTGTCGGCGATACCTCCGGTGTATCTGCTTCCTCACCAGAATCTGTTGTAGATTCCGAAACAGATCCGGTATCGTAATCATCTCCTCCTGAGCTGAAAAGTTCCTCAAAGCTATCCGGTTCGTCAAATTCTGCGGCCTGTGCGGGAACTGCTGTAACGATCATCGCTGCCGCAAGCACCACACTGGCCAGACGCCTTCCTCTTCTGTGTCTTCTTTTATACATAATCACTTTTACCTCCATTTTAGTCAATCGGATATTCGCAGTTGAAGCAGGGGACTTACTTGATTTGGTTAAAAACGTCCCGCTAAAAATAAGCGGGACGTTCTCTATGTATTCCCAAACTATTCGAAATCTAAGTCATTACCTATTCTGTCAGGCGGATATTCACAATCCGCATTCGCTGCTTATTGCTCTTCGCAATTAAATAATAACAAATCTGCAATCTTACTATGTAAAATGCTATTTTCTCATGTTTGGTAAAATTTCTTATAATGTATTGATAAATCTCATAAATGCTTCTCTGCCTTCTGCAGTGCATTTATATACGCCGGCATCCTCCAGTACATGAACAAATACATTGCCGACTTCTTTTCTGAGAACATCCTGAATGTTGTCCTTATCAAGATTGTCATATCCAGGAAGAAATTCTGCAACCCATGCTGCATGTTTCTCAATCTTCTCATTAGAAGAAATATCTTTTCCTTCCAGAATATATTCTGCCAGAAGTTCCAGTTCCTCTTTTAATCTTGCCGGTAATACTGCAAGTCCCATTACTTCGATCAGACCGATATTCTCTTTCTTGATATGGTGATACTCTGCATGCGGATGATATACTCCGAGAGGGTGTTCGTCTGTAGTAATGTTATTTCTAAAAGTGAGATCCAGTTCGAACATGTCTCCTGATCTGCGTGCGATCGGTGTGATGGTATTATGCGGTTCTCCGTCAGTCTCGGCATAGATAAATGCATTCTCGTCTGTATAGCCTCTCCACACTTCCAGTACATGCGTTGCAAGGTCTATCAGTCTCTTCTCATCTTTATGACGAATTCTCAGAACTGATAACGGCCATTTAACAATACCAGCTTCCACATCCTCGTATCCCGGAATTGTCACATGTTTCTCGATTGGAGCTTTTGCCATTGCAAATGTATAGTGACCACCCTGGAAATGATCATGGCTCAAAATAGATCCGCCAACGATCGGAAGGTCCGCATTAGATCCGAGGAAATAATGTGGGAAAAGTTTTACAAAATCAAACAGCTTAATAAACGTATTCCTCTCAATTTTCATCGGAATATGACTACTGTTAAAAACAATGCAGTGCTCATTATAATATACATATGGAGAATACTGGAATCCCCATGGGCTGTCATTTACAGTGATCGGAATAATTCTGTGATTCTCTCTGGCAGGATGATTGACCCTTCCTGCATATCCTTCGTTCTCCGGACAAAGAAGGCATTTCGGATAGCTGCTGGACTTCACAAGCTTGGCAGCCGCAATAGCCTTTGGATCCTTTTCCGGCTTGGAAAGATTGATAGTGATATCTATTTTACCATATTCACTGTCTACTGTCCATTTCTGATCTTTTTCTACACGATAACGGCGAATGTAATTGCTGTCCTGGCTAAGTTTATAGAAATAATCAGTTGCTTCCTGCGGATTCTTCTCATATTTACTCCAGAACTCATTCTGTACCTGACCCGGACGCGGCATCAGGCAATTCATAAGCCTGGTATCAAACAGATCACGGTAAACAATGCTGTCCTCGATGAGATTTCTCTTTACTGCCTCGTCCAGAAGTGCATTTAATACTTCCTCCAGATTAATGTCTGTATATTCTTCCTCAGGCTCTACATATTCGTCTTCTTTAAAGACATCCAGGAGAAGGTTAGTTGTATAATTCTTCTCACATGCCGGTGTAAGTCCTGTTTCAATTCCGTACTGTACTAATTTCTTAATGTTTTCATATAACATTGGTACATTTCCCTCCGTTTCATTGTTACCGTCTGGTTTGTTCACAGCAGCTTATAAACAGCGATATCCTGACGGATATGACTGCTATGTCCTTTTAAGGATACTCAAATATTATTGAAATGTAAATAACCATTTTCACAATTTTTAGTGATAATAACTGACAGGTTGCTGTTTCTTTACCAAACAGCAACCTGTCTTAATGTTTTCGAAGCTGTATCAATAACTTACAGATTCGACATATGTGATAAATATATTTCCTGCTTTCTGAAATAAATCTGTACTGTCATTCATTCCATACGGGTAGATCTCTTTCTTAACAGGATCATACAGATACGTGTTATACTCGTCATATCCTATGATCACCACACTGGTATTGGTTCCTGTCTTGGCAATCACCGGACGCTGTGCACTTACTTCATACAATACACTGTCCAGACTGCATCCGGAAAGATCGATCACTGTACCTGTTTTTTTCAGGCTCTTTTTCAGTGCTTTTACATCCAGTGTCCCCTGAAGTACAGCATCCGAAAGCTCTTCTGTATCCATCTGAATCTTTGTCTTCTTATTTCCACGTTCCCATACATACTGCTGTGCACGATTCAACACAACACCGCCCAGATCATCGGCCCGCAGAACAGCCTTTGCAGGATCTGTATATGTACTGTCCAGTCCGCCCTGGCCATAAACATAATATGTAGCCTCCTGCGGAATCTGTGTATCCAGCACAATATCCTTCTGTTTCGTACTGCCGACTTTTGCATACATTACAAGCGGTGAATCAGTCTGCGAAGTGCCATTCAGTGCCAGTTTCACCCTGACACCGGTCCTGGCTGCAGAAGACATTTCAACCTTAACTGTATTTGCTGCTGCTTTCTTGTTGTTCATAATATTATCCTTCTTCTGAGCAACATAAGCAGCATCTCCTGATTTTGCAGAAAGTTCAAATTCAATCAATGTACTTCCAACGGAAATATCGGTAATATACAGGCCATCTTTCTGATATTCCTTCTTGACATTTCCGTCAAAATCTTCGATACGTAGAATCCGGATTCCCTCCGACTTATGTCCATCTGCATCTGTAAGTATATCAGATTTATGCAGAATTCCGTAAATCAGATCTTCATTCATAAATCCTACCGCACGAAGCCTCTGTCCCTTCTCCGGCGTGATCACGCGTGTTTCTCCGGTATCAAAGTCAATCTCTTTAAGACAGCCTCTGTCATCACCCGTTGAAACCAACCAGGCTGCATGATCATTGTTATCCGAAGAAACAAAGTTTGTATTCTTAATTCCCTCTTCCAGTATCTCGCTGGAATTTTCTTCAATATTTACTTTGTAAAGATTCTTTGCAAGAAGAAGGAACAACTCGTTTTTCTCATTTACGTAAGATAATTTTTCAAGATCCTTCTGTAAAAATTCAAAGGACTCTGAAACAGGAATAAATGCCCTTTCCTCCGCCACATTCTTGTCATGGTTATAATGGTAAACACAAATTCCCTCATAGCCTTCGTGATTTCCTCTGTTCATATATCCATAAAGTACAAAATCAATATCTCCATCATCATTCACTCTGACAATTTTGATATCATGCTGCGTTCTGGAATCACGGAAATCCTGGTCTTCTGTTTTCCTGAAACTGAATACCTGATTTATTTTCCCATTGCCCGGAGAATATGCCCACAGATCTCCTTCCTGTACAAACGCTAACACTGTGGCACTGTCATTCATCATATATTCCACGTTCTTATCACGAACGCCCAGAATAATACCATCATCTGTATAAACCGGAAGTGTACCGTCAAACACCTGACTCGCAGAACGCTGGAAATCAAGCAGACGGATACGATTCTCCAAATATCGCATTCTGTAAAATTCTTTTACATTATATATTTCTGTTTCTTCGTTGTCATTCTGAGATGTGATCTGATATTCGACCGCAATGCTGGCAGTTGTTTCATTGATCTCTTTGATCACAGGAATTCCTTCCTGATACAACTGCGGTGCCAGAGTTCCCCAGCTTATCTCGCCAAGCGAAGAATTAATGTTAATCCCTGAATAATTGGTTGCAGCACCCGTTGTTTCCGGTTCCAGATAAGTCGCAAGTTCATCTGCTGCATCCTTATTCAGACTGGCTTCATAGAAATATTTAACAAATGAAGCATAATCAGCGGCATGGACCTGTGATCTGGAGACAACTCTGGTATAATAATATACAGTCTTTCCCTCTGTCTCCAGTGCTATCTGCATGGAATATTCCTGATTCATTCGCAGATCACTGGCAATCTCTACATCCACAGCCAGATAAGGGTCTTCGTTCCTGAAACTCTTAATCTTCTTATTTTCAAGTACCTTACTTCCATCAGAAGTACGAATCTCATAAGAAAAGCTTGTCACTTCAGAATCATAAGGATTTACCTTGAATGTCAGTTTCTTGGTAGTATCCAGCGGTGTTACACTGTCCCTTGTAAAATCCGCCTGCATGGGTTCTGCATAACCATACATCCGGTTTATCAGCGTACCATCCATATCTATCATAACTTCCGGAAAAGAAGCATCATTAAAATCAGATCTGTTATCTGTAGACTCACTGTTAAGAAGCAGTGCGGTTCCGATTACTCCGACCAGAAATACAATAAGAAGAATTCCTGCTTTCTTCAGTATATTTCTCATCGTCCGCCCCCTTCCTTTTTGTCTTCATTCAGAAGTCTGTTCAGTGTAGGGTGAATATTCAAAGCTGTAAGCATGTCCTGTGTGCTGCTTATATCTGATTTCTTTCCTGTACGTACTGCACGGATCAGGAGATTCTTAGGCGTATGTTCCATATCAATGAACTCCAGGATCTGTGTTTCATAACCTTTGCTTTCCAGCAGATTAGCTCGTACCGCATCTGTGATCAGGGCCGACATACGTTCTTTAAGAATCCCATAACGCAAAACAGGTTCCAGCATTTCATTTTTGATCTGCTTATTTATTTCATGCTGGCAGCATGGTACAGAAAGGATTACTTCTGCCCCCCATTCTACCGCCTTTGCAAGTGCATAGTCTGTAGCTGTATCACAGGCGTGAAGTGTCACTACCATATCTACTGAAGAAACACCCTCATAGTCAGCAATATCTCCATGATAAAAATGCAACTTTTCATAACCATATCTGCCAGCAAGAGAATTGCATTTCTCTATGACATCTGTTTTCAGATCAAGGCCGATAATATTTACATCGTATCCTTTTAATTCTCTCAGATAATAATACATGGCAAAGGTAAGATAACTTTTGCCGCATCCAAAATCCAGAATAGTCACTTCTCTGTCTCTCGAAAGTCTGGGAAGAATGTCCTCGATAAACTCCAAGAATCGATTGATCTGACGGAATTTATCATATCTGGCGTGAACGATTTTTCCCTGTTCATTCATAACTCCCAGATCGATCAAAAACGGCACCGGAACGCCCTCTCTGAGAATGTATTGTTTTACACGATTATGTGCCTGGATCTGGACTTTTTCTTTTGGCGCATGGTGCTTTTGTTTTATGGTCATTTTGCCCTTTTTGCTCACAAGAACTACACCGTCCGTTACTGCTCCCTGCGCCTGAAACTGCCCGAAGTTCTCTGCCAGTTCTGCTTCCAGATATTCTATAAGCTGTTTTCTCTCATAATTCTTGTGCAGAACCTTTGTCCCCTCTGTAGCAGATGCCTGATAACAGATCTGTCCTTTGAGCCGGATCGGACGTATCTTTACTTTTGATATGCCACTTTTATTTCTGCTGGCACTCAGAACAGCCTGTATCAGATTTTCATTAATCTGTTCTTCTAAATATTCTCTTAAATTTTTCATTATTCTTTCTATATATTAATATCAAACATCAGCTGAGTATCTTTTTACCAGGCAGATAAAATTGTTTTCTTTCACTGCCTGTTCATAATCGAATATCACATCGGTCAAAAATATCTTCTGCAGCGTTGCCTGCGGCATCTTCTTCTTGAAATCTCCTGATAAAGCATCACCTGTACCAGCTCATCAAGAAAACTCTCCCTGATGGCCTGACTGCTCATTTCCGGCTGTATACTCTCTTTGATCCTGCTGCTTAAGTGGTAAAGCATATATTTATCCGGATACTCATCATAGAGACGGCTTCCTTCATAGTCCAGAAGATCACATTCCTCTTCTACCCTCTCCTGGATACGCTGTACAGTCTGCGGATAGTAAGATTTCATCAAATTGAACTCATCCTCCTGCATTCTCTCTCCTGCATACAAAAGAGGATTCGAATATGCTGCATGAAATGGAAAATACTGTTCAAAATACATATTATGATCCTGCATTCATTTTCATTATCTATTTCAGTATATGCAGAATCACTTAATCCGTTCTTAATTCCAGGTCCGGACATTATTCACAATCCGCCGCATTCATATCTGCCGATTTCTGAATTACAGCTCCTGAATCATTCTTACTGTTAATTTTACACTGTGCTCAATAGCTGCCATTTCAAATTCAGCATAATCCATATTTGCACTTCCGTCTGCCTTGTCAGAGATTGCTCTTACCACAAGGAATGGAATATGGTTAAGATAAGCAGCCTGTCCAATAGCAGCACCTTCCATCTCTACCGCAAACCCACCAAATTCAGCAATGATGGCATCTTTTACACCCTTGTCTGAAATAAACTGGTCTCCGGAGCAGATTCTGCCCTCGAATACGCTGATTTCAGGATTTACTTCCTGACATACCTTTGCAGCGAGTCTGCGAAGCTTCTCATCTGCCGGAAATGAAAATTCTTCCATCTGCGGAATCTGGCCTTTTTTGTAACCAAAACCTGTTGCATCCATATCATGATGCAGAACGTCTGTAGACAAAACAATATCTCCGATATTTACATCATTATTCAGGCTTCCTGCAATTCCTGTGTTGATCACTGCTTCTACACCAAATACATCTGCCAGAATCTGTGTACACATACCGGCATTTACTTTACCGATTCCTGAACGTACAACCACTACTTTCTTACCTTCCAGAATCCCTTCGTAGAAATCCATGGATGCTCTGGATGTAATCTTAACATCCTGCATTTTTTCTTTAATCTTGGCAACTTCCTGCTCCATTGCTCCAATAATTCCGATACATTTCATTATTAAAACACCTCTTCTTTTCAATTTATATTTCTATGTTCATTTCCTACGCCGTCCAAACAGACAACCGGATTTGACACTATCTTTCACCCAGTGAACGATAGCTGTTTTTTTTGCATTCGTTTCTATTATAACAAAACTTTAATTTATATGGAAACTTTTTTTATGTTCTGTTATAATATGATATCAGATTCAAAAAGTCAAAAAGCCGTTCGTGCTTACACGACAAGGCATTACTGTTTAATCTATTATCAGTAACTCTACTCCGGTAAGCAGAAGAATCTGCTCAGTCCGGCAGTAATTCAACACAGGAGGAATCATATCATGACATACAAAACAAAAGGCGTTTGTGCCAGCAATATCGAATTTGAAGTAGATGAGAATCAGAAAGTCCATAATGTACGCTTTATCGGCGGATGCAGTGGAAACACTCAGGGAGTTGCAAGCCTTGTAGAAGGTATGGATGCCAAGGAAGTAATCAACAGATTGAAAGGCATCAGATGCGGATTTAAAAATACTTCATGTCCGGATCAGCTGTCTATTGCTTTAGAGCAGGAACTGAACAAATAATCATCATCTGTTAGTTCTGAGCAGGTATAAAATATCCCGCGGAAGTTATTTTCATAACTTCCGCGGGATATTCTTATTTAACCCAATCAGGTAAATCTCCTGCTTTAATTGCAAAGATACGCCTGACTCACACTTTGTCAAAAAATTCATCTATAAATCTGTTCTGTCCCATTTGTCGCAAAGAGACTGTACATCTCTTGAAAAACGTTCCAGGTCTTTATTCGGAGTTCCCTCGTTCTTCTTGATAACAGCCAGCAATCTATAACCAAGTGCCAGAAGTTTCTCAAATGCCCTTGCAGCCTTTGTCGCTTTCGGTGATGCAGATGCTTTCTGAATCTTTACACCCTTCGCTTCATAGATACATACATTATTTGCCAGATCATATACAGTACCGCTAAAGGGCGCCATTGTATCATAACCCAGATCATCCTGAAGACGTTTTGCAAAGATCTCTGTCACTGTATCTTCACCGTGAGTGACAAATACTTTCTGCGGCTTTTCCTCATAAGCCCGTGCCCAGTCCAACAGACCATTTACATCTGCATGGCCACTGATTCCAGGCATCTGACAGATATGTGCTGCCACATGAATAGGTTCGCCGAAAAGTTTCACATCCGTCGCACCTTCGATCAAAGCTCTTCCAAGTGTTCCTATTGCCTGATAACCTACGAAAAGTACAGTATTCCTGTCATCCCACAGATTATGTTTCAGATGATGTTTAATACGTCCTGCATCACACATACCACTGGCCGAAATGATTACTTTAGGTTCCTCATCATAGTTGATTGCTTTAGAATCATCACTTGTAACGGAAATTTTCAGTCCCGGAAAACTAATCGGATTGATTCCCTTTTTGATCAGTTCCATCGCTTCTTCATCAAAGCAATCATACTGATGTTCTGAGAAAATAGTAGTCGCTTCATTTGCCAGCGGACTGTCTACATATACTTTAAAGCCGTCATGTCCATGAACCAGATTATCAGCCTTGATCTGTCTGATAAAATACAGCATCTCCTGAGTACGGCCTACAGCAAAGGACGGAATTACCAGATTACCACCTCTGTCAAAAGTTTCCTGAATAATCTGTGCCAAAAGCTGTACATAATCCGGTTTCTCTCCATGACTGCGGTCACCGTAGGTAGATTCCATGACCACATAATCTGCATGATGCAGATACTGCGGATCCTTAATCAGGGGTTGGCAGGTATTTCCAATATCACCTGAGAAAACAATTGTCTTCTCTGTTTCTCCCTCTCTGATAGTCAGTTCAATACTTGCTGATCCCAGCAGATGTCCCGCGTCAATAAACTTGACAGAGATTCCCTCTGCCGGGGTGATCATTTTATTGTATGGACATCCCACAAAATTCTTGATCACACCCATAGCATCTTCCATGGTATATGCAGGTACAAATTCAGGTTTTCCCTCTCGTCTGCCTTTGCGGTTTCTCCATTCAGCCTCAAACATCTGAATGTGGGCACTGTCTCTTAACATAATATCGCACAGATGACTGGTTGCCTCTGTTGCATATACAGGACCCCTGAACCCTTTTGCAAAAATAGCAGGCAGATTACCTGAATGATCCATATGTGCATGTGTAAGAAGAACAAATTCGATTTCGCCCAAAGCAACTGGTATTTCAGCATTTTCATAATAATCCGGTCCCTGTTCCATACCGCAGTCTACAAGAAATTTATGACCTGCTGCTTCCAGATAATAGCAGGATCCCGTAACCTCGTGCGTTGCTCCGATAAATGTAATCTTCACACGAAAACCCCCTTTCGAACTCTGACCTTTTGTCAATATTATTGACATACCGCTATTCCGTCCAAAGCGGCCAATAACCCTTTATATCTATATTATACACTACAACAAAGCGGATTAACAGCATCTTTTCTGAAAACAAAGAGGCGGAAACAGATTTTATTTGACTGTTTCCACCTCTTCACTTTTGTGTTTGCCACGTACAATATACAATAAAATATTGCTGGTATCTTAATATATCTGCCTTCTTCCGCAAACACATAGAACAGAATGACACTGCAGCTCCGCAATTTTTTATCATTCTGTCGTTCAGGGGACGATTATAACGTGTGATTCCGAATATGCAGTTTATAAACCTGCATCCGTAACTTCCCTTTACATATACAATACGAATCAAAATGACAAATATCACACATAAATATAAAATTTTTTTATTTTTTTTCTGCAGACACTGTATGATATCCCTGCACAGCGTCTTTTAAAGGCTGACAGTCTGCTGTCGCAGACATTCCTGCCAGAACTGTAATCATAACAGTTGCTGCCACAACAGCTGCAGACTTCAGAAATCTGTGTGTTCTGTTCCACTCATATCTGTATCTGTCTAAGCGTTCCCTTGTATCCGGTATCTCAATTTCATTTGTCTTCAGATTTCTGTTTCCGGATAATTGCTCTCTGTATTCACCATTCTCTTTCAGACGGGTAATCAGTCTGTTATACCCCTCTTGTATCTCCTCTTCCGATTCCGTTGGGAATTCGTCCCAGGAGCTCTTCCCGGCTGCCTTTAACAACGCGGTTTCCAGTATTTTCGTCTCTGCTGTATACTGTTCTTTGAGCAGTTTATCCATCTGCTTTGTCCGGCTGTTCTGATTCCTTTTATCATACTGGCCATTCGTTATTTTTGCGTTTATTTTATTCTCCATAATCTACAACTTTCCTTGACAATTCTTTCCCATGGGTTCATAGTAAATAATAACTATCTTTTATGTTACTGTACTGGTGTGCCAACAAGTTGATTCTTGAACACTTTCGCGTCTAAAATTTTATTCTGCAAGATTATTTCAAGAATCAACTTATCGGTACACCGGGCAGTAATTATTTTTTCAGAATGAAACAGGAGGAATCTCTATGAAACATATTGTTCTCACCGGCGGCGGTACAGCCGGACATGTCACACCTAATATCGCATTAATTCCACGTTTAAAAGAACTTGGATATGAAATCTCTTATATCGGTTCTTATAACGGAATCGAAAAAAAACTTATCGAAGAAATGAACATTCCTTATTATGGTATTTCTTCCGGTAAACTGAGACGTTATTTTGATCTCAAAAATTTAACTGATCCATTCCGTGTACTGAAAGGATTCAGCGAAGCCAGAAAATTATTAAAACAATTAAAACCTGATGTCGTTTTCTCCAAAGGTGGTTTCGTAACCGTTCCTGTAGTAATCGCTGCCGGAAAACTCAAAATTCCCACAATCATACATGAATCAGATATGACTCCGGGACTTGCAAACAAAATCTGTATTCCATCAGCTACTAAAGTATGCTGTAATTTCCCTGAAACAGAAAAGAGCCTCCCGTCTGATAAAGCAGTACTCACAGGAACTCCGATCCGTCAGGAATTATTAAGTGGAAATAAAGAAGCAGCCCGTGAATTCTGCGGTCTTAAAGATGACAAACCTGTACTGATGGTCATCGGCGGCAGCCTGGGTGCAGCGTCTGTCAATGAAAATATCCGCAAAATCCTTCCAGACCTTCTCAAAGAATTCCAGGTTATCCATCTGTGTGGCAAAGGAAAAATGGATGAGAGTCTTGAAGGCACAAAAGGATATGTACAGTACGAATATATCAAACAGGAACTTGCCGATCTCTTTGCCCTGGCAGATATCGTTATCTCCCGTGCAGGAGCTAACGCTATTTGTGAACTGAACGCACTGAAAAAGCCAAATCTCCTGATTCCTCTTTCCGCAAATGCCAGCCGCGGAGATCAGATCCTTAACGCCCGTTCTTTTGAGAGACAGGGCTTCAGCATGGTACTTGAGGAAGAAGAAATCACAGAGAATACACTCCTTAATTCCATCCGTGAACTGTATCAGAACAGACAGTCTTATATCAATGCCATGTCAGATAGCAGTCATATGAACTCTATCGAAAAAATTACCGGCCTGATTGAAGACTGTGTAAACAAACAGTAATCACCCGAATACCCTTTTATATTCTCTGGCAAGCCAGCGTCTCGTTCTCATGACTCTGTTATTCACATTATTTTCTGTGATATGGTAATGTCTGGCAACGAGACGCGATGGTATGTCGTATAGCGTTACACTGACATAGATTTCATAATTGATCCTGTTCTTCTCACGCAGTTTCTGAAATATTGTTTTCAGATAACCTTCCGCTTCCAAGGCAAGAATAACTTCATCTACATTGTCACCGCTCTTCACTCGCATTTCCATCACTGCCGTAAGTACATCTGAATCAACATGCTCATACTGTCTGAATGCTTTCTTATAATAATCCAGTGCCTTATGAAAACTCATTCTGGTTATCAGATTATACAACTTCTCCTCATCTGTGAAATCTACTTCATCACTCATATTATACAGAAGTTCAAATACATCCTGGCACACGTCCTCTGCCTCATCCGCATCATGCAGAACAATCTTTGCAATATTGATCACCCGGGAGCGATTCTTTCTGTAAATGCTTACAAAATCTACATTATCCATTTTATCTTATGTAAGGTCAAAGTATCAGGACAGCTGTGCCTTAACTTTTGACAAAATCTCCTCTTTATCCTTATCAGTCAGCTCGCCCGGCTTCCATGTGATTCCTACATTATCTTCTTTATATCTCGGAATCAAATGCATGTGGAAATGAAATACAGTCTGCCCTGCACATTCCCCATTATTCTGCACAATATTGAATCCATCACATTTTAATGCTTCTGTCATTGCAGATGCCATCTTCTTTGCAAGAACCATAACTTTTGCAGCCATTTCATCTGATAATTCATAAATATTAGCAGCATGAAATTTAGGCAGGATCAAAGCATGTCCTTTGCTTGCCGGACCAAGATCAAGAATTACACGAAAATTCTCGTCCTCATAAAGTGTTGCAGCAGGAATTTCTCCATTGGCAATTTTACAAAAAATACAATTATCCATTTTTTAGTCCTTCTTTCTTATTTTGCCTCTGCCGGGGCATTGTCTGTGTCGTTTTTGTTCGAAATTTCAAGGACGAAATCAGTTGCGGCAAAAAATCCACAATGATACACTTCCCTTGAGGTGATGATATGCAGACTATAACAACAGAAAGAAAATTAAAAGAAGAATTTAGTTTTACCCTGTCCAGATTGTCTCATGAAATACGTAATCCTATTTCTCTGATCAGCAGCGAACTTCAGCTAATGGCATCTTCCCACCCTGAACTGTGCAGTTACAGGCAATGGGACAATCTTATGGACAATCTTGAATACGTTAAAGAATTATTAAATGAGCTCTCCGACTTCAGTCACGCAGGCACAGTCCATCTGACGCCCACAAACCCAAAAGAATTCCTGAACACTGTTCTATCCTGCGAAAAAACAATGTTGGATTATCTCGGGATCACACTGGAAACACATATAGAAGATATCTCCGGCAATGTACTTCTGGACCGTATTAAAATGCGTCAGGTTATGTTTAATCTGATAAGAAATTCCTGCGAAGCAATCGATCATACCAGAGGAAAAATTACCGTTGCTCTCTGTCAGACAGATTCCGGCATCTGCATTTCCGTACAGGATAACGGTTGCGGAATGACTAAAGAACAGATCAGCAATATCTTCCGCCCGTTTATTACATATAAATCTGACGGAACAGGGCTGGGACTTGCTGTAACTTCCGAAATCATCAACGCCCATCACGGTCAGCTCAAGGTTTCCAGTGTACCGGGACAGGGCTCCACCTTCTGTATTTATCTGAACAATACAGTAAAACCGTAGCTTGTATGAAGCATTGTCCCGACTCTGAACTCCTCTGACATATATCAGAATTCGGCCGATACAGCTTTGCGATGTGACGGATGGTAAAGCAAAACTGCCAGTATAAATCCACAGATAAGGCCTCCGACATGTGCCGTATTATCCACACCTTCACTGGTAAATCCAAAATAAAGTGAAAACGCTGCCATAATAAGCACCTGACGGGCGGAAAGATCCTCAATGTGTCCTCTCCCTCTGATCACTGCATAGATCATGGCTCCCATTACTGCAAACACAGCACCTGAAGCACCTGCGGATACAGCAAAGTCCCTGTTGTTTAATTCCAGAAATACACACATGAGATTTCCTCCCATTCCTCCCAGAATATAAATCAGGAGATACTTCAGCTTTCCTGTAGTACGCTCCAGTCTTCCGCCAAGCACAAACAGTACCAGCATATTATTTCCCAGATGCTGAGGGCCGAAATGCAGGAACATACTCGTAAAAATCCTGTAGTATTCTCCCTGCATGATCATTGGTGTATAAGCAGCTCCACATCGAAGCATATGCATGGTATCATCTGAACCTCCAGTCAGCTCTACTATTGTAAAGACCAGAAGATTAACCAGAATAAAAAACACCGTAACAGGCTCTTTTTTTAGTTCTTCCAATATTCACCTCTTTTCTGCTTTTTTCTTTATTGTGTTCTGTTGTATTTATATACATAATCATCTTCAGCAAACTCCGAAAAATTGTTCAGAATAATCTGGAAGCATTTTCCTGAATTGCTTTTATTAATTGTATCAGACATCTTGTATTTTTTCAAAGTATTTATGCCAAAAATATGTATCTGGCCTGTGCAAAGTCCACTTCATCCTCAGGTTCCAAACGGTATTCCTCATCAGGAAGAAGAAGTCTTCCATTTACAACAGTTCCATTTCTGGAATTCATATCTGTAAGGTAATAATCATCTTCTCTTTTTCTGATTTTTGCGTGAATGCGGCTTACAGTAGGAAGACTGATCACTGCATCACAGGCGTTCTCCATCTTTCCTATTACTGTAAGATCTTCATTCAGATAAATAGGTGCCAGTTCCCCTGGTTCTCTGCTTACCAGACTTGCCGGACCGGTCACTGCTCCTGCAGACAGTACGGTTGTTTCCCCATAATCCGGATATATCTGTTTCTGCAGCAATTTTTCTGAAACTTTCTGATCTGCATTTTTTGATATATTTTCTGACTTACACAGATGTTCTTCTGATGTTACCGATTCTGGCATTCTGTTTCTTTGTATTTCCTGTTCTGCTATATCACTTTCCGACGCTTTCCATTGTGTTTTCTGCTGTTTCTCCTTATTTTCTTTTAATTTTTGCGATTGTAGAGCTCCTGATGATTTTTTCTTTTTTATCACATGCATAAGAACCATGGTGCATCCCGCTGATACGATAACAAATCCAAGAACAGCTCCTGTTTCCATATATGGCAAATATCCCAGAAGCGTAGCGGCAGTAATTGCACACAACAGAATGAACGCCAGCACAATAACGCAGCTTCTCTTCAGAATCCCCGGAGAATCTGTCGTCACTTCGTCTCTTACAAAATTATCCGAAACATCTTCATCCGCAGCCAGGTCTTCCGACTCATAAAAATTCTCCTGTTCTTCCTCCCTGTTTTCCAGATTTTCTGCTTTTCCCGTCTTTTTAATATCAGCGGTCCATTCCTGATTCTTATAAATTTCTTCTTTAATCTGTTCCAGATGAAAGCTGTCCTCCATTGCACGTTTATATACTCCATACCCCAAAATCACAGCCTGTCCATCCTCATGATCAATCTTGGGAAGAATATATTCTGTCAGGTTCTGAAACTGCTCTTTTATATCTTTCTCATATCCGGGCATCATGCAGAAATAAATCTGTTCTTTTTCGACATCCATATAAATATATTCCGGCGACATAATAAACTGCCCGGGATTCAGAAGATATTCTGCAGCATCTTCCATGGCTTTAACAAACCCTCCAAAAATCAGTCTGAGATCTTCAATTTTCATCTTTCTCTGTTCGTATAAAGCACTCAATACCTGTTTAGATGTAATATCAAAATAGACTCGAAATTTCCCGTCCATTCCCTGTATCCTGCATTTTAGAATAGTCGGGACCACATTTCCCACCAGCATTCTTACCTGATAAGAATCCGTATTTATTTCATCTTCTCCGTAAAGGATCAGATAATTATGATTCATATCTCGTTTATATTCACTCCGCATATCAATCCCCCATTTCCTTTAGAATAGCTGACGCAGCTCTTATTTTTCGGATATGCTTCACAGGATTTATAATACCGGAAGTCCCTTCCGTTCTTAAATGCCAGTTCAAATTTCCATACGAAGAAATCGTATCCAGGTCATACGTTACCTGCACCTGTTTTCCTACATTGGTCTGTGTGCTAAGATTTTCCGCTCCGAAAAATCCCGTATTCCCAAGTTCTTCGCTTCGCATCCTTGCCGTATCATACACCTGTCCGTTCTTTCTGACTCCTTCCATACTTCCGCTTACTGCAGACTCATACGCTGCAGCTGTAAGCCATGCTCTGTTATGTACAAAAAAATTCAGATAAATAAGCCCAAGAAGTGTGAACAAAATCAACGGCATAACGCAGGCAGTTTCTACTGTCAGACTTCCCTTATTGACAGTTCTGTTAGTAGTTTGACAGATATCTTTTTCAATATTACACTTTTCTCTCATATCAAAATTCCTCCCAGATAACCCAACAGTAAAAAAGGCACAAATGGTATCTCTGTATGACCCTTCTTTCGAAATATCATGAGCATGACTCCTGCATATATGGCACTGCACATAAATGCAGTAAATATCATAGTAAAAAATTCTGCCGGCCCCACCACTGTTCCCAATGCCATAATGAGCCATCCATCTCCCATTCCTACTGCTCCTTCTGTAAGAATACTGGCTCCTACAAATATCAGCCCTGTTCCTGCACATAACAAAACATCCAATACTGACTTTTTACCGTATATAGTCCATATAACTCCACATACTGTGAATATCCCAATGAGTAACAGTGAGACCTGTCTCTTTCTAATATCGATCCATGAATTTACACCCAGAAAAACCACCACACAAATTTCTTTTATACTGTCCATCTCCATATTTGCTTCCTTTTTATCCGCATCTGCTGCAAGCTCCCATATCTGAAATGGATGATGCCTTTACCAGTTTTACCGTCCGTTTCAGTCCACTGCAGGTTTCCACATTATGATATCTGTTTCCCTGCTCTGTCACATATGCATAGCTTTTAATACCAGCTGTGTGATAACCAGGATAATCACAAAGAACACCAATGCCTTGGCAGATCCAAGACCATAATTGTTATTCTGGAAAGCCTCTCTGTAAATATCAAGTGTTACACTGTATGTAGATCCTCCCGGACCGCCTTTGGTAAGTGCCAGGATAATATCAAATACTTTAACTGCATTTGTCAGGGACATAAATACACATGTTGTAATGGACGGTCCCAGAAGCGGAAGTGTAACTTTAAAAAACTTCTTCCATGAAGTAGCACCATCTACTTCCGCTGCCTCCAGTACATCTGTAGGAACTGCCTGAAGTCCTGCAATATACAGAACGATATAAAAACCAAGCGCCTGCCAGATACCTACAAAGGCAACTGCATAAAACGCCAGATGGCTGTCACCCAGCCAGCTGAAATTTAAGAATCCAAGCTGCGTTTTCTCATAGAGTGCTGCAAATCCCTGTGAAAAAATGAATTTCCAAATGAAACCTACAATGGTCATACTCATAATATAAGGAATAAAGAACATACTCCTCATTACGTTCGCAGCCGGAATCTTCTGTACAAGAGCTACCGCGATCGCTAATGCCAGGATATTTACCAGGATCATAAAGATAATCGTATATTTGCCGGTAAAAATCAGGCTCTGCATGAAGTCTGAGGAACCGCTGAACAATTTCTTAAAATTCTCCAGTCCGATAAACTTCGGAGATTTGGAAATTCCGTTCCACTCTGTAAGGGAATAATAAAGACTCATTATAAAGGGGATGTAGAAAACCAACATTACAAGAAATAATGACGGAACCGTAAAAGCCGCACATTCCAGATATTCTTTTTTCTTTCTTTTCATATCTGTCTGCCCTCCTCTATTCAGTTATTGCAACTTTTGATACTGTTATGCGTTCAACAGTAACCTTCGTTCTTCCTATACTCCAAAATATACTTAATTTTATGTTAATTATCAACATACAAATTCAATTATACGCATATATTTTTATAGGTTTTCTACATAACCTATTTTGGAAATTAAAAACTCATTTTGTCTATTTTGCCCAATTATCATCTAAAATCTCATCAGTTTGACGGATTGAAATTGTAAGATTTGCACTATTTTTTCTTTCGTCAATTTGCCAAACGCTGAAAATTATTTAGATTTCACTATATATTCTGTCAATTCGCAGAGCAATACTTCTTCTAAAATATAATGCCGACAGATAGCGTGCTGCTGAAAGTAGCATTGACACTATCTGTCGGCAAATAGATACTGAAGAAACTTTACGCCTCTGTATATTCGATTTCAAATACTCTTGCGCATGGAACCTTTTCCAGTTTTATGCTTAAAGTTCCTGCGGCTTCATTCCACTGATAAGAAACCGGACGGTTCTGAGGATATGCACAACGTACCTTTACCGCCTTTCCCTTTAACTGTGGAAGTGGTATAATCTGATTTTCCTTTCCACTTCTTCTCCATACAGACAGATACTGTTTCTTTCCTGCATCCAGTCCTAATGCACACCAGTCATCTGTATAATGAGAAGTTCCCAGTGGCCAGTATGGATATGCCCTTTTAATATCATTACGGATTGTCTTGTAATAATCCAGTGCTTCCTTCACCAGCGCCTTCTGAACATCTGTAATTTCTGCCAGATGTCCACTCTGGTGAATTCTGAGAAGAAGTGCATTTACCATGTTGAAAATTGTTTCCTCCTCATCTGCTCCCGACTTCGGATAAGACCATACTGCCGCCTGCTCCATAGTTACTCCAAGAGGTGCATTTGCTGCTATAGTCGCATAACATCTGTAATCTTCCTGGTCACTGGTAGACTGAATACTGTATCTGGAAAGCATTGCATAATCCATACGGAGACCACCGCTGGAACAGTTTTCAATGATCAGATCCGGATACTTCTTAAAAATACTGTCCAGCCATTCCAGGTATGCTCTCTCATGTTCAAGCAGCCCCTCTCCTGCACTTTCTGCATCAATTTCAGTTCCAACCCCCGGCTCTATGTTATAATCCATTTTTATATATCCGATTCCATATTCATTAACAAGCCTGTCAATTACACCAGTTGCATGAGCAATTACTTCCGGCTGGCGGAAATCAAGCTGATATCTGCTTCTGTCAAATACTCTCTTTCCAAATCTGTGGAAAAAGGCTTTTTTCGGCATTTTTTCTACCATCGGGCATTTAATTCCCATAACTTCAAGTTCCAGCCATAATCCCGGAATCATACCTTTCGAACGAATATAGTCGATTACTTCTTTAATTCCGCCAGGAAATCGTTTCCCGGATGGCTGCCATTCTCCAACTGCATCCCACCAGAAACCATCCGCATACCATCCTGCATCAATGCAGAAATATTCACATCCTGCCTTTGCTGCAGCATCAATCAGAGGAAATTCCTTTTCTGTAGTAGGATCTGCCCATAGACAATTCATATAATCATTAAAAATAATTCCGAGATTTTCATTATCTTTATTCTTTCTGCGGATAACTCTTCTGTAACCGGTAAGTTCTCTGGCCATATCTCCCAGATTTCCCGTTACAGCACCTACACCTGCCGGAACTGTTGTAAAACGTTCTCCGGGCTCTAATTTTTTGTGCCAGTGAGAATGAATATCTGTAGGGCCACTAATCTGCAGATACAGATGATTAGTAAGATCACTGATCTCACTATGCCAGGAACCGTTCTGTTCAATCTGCCAGAAAATCATACTATTTGTCTCTGTATTAGAAATATATCCCATAGGAAGGTAATGTTTTGTTGACCAGTTTCCTGTATTTGTCAATTCAAACGCCTTAGAGGAACGTATTGGAATATTAATCTGTGAATTTTCAAGTCCAACCTCCGGAAGAGTATATTCCTGTAAAAGCAGTTCTCTCTGCCAGGAATTATGTATAACACCAATTTTGATCTTTTCATCTCTCGGCAGAACTCCCTCTTTTTCCACTCCATTCAAATTAAATGTAGATACATACTGCAAAATCTGAGTTTCATTTCCTGTATTTTCCACCTCACACCAGGTTCTTACAACTGCAATCCCATCAAAAAACTGAAAGTGATTTACTGCGCGAAGACCAGATTCCTTATCCTGTGTGATAATCTCCAGCTTTCGTCCTTTTTCATTTCTATAATCATTATGTTCTACATATTGCATTCTATATCCAGGTGCTGTCGCAATATACTTGGTTCCATGTCGTTCATCTGGTCTGTCATAACCTGCTGCCTCCAGCTCCAACAGTTTGAATCCCTGTTCTTCATATTCATCTTTGATCGTGTTTTCATCAAATGTCAGTGCAGAAAAATGCAAAAGCCTTACACAGCCGGTGTCTGCTACTTTCCATACCATATGAATTCCATTTTCCAGAATCTTAAATACCTTCATTTTATGTATCTCCTTTTTATGTATTCAGACTTTTAATTTTCACGCTTTCTCTCTCTATCAGTTTTACACTGGTTTTATATACATTTTTTTCACATTTCTCGCCGCGTATCAGTTTCAGCAATATGTCTACAGCTGTCTGTGCTTTCTCTTCAACATTTACCCGTATTGTTGTCAGACGTGGATAGACAATGCTTGCGAATATATCATCATCCATGCCCGCCACTGAAATTTCTTCCGGAACCTTAACATGATTTCTGTGCAGAAATGAAATCATTTCTGCAGCATTTACGTCTGTAGAAAAAAACAGTGCCGTATCTGTTCCTACATATTTAAGAAAATCCTCGTAGCATTTCTCTCTCTGGGTATAATCTTTTGGCAGACGTTTCTCCTCAAGAAGTACCTTATAGTCTGCTTCTCTTACCGCTTCCCGCACACCTACAAACCGCAGATGATCTGCCCCATGGTTAACATTTGCCAGATATACAATTCTCTTTACACCCTGCCCGATCAGATAACGTCCCATTTCTTTTCCGCCACTTTTATCCTCAGATGTAATCTGATAATAAACCTCATCTCCTTCCGGCATTTCGTCCATATCAATAGAAACAATCGGTATATCCGATAAACCTGCTATTTTTTTCAGATGTCTGTATGGCATGGAAATTGTGATAATACCATCCACATTCCATCCCACGGTCATCTTCTCAATTTCTTCTACATTTTTATCAGAGAAAATCATAATATAATATCCATTTTCTCTTAACAGTCTTTCCAGGTTGCCCAGCATATTTCCATAAAACGGAGTTTCGTATGCAGATCCTCTTGCAAACTCAGGTGTAGTAATAAGAATACAGATAATCCTGGAACTTCTGTTTGTCAGAGCATTCAGACCGAGCCTCGGAATATAATTATTCTCTGCCAGAAGCTTCTCTACCTTTTCTATCGTCTGTTCTGAAACCCTGGCATTCTTTTTGTGAAGTACATTGGACACTGTAGTAGTGCTCACTCCGGCCATTCTTGCAATTTCTTTTATTGTGACCATAAAATACCTCCTCTTTTATGAGTCCAGTATAATATATATTGCAGTGAAATAGCTATAGAAATCTGATTTTTGTATTTGTCAGGCAGATATTCCTTTATTGTTCACTCTTTTCTCTGTAACGAAGGCAGAATTTATTGCAAATTGCCTGCGGCAACACAATTAGGGCTTGTATATCTCAGAATCTTAACGTATTCATAACACCCCCCTTGCATAAATCCCCGCCTTTGTGTTAATATTCTCCAAAAATAAAAGTGTTACTGTTTTCAGCAACACCCAATATATCCCCGCAATGTGCAGGGAATCTGCCTGTATTACTTCACAGGTAAACTACAAATTATTTACAGTATAATGTCAGGCTTACTATTACTTAGCCGCCTTTCTACTTACTCATACTAAATCAGGAGGTAACAACCATGTGTACAGCAGCAACTTACAAAACAAAAGATTTCTACTTCGGAAGAACCCTTGATTATGAATTTTCATACGGTGACGAAATCACTATCACACCGAGAAACTATTCATTTCAATTCCGCCATTCAGATAAAACTCTGAACAACCACTATGCCATCATCGGCATGGCACACGTAGCCGGAGACTATCCCCTCTACTACGATGCCATCAACGAAAAAGGTCTCGGCATGGCAGGACTGAATTTCGTAGGAAACGCTGCCTATGCTGATCCTGTATCCGGCAAAGAAAACGTAGCTCAGTTTGAATTCATCCCATGGATTCTCAGTCAGTGTGCCACCTTAGAAGAAGCCCGTCAAAAACTCTCCAACATGAACCTCACCAACACCCAGTTTAGCAAAAATTTCCCTTGCGCCCAACTTCACTGGATCCTCGCAGATACCTCAGGCTGCCTCGTCATCGAATCCATGAAAGACGGCCTCCACATCTACGACAATCCGGTAGGTGTCCTTACCAACAATCCGCCATTCCCACAGCAGATGTTCCAGCTCAACAACTACCAGTCCCTTTCTCCTCGGCAGCCGGCAAACACCTTTGCTCCAGGATTAGAACTTCAGTCCTACAGCCGCGGAATGGGAGCTCTCGGCCTCCCAGGCGATCTCTCCTCAGCCTCCCGTTTCGCCAAAGTCGCCTTCACCAAAATGAACTCCATATCCGGTAAAACCGAATCCGAAAGCGTCAGCCAGTTCTTCCACATCCTCGGCTCCGTAGACCAGCAGCGAGGCTGCTGCGAAGTAGACGAAGGCAAATATGAAATCACCCTCTACACCTCCTGCTGCAACACAACAAAAGGCATCTACTACTACACCACATACGAAAACCACCAGATATCAGCAGTAGACATGACCCACGAAAACTTAAACTCCACCAACCTGATCCGCTACCCAGTTCTCACAGAACAGAACATCCATTTTCAAAACTAATTTCAATAAATAACCCTATTTACTAAAAAATAAATTTCGCCAAAAGAACCTCAATATAAAACAAGTAATAAAACTAAACAATAAATCCCCCATACCCGAAACACCGTAAATCCATCCCACAATCCCCCAACCAACCAATACCGAAAAAAAGCCACCGCGAACACGCGGTGACTTTTTTGACCCAACCTGGCGAATCCGCCAAGTTAATAACTTTCCATATAAAAAAACCTCGCGCTCTTAAAAAAGCGCAAGGGGTGTCCAGAGGGGACGCTGCTCAAGCGTCCCCTTTGGGGTTTTCCTCACATTTATCAAAATGCTAAATCTCTTTATGACTCGTAACTCGAAGTCGTGCCATAGCTCTCGACAGAGCCAGCTGATTCATATGATACTCCTGAATACTCTGCTTCTGTCTCAGCTGCTCCTCAGCTCTCTCCTTAGCTTCCTGCGCACGGCGGATATCAATCTCCTCCGGGCTCTCTGCTGTCAGGCAGAACAGCTTCGCACGGTTATTGATCATCTCTACAAACCCACTGCTCACAGCCAGCACATGCTTCGTACCATCCGCTTCCTCAAAGCGCATCTCGCCCGGAATAATGGCCGCAACAATATTCTCATGCTCAGCCAGAAAAGCCTGCTCACCATCAACAGCCGGAATAACTAAAGTCCTGGCACGTCCTGCGAACGCCAGCTTATTACTGGCATAAATCTCAAGACCAAATGTATCTGCCATATCAAGTACTCCCTCTCAGCAATTACTCCTGACCCATCTCAGTTTTTGCTTTCTCGATGACATCCTCAATTGTACCAACATTGAAGAAAGCATTTTCCGGATACTGGTCCATCTCACCATCAACGATTGCCTTGAATCCACGGATGGTTTCTTTCAGAGGAACATATTTACCCTTGATACCAGTAAAGTTCTCAGCTACATGGAACGGCTGAGAAAGGAACTTCTGGATCTTTCTTGCACGAAATACAGTGCTCTTATCCTCTTCAGAAAGCTCTTCCATACCAAGAATAGCGATGATGTCCTGAAGTTCTTTATACTTCTGAAGGATTTCCTGTACTTTACGTGCTACTTCATAATGTTCTTCACCAACAACATCCGGCTCAAGGATACGGGAAGTAGATTCCAGCGGATCAACAGCCGGATAAATACCCTGCTCTACGATCTTTCTGGAAAGAACGGTTGTTGCATCCAGATGTGCGAATGTAGTTGCAGGAGCCGGGTCAGTCAGGTCATCGGCAGGTACATAGACAGCCTGTACAGATGTTACAGAACCATCCTTAGTAGAAGCGATACGTTCCTGAAGTTCACCCATCTCAGTAGCCAGTGTTGGCTGATAACCTACGGCTGAAGGCATACGTCCAAGAAGGGCGGAAACCTCGGAACCAGCCTGTACAAAACGGAAAATATTATCAATGAAAAGAAGCACATCTCTGTGTTCCTCATCTCTGAAATACTCAGCCATTGTCAGTCCGGTTTCAGCAACACGCATACGGGATCCCGGCGGCTCGTTCATCTGTCCGAACACTAAGGCTGTTTTTTCAAGAACGCCGGACTCTTTCATTTCTGACCATAAGTCGTTACCTTCACGGGAACGCTCTCCAACACCTGTGAAAATGGAGTATCCGCCATGCTCTGTGGCAATGTTCTGGATCAGCTCCTGGATCAGGACTGTCTTACCAACACCGGCACCACCGAACAGACCGATCTTACCACCTTTAGCATATGGTGCAAGAAGGTCGATAACCTTAATACCTGTTTCCAGGATTTCTACAGCCGGTTTCTGATGTTCAAAATCCGGCGGATCTCTGTGGATGACCCATTTCTGTTCTCCCTCAAGGGAAGGACCGTCATCTACTGTATCACCAAGTACGTTAAATAAACGTCCCAGTGTCTTATCACCTACAGGAACCTTAATGCCGCTTCCTGTGGCGATGACTTCTCTGTCACGCTGTAAGCCTTCGCTTGCGCTCAGCATAATGCAGCGTACCATATTGTTTCCCAGATGATGGGAAACTTCCATTACACATCTTTTACCGTTGTTTTCTACCTCAAGGGCATCTTTGATCTCAGGAAGATCTCCATCTTCAAAAACAACGTCTACAACAGGTCCCATAACCTGTACAATTTTACCTTTGTTCATCGTCGTCACTTCCTTTTTTGTGCTTTTGCACCGCTGACAATCTCAGTGATTTCCTGTGTGATGGCAGCCTGACGCGCACGATTATACTCAATGGATAACTCCCTGAGCATCTTCTTTGCACTGTCCGTTGAGGACTGCATTGCCATCATTCTGGCATTATTTTCACTGGCATACGCTTCTACAAGACATCCATAAATCAGACCAGTCAGATAATTCGGGATCATTGTATTCAGAAGTACATCGGCTGACGGTGACAGCTCGATTTCCTCCTGCGGCATATCCACAAGCATTGCCTGATTCGGCAGGAACTTCGCCTTCTTCAAAGGAAGAAGCTGCATATTTACCGGCTCCATGGCAACTGCGCTCTGCATCTCTGTATAAATGATACGAACCTCATCCAGTTCTCTGTCCAGGAATGCTCTGACAACCTCTTCGGAAATCAGACGTGCTCTGTGCATGGTCGGTTTCTGTACTGTATATGGAAAGTTCTCTGCGATATTCATATGTTTCTTCGTGAAATACTGACGGCCTACCATACCCAGCACATAGAGCTTGCAGTGCTCATGCTCTGCCATAAACTCCTCTGTCATCTTCTGGATATTGTGGTTGTAGGCACCTGCCATACCTTTATCACCGGTAACTACGATACAGCCGATCTTACGATCCTCTTCTGCGATCTTATGACGAATACTGAAAAAAGGATGCTCAGTATCCGGCATATGACGCAGGATTCGGGAAATCGCTGCCTGCATGTTATAGTAATAAGGCTCTGTATCGGACAGGATTCTCTTGGCCTTCTGCATCTTGGATGAAGAAATCATGTACATGGCATTGGTGATCTTCATGGTGTCCTGAATGCTTTTCATTCGAGTCTGAATCTCTTTCGTACTGCCCATATCAACACCTACCTGCTCTTATCTGCAAATTCTTCTGCCACTTTCACGATCTTTTCTGCCAGTTCATCCGGAAGCTGTCTCTTCTCTTCGATCTCTCTTCCGATTTCCGGATAAGCACTGTCAAAGTAGTCCAGCATATCTCTCTGGTATTTCTTCATCTGCTTTGTCTCTACATGCATCATTGTCTTATGTGTTGCAGCGCAGAGAGTGATAACCTGCTCATGAAGACTTAACGGGCTTGACAGTGGCTGTTTCAGAAGCTCCATAAGTCCGCTTCCGTATTTCAGCTGCTGAGTTGTAGCCTCGTCCAGATCAGAACTGAACTGTGTAAAGATTTCCATCTCACGGTACTGTGCCAGATCAATACGGACACTTCCTGCTGCTTTCTTCATGGCTTTTGCCTGAGCAGCACCACCAACACGGGATACAGAAAGACCTACGTTAACCGCCGGACGCATACCGGAGTTAAACAGGTCACTTTCCAGGAAAATCTGACCATCTGTGATGGAAATAACGTTTGTTGGAATATATGCGGAAAGGTCACCTGCCTGTGTCTCAATGATAGGAAGTGCAGTGATAGAACCACCACCAGCCTTTTCATTCAGACGGCTGGAACGCTCCAGTAATCTGGAATGGAGATAGAATACATCTCCAGGATAAGCCTCACGTCCCGGTGAACGTTCCAGAAGCAGTGACAGCGCACGGTATGCAACTGCATGCTTGGATAAATCATCATAAACCATTAATACATCTTTTCCTTTGTACATGAAGTACTCAGCAAGTGCTGTACCTGCATAAGGAACAATGTACTGAAGCGGTGCACAGTCACTGGCTGTGGAGGAGAATACTGTTGTATAATCCATAGCACCGTGTTTTTCCAGAGTAGATACGATCTTAGCTACTGTGGAAGCTTTCTGTCCGATCGCAACATAGATACAGATTACATCTTTACCCTTCTGGTTCAGAATTGTATCCAGAGCTACGGAAGTTTTACCTGTCTGTCTGTCACCGATGATCAGCTCACGCTGGCCACGGCCGATCGGGAACATGGAGTCAATAGAAAGAATACCTGTTTCCAGTGGAACTGTTACAGATTTTCTGTCAATAATTCCAGGTGCCGGATTCTCTACCGGACGATACCCATCTGCCTTGATCTCACCTTTACCATCGATCGGCGCTCCCAGAGCGTTTACGATCCTTCCGATAAAAGCGTCACCTACAGGCACACCTGCCTGTTTCTGGGTTCTTGCCACCTTTGTTCCTTCTTTGATTCCTGTATCTTTACCGAACAGGATACATCCGATACTGTTTGCACGGATATCCTGTACCATACCTTTCAGACCATTCTCAAAGGTTACAACCTCGCCGTACATCGCATGATCAATGCCGTGTACCGTGGCGATACCATCTCCGACGGAGATGACTGTTCCTACTTCCTGGTCCTTGCTGATTTCGTCATAATTCTTAATTTCTTCTTTCAGAATCGAAATGATTTCATCTGGATTCATTGCAGCCAACTTTTATTCACCTCCGTGTCAATTTCTGTCTTAAATTATTATAACGTCCGTGGAGACTCCAGTCATACTCTTTGTCTCCGGCAGAAAGAATGAAGCCTCCGATCAAAGATTTGTCTTCTCTGAGAGTAAGGATTACTTCCTTTGCTCCAAATTCCCTGCGAAGGAAATCTTCCATCTTCTCTTTCTGGGCTTCTTCCGGTTTTGTTACATATGTAAGAACAGCTTTCAGGACTCCTTTCTGTTTACGGCTGTAATCGCCGTATGCTTCCAGGATCTCATAAATGCTGCCAATTTTCTGATACTTACAGGTCACCTTCAGGAAATTTCTCATCTCCTGTGGGAAGACCCTGTCAATTACATGTTCTTTTTCTTTTAAAGAAACCAGCGGATTTTCAAGGGCACCTTTTAACTGCGGGGTACCCCTGAAAATCTTTTCTGTCTCTGAAACAGCTTCTTCCGGGACAGAAAGCTCATATAATGCTTTTGCATAATTAATGCTTGTTTCCGTCATTGGAATCACCTGCCTCTTTTATAAACTGGTCATAAAGGGACAAATCCTGCTGACTGCTGTTTTTCTCTCCCATGATCTTAGAGGCTGCATCCAGCGCGATCTCTGCTACTCTGCTTTCCATAGCCTTCATAGCATTCTCCTGCTCTGTCTTAATATCTGCTTTCGCTTTGTTCAGCATTTCACCGGCCTGTGTATTTGCATCTTTCACAATACGGTCTGCCTGTACTTTTGCCTCATCCTTTGCTGCATTTACAATACGCATGGATTCGTCCTTCGCAGATTTCAGTGCATCTTCATATTTGCCTTTCAGTTCGTATGCCTGCTCTTCTGTCTCCTTGGCACTTGCGAACTGCTGGTCGATCATGTTTTTTCTCTGTTCCATCACATTGAGGATTGGACCAAATAAGAACTTCTTCATTAAAAGATAAAGAACAATCAGGTTAATAATTGTAAAGACCACGTTGATGTTAATCTCAATCACCGGTCCCACCTGCCTTTCTACTTATTCTTTATCCATCAATTAGCCAAGCATGATAACGATCAGAAGACCGATAACGAAACCGTAAATAGCTGTTGCCTCGGCAAGGGCGCATCCTAAAAGAAGTGCTTTACTGATCTTGCTTTCTGCCTCAGGCTGTCTTGCGATTGCTTCTACTGCTTTGGATGTTGCCATACCAATACCAATACCTGCTCCAATACCTGTCATAACTGCGATTGCTGCTCCGATAGCTACTAACATAACTTTTTCCTCCTGTTGTTTAACTAAAATAAACTAAATATTACAACTCTCTTTTTGTGAACTGCTATCCTCTTTATATCGCGATTACGGATAGCCGTTCATTACTGTTATTTTCTGTTACTATTTATGTAAATTTGATTTATGTAAAAACAGATAAACAGTAATTCTTATTTATTCGATGGCTTCTTTAATAAACAGTGAAGTCAGGAATACAAATACATATGCCTGGATGAATCCGTCAAAGAAATCAAAATACAGGCTGAATGGGATAGGAAGAATCGCCGGGCATATAAACTCAAGAAGTTTCATGACCACATAGCTTCCTAATACATTACCAAAAAGTCGCATACAAAGTGATGTCGGACGAATGGCGATCTCAAGAATATTGATCGGCAGCATAACCGGTGACGGCTCTGCGAAGCTCTTAAGAAAACCTTTCAGACCTTTCTTGTGAAATCCTGCATACTCGATCAAGAAAATACTTGTGATTGCCAGACCGATGGTACAGTTCAGATCCTTTGTAGGCGGTACAAATCCAAACACACCGAAAATGTTTGCTATTCCAATGTAAATGACAACCGTCATCAGATAGGGAATATATATTTTTCCCTCTTCTCCAAGGATATCCTTAAAGAAATCATGAAGAAAACCGACACCTGCTTCCAGAAGAAGCTGTTTCTTACCGGGATTCTCCACACTCAGGTTTCTTACGAGCACCAATGACAAAATTAAAAGCACTGCCATGATGATCCATGTCACTGCTACTGATTCTGCGATCGGTATTCCTCCAAACACTGGTATGGTAAAAACTGTCTTACATTGAAGTTCTTCCATTAACGTGCTTGCTAAATTACCCGTTTCTTTTCCCTCCTTTTCTATTCTGATTCCCTGAAAGGCATTCTCCCTCTCTTATCATGTCCGTCTCAGATGTCTTCACCCGGTGTCCGTCCTTGATGTCTTTACCTGCTGTCCTTCTCAGATGTCTCCGTCGAAAGTTCAAAAGCTCATGACCACATAGTGACCAGTGAGATCTATGAAATTTCATAAATCCTTCCAGGGATTCAAGATTTTGAGTTTATTATATTCGAATCTGTTAAAAAGTCAACAATCATTTTGACTATATCCAACAAATTCAGACGTTTTTTTTGTACATTATGCTCAACTATTTTTGATAAAAATTCTTCTTTTTCTGTTTTTCACAGTCATTTTCACGAAAAAAGGCGTTTTTTTGTTGATTGAACTGTAAACAGATGATATTATTTTATATAGTTTTTATATAAATTTTATATCTCCATACTTACCAATATAAATATTGGTATTACCATTTTATCGATTAGCAAATATCATTCACAAACCAATGAATACTTATATTTGTATTCAAGACTCTTTTTCTATCAGGTATATCATTCACTGACATATAGGAGGAAATATTTTATGCAGATTATTTGTCTTGGAGACAGTATTACCGACTGCGGTCATTTACTTGAGGATTTCCCTCTGGGAAATGGATATGTGCAGATACTTTCAGATATATTTAATAAAGAAGTTCCATCAAATATTATCCAAATTAAAAACTACGGATTCGACGGTTTCACTGTAGCCAGAATTCTGGACAATATCCGTCAGCATCGGATTTCCCTGCACCGTTCTCCTGTTGTAACACTGCTGATCGGTATTAATGATATCGGTCTGATGATGAATACTAACCGCACCCCATCTCAGCAGGAACAGATGATGAAAGAATTTACCACTCACTATGATGAATTATTGCAACTGCTCACCGCAGATGCCAGACAAGTAATCCTTATGGAGCCGTTCATCTTCCCACATCCAGAAGAATACCAGACATGGATTCCTTATGTGCGTACCATGTCCTCCAATATCCGGCAGCTTGCAGAAAAATATAACCTGCCATTTCTGCCGTTACATGATATTTTAAACAAAGAAGCTGCTGAACAGGGATTTGGCGCAGTTACTACAGATGGAATTCATCTCACTTCTGACGGGCACAGGTTGCTTGCAGAACAGTTATATCCAATGATCTCCGCTGTCTGATTTAGCCAAACATTCTGTTGCACATCGTTCTCAAACTCTGTATAATTTTAAAAAGACACTTCAGCATACCAGCAGCTTCTTATAAATGGCATGCCGATGCATAAACATGCATCTGTGGACTCATATTGAAAGGAGTCTTCCTTATATTATGGAAACTACAATTAAACAGATTGAAGATATGTCTCTGAACGCCTGGCCGTCCCACAAGATGGAACTGTACGACGGCTGGATTCTGAGATTTTCTTATTTTTATACACACAGAACCAATAGCGTAGAGCAATTCGGCAATTCTACTCTTACATGGAGAGAAAAAATCCCATACTGTGAAAGCGTATATAAACGCCTGGGAACACCGGCTGTATTTAAGATCAGCCCTCTTGTTTCTCCTGACTTCGATTATGTTCTGGAAAACCGTGGATATGCCATCCAACATACCACCAATGTTATGGCAATGAATATGAATGCCGCACGCCTGGATGCTCCATATCCTGATGTAATGTTCTACGATAACATTCCATCTGAATGGATTGAAAGCCTGTTCCGTTTAAAGAACACTACAAATCCCATTCACCGAAAAGTCGTTCCATCCATGTACCAGGCAATCCTTAAAGAGACCATTTGTGCATGTATCCGCATTGATGGACAGATCATCGCAACCGGGCTCGGCATTCTGGACAGAGATTACATCGGTATCTATGCCATCCATGTAAAAGAAGAATACCGCAAACACGGCTATGCACGCCAGATCTGTACCGGGCTTCTGAAAGAAGGAATAAAGAAAGGTGCACAGAATGCATACCTTCAGGTTGTGGAAGGAAATGACAATGCCCGTGCACTGTACAAATCGCTCGGATTCCACCAGCTTTACACTTACTGGTTCCGCGTACAGCCGGATGAAAATGGAAACTTTCCGCCTGAGAAGTAAAATCCTTTGGAGTATATAAAAACAGACTCACTGTAAAGTATTTAGTATTTTTACTTTACAATGAGTCTGTCTTTTTATATCTTAACTTTTTTCTTTTTCGGGGAATCGATTGATATGTAATTAACATAGTCCGCGCAAAACCATGTTCTCTTAACTATCTTATCAGTCCGTTATTTAAGTCTTAAATCTGTTTCAATTATACGGTTTTCTTCTTCAATACTGCAGGTGCCGCATTCTCAACAACCATTGCTGTCAGCGGGCTGAAATACAACAGACAGGTCAGTACGCAGTAGATCGGGATCATAATTGCGAACTGCACCAGTCTTCCCGGCATGATCGCATAGAAGTTATATCCAAGCATAATTACAAGTCCTGCTGTTGTAAGTACCAGAGAACTGAGAACTGCTGTCACTACGATAGAAACACAAATGCCAACTGTCTTTCCTGTTTTCTTCTTGTTTGCAAATAACGGTTTTGCAAGAGCAGGAATAACACCCCAGAGAATTGCTGCAACTGTAATAAACGGGTTTACTGCATATCCCTTCATGAAACATCCAATGATATCTGCACATAATCCACAGACACCGCCGGCTACCGGGCCAAGCCACAGACCTGCAAGAATTGTACATACACTTCCTACAGAAATACGGTACGCACCAAGGTCAATAACCAGAACACGTGTGAGTACCAGATGCATGGCGATCAGAAGAGCCATGAACACCAATGTCTTTACGTTCCAATATTGTTTTTTCTGCATAATAAAAACACCTCCATAATGTGTTTAAAAAAATAGAGTAGTTACCATAAATAATAATCCCTCCACATTATGAGATGTCCTCATATGTAGCAACGGGTGCGGAAATTATATCGTAAGCAGCACGCTTTCTGCTTTTCGTTTCACGGCGACTCCCCAGCCTGTGAACACTTAACGCATAAAATCCTACTTCGCTATTATTTATTTATCGAAATTATAACATAATCTATCGAAATTGCAATATGTTTTTCGTTATTAATTTATCAAATTTAAGCAGCATTTTTTGGTTACTTTAACGACATAATTTCCATCCACTTCCATATCTCTCTACTCAAAGAGCTTTTTGTATCATATCCGCAAATTCACACATAAAGTAAACGCATATACTAATACTATACAATATACAAACAGACCGATCTCATATGCTATAATCATGGAGGTAAAAAAATGTCAGAAAAGCGAAAAAATAACTGCCAAAACCCATACAATATATGTTATGATAATTACCTGAATACCAATGCCTGTACAGAATGTACCGGCCTGATATGTACTCCTGCCCTGGATGATGACGAATGGGAAAATTACAGGAAGATTTTTGATTTTATTCCTGATCCGCCAAAGAATCAGACAACATTTCACAAATAATCATTTCCCATAATCAATATACCCTGCAGGAATGTTCAAACGAATGATTTATCGGAGGTCCTGTCTTTACTATGAAAAAACTGCTTGCTGCATGTGTCTGTGCCGGTCTTAGTCTTTCTATGACCGGATGCAGCCTTGGAACTGTACTGGAACAATTTACTTCTACCGGAGATACTTCTGTCCGGGAACTCACTTCTTTAACTGATACCACCACTGTAACCGAATCCAAAGACCGTGTTTATATGGATGAGCTCTCCGGAACTCTGCAGGATTTTTCCGGAAGTCAGCTCATCCTGAATACTGACAGTGCCTCTTATGTATTTAATGTTTCTAACGCCACACTGGAATGCAAAGGCGGTATGATTACAGGAGATGAGATCAGTATTATTTATGAAGGACAACTTTCCGGTACAGATACAAGCAGTGTGCATGTCCTGAAAGTCGTAGATGAATTTCACAAGAAGAATAAACTTAAGAAACGTATTGCGCATGGAAAAGTCATATCTCTGACCCCCAATACAATTACTATAAAATCTAAAAAAGGCAAAACAGCTACTTACCCGATCACCGGAACCAGACAATATTATCAAAATGGAATTAAAGCAGGTGACTGGGTTTACCTTACATTTAAGGGAAAATTTCCGGATACTTCAGATGATTCCTCTGCTTCTCTGAACGCAAGCCACCTGAAAGTATTAAGCATTTCCGATCTTAAATCCATAAAAATCCCTGATCCCACTCCTACACCGGAACCAACAGTCACACAGACTCCGGAACAGATTGCAAATAAAGAAAAACAGTTTCTGGCAACTATTCAGGGAGTAAATCTGAACGTCCTTCAGGTTCTTCCGGCAGGCAGTGATAATCCAATAAACATTGATATGTCTGCAATCCCGGTTTATTTCGAAGGTGGAATTGCTGCCGGTTCTCACGCCAATGTAACTTATATCGGTGATCTGGAGGAAGACTCTCTGGAAGATATCCGCATCATTGCTGTAACAGGAGAAGATCCTGCCGAAATCAATGATAAACACATTTCTTTTACAGTAACCGGAACTATTACCGGAAGCACAGCCAATACGATCACCGTTCAGACCGATGATGGAGCTGTCGATACCTTCCGCATCGAAAATGCCCAGGATCTCACGGAAGGCGGTGTAGAATATGGAGATTATGTATGTGTTACTTTCCATCCATCGAAGTCCAAATCTTCTAATATTTATACTGCAATTAAGATTCAGAATGCATAAGCAATAAAAAAGCAGTTCATCTACAGATTTATATATTGCATCTTTTAATACCTCAATACTCTGTAAATGAACTGCTTTTTATTTTACTGTTTTTATCTTATAAATCTCTTCCTGATCTCCGATTCACCATCAGCAAGCCAACGATATACAGCTTCCCGGTCTCCCAAAATCTGCACAAATGCCTGCACTTCATCCTGAATCCCTTTTCCGTGAATGACCCTGTAAGCCCCCGCATCACTACCCAGAGCAACCTTCACTCCAAGCTGAAATGCCTTTCTTATATTTTCTTCTGCTGACTCTACAATTGGCTTCAAGGCGTCATCCTCATAGCGTCCGTCTCCCAGAAGGTTTCTCACTGTGACCAAGGTAGGAACCCATACCGTATCACTCTCAGCAAGCATGACAAGACTTTCTTCATTCATATAATTTCCATGTTCCAGACTGTCCACTCCGGCACTTAGTGCTGCCTGTACTCCATAATTTCCGTTGGTATGGGACATCACCGCCAAACCCTCTTCATGTGCAATATGCACCATCTCTTTCACTTCTGCCGCATCCAGTGGTGTACCCGTGACAGCTCCATGCGCATTAAAATCCATGATTCCCGTAGTCATAATCTTAATAAAGTCTGCGCCAGCGTTCTTCGCCTCCAGCACACGATCATGAAATTCTCTCATCGTCGCAAAGCTCTTACCAACAATAGAGCCATAGTGTCCCTCTTTATGAATCGCAAATATTGGAGTCCGATAATCTATTCCATATTCTGAAGCAAGTTCTTTCGCTCTCATAGAAACGCCCAATGCATCACCACCGTCACGAAGGAAAGTAATTCCCCTATCCTGATAAGCTTTCAGATGTTCTCTTATTATCTGGTCATCCGGACCATTCTTATGCATATCAATTGCCTGACGATAATTTACGCCATCCATAATTATATGCGCATGACACTCTCCAAACATTTCTCTTTTCCTTTTCTTAGTTCTATCTCATCATCTGTCTTAATCTGTCATTCATTTTTATTATTGCTTTCCCTATCAGCAGCATTTTATTTTTCAAAGAAATTTCGGATCTCTGCCTCTGTCGCCTGCACGGATCCCTGTACAAAGAATGGCTTACCGCCGCCTCTGCCGTTTAATGCAGCGTTCATTTCCTTTGTGTACTGGCGTAAGTCTCCATCAACTTCGCCCATTGCATACTTATAACTTCCATCTTCATTTTTGGAAAATACTGCACAGCATCCCTGACAGGTGTTCATCACTGCATCCGCAAGTTTACGTACAGAATCTGCTTCCAGACCTTCTTTGAAGATCAGGACACTTCCTGCACCTTCCCATTTCTTCGCCTCGGCCTGGAACATCTCCTCTTCCATACGTGCCACCTGGCCTTTCAATCGGAAGTTTTCATCCTGCAGACGCTGTACTGCATCTGCTGTCTTTTCCATCTTTGCAGAAAGCTTTACGGAAATCTGGTGGTTCTGTTCATTCACCATATTCAGATAATCCAGAACACGTTTTCCGCAGATCATCTCCATACGGATACCATCACGGAACTTCACTACAGAGAGAAGCTTCACCATTCCGATCTCGCCTGTATGAGTTACATGAGTTCCACAACATGCACATACGTCTACTCCCGGAAAAGTCACAATACGAACCTGTCCGGTCAGCTCTTTCTTGCTTCTGTAATCCAGAGCCTGAAGTTCCTCTGCAGTCGGATAAGTAATCTGTACTTCCTTATCTTCCCAGACTCTCTCGTTTACTTCCTTTTCGATTTCTGCAAGCTGAGCTTCATCCAGCATACCATTCAGATCCACAGTGATCACATCGCTGCCCATATGAAACCCAACATTGTCATAACCATATTTCTCATGGATAATACCACTGACCATATGCTCACCTGAATGCTGCTGCATCAGATCAAAACGACGTGCCCAGTCAATCTTCCCTTCAACCTTCGCCCCCACTTCCAGAGCCTTATCAGTATAATGAAGTAATTCTCCATCTTTCTCATGAACCTCTGTCACTTTTGCATCGCCCAGAGTTCCCACATCACTCGGCTGACCGCCGCCCTCCGGATAAAAGGCACTCTCATCCAGGATCACTGCATAGCCCTTTTTTCTCTCTCTGCACTCTACAACAGTTGCAGTGAATTCCTTTTTATATACATCTTCATAATATAAGCGTCTTGTTTCTGTCATTGTTTTGGTGCTCTCCTTTTACATAACTTTTTCTCAGCTTTTCCCATTTGTTCTCAAGTATAGAACAAAACTATTTACTTATCAAGACTATCTATATCAGATGATATCTATCATGATGACTCTTCTATTTCCAGTGAAACATATCTAAAATTTGACTTAAATCTTTTTTCTAAATATCTGAATCCATTCCCCTACTTTCTGCGTTATAATTAAATGAACGGGGACAAAGGAGACAGTAATGATCACAGAAAATCAATATCTGGAATATCTGATTACACAATACCAGAACTTAATATACTCGATCTGCCTGAAGTCCGTCGGCAATCCATTTGATGCCGAGGATCTTACTCAGGAAGTGTTTCTGTCTGCCTATAAAAACCTGTCCCGTTTTGACGGCACTTATGAGAAAGCCTGGCTAAGCAAGATTGCAGTCCGAAAATGCCTGGACTATCTGAAAGCCGCCGGGCGCCGCAGTATTCCCACAGAGGATACATATTTTTCTCAGATTCCGGATCAACAGTCTTCTCCTGAAGATGAATATATGCTGACAGACTCCAATGCCCGTGTAAAGACATTGTGCATGCAGCTAAAAAGTCCTTACAAAGAAGTTGCCTATGCGCATTTCTGCCAGGAACTATCCGTATCCGAAATCGCACAGCGTACAAACAAAAATCCAAAAACAATCCAGACACAGCTCTATCGTGCAAGAGCTATGTTAAAAAAGATGCTTGAAAGGAGTGATTAGATGCATATTGATAAAAATGATTTAATAGAATTTGACAACGGAACTATGAGCACGCAGCAAATCATCGAACTTCTGTCGCATCTGGATCACTGCGATTCATGTCTCGACCAGATGATAGAGCAAGAGAGCCGCAGTCCTGTTACTGCTCCCTCCTATCTGACAGAACAAATCATGAACAAGGCTGCATCCAGCGAAGTCCAATTTGCGCGGGCTGCAAATAAAGCCTCACGCAAGGTTCAGTTTCTGCGGTATAGTTTGCAGACTGCTGCAGGTGTTGCTGCCGCACTGCTTCTTTTGTTCAGTATTCCATCTGTGGATTTCTCAGAATTAAGATCAAATCATTATACCACTCAAAGTGAACGTACTGAAACAGAACGCAGTGGCAGCCAGCTTTATGATTTTTCCAGAGGAGTGAACCAGAGTATCTGCGATGGTACCAGCTCTCTGGCTCAGTATATCGGTGATTTTTCCAGTAAAATAATGAATGGAGGCAAATAAAGTATGCAAAAACAAAAACGTGGATTCTGGCTTTTTATCTTTTCCTTAATCCCGGGCGCAGGAGAAATGTATATGGGATTTAAGAAGCAGGGACTCAGTATTATGCTGCTGTTCTGGGGTGTATTTGCAGTGGGCGCATGTACCGGAATGGACTGGCTTATCTTCCTGATCCCGATCATCTGGTTTTACAGTTTCTTTAATGTACACAACCTGAAGTCTCTCTCAGAAGAAGAGTTCTATTCTATAGAAGATTCTTATGTCTTTCATATGGATGAACTGGCAGGAGAGATCAATTCTCTGATCGGTCATCACAGAAAACCGGCCGCGATTCTGCTGATCATATTTGGAGCATCTATTCTGTGGAACAATGTTGTAGATTTCTTCTATATGATTCTGCCTGGTTATCTGGCCGATGTACTTGGAACTTTCGCATATCATCTGCCACAGCTGGTGATTGCGGTATGTATTATTTTTGCAGGAATTTACATTCTTACCCGTAAGAAAGATGAACTGGATGATAAACAGCTGGATAACGCTAAGGAAGAAGAACATTACTGGACACCTTATCGTCCATATCAACAAAATATGAATGATATGCAGAGCATGAACGATATACCGCATATGGATGTAAAAACTAACGCACCTGCCGCTCAGCAGCCGACAGAACAGCAGAATAGCGCACCTGTTGTTGATACCCAGTATTCAGAAGTTACTTCTACTGAGCCAGAAACAGAAAATAATAATGCAACTGGAAGTGTACCTGATTCTCTCAACAATTCTGATTCAGATTCAGACTCTCAGATTGCATAATAGAATTTGTTTCACTGAATCCATCTATTCAAAAAAATGCGACTCAGATATCTATCATATCTGAATCGCATTTTTTACATAGACACCGAAACTTCTCCAAACGCTAATATCGTCTCCTGTCCGTTCTCTTCCCGTACTTTCAGCCGTCCGTCGCTGCATATTTCTAATGCAAATGCCTTTCTGGAAGAGTTTCCGTCTGTAATTGTGATCTGATGTCTGGGGATTATATTGTGTTCTACATAATCCGGAGACAGTTTCAGATCTTTGGTTTCTTTTCTCAGTTCGTTAACGATCATTGCTGCCAGTCTGTTGCGGTCTGTTTTCTCTGCATCCTCCCGGCTCTGGTAAAGTGATCCGGCAATATCTTTCAATGCCTCCGGCAGCATCTCCGGTTCCAGATAGATATTCAGTCCCATACCTACTACTACAAATTCTATATTTCCGCTTTCAAAATCTGTAACTGCCTCTGTCAGAATTCCGCAGACTTTCTTCCCCTGATAGAACAGATCATTGACCCATTTGATATCCAACTGAATCCCACAAACCTGCTCAACTGCCCTGTACACTGCCACTGCCGCCGCTGTAGTGATCAGCAGGCTGTCATGTATGGTTCCCTGTGGTTTCAGGATTACGCTCATATAAAGTCCTGCATCTGCCGGAGAATAGAACTCCCGTCCTCGTCTGCCTCTGCCTGCAGTCTGACTTCTGGCGATTACAAAGGCTCCGTGCCCGGCTTCCCCGACCATAGCTTCCTTCTTGGCAGTCTGGTTCGTGGATTCCAGTTCGTCATAAATATCAATCTTGACCTCCGGATCATCCAGAAATAACCGGATTGCCTCCTGAGACAGGCGATTGGTATCTTTTGCAAGCATATAGCCCTTGTTCGGTCCTGCCTCGATATGATATCCTTCTTCCCGAAGTGCCTTCACTGCTTTCCACACTGCCGCTCTGGTACAGCCCAGTTCACCGGCAATGCTTTCACCCGAGAGCACCTCCCCTTTATTCTTCTCTAACATTTCCAAAAGACTTGATTTTACAGTCATCTTTACCCCTTTTATGGTATATTTCATACCTTACTATGATATATATTTATATCATAACATTTCTGACAACTTTTGTCTAATATTTAGGAAGAAACCAAAACTTTTAAACAGATACTCTCAGTTGGAGTAAAACATTTCTTTGATCAATCAATTGTCCGTCAGAATCGCAACTGCCCCTGAAAATACTACTATAAATCCAAAGATCAGGGCAATGATATCTGCGGAATGAAAATCAATATTAAAGATCATTCCTCCTGCGATCATTACCTCCAGAGTAACGACCACTCCCAGGATCACTGCCATTGTCTTTGAAAATTTGTGGTTCTTGTTTCTTCTGATTCTCTGTGTGGTATTTGCTGTATTTGTCATTTCTTTCTCCTCCTTAAATTCCTCTCTGTTCGGCCGAAATCGAACATATTTTCCGAACATATATTCGCTTTTGGCTTATAATACCACACTTTGTTCGAAAATGGAAGAGTTTTTTCGAACATTTGTTTTGTTTTGCAAATTAAAAGGACTGTCATGCTAATCTCTTAACACAACAATCCTCTTAATCTGATTCCATTATTTATATTATTCTAATGTACAGTAACTCTCTACATAAACTGTGCAAATACAGATGCTCCAACAACCGTCAGCAGACCTGCAACCGCAATTGCGAGACTGCTCATTGCGCCTTCTACTTCGCCAAGTTCCATTGCCTTGGCAGTACCAATCGCATGGGCGGAAGTTCCCAATGCCAGTCCTTTGGCAATCGGTTCTTCAATGTGTGCCAGTTTGATCACGGTCTCTGCGATCATGTTTCCAAGAACTCCTGTGATAATGATGACTGCAACTGTAATTGTTACGATACCTCCAAGTTCTTCGGAAACCCCCATTCCAATCGCTGTTGTAATAGACTTCGGAAGAAGTGTGACATACTGCTCATGGCTCAGCCGGAACAGTTTTGCAAGAAGTAGTACACTGACCATGCTTGCAAGTACACCGGAAACAATTCCGATCACAACTGCTTTGAGATTCTTTTTCAGAAGTTCTATCTGCTGATACAGCGGAACTGCCAGGCAGACAGTCGCAGGAGTGAGCAGATAGCTGATGTACTGGCCGCTCTGATTATAAGTATCATAATCAATGTGTAATAAAGAGAGAACTGCCATTACTGCAATAATCGCGATCAGAAGCGGATTAAAAATCGCCATCTTGAATTTTCTCTTTAAAAGAAGTCCTGCCTCATATGCGATCAGGCTGATTGCTGCGCCAAAGAATATGGAATTGCTCATAAATTGTGTCATGATTTCTTCTGTCCTTTCTTTCTGTCCATACGAATAACTTTCTGAGTGACACGACCTGTTACAACCATAACTACAACTGTGGTAATTACAGTGATCAGAATGATCGGCACACATACAGGTTTCAGTACGCCCCATGCTGTCAATAGTCCAACACCTGCCGGGATAAACATGACCGGCATGATCTCTATGAGAAATTCAGCTGCTTCTTTGACCTGTCCCAGCTTGATGATGTGTGTTCCCAGTGCGATCAGCATGATCACCAGTCCATACACACTCGCAGGTACAGGAAGCGGGATCAGGACGTGCAGTCCTTCGCCCATTGCGGATATCAGTAAAATAATCCAGAATTGTCTTACGTATTTCATTTTCAGTCTCCTCTAAGTTTCGTTTCTACATAAACATATAAACACTTCTGCAGAATTCTTGTCTGTTCTCTTATTCTACGGCATTAACAGCTCAGAATCACTGTACTGCTACAGGCTTCATCATCTCATTTACCTGATCCTCGTATTCCTGGGTTTCCTCAAGAGATGCACGACCAGTTCTCTGGATTTTTGTCACTCCCGGATACTGTCCAGGAAAAGATTCCAGCATGATCCCATCGCCGTATATTTTTACTTTATCCCCATTTTCCAATACATCGTCGGAAATTAATTTTCCTTTTTTATTATAAATGCCCTCTGCCGGTACTTTTGCACTGAAAATTGTTCCATTATTCATGTCCACAAAAACTCCGGTTTTCAGAAATTCTCCAGTCTCGATATAGATTGCAGAAATCGCATTCGCTTCCTGCTGCTGTTCTTCCTCTTTTACAAGCTGCGCCTGCTCTCCTACCATATTCCAGAAAGCTCCTCCCATCACTGCGAAGATGGCGATCAGAACAACTATACCAATAATGAATTTCCAGTCTCGTTCTTTTTTCAAATATTCAACTCCTTTTTATTGGTCTAACCAATCCCAGTTTGCTACGTTTTCTAATTATACCGTATCCGTGATAAATTGCAAGGCTGTTTCCCCGTAAAAGCCTCTGTTTTGCTTAATATAAGTACATGTTTTTGAAAAAATACAAGATAAAATGTAATCCTGACCAGAGTACTTTTTATATTCTGGAAACATCTCTGCGTAATTTGCTGTGACATAAAAAAGTTTCCCCAGATCACCCGTCCAGTTTTCTGTGGAAACTTTTCTTTCATAATATCATAGTTCTCCCAAACTTATGAATTCATCACATATTCAATAAATTTCTTTGCTTCCTCCGAATGTTTGGAATCGGATGGAATACATAACAGAAGTCTCTCATCCTCCGGTTTCCTGAGCCCCAGTTTATCCAGCACTGCCTGGTCACTGAGCTCTACTGTTTCTGAGAACTCTCCGCCTTGGCGTTGACAGTATTCGTAGAAGCTTTCCGGTATGATCATGGCGTCCAGTTCGTGGACATGCCAGTTAAGGAAGAATTTTTCATAGGAGCTTTCGTTTGCTTCCGGAATCTGCACATCGTCATAGGAAACCAGATAGTCAGAATCAAATACGACTCTGTCCGCTTTGGCACTAAGGTAATCTGCAAAATCAGCGGATACCTTGCTGTCTCTGTTCAGGTCAATCTCCTGATTCACTACCACACACTGAAAAACAGGTTTCTTATTTCCCACAGTCAGATGATAGATCAGAAGTATCACCAGACCAAGAATGATCCCGCCGATCAGGAAATAATGCCAGTAATACTGGCGGATATAGGCTCTCTTTTCTTTCGGAGTCATTCCTTCCATTTTCTGTTGTATTCTTGAAAACCATTCTTTCATCTGCAATACTCCAAATCCTTTATTTATGTAACGCCAAAATCCATTTAGAAATCATTTTCAACGATGGAATTATAAATGGCGGACTGCCGAAAAATTAATATATTATACTGTAGTGATCAATGCCTCCATATCACCTTCCAGCTCATACTCACCGGAACCGGCTGTGATAAAGATACTGTCACCTTTCTTCACTTCCATTGTCTCGCCGCTTGCAGTAATCTTACCTGCACCGCTCATAACCAGTACGCTTACGAAAGAAGTACCGTCAGCTTCTCCTGTCAGTTTCTTTCTTCTCAGGCCATCCAGGATCACTTTGTCTACTGTGAAGTATTCACAGGATGCAACATGTGGTCCGAAGTCTCTGTCTGCAGCTGCAGGCTCTCGTCTGGTTACCTGAAGAGCTTTGTCTACATGAAGTTCTCTTTCTTTTCCGTCCGGTCCTTTGCGTCCATAATCGTAAACACGATAAGTAACATTGGAATTCTGCTGAATCTCCGCGATCAGGCTTCCTGCACCGATCGCATGGATTGTACCCGGATCAATAAATAGAACATCACCTTTGTGGATCATAACTCTGTTCAGAACTTCCGGCAGTGTATTGTTGCGGATACGTTCCTCGAATTCTTCCTCGGAAACCTCTCTGGAAAATCCATAAAGCAGACTTGCACCTTCTGAAGCATCCATAACATACCACATTTCAGTTTTTCCATACTGGCCTTCATTCTTCAGAGCGTATGCATTGTCCGGATGTACCTGAATAGAAAGGTCTTTCTTTGCATCAATAAACTTAATCAGAACCGGAAACTGTTCAAAAGACTGACAGTCTGTTCCAAGAATCTCTTTGCCGTTTTCATCAATATACTGCTGAAGAGTTTTTCCCGCATTCTCGCCGTTTACGATATAGCTTGGTCCGTCAGGATGACAGGAAAGTTCCCAGGATTCTGCCAGAGGATCCTTATCATACTCAATCCCAAACTCAGTTCTTAATCTTGTACCACCCCAGAGGTAATCCTTGCAGCTTGGTTTTAATTTTAAAATTGCCATTTGTAAATTTCCTCCATTTACTTTTGAGCACGCCTGAGAAATTCTCCTGCGTGCCCTTTTTGCTTTGCTACCTGTCTACTATTTTACTAATCCGGACAGATATTTCAATCTATTTCTGCAATTAAATTATAACTTTTTGGTAGCTGTTTAACAGTTCACTTTTCGTTTTGTTTATTCATGCCATCTGTTCCGGATAGCATTCAAACAGCTATTCGCAATCGAAGCAGCGTACTTACTCGATTCAATTAAAGTTCAACAACTGCTTTTGATAACGCTTCCAATTTATCTGCAGCATCCTGTGCATCTGCACCTTTCACACCTGCATAGTATTTGATCTTCGGCTCTGTTCCGGATGGTCTTACACAGAACCATGCACCGTCCTCCAGTTCAAAGTACAGTACATTAGATTCCGGAAGTGTCAGTGCAGAAGTCTCACCTGTTGCGACATCTGTACGGACACTCTTCTTGTAATCCTCAAGTGCAGTTACTTTAAACGGACCAACCTGTTTCGGAGGCTCATTTCTCAGCGCATCCATCAGACCGTCGATCTTTGCTTTTCCTTCCATTCCCTGGAATGTCTGGAAGAAAAGGCTTTCTTTATAGAAACCATATTTCTGGTACAGATTCTGCATCTGCTCGCAGAGTGTGATTCCTTTTGATTTATAGTAAGCTGCAGCCTCACAGAGAGCCATAACAGCTACAACCGCATCTTTATCTCTTGCATGAGTACCTTCCAGGCATCCATAGCTTTCTTCGTATCCGAAGAGGAATTCATGGTCATGATTCTGCTCGAAGAATTTAATCTGCTCTCCGATGTATTTGAATCCTGTCAGAGTTTCGATCAGTTCTACATTGTATTCTTTTGCAATAGCTCTTGCCATTTTTCCGGAAACGATAGTTGTTACAACAGCGCCGTCTTCCGGAAGCATACCAAGTTCCTTTCTCTGGGAAAGAAGATATTCCAGAATCAGCATTCCGGACATATTTCCTGTGAAGCTTTCATACTCGCCGGTCTTCTCATTCTTTGCATAGATTCCAAGTCTGTCTGCATCCGGGTCAGTAGCCAGAACGATGTCTGCGTCTACTTCTGCCGCAAGTTTCAGGGCCAGTGTAAATGCCTTCTTGTCTTCCGGGTTCGGATAGCTTACTGTCGGGAAATCTCCGTCAGGAAGTTCCTGCTCTTTTACTACATAAACATTGTTAAATCCAAGTTCTTTCAGCACACGTCTTACGGGAATATTTCCAGTTCCGTGAAGAGGTGTGTAAACGATTTTCAGCTTGTCTGCCTGCTTTTTGATGGCTTCCGGACGGAGAACCAGTTTCTTAAGAGCTTCCATATATTTGTCATCAATTTCTTCACCGATCACTTCGTAAAGACCTGCTGCCTTTGCATCTTCTTCAGACATTGTCTTCACCTGAGCAAAGTCTGTGATCGCCTGAACTTCTGTAATAATCTGTTTATCCTTAGGAGCTGTAATCTGTGCGCCATCTTCCCAGTAAACTTTATATCCGTTGTACTGTGGCGGATTGTGACTTGCAGTTACTACTACACCAGCAGTGCAGCCTAACTCACGAAGTGCGAAAGAAAGCATTGGAGTCGGACGCAGGGATGGGAAAATATAAGCCTTGATTCCGTTTGCTGCCATACAGAGAGCTGTCTCTTTTGCAAATTCCGGTGACATATGTCTGGAGTCAAATGCAATGGCAACACCCTTTGCCTGTGCGTTTTCTTTGATGATAAAGTTAGCAAGACCCTGAGTTGCTTTTCTTACTGTATAAATGTTCATACGGTTGGTACCGGCGCCAAGTATCCCTCTCAGTCCGCCTGTACCGAATTCCAGATCTTTGTAAAATCTCTCTTTGATCTCCTGAGGATCATCTGCGATCGCTTTTAACTCAGCTCTTGTGTCTGCGTCAAAATATTCGTCTTCACACCAGCGCTGATAAGTGTTGTTCATGATCAGTTCGCAGCGCTGTTTTACGCAGTCTGGAGAACGATGCGGATCTCTTGGTGTGTTGAACAGATAATCTTCCAGTTTGTCAATAGTTGTGGTTGCTACGTGCATTCTTGTATCGCAGGAAGCATAATAGATATAAACATCTCCGTTTTCTCTTGCGATGGCACCGTTTGTAAATACTACGTTGGAAACATCTCCGACTCTCTCTTTTCCAAGCGGAACAAGGAATACACCGGATGGCTCAGCGATGACTTTGGACGGATCATTTAAATCTGTTCCGAATACATAGAGAACATAACGAAGTCCTGCCGCTGTATTTCTTACACCGTGAGCGATGTTGATCCAGCATTTTTTACCTCTGATTGGCACTGCACCTGCACCGTTCTTGGACTCTGTCAGTGTGTGGTAAATTCTTCTGCTGATGATCTTCTCCTCATCAATTACTGCATGTTCGATATCATCGCAGAGACCGAATCCGATTCCTCCGCCGCTTCCTGTTTCAATGAAGCCGTCCATTGGGCGTGTGTAGAATGCATATTTTCCGTCTACAAATTCCGGATGAAGAACTACGTTTCTCTGCTGCGGGGACTGAAGTGTTTTCAGATTGTCCAGACGCTCCCATGTTTTGAGGTCTTTTGTTCTTACGATACCAGCTTCTGCAACTGCTGCAGACAGGTCCGGGTTTGTTGTATCTTTGCTCTCGGAGCAGAATACGCCGTAGATCCATCCATCTTCGTGTTTGGTCAGACGCATGTCATATACGTTTGTTTCCTCCGGGCAGGTATCCGGAAGCTGTACCGGATAATCCCAGAAATGGAATCCGTCGATTCCTGTATCACTCTCTGCTACTGCAAAGAAAGATTTACGGTCATTTCCCTCTACGCGGACAACCAGATAATATTTTCCATTCAGTTCAATGGCACCGGAGTTCATCACTGCATTGATTCCAAGGCGTTCCTGGAAATTCGGATTTGTCTTCGGGTTCAGGTCATATCTCCATTCAACCGGTGCAAACTCTCTTGTCAATACCGGATATTCGTAACGGTCATAAATTCCATTGTAAAAATCTGATTTCTGATTCTTTCTTGCGATCAGTTTTTCTACTTTCGCTTTTTCAACGTAATACTGTTTATTCAGCATCTTTCATCCTCCTTATAACTTCCATACACATACGTCCGTTGTGATACGGGCATTTCCACGGCTCTACGATCGGTTCATCTGCAGGTGTATGGTCTGCATTTACATACCAGAACCATTCAGAACCCTCTCTCGGGTCCAGCAGATATGCTTTGATATAGTTCCATACATCCTCGGCAGCCTGCAGGTACTCTTTCTTCTCCGGATGTTTCTGATATCCGTTCAGGAAACCTACCACTGTCTCAGCCTGTACCCACCAGACTCTTTTTGTATCATTCACACCGTTCTCGCACTCATTCATCAGAGAATGATCTACATAAGCTCTGTTGTAAATGTTCTCTACGATCTGTGCAGTGATCGGTGAAATTTTCGCTGTATATTTCTCATCCTCCAGTACCTCAAGACCTCTGTCCATCAGCCAGGATGTCTCGATGTCATGTCCATAAGAATACAGATCGATCAGACTGTTCCATGTTCTGTCAAAGAATACTTCCTGCCTGCCAAGTTCTTTGTTGTAAACTTTGTCAGCAAAAATATCCATCATAAAGCGGAGTCTGTCGCCTGTTCTCTTATCCTTTGTTACACGGTAAAATTCTGTATATGCTTCGAAAACATGAAGTAAGGTGTTCATTGTTTTCTCTGCGATCACGCCATTCTCAGAGAGCTTGTCGTTCTCTTCCGGCTCAAATTTACGGTTGAATGCTTCGAGATATCCGTACTCATCTGTACATCTGTCCTCGATCACATCCTGAAGTCCTCTGGCGATCTCCAGGGCTTCTTCATTTCCTGTTGCATCATAATAGGAAGAAAGAGCATAGATGGCAAAAGCCTGATTATATGTATGCTTGGTGGTATCTGCCGGTTTTCCGTCATAAGTCACGGACCAGAAAACGCCGCCGAATTCTCTGTCCAGGCATTTATCTCTTAAGAATGCATATGCGTGGTCTGCATCTTCCTTTAAGTTCTCCTGTTTCAGAAGCATATAAGCATTGGCAAAGAACCAGAGGATTCTGCTGTTTAAGATGCAACCTTTTTCATAATCTTTCTGTACTGCCAGATCATAGCCCATATATCCGTAATATCCGCCATTCTCTTCATCCCTTAAGTTCTCCCAGAAGGGGATGAGCTTCTGTGTTAATTCTTCCTCGATCTCCTTTGCAAATGTACCCATGTCGTTCCTCCTTAAAAGACACCCCCGGCGGGGCAAAACGCCGGGGGTAAAAATTATCTTCTACCGATTTCTGTGTCATCAGCTCTGACAACACTGTTTTTCTTAATATAATCTACAACGTCCTGAACAGTTGTGAATGCCAGACCTACATAAGTATCTGCTGCTCCGTAGTAGATTGCGATCTTTCCTGTCTCAGAGTCATGAATGGTTGCACATGGGAAAGTTACGTTCGGCACGAAGCCTCTTTCTTCAAACCATTCTTCCGGTGTGAGAAGGAAGTTCTGGCAACGGTATTTCACAATAGACGGATTGTCAATATCCAGGATCGCACCACCGATGCTGTAAACATATCCGTTGCAGGTTCCGCTTACTCCGTGATAGAACAGAAGCCATCCTTCTGTTGTCTCGATCGGAGCTGCACCGCCGCCGATTTTTAAGGATTCCCACCATTCACTGCTCTTACCCATTACATGGCGGTGTTTTCCCCAGTAAGTCAGGTCAGGGCTCTCGGAGAGGAAAATATCTCCAAATGGTGTATGTCCGCTGTCACTTGGACGGGAAAGCATTACGAAGTTTCCGTTGATCTTTCTCGGGAACAGGACTGCGTTTCTGTTAAATGGAAGGAATGGATTCTCAACTCTTACGAAAGTCTTGAAATCTGTTGTTTTTGCCATACCGATCGCTGCGCCGTAGAAGTCCTGACACCAGATGATGTAGTAAGTATCTTCTACTTTTACAAGACGTGGATCGTAAGCATATACAGGCATGAATTCTTTTCCGTCTTCGTCTACAAACTGAATCTTGTTCTCATCGAAGTTCCAGTGAATGGCATCTTTGCTTCTGCCAAGATAGATATAAGGGATTCCATTTGTCTGCTCGCCACGGAACACACCGATAAATTCTCCCTCATAAGGAATTACTGCACTGTTGAAAATTCTTGCAACTTCTTTGACCGGATTTCTTCCGATGATCGGGTTTTCATTATATCTCCATACCGGAGCTCCCATAAATTCTGCCGGTTTTTCCTGCCACGGTACGTTTGGCACTGCAGGTCCGATAATTTTAACTTCGCTCATTGTCATTCTCCTCTTTCATATAAAGTCAGGCATCAACCTTTAACAGCTCCTGCTGCCATTCCGCCGTAAACCTGTTTCTGGAAGATCAGGAAAAGGATCAGGATCGGAATGATCGTGATGATAACACCAGCGCAGATGTAGTTGTACTGGTTACCATAAGGGCCTGTAAATGTATAAAGTGCTGTGGAAATTGTCTTCAGGTCCTGGTTCTGCAGATACAGGTTTGACATATAGTACTCGTTGTAAACGCCTACACCTTTCAGAACAAGGGAAGTAACAATCGCCGGTTTCAGAAGCGGGAACAGGATTTTGAAGAATACTCCAAAGTATGTACATCCATCCATGATCGCTGATTCATCCAGAGATACCGGAAGGTTCTCGAAGAACTGCAGGAAAATGTAAATGGAAATAATATCTGTACCCATTAATACGATCATATATCCGTAAAGATGATTGATCAGACCTAAGGAATACATGATCTGGTAAACAGTAACCTGTGTGGCAATACCAGGAATGAGTGCTGCAAACATAAACAGGTTCTGGATCACTGCGTTTCCTTTGAACTGGAAACGGTTTAAAACGTAAGCAAGCATTGCACCTACAAATACGGAAACAGTCAGTACCACGATCAGTACAAGTGCTGTGTTGATAAATCCGCGAAGCATGTTAGCCTGTGTAAATGCGATCTTGAAGTTTTCAAAGTAAGCAAATGTCTTTGGAAGATCCAATACAGAAGATGCATTGTATTCATCTGTTGTCTTAAAAGCAGTAAGGATACACACGCATACCGGAACCAGGGCAATCACTGCTGCCAGGATCAGTACCACATATTTAAAAATGTTAAAAATAACTGTAATCGGACTGGTTTTTGTTCTCATTATGCCTGTCCTCCCTTCATTGCCTTTCTTGCTGCTTTTTCTGCTTTCTTTCTCTTTCTTACTGCTGCCTTGGACTCATCGGATGTACCGTCATCAAACGCATATTTGAAGAAGAGTTTCTGTGCGACTGTGCAGACAACGATAATTGCCAGAAGTACGACTGCCATTGCGCAGGCAAGGCCGACTTTCTGATTTTCATGAGCCAGACGGTTCATGATTACAAAATATGTACCTGTTCCCATAGTACCGTTTGTGATAACGTATGGCGGCTCGAATGCACTTAAGGAACCGCTGATGGAAAGAATCAGGTTCAGTACTACGATAGATTTGATACTTGGAAGAATAATGTAACGGAACTGATGCCATTTATTTGCACCGTCCAGGGAAGCTGCCTCATAAAGGTCAGAATCTACGGACATCATTGCACCCAGGAACAGGATCATATTCTGGCCTGTGTATCTCCATACGGAAGTCGCTGCCAGTGAAATGTTGTTGATCTTTTTGTCCTGTAACCAGTAAGGAATATCTTCCAGTTTAATTCCCAGCGCCTGGAGAATGGAGTCAAGTACGAATCCTCTTGCATAGAAGAATTTGAAGATGAAACCAACCGCAATACCACAGATCAGATATGGGAAGAACATGGCTCCCTTGAAGAAGGATTCACCTTTTGTCTTAAATACCATTAATGTTGCAAAGAAAAGTGCAAGTGCAAGCTGGATCACTGCACCGCCCATATAATAAAGGCTGACATACAGAGATTTGAAGCACTCACTTCTGGAAAATACTTCTTTGTAGTTCTTTAAGCCCACGAAAGTTCTCGGTCCGATATATTTCATCTTATAGAAACTGAACTGTACCATCTTAAAGAACGGAACATATGTAAAAACAGTAAGAAGCAGTAACGGTACGAACATGAATGTGATAATTACGATCCATTTCTGACCTTTTCTGCTCTTAAGCCATTCTCCGAACGACTTTTTTGTTTTAGGAGTTGCTGTTGCCGGATTACTCATAATTCCCTCCTTATAAAACTCTCTTCAGTATCCACCGATGGGGATCTTGCTCCAGATTCCCGTTGGTCAATACTGTATGTCTTGTTACTGTCTACTCCGTGTACAGTAACTATGTTTCCTTCACATAGAGAGCGTGTCTGAAAAATTTCTGTGTAAACTTTTTCAAACACGCTCATGAGTGTTTTGTAACTGCTCAGTACCTTTACAGTTACAGTAATTTTTTATTCGTTAACTTCTACGCCAAGGCTGTCCTGTGCATCAGACCATTTTTCATTCCACTGATCCATCATTTCGTCTAATGTGTTAGAACCATACAGAGCAGCTTCAAGGATCTCGCAATCTGGGTAGTCATCGTTGTTGATACCAACTTCGCTTTCACTGTTGATTTCATTGAATAAGGACTCTTCACCTTCTTTTGCAGGGTTGTCTGCAAGAAGTTCAACACCTTCGAAATCAGCGAGTGCATCCGGAAGATCTCCGCTCTTTAATGCCGGGATGCTTCCTTCATCTTCGTAGATTGTAGAATCTTCGATAAGCCATTTCATATAAAGCATTGCTGCGATCTGGTTGTCTGTATCTGCCTGATTGTTTACACCGAAAGAATAGTTTCCGCCTGCACCTGCATAACGTTTTCCATCAACTGTGATCGGGAATGGCATATATCCTACATCATCAGGAGTGTCACCAGCGTCTTTACACTGCTGTACTGCCCAGGAGCCAAGTACCATTGTTGCGATCTCACCGGAGTTCATTTTTGTTTTGGAAGATTCCCAGTCACTGGATGCAGGGTCATCTTCTACAAGTCCTCTTGCAACAGATTCATACATTGTATAGTAAACTGCGTATGGACCTGTCATATCGTCCTGTTTTGCAAATGGATCTTTTGTGTGGCAGATGGTGTTGTTCATGTAATCTGCATCACCTGTTGCTGTTACACCGATGTAAGCGTCCCATGCTCCCATTGGCCATCCTGCTGCGAAGTTTGTATACAGTGGAACTGCATCTGTGTTGTCTTTGATTGTCTGTAAATCATCAAGGAACTCATCCGGAGTAGTTGGAAGTTCATCGATTCCTGCTTCTTTCCATACTCTCTTATTGTAAACAATACCGCTTGCTGTACCACCGTTAGCGATTCCGTATACAGTTCCTTCATAGCTCTTGTCCTGTACGAAATTGTATGTCTGATCTAATGTGTCATAATCACCAAGTGGTGTGAAATAGCTGCTTAACTCGCTCTTGTCAACGCTGGTAGGAATGAAGCAAAGGTCACCCCAGTCACCTGTTGTAAGACGAAGTTCCAAAGACTGCTCATAATCTGTGATTCCTTCATACTCAACTTTTATGTTTGGATACATCTTCATAAATTCATCTGCATATCCTTTATATACAGTATCCACAATATCAGTTCTGTTTGTCAGCACTTTAATAGATGCTTTCAGATCCTGATAATCTTCTCCTACTTTGATCTGATCCAGTGTTGGGATTTCCTCATCTGCTGCAAAAACACCAACTGCCGGGATCATAGATGCTGCAAGCACTGCAGCGAGACCTACACTTAACACTTTCTTTGACACGCTCATGTCGGTTCCTCCTTTTTTTCCTTTCATTTAAGCTTTTTAGTTCTTATTAATTTGCTTACTTTTAAGTTGATTTAATTTTACCACATTTAACTTAAATATCAATCTGTTTTTACTTAAATAAATTGCTTTGTTAATAGTACGAAATATTTAAGTTGTGGTTTTGTACAAAATCACAAGAAAAAAGCTCCTGTCATACTCGGTTTGACCGGGTAGCAGAAGCTTTTGATGGTTTTTGGCGGTTTTTGATTAATTATTAATTTAAGCAGATAATTAAGTTATTTAAAAGAACTCCTACTTCTTAATTCCAGTTCCTTATGATTACGCATCAAGTGAATAAGAATATCTGCATTCAATTAAGCTAAAAAAGAATTTTTTAGTTTTTCTTTCGAACACTTTCTTTTTCTACAATCTTTCCGGAAACGATGCTTAATCCTCGTCCGGAAGCCGGATTTTTAATCTGTTTCAGTGCTTTTTCCAGCGCTACTTTTGCCATTGCCTGCGTATTTACCTCATAGCTGGTGATTTTTTTATCCGGGAATCCAGGATACAGGTAATTATCGAAACCAACTACGGAAATATCCTCAGGTACACGATATCCCTGTTTCTCCAGTTCCATGATCAGCACTCCTGCGGCAAGGTCGCAGTTGCATACAAAGGCTTCCGGCATATGCTCTGGCAGTTTAATATCCATGGAGCCTTTTTCATCACGGTCTTCAATCAGCCATTCTTCAGGCAGAACCTGTCCGTGCTCTAACTGCGCTTTGTAAAAACCGCAGTAACGGTCCATGATACTGCTGGTTGCATGAATAGAACCAACATATGCCATCTTTGTGAATCCCTGCTCGAACAGATAGCCTGTCATCAGGTACATTCCATAGAAGTTATCTGCGATGACTGCATCATTTGCCAGCTCTTTGTCATAGAAATCCAGAAAGATCACCGGCACGTCCGTGCGCTCTTTCATAAAGTGGATATACTCCCTGCTGATCTCTCCCATCACTACCAGGGCATCTACGGTATGCTCCTCCTGAATCCTCGGAAGAATGAAATTATCCTCCATGTCATGCTTCAGGATTTCCACTGCTGCCATACAGCCCTTATCTGTGGCGATCAGAGCAAGTTCCTGATACATTTTCCAGTAGAAAGTGGTATATGCAGCCAGATACTTCTCGGAGATAATAACTCCGATGTTTCGCAGACCGCCTTTGTTACGCTCTCTCTTGGCAGCCGCTGACATCTGATGATACCCCATCTCATCGGCAACCTTCTGAATCTTCTGGCGCATCTCATCACTGACACCCTTATTTCCGGCCAGTGCATTATGAACTGTTACTGTACTGACACCTACCTCTTTGGCAATATCAGCCATTCTTACTTTCCCCATTACATCACATTTCCTTTCTTGTTTTTACTTACTGTTTCTCATACTGCACGGTTAAGTGAGATGTTCTGTAACGGGAAAATATTTGCGCTCACGACTTTCTCGTTCCCGACATAACTAAACTTCAAACAGTATTTTCTATCTCTTACTCATTTACTTTCACGAAATGATACAGCTTGCTCTTGAAGTCGCCCCAGAATCCTTTCACAAGGAATCCACACTTCATCAGCATCTCGCCTGTATATTTCTCTTCTGTTCCCTCAAGTGCATAGACAGCTTCCGTATCAAATCCCTGCAGGAAGATTCTTCTGCTGTGGGCATTTGGTGTGCTCAGTACATGCACATAAGTTAACAGAACTTCGCTCTTATCTTTGGCAGCTACTGCCCAGCAGTCATACAGATGATTCTCTCTGTAAGAAGCAATTCTGTAGTAGTCGCCCTCACGTACCAGTTCATGATATTTGTGGTACATCTTTGTCTGCTCCGGGATCATCTTTCTGTCTTCTTCCGGAATCCTGGTTACATCCAGCTCATATCCGAAAGTACCAGCCAGAGCTACATGTCCTCTTGTCTCAAAAGGTGTGACACGACCAACTGCATGGTTCGGACAGTCGCTGACATGAGCCCCCATAGTGGATAACGGATAGATCAGTGAAGTTCCCTCCTGGATCATCAGACGTTCAATTGCATCTGTATCATCGGAACACCAGATCTGTGGACTATAGTATAACATACCTGGGTCGAAACGTGCACCACCTCCGGAGCAATTTTCCAGAAGAAGATCAGGGAATTCTGTAACCAGTCTCTCCTGCAGTGCGTAAACGCCAAGAACATAACGATGGAAAAGTTCCTGCTGCTCTTCTGCTCCCAGATAAGTGCTTCCCAGATCACTTAACTGACGGTTCATATCCCATTTCACATAAGCGATATTTGCACTTCTTAAAATAGAAGCTACGCTCTCATATACATAATCCAGTACCTCCGGTCTGGAAAGGTCAAGCACATACTGCTGTCTGCTCTGTGTAGCTTCTCTTCCCGGGATCTGGATCGCCCATTCCGGATGTGCTCTGTAGAGATCAGAGTTCGGGGAGATCATTTCCGGCTCAAACCAGATACCAAACTCCAGACCGATCTTATTTACTTCATCTACCAGATGTTTCAGTCCGCCTGTGATCTTGTCTGTGTTAACTTTCCAGTCGCCAAGAGAGCAGTTGTCGCTGTTTCTTACGCCAAACCAACCGTCATCCATAACCAGCATTTCGATACCGCAGGATTTCGCTTCTCTTGCAATGTCTAACAATTTATCAGTGCTGAAATCAAAGTATGTAGCTTCCCAGTTATTGATCAGAATCGGTCTCTTCTTATGAAGATATTTACTTCTGATCATATGGTTTCTGTAGAAATCATGATAGCTTCTGGTCATTTCTCCCAGGCCTTCATGGGAATAAACCATAACAACTTCCGGCGTCTGGAATTCTTCTCCTGCTTTCAGGATCCAGCCGAATTCTTCTTTGTTGATACCCATGACTGTGCGGACAGAATCAAACTGATTTAACTCTGCCTGTCCGATAAAGTTTCCGGAATATACGAAATGCATTCCGTAAACTTTACCCTGCTGCTGAGTTGTTCCCGGTGTTACCAGAGCTAAGAACGGATGCTCCTGATGGCTGGACTCTCCCTTTGTAGAAGATACCATCTGTTTTCCATAGCGGAGCGGTCCCTGCTGAATATGACGCTCTCTTGCCCAGGAACCATGAAGAGTCAGCATTTCAAAATTCTCGTTGTCCATATCCAGACATGCACTGTAGATTTTTTCGATTTTAAGCTTCTGGCTTCCTTTATTAACTAATTTCACGCTTCTGGTAATCACATTTTCTTTTTCAAATACAGAATAGCTTAATACCACCTGCAATCCCAGGATCTCATCTTCGCAGAGGATGTCCAATGTCTGTACTTCATCCTCTGTACCAAAAGATGCCGGAAGTCCTTTGAGTGCTTTCTTTCCATTATAGATTTCATGGGAAACATAGTGGATCTCGCATCCCATCTGTCCTGCTTCATTGCGCACGTTTAAGCAGCTCTCACGGTAATCTCCAATGCCGCCTGTCGGATATTCCATCGGAAAACTGTCCAGGAAAGAGGATTTCTCTCTCTTGTTTACAGATGGTGTGTACGGCGGTTCCTCCATACGCAGCATGTAATTTTCTGCAGCTTTATATAACCGATCTCCGTAATAAATATGTCCCAGATATCCTTCCGGAGTTAATCCCATTAAGTAAGTACTTGTTTCCGTATCCAGACGGAAGATTTTCTTGTCTTCATTAAACTGAACAGCCATTTCTGCTCCTTTCTTTCTGTTGTGCGGCTGCTGTAAACAGCAGTTCCGCGATGGTTCTGTCTGTGGGTTCTGTCTTTATTTTCCTTTTCAGTATACTTAATTATTAATTTACAGTCAACTTAATTTTTTAAGTTCTACAAACCCACCAAAAAAGGAGCGGAAAAACTGACAAAAGAAACAAAAAATCATCTTATGACGTGATCATAATATCGTTTTCGCTCCAGTCTACAGAAATTTCTTCATCATTCAGATAAATTTTATAATTCTCCGGCTTTTCTTTTCCAAGATACCCCTCATAACTTATCTGTTCGCCCTTTTTATCGACCCATTCTTTTTGTACAAAAGTTGTATTCTCTGTATCTGTTATCTGAAAATCTTTTCCATTATCTGTTCCGTAAGACGCTGTAATATAAAATTCTCCGGTTACCGTACATTCCTTTACTGCAATGCTGGTATCTCTTTCGAAGTCCGCTCTTGTATAAATATATTTTACTTCAGAATATGTTGCACATTTCCATCCATTTTCCGTTTTATAAATTATTTTACTATTGGATTCTCCGTTTTGCAGATATGAGATATCAATTGAATCTTCTCCATATATTTCGTCTATTTTGTTTTTATCAATTCCATAATATTTTGCTGCCTGTTCTGCTGTTGCAAAACTTAAATATGCATTTTCAACCTCCCAGAACTGTATTGCGAACCCAAATGCAATGCATATTATGGCCCATACTGCAATCCACTTTAACGCAATCTTTTTCATTTTTCGCTTCATAGCTGCCAGTCCCAGGCAAAAAACAATAATATAAACAAACATACGCACATTATAATATGTAATTCCTGTCTGAATTTCGCCCGCTCCCGGATGAGTCCGACAATAATTTGCTCTTGTTACCATAGCGTACAATACAAATATAGTGCTGTTTTTCGTGGTATTTTTTCTTTATGTTTTAGTTTTCTGTATATTTGTATACCATTAAAAATCAGCAGAATAAACAGCAGCCATTCCGCTGCATTCATTATCTGAACCCACATAAATCATTCTTCTCCTATAAGTCTCTTAATGTTTTTAATTTTCATCCAGAACTCTATTCCAGCTATTTCTGTTACCACTGTTTTCGTTATTCGCAAAACGCTGTATCAGTACTCTTTTACCCTTTATATCTCAGGTATTTTTTTCCTTCCTCTACCTCAACTCCCCACTCAGAAAGCTTCTCAAGTGCGTCTTCCAGTGGATCCAGTTCAGAGGTTTTCCCAAACCATTTTCTCACAGTATTTAATATCTTTATATCCATTTTTTCATAAATAATGCAAAAACAATCCAGTCTGGGACTGCCTGTATAAATCGTATAAATTTCATAACTGGAATATACTTTTCCTTCTTTCCCTTTCTTTTTCTCTGAAAAAACAATTCCGTCTAACATACCCGTCATATATTTTTGACCCGCTTTCCAGCAATCCCTGCGTATTATCTCAAGCTCATTCCATTTGTACGTTTTTTGTCTAAACAAAGCAGCGATCGTACATCCATCTTTTGTTATAGTAACTACCTTAAGCATTAATGTTGCCATCAGTATTATCATTATAAGAATAAATATCCCCAGAAAAATTCCAGCTCTATTATTCTCACATAACCCAAGCCACCAAAATACAGCATCTCCTATCAAAAACACAACTATCAACGGCATTACCGGACTTATCTGTTTTATCTTCATTTCACTTTTCCTTTCCCGGAATCATCACAATTTTTTCCCACTGATAAGTTCCATTGTCAACTGTCATTACTGCCATAGTGATTTCCTGGTCGAAACGTCTGGGTCCGCAGCTTCCCGGGTTTAGCCATAGACGATTGTCTATCATTTTTTCAAAGTATTTATGGGTATGTCCAAAGATTACTACCTGTGTATCTTTCAAATCCCAGTCTACGTCTTTCTTATTATGAGTCATGAAAAATTTCACACCTTCTATTGTGAAGTGTAAAGTCTTTGCAATTCCTTCCGCCCAGTCTTTATCGTTATTCCCGCGGACTACGTAGATGGAACCCATCATGCGCAGCGTATCCAGGATTTCTGGTTTGTTTACGTCACCTGCGTGGATAATGCAGTCGCAGTCTTTTAAAATTTCCAGAATTTCCGATCTGAGCAGACCATGTGTGTCTGAGATAATTCCTATTTTCTTCATATGTCATTTCCTCGCTAATCATTCTCTGCGAACAGATTACTAACCCCAAAATAACTCACATTTGATTTTCATCAAACAGTTGTATCTTTCCATATTCACCATCATAACCCGGGATTCTTTTCACATTTCCAGTTCTTACATTCTCAATCCCTTCGGCGATCCGCTCTCCTGCACAGGATTTGATATCTTCTGCCGGTACGTTTCTCAGGATGTCGAATTCTGTTCCCAGGTTCTGCAGCATCTGTTCAAAGCATCCCTGGACTTTCTTGCTCGCAGTGGAATATCCCATACATGCAGAGATTACTTCCGGCAGAGGTACAAGACTTTCATATTTCCTGCCGTCTTCTTTCACAAAACCTTCCGCTCTGTCTGCAAGCTGCTCTACTCTGTGGTCTACACCCATCGTCAGATTCTTTCCGCAGACAGGGCAGATTCCATCAAGGTGTTCCGCTTCTGCCGGGCTTAATGATACACCGCATTTCCTGTGTCCATCAAAATGGTATTTCCCTTCTTCAGGGAAAAATTCTACCGTGCCTTCTAATCCTGCACCAGTCTGAATTGCCTGATAAAGTCCTTCATAAGAACGGTCAATATCTAAGAGGTTCGCTTCACGTCCCAGTTTGGACGGGGAATGTGCATCTGAATTGGATACAAGCTGATATCGGTCCAGTTTTGAAATTCTCCAGTTCATAGCCGGGTCAGAGGAAAGTCCGGTTTCCAATGCATGTACATATGGTGTCAGTTCTTCAAAGCATTCTTCTACAGAATCAAATCCTGATTTCGCACCCAGCACAGAAAAGTGCGGCGTCCAAATATGTGCCGGGATGAGAATTCCTTCCGGGCAGATATCTAGCATCATTTCCAGAAGATCATGACTGTCTAATCCCAGGATCGGACGTCCGTCCGAATGAATATTTCCAATTTTCTCCAGACACTGAGCCATGGCATCTGCTGCCTCCAGATCTGGAAGTAAGATTACATTGTGCACTTTCCTAGTCTTTCCATTCTTCTTATAAATAGAACTGATTTCTCCAGAAACAACAAAGCGTGTTCCTTCTCCCGAAAATTTCCAACTTTCTTCTTTCACATATTCATCTCTGAGTCGATACAGACCATTACCTTCTGGCTTCAGTCTTTCTCTCAATTCTTCTCTCCACACCGGATGTGTGAAATCACCTGTTCCAATCAGAGAAATCCCTTTCTTCCTCGCCCAGAAATCCAGATTCTCCGGCGTTCCTTCTTTGCTCGTTGCCATGGAAAATCTGGAATGTATATGCAGATCACCTATTATCTTCATTAGCATTTCTCCCCTTCTTCATCGTCAAGTGGATATTCTCTATTCGCTTTATTATTGCATATAACCCAATAACAGCTTTATAAACTGATTTTAATTATAATTTCCATCCATTCTCTTTCAACCACAGTTTATGTGTCTCATAGTCAGACATCACTTTTCCGACTTCGTCCCAGAATGCCTTCGAATGGTTCATTTCTTTCAAATGGCAGAGTTCATGAACCACCACATAATCCAGGACTTCCGGTGGTGCCAGTATCAGTTTCCAGTTGAAGTTCAGATTCTTTTCACTGCTGCAACTTCCCCATCTTGTTTTCTGCTCTTTAATGGTGATATTTCGATAGGAAACTCCCATCAATCTGGCAAAATAGGTCACTCTTTTCGTGATCGTTTCTTTTGCTTTTCGTATATATACATTTCTCTTTGCCTCACTAAAATCTGCACTTACCGGCTTCTGTTCCTGATATTCTTTTGTCCGTTCCAGGCATTCCAGGACCCAGTCCTGTTTCTGATTTACAAATCTCTTAATCCGCGGCAAACCGGTTCGAAGCGGTGCACGGACGATCACATTTCCGTCCCTGCGCACTTCCAGAGTCATAGTCTTTCTGGCGCTTCTTATCACCTGATATTCAAATCCTCCGCAGGTAAATTTTTCCTGATTTTTTTCTTTTTTATCCATATCCGCAAAATCGTTCTCGTCTTCTTATTTATAGCATCCACAGTATAAGTTTTCGCCGACACCGGATCACTTTTTATTCCTAATTCTTTCATCCATATATTTTTCCATTTCTGCTACCAGAATATCCATCTTTTCCTGGGTTTCCGGCAGTGCATAAGGAACTCTGTCTGCAATCTTTTTCACATAATCATGTTCGCGCATAATCTCATACGTTTCCGGGAAATTAATATCATAATACTGTGCAATATAGGAAACCCAATAATCCACCTTCGAAACCCGGTCAGAAGACAATACAGATTCTTTGGACATACAGGATTCCCATACTTTCGGAGCGATCACACCCTCTCCCGCACCTTTCTCATCTACTCCCAGAAGTGTTTCCATCGATTCTTCCAGCTTCACACGGCAGTTATCCAGCTTGTCCGCATCACGGATCAGCTTCGCATGAAGTAATGTTCTCTCATGTGTAATTCCTTCCAGTTTAAAATCACTATGTTTCTTAATCGCTGTACAGATCAGCTCATCAAATCTGTCATCTTTCACAAATCTGCGGATCATTTTCTCCGGTCCAAACAAAAGCTGTGCACCATATGCCGCATGCTCCATAGTTCCCGGTTCAAAGCTGTCAAATCGCTTAATCTGTTCAAATCTTCCAATATCATGCAGTAAACCAATCACCTTCGCAAGCTGCACATCCTCCTCGGCCAGGCCCATTCTTCTGCTGATCGCTTCTGCATCATCCACTACGCCATAAGTGTGCACGATCTTCAGGTGGATTTTATCATCTTCACGGTCGTATTCATCCAGATATGCTTCAAAAGCAGCTTTCGCTGCGTCAAAATCCTTTGTTAAATCTAAACTTTCCATCTATCTTCAGAATCCTTTCTTTACGTCTTTTTCTGGTATTTAGTATAACATACTTTTTCATCAACAAAGCATTATGATTTTTATGCCACAACCAGTCAAGCGGCTATTCGCAATCCGCTTCGCTACTTGCTTGATTTGGTTAAATACAAAAAACAGGAATGTGTCGTCTGTAACACATTCCTGTAATATTTTATTACATATTCACTTGAGATATAACTGTAAATGTTATACTTGTTCTATAATTGAAAAGAAGCCGGATGCAAAGTTTCGTCTTACGCCCTCCAGTCTTACGAAAGGAGAGTGATGCCCATGAATACAATGGAAGTACTTACCTTATTGCTAGTACATCGAAAATTAAGTATCTGCTATATTGGCGCAGGATGATTTTCTCATATGCAAGGTGGAGAAATGAGGCGTAGCGGTGGCTACGGCGATTGACGACAACGCAGCATATGAAAAATCAGACAAGTCAATATGGCGGTTACTTAATATTCGATGTACTAGTAATATTCGCGGCATTAACCTACATAGACCAGCATAATAAGAAATAAGCATCCTCACCGTCCAAAGTAAGATGCTTATTTCCCATTACTCAAATTTATAACCGAGGGCAATCGGAACTCGCTTCCGATCATCTTCTGAGCAGATTATACAACGGGGCACTTGTTTTTGCAAGTGTCCCTGTTCAGATTACAAACAGGACTGCAAAATAAGAATAGGATTTCTATATATTAATTAAACATATGGAAGATTAGAAAATAATCTCTGCTCTGATGTTACAAACCGTTTTTGTTTCTGTCCGTTGATCCATCCTGTTTTTGTTCCATATTTCAGCTGAATGTAAAGTTTCCCACCAGTATATCTCCACTTTTGTACAGTTACTTTCTTTCCTTTTCGAAGAACAAATGCAATTTCTCCATCTCCACATCCTTTATATGCACGAATTGTTTTATTTGCTGTTAATTTGCCCTTTCCCGAATCCAAAGCAAAGTAATTAACTATTTTCCCGTAACTGCTCTTACGTTTTAATACCCCTTTCTCGTATGTGTATGTATAATCTACTCTGCAGAATCCCAATGTCCAGCACATTATCTCATATCGTACTTTCAGGTCTTTTCCGCTATTACTGATCACTTCACCACGTGCATATTGTTTATAATTGCCAAAGGCCTTCGTCATATCCAGCAGATATTTCCACTTTCCATTTTCGTATTGCAAAATGCCATTGATATACTTATGATCATTATCACTTTTTGCACCAAGATACAGCAGCGGTTTGTCATTGTCAAAGATGTACAAAGTGGCATTTAATCTGTAAAACGGTGCTTTTTTATAGCTGATACTTTGCTTTTTTCCATTTACGTAAATATTAACTGTATCATAGTATCCGTTTCCGGTATACGCACTTGTTGTGGCAGCTTTCACTGCAAACTTGTCATTTTTGCCATTGCCAGTAACATCATAATACGAATAAGTATGCCCTGTTCTTAAGTCCACCCGCGTCGAGCCGGCCGCCTTAACAGGACGTGCTACTATTACTGTCAGCGCCAGTAATAAAAATATAATTAGTGCTAATAACTTGTCGATTTTTTTACTTTTTGTCATTATTCATCCCTCCTTCTTATCTTATAATAACATACCTTCTTTTGGATTTTGAAAAATATAGTTTCTCATATTTATCTTTTAATTTTGCTTTTTGAAATTGACATTCTAATTTGGACATTTTATAATATAACAAAGAACCAAGAAACCAAGCATTATGTATATTTTAAATATAAACAGATAAAATATAAGGAGGTGCACACTAATGGCTACAATTGCATTGAAAGGCGGAATATCTATGGAATCAAAAAAAGTCAGTATTTCATCTAAACGCCAGATTACAATTCCACAGAAATTTTTTACACTTCTGGGTTTTAACACTGAAGCTGAATGTATTATGCGCGGAAATGAACTGATTTTACGACCCATAAAAAATAATACCGGTGGAGAATTCGCAGAACAGATTCTAGCAGACCTGATCAGCCAGGGATATAGCGGAGAAGAATTACTCAAAAAATTTAAGCAGGCTCAGAGAGAGGTGCGTCCAGCAGTTGAAGCAATGCTTGCTGAGGCTGATCGAGTTGCAGAATCTAAATCAGGAGGATATTCCTTAGAAGACGTTTTTGGAGCGGAGGATGAAGAATGACACAAGTACAGATCCTTCCACCAGCAGCTAAATTTCTAAAAAAACTTAAAGATAAAAAGCTGAAATCTCTGTACAAAGAAGCCATAGAAATGATATGTGAAGATTATTCCATTGGAGAAGAAAAAACAGGTGATTTGGCAGGAATGTACGGTTATGATATCTACTATAACAAAACTAATTACGAACTGGCTTATCGAGTAAGACAGCTGGATGATTTAACTGTCATTATTATCATGGCAGGAACCAGAGAAAACTTCTATGAACAGCTAAAGCGATATTTAAAAACTATATAAATTACATATAAAAGTGAAAAATTCCTCTGAGCACTGCACATTTTTAAACAGTACCAAGAGGGATTTTTCCTGAAGGAATTTTATGTATAGTATTTTGGTAAGATGGCTTAATTAGATTTTCCGATAATTATCGGAGTTTTTATTGTGGTTCTGCTGTTATCAGATCTTGATGACTCCGAGAAGAAGTCCTGCAAGGAGGCAGACGATGCTGACACCCCAGATCCAGAAGAAGCAGTTCTTGATATGGTCTTTGATCTCTACATCTGCGAGGCCGATACCAAGAAATGTTGCAGGTACAACCGGGCTGATGAATGTTGCACAGTTACGGCAGACTACCATAACAATAGCGATGTGTGCCGGAACTACACCGTAAGAGACTCATGGGGTCTGACCCCAATGTTTCTCCTCCCCATGGTAAATCTTCTGTCTATAAAACGGAACGGTAAACGGCAGCTTCGATTCTTGCTTTGATGGTGCAGTCCAGAGCGCCTTTGTCAACAATTTTTACTTTTGCATTGTTTACACCAAGGTTTTCCAGTGTTTCCAGTGCTACCTTTCTGATCTGATTTCCATACTGATTAATAACGGAGCTCTCCAGTGAGAATTCGACTTTGCCGTCTCCTTCTTCGATCATTACCTGACAGTCACTGGATTCCAGAGTTCCTGCTACAGCAGGTCTTGTGATTTCCATTTGCTTGTCCTCCTTATTTCTTTTGTGCTTTTCTTATTAGCTTTTGACTTTGTTTTTTTGACTTAACTTTTTCATCTGAGGCTATCATAAGATTGTAACCTTACAGGATGAACACGGTTTATCTTAATATTTATTAAGGTAAGCAGTTTTTTCTTAATAAGACTCACGCCGATCTTTTACAGACAAGCCTTTTCGGCACATTCCTGCAGATAAATGAAAATATATTCAAGTTAAAAACATCAGGATAATTGACAGACCTCATTCCATCTTTCATAATATCTTTCATAATCCGTCTAACAAGTCAAGCAGATATTCGCAATTGAAGCAGGGGACTTACTTGATTTGGGTCAAGCGGATATTCGCAATCCGCTTCGCTACTTGCTCATAACCAAATAACTGCTCCGCAGTTTATCAGAAAGAGCTTGCACTCTTCCTGATACAAGCAAGTCCCCGCCCACTGCTTATTGCTTTTCGCAATTGAAGCAGGGGACTTACTTGATTTGGTTAAAAACAGAAATTTATAAAGGAGGCGCTTTTCATGTCAACTCCCCCAATTGAAGTCGATGACACCCTCAAAGAACGAAGCACTCACGGTTCATTCGAACTTCCTATAGAAACATACACCGACAACTGCGAGATCTTCCATTCTCTCTACAATCACTGGCATGATGAGATGGAGCTGATCTATATTGAATCCGGCAGTGGTCTGGTCCGTCTGAATAAAGAGATTCTCCGCGTCAAGGGTGGTGATCTGATCATTGTAAACCGTGGCGTTCTTCATGGCATAAAAACAGATCTGAAGAATATCCTTTATTTCAGGAGCATTGTCTTTGACCTGAATTTCCTGTCCGGACCTGCGGGAGATTTATGTCAGGAACGTGTCATTTCCCTGTTAATGGAAAATCAGGCGGAATTTACGCACATCATCTCTCCGTCAGATGACAATTATGAAAATATCTGCCAGCTGTTTGATGAGATCCACACCTGTCATAAGGAAAAGAAGCCTTATTATTTCGTGAAATTAAAAGCACTGTTTTTCAGTTTCTTCTATGAAATGCTCATGGGAAATTACATCATTCCTGCAGACAAGGAGCAAAATAAGAGCCTTGCTTCTATTAAGAAAATCCTGGACTACATTAATCTGCACTATGCCCAGCCTCTCAATGCTGCAGAACTTACTGCCATGTCCAATTACAGCGAATACTACTTTATGAAACTGTTCAAGCAATATACGGACAAGACCCTGATCGCCTATATCAATGACCTGCGTATTGAGAAGGCCAAGCCTCTGCTTCTGCACTCCGATTCCTCTGTTACGGAAATCGCCCTGGAAGTCGGCTTCAACAACACCAGCTACTTTATTAAGAAATTCCAGCAGGCAACCGGAATGTCTCCTCACAAGTTTCGCAGAAACCTGTCATAAAATCGCAATTTTGTTGTATTTTTTCAGATTGACTGCTGATATAGTTATACATGTCAGCAAGAGAACTTCTCTCGCTGACATAAATGAGAATTTCATCCTGTTCCGGCACTATCCTATAGAAACCGGACTTTAACACAAATAAGACTGAAATTTTCAAACGCAAACCAAATACACTATTCAAAACAAAAAATAAGCAATCTAACTCATAAAAAATACACATATTCATTTTCAGAAAGGGAGATTACGATGGAAAATTTAGAAAAGCTCATCTATGACCTGTATAAGAAAAACGCACGTCAGTGCACAAATGAAGAAATTTACAACGCATTATTGATCTATACAAAAAATCAGCTTTTTGAAAAAGGCTATCAGGACGGAAAGAAGAAAATCTATTACATTTCCGCAGAGTTCCTGATCGGTAAATTATTATCCAACAACCTGATTAATCTGGGAATCTATGATGATGTTGCTGCATTCTTAAAAGAGAATGGAAAAGCCATTGCTGACATCGAAGAAGTAGAACCGGAACCATCTCTTGGAAACGGTGGTCTTGGACGTCTGGCAGCATGCTTCCTGGACTCCATCGCAACTCTCGGTCTTCCGGGCGAAGGTATTGGTCTGAACTATCATCTGGGTCTTTTCAAACAGCTCTTTGAGAACAGACTTCAGAAAGAAACTCCGAACCCATGGATTGAAGAACACAGCTGGCTCACACCTGCAGGTGTTTCCTATACTGTACCGTTCCGCGGATTCTCACTGAAATCTTCCCTGTACGATATCGATGTTGCAGGTTACAATAACAAATCCATTCATCTGCACTTATTTGACATTGATCTGGCAGATGAATCCATGGTTCACGATGGAATTTCCTTTAATAAAAAGGATATCCTTCACAACCTGACACTGTTCCTGTATCCGGATGACAGCGATGATGACGGACGTAAGCTCCGTATCTTCCAGCAGTATTTCATGGTATCCAATGCCGCTCAGTTCATCCTGGACGAAGCAACAAAGAAAGGCTGCAACCTGCATGACCTTGCAGACTATGCAGTGATCCAGATCAATGATACTCACCCAAGTATGGTCATTCCGGAACTGATCCGTCTCCTGACAGAGCGTGGAATCGACTTTGATGAGGCTGCTGAGATCGTATCCAAAGTATGTGCTTACACAAACCATACTATCCTTGCAGAAGCTCTGGAAAAATGGCCGATGGACTACCTTCTTGATGTAGTTCCTCACCTTGTACCGATCATCGAAAAGCTGGATGAGAAGATCAAAGCAAAATATCCTCAGGAAAATGTAGCCATCATCGACAAGAACAACCTGGTTCACATGGCACATATGGATATCCACTATGGATTCTCCATCAACGGTGTTGCTGCCCTGCATACAGAAATCCTGAAAACAAGTGAGCTGAAAGCTTTCTATGATATTTATCCGGAGAAATTCAACAACAAGACTAACGGTATCACATTCCGCCGCTGGTTAATGCACTGCAATCATCCGCTGACAGACTATATTACCTCTCTGATCGGTGATGAGTTTAAAACAAATGCAACTGCTCTGGAAAATCTCCTGAAATATAAGGATGATGAAGCAGTTCTGAACAAGCTCCTTGAGATCAAAACAGAAGCCAAGAAAACCTGTAAAGAATTTATCCGGTCCAACACAGGTGTTGAAATTGATGAGAACAGCATTTATGACATCCAGATCAAACGTCTCCATGAGTACAAACGTCAGCAGTTAAATGCTCTGTACATCATCAGCAAATATCTGGAGATCAAGGGTGGAAAGAAACCAGCTCAGCCTGTAACCTTTATCTTCGGTGCAAAAGCAGCTCCTGCTTATGTGATTGCAAAGGATATCATTCATCTTCTGCTCACACTCCAGGATCTCATCAAAGAAGATCCGGAAGTTGCACCATACATGAAGCTTGTTATGGTTGAGAACTACAATGTATCCGCAGCCGAGAAATTATTCCCTGCATGCGATATTTCCGAGCAGATCTCCCTTGCCTCCAAAGAAGCAAGTGGTACAGGTAACATGAAGTTCATGCTGAACGGTGCCGTTACTCTGGGAACTATGGATGGCGCTAACGTTGAGATCAGCGAACTGGTTGGCGAAGATAACATCTACATCTTCGGTGAATCCAGTGAGAAAGTTATCGAACATTATGAGAAAGCTGACTACTGCTCCAAAGATATTTATGAAAATGACAAACACATCAAAGAATGTGTTGACTTCATTGTAAGTGAAAAGATGCTGGCACTTGGCCACAAAGAAAATCTGGAAAGACTGCACCACGAACTGGTAAGCAAAGACTGGTTCATGACACTGCTTGACTTCAACGATTATGTTGAGAAGAAAGATCAGGCACTGGCTGATTACGCAGACAGAAAAACATGGGCTAAGAAAATGCTGGTTAATATCGCAAAGGCTGGATTCTTCTCATCCGACAGAACAATCGAACAGTACAACAACGATATCTGGCATCTGACACCTGCAAAATAACAGGTTATAAATAATTTGCTACAATAAACTCCGCTGTGTTATAATCAGATTAATTTTAATGCTTGCTCCGCAGGCAATATCTGATAAGCATATGCGGAGTTTTTTCACATTCACCCAGAAGGAGGGCACATTATGAAAATGAAAGGTTTTAAAAAACTACTCGTCAGCTTGGGACTCAGCGCTGTGCTGACACTTGGACTGCCGACAGCAGCATTCGCTTCCACTGTAACAGGTATACTCGCATCGGTCCCGGAAGGACGCGAGACATCTGACATTCCGGAACTTTCCACTGAACAGGTTGACAACGCAACGTATGTCGGAGCCACTTCCAATATGGTCCAGACTGCAGCCACTACAACTTCTATTTCTGTGAAATGGAATCCTGTTTCCAATGCAACCAGATACACAGTAATGCTTAAGCGTTACGGTACCGCTAACTCTGCTTATAACACTCTCGGCACGATCACAGGCACTTCATGCATTATAACAAAACTTAAAGCCGGTACCGCCTATAACGTTGCAGTTCTTGCTTCCAACTCAACAGAAACTGCTTCCTACTATCTCTCATTAGTCTGCACGACTCTGTACAAAACTGTAAGTGTCAAGAGTTCCTATGAGATTTCCAATGGCTATACCTTCAACATGAAGTCCGTGAATCCTTATAATGCTATTGACGGCTACAAGGTAGTTTACACGAACTGTCAGAGCAGAAAATCCGTTTCCAAATATTATAACAACCGATATAGCTTTTCTCTTCCATTACGTAAGAATATTTTTTACAAGGTTCAGATATATCCTTATGTCACGCTCAATGGTAAGAAATTCACTGGAACAACACCTACAACCAGATATGTTTCCAGAGGAATCGTTCCTAAAAAAGGAGGAAACACTTCCAACAGCATGACTATAAAATGGAACAAAGTCGCAGGTGCACAGAGTTATTCTGTTTATATCAAATATCCCAAAAGCAGTTCCTATAAAAGAGTAACAACCACAGGTGCAACTTCCTATCGTGTAAATAACATGAAGCTTGGTTCCCGTTACTATATCAAAATAGCAGCCAATAAAAAAGTTGGAAGTAAAACCTGGCAGTCAGATAAGTCTTCTACATATTATATTTATCTGTACTGAGAATCTTCTAATACTTCGCATAAACAGATCATAACCGTTCAGTAACAGTTGCAACAGATTTACATACTTTGTGATGGGCGGAGCTTATGCTGATCGCACAAAACAGCAGGCAATGTATATTTAATAATATATACATATGCCTGCTGTTTTTATATGGTTAAATGTTTCTTATGAGGTTAAATGTCCTTATAATATGCCGGAGATATCACATCTGATTCCTTGCAGGAGCAGCCATTCTCATAACTGTCGCAGCAATCACAGTTTGAACAGTACATATGCGTATCCGGAATATAGAACAATCCGCCATAAAGTGGTGATGTTCTTAATTCCTTTGACTCTTTTTTACTGTTCGCAAAATGGATTCCGTTGGAGATCAGCATATTCTCCGGTTCATACTGGGAGAAGTCAAAGTAATGTCCCTGAGTTCCATGATGCGGTACTTTGATACACCAGTAATGTTCATATAACGGCAGTTTTCCATCATAGTTCTCTGTAATCATCCTCATATGCTCTGGCTGAGCATCTCCCGTAAACAAAAGATTCAGTTCTCCGTCTTTTGCATTCTGGAACACAATACTTATCTTGTGTTTGAACTGTCTGAGATTTACTTTGTTTTCATTCAGATCGTTCAACAATTCTTTGAACGCCGGAATCGCTTTAATTCTTCTGAATTCCCTGTCATACACATATGCAAGAGAAATCTTCTCCTGTGCTTCTTCTACCTGGATTTTTCCTTCTTCTGTCATAGACCAGATAATCTTGCGCAGTTTCTCTGCAAAATCCAGCAGAACGTCCATCACCTCATTAAATCTCTCGTCTCTGCTGAGCTGATCATATACCTCATCCGTTTCTTTCTGAATAATATCTACATCCGGCCACAATGTCTGATATTTATTCTCGAAGATTTTCCCTCTGCTGAGAAGTTCAACATTCTGCCTATTCTCCAGAAGTGCATCCACCAGTGCAAACAAACTGACCTGACGGCTCGGAAGTCCGGATTCTTTCAACAGATCTGCAAGGAGCAATAATACCAGTGTTCTGCTCATTTCTTTTTTTGAAAAAACATCCGGCAGATAAATCTTTCCGAAATCAACGGAAATATCCTTCTTTTTCATCATATAGAGTAATCCTGATAAATGATCCATATGGAAATGTGTCAGGAGCAGATTTTTGCTGTTGATCGTGGATAAATCTGAAATAATCAGATCGAAAATTTCTCTTCTTGGGCGTCCCTCTATTCTGCTGTTGTTGGTTCCGAAATCCACCAGCAGACTCTTCTTTCTGTCCCGGAGGCAGAAGCAGTCTCCGAAACCCACATTATACATTCGTACTTTCATTCTTTTCCCTCTTATATGTTAATGATCAAATGGATAAAATCATCCTCTTTGCAATGCGGCTCTACACTGAATGACCAATCTGAAATCTATTAGATTCAAATATATATAAATAGCTTCAATTTTTATGATCTATTCTATATGATCTTTACTCAAAATAAAGTGATTTTTCTTATAACTGATCATGCCGTCTTTCTGCATTTTTGACAATTCTGCTGATAATGCACTTCTGTCTACAGCAAGGTATTCTGCCAGTTGCTGTCTGTTAAATGGAACAATAATATCATTACTGCCTTGTTGTCCGGCTTCGTTCGATAAATAAGCCAGCACTCTGCCCCGTATAGTCTTCTTGCTGATCTGATCGATTTTTCTGGTAAGTGTAAGGTTTTTCTTTGCCAGAATTCCTACCAGATTTTCTACCAGCCTGCGGTGGAAGTCACAGGCGGAGGTACAGGTCTGCAAGACTCTGTGAGCGTTCAGCATTAATACCTGTGTTTCTTCTACTGCTACGGCACTGACCAGAAGGGGCATTTTTTCCATGCACGCATATGCCTCGCCGAAAAGCTGACCTTTCTCAAATCCTGCAAGAATCTGGCGTTCGCCCCAGAAATCGTCACTGACGACCTGAACTTTTCCCTCCAGGATCATTCCGAAATGCTCAGTCACTTCTCCTACCTGAAAAATATATTCTCCCTTACGGTATGTCTTAACAGCAGCATTCAGACACTCCAGCAGGCTCTTTATTTCTTCTTTTGTAAATCCCCGAAACAGACGGGATCTGCACAAAAAGTCTTTATCTATCATAGAATTCCTTTCGGATGTTTTTTCTCGCTTTGTTGTAAATACAACGGCTGGTTTTATTTTAATATAGGAAAATAGGAAATGCAAGGGGGGATTGTTTGTGTTATGATATTGGGGAGAGATGGGACGCACGGGAAGGGTAGAGGTGTTTATTGGCTTGATAACATATATCATGGCTGCACGAATCATGCGGATATTCGCGATTAAAGCAGGGGATTTACTTGATTTGGTTAAAATTGAATCATTCAATGAATTATATCATTACACTTTAGAGTGATTATATAATTACTCTGAAATATATAACTTTGAAAAAGGTATTATTAAGAAATGGAGATATACACATATGACAAAACAGGAATTGGCTCTTGAGGTTATTGATCGGTTGAAGAGGGAGTATCCGGATGCGGATTGTACTTTGGATTATGATAATGCGTGGAAGTTGCTGGTGAGTGTACGGCTGGCGGCGCAGTGTACGGATGCACGGGTGAATGTGGTAGTGCAGGATCTGTATGCGAAGTTTCCTACTGTTGAGGCTCTTGCGAGTGCGAATGTGGAGGATATTGAGGCGATTGTTCGGCCTTGCGGGCTGGGGAAGAGTAAGGCGCGGGATATCAGTGCCTGTATGAAAATTCTGCATGAACAGTATCACGATAATGTTCCCGAGGATTTTGACGCACTTTTGAAGCTTCCGGGTGTGGGGAGAAAGAGTGCGAATCTGATCATGGGGGATGTGTTTGGCAAACCTGCGATCGTTACAGATACACATTGTATTCGTCTGTCTAATCGTATTGGTCTGGTGGATCATATAAAAGAGCCTAAGAAAGTGGAAATGGCTTTATGGAAGATCATTCCGCCGGAAGAAGGCAACAATCTCTGTCACCGTCTGGTTAATCATGGCCGTGATGTCTGTACTGCACGTACGAAACCATACTGTGACAGATGCTGCCTGAATGATATCTGTGAGAAAAATGGTGTAGACTGATCTAATTCTGCTCCAGGCTGGCAAAGAAGAGTTCATAGAAATCGTCTTCTCCTGCCAGCTTCGGAGAATTTTCACCGCCACCATTTGTACTTCTGCGCATTGTTGCATAGAATTCTTCTCCTGCAGTGATCAGATCCATCTCGTAAATCTCATATCCCAGTTCACGACATTTTGCACAAAAAGCGGCCAACGGCTGTTCTGCCTTTCTGGTATCCATCAGTTCCTGCCAGATGTTACGATCTTTCAGTGCTTTTTCTCTTAACTCATCTAACATTGCTCCAATTTCCATAATAACATTCCTCCTTTATTTGCTGCTGTTCATCAGTTCATAATAAAATATATACTGCTGCATCACCCCTCTGAAGCCCTTATAACGCCGGTTAGGAAATCCACGTTTATAATGGGCATCCAATGCCTGGCGGATGTGAGTATCTACAGGAAATGCATCCAGCTGGTGCAGTCCAAAAAGACAGATGCAGTCTGCTACCTTCTCTCCCACTCCATACAATTTCAGGAGTTCTTTTCGGGCAGCTTTATATTTCATATCATACAGGCCGTCCAGCGAAATATCACCAAAGTAAACCTTTCTGGCCGTATCCAGAACATATTTTGCTCTGTAACCAAGATTACATTCCCGTAACTGTTCTTCAGTGGCTGAAGCCAGAGCCTGTGCAGTTGGAAATGTATAATATTCCACTCCTGTACTGCTTACTTTCTTTTCTCCGAATTCCTGACTGATATTTTCAATGCATCTTTTAATTCTTGTAATATTATTTTGCTGAGAGATCAGAAATGAAATGATCATCTCCCACAGATCCTGCTGCAGGATCCGAATCCCATTTCCCATTTCACTTGCTGCTGTCAGATATTTATCTCTGGGATTAATTTTATCTATGTATTCACCACAATAGTCGCAGTCCAGGTCAAAATACCGAATCCAGAAAAAAATAAAATCCTCTTCCGGGCAAAAGAAGTTGACAATTCCTCTCTCCTGAGTCAGCTCCAGATATCTGTCTCCTGCAATTACCCGGTAACGGTTCTCACCAATCTGATCCATCCTGAAGCACTGTCCGGATCTGCAGATCTGTCCCAGATCAAAATTGTCCATTTCTATTGTCAGCATGCCATACTCTCCTTTATATATTACTCAGCTATCCTCTTCCAAAACTTCCATTCCTGATAGCTTTTTATCCTTGATGAATATATGAATGTATTATATACTATTCTCAGTATGAACGTAAACTAAAATGCATAAAAACATTACAGAAGAAGGGAGTTTTTCTAATGAAATTTATATATCCTGCGGTTTTCCGCAAAAATGAAGAAGGCAGATACAAGGCATTTTTTCCGGATCTTGAATGTTGTGAAGCTGAAGGCGACACGCTCGATGATGCAATCGATAACGCAAATGAGGCAGCTTACAACTGGATCTATGCGGAAGTAATGGAAGATGAAATGGATCTCCCTGCAATCTCTGATGAATCCGATCTGACTCTGCAGGAAGGCGACATTGTAAGAAACATTCAGGTTAATATTCGCATGTATGATGGCTGGGACGAATAAATTCATTATCGCATCATATTAACAGAAAATTACAGAAATACAGCTTCGCTATGTTACAATAACAGCAACATAAACGAAGCTTTTTTATTTAAAGCTAAACACGCCGCGGCGTACTTTCTGCAAAATAGGTTTCTGTTTTGCAGCTTCAAAAAGGAGGTTTTTACTATGAAAGCAAAAAGTTTTAAGAAGTTCTTTGTAAGTATTGCTCTCAGTGCAGTCCTTACACTCTCAACCGCAGCTACTGCTTTTGCAGCAACGGCGCAGCTTATGCCGGCAGAACAGGCTGCTGAACTGTCTCAGGAAGATACAGATATCCCTTCTGCAGATAATTCGGATGCACAGGCTGCAGGTGCCTCTTACCTTACCTCAACCTCAGGTATCCGCCAGATTGCCGCTTCCGAAAGCTCCGTAACTGTCCAGTGGAATCCGGTTACAAACGCAGCTAAATATGCCGTCAGTATCAGCAATTTCAGCTCTTCATCTTATCGTTTTCTTGGATATATCGGCAATACCCTCAACAAGGCAACCATCAACAAATTGAAAGCAGGTACTGCCTATAATATAAAAGTTACAGCTTTAACTTCATCCGGATCAGCAATTGCATCCCGCATTGCCGGCTGCACAACCCTTTATACAAGCGTAAAGATTAAATCTTCTTACGCTTCCACTGCCGGCAGCTACACCTTTAACATGAGCACTGTAAATCCGGCTAACTCTATTTCAGGATATAAAGTTGTATATCAGAGTTCCGCTACACGCAAACTCATGACCAGATATTTTTCTACCAGATATTCCTTTACCCTGCCATTGAACAAGAACACATTCTATCAGGTAAAGATTTATCCATATATTATTTTAAATAATAAACGTTATGTAAGCACCACTCCCACTACCAGATTTATTGCCCTCGGCATCGTTCTTCAAAAAGCAGGAAATACAAACAGCACAATGAGTGTAAAATGGAATAAAGTTGCAGGTGCAAATAACTATTCTGTTTATGTTAAGTATCCGGGAACCAACTCATATAAAAGGGTAAAAACAACAACTGCTACTTCCTTTACCCTCAGCAATATGAAAAAGAATGTCAAATATGGAATCAAAGTTATTGCAAATAAAAAAATAAAGGGAAAAACCTGGAAATCTGCATCAAACGCCTATAACATGTTTCTCACGGGACGTTAGTGAAAAAGGCAGTCGGAAATTTAAACCGACTGCCTTTTTCTTCTCTGTAATTTAGATTTCACTGCGTAACTACGCATCTTAATTTTTTCCTTTGCTTCTGCGTTTTCTCTGAATTTTTTCCTGAATTGCAGGATTATCTTTTACTGCGTCAATGAGTACAGCAATCAGTACAACTGCACCTGTAACGATTGTCTGCCAGTAGGAAGAGATTCTCAGCAATGTAATACATGTACTGATAACACTGCTTAAGAGACCACCAAAGATAGTTCCAACAACTGTTCCGATACCACCTGCCATGGAAGTACCACCAAGTACTGCTGCTGTGATGGAATCCATCTGCCAGCTTTCACCGATACTTGCCTGGAAAGATGCAAGCTTACATGCCATCATAACACCTGCAAATGCAGCGAGAAGACCACTCAGGCAGTATACTAACATTTCTACTTTTTCTGTCGGGATACCTACGATCTTTGCACATTTACGGTTACCGCCAAGTGCATAGATATGACGTCCAAATTTTGTTCTGTTGAGCATAACTGTAAGAATCACACAGATCAGAATCATCATAACAACGATTTTAGGAAGCACACCACCGATAATTCCATTAGCGAGGTTCTGTGCATTTTCCGGCATACCTGTGATCGGCATACCTTTTGTGATAACATATACAATACCTTTGTAAATCTGCATGGTTGCCAGAGTTACGATAAATGGTGTCATTTTAAAATAAGCAATAAAGAAACCGTTTACTGCACCAAGAGCAATACCCATAAGGCTGGCAATGATAATTGCAAGATATGGATTCATTCCATAATTTACCATAAAGATTGCACTTGCCATACCACAGACCTGACCAACAGTTGCTACAGAAAGGTCGATTCCGCCTGTGAGAAGTACAATTGTCTGTCCGAAGCCAACGATAATGGCAAAGGAAGCAGCTCTTGAAAGTGTACTGATGTTATAAGATGTAAAGAAGTTTCCTGTTGCTATATGTACTGCAATTCCAACAAGAACGGTTACAATAAATACCATTCCTGCTGTGGATTTTATAAATTTCTTTAAACTGTTCATGATAAGAGATCCCCCTGTTATTGAAATGCCACCTTCAGGACATCTTCCTGTGAAGTTGTTTCCACCTGGTCAATGAATCCGCTGACTCTTCCTGCATGAATGACCATGATACGGTCTGCAAGTGCCAGAACCTCTTCCATTTCTGAAGAGATTACAACTACTGCTACACCGTTGTCTGCAAGTGTACGGATAAGGTCATAAATCTCACCCTTTGCATTTACGTCAATACCTCGTGTCGGCTCATCCAGGATCAGCATTTTTACATTCTTTGCCATCCATCTGGCTACGATAACTTTCTGCTGGTTACCACCGGAAAGATTTTTGATCAGTGTTTCTCTTGATGCGGTCTTAATAGACATAGAATCAATATACTGGTCAACGATTTCCGTAACCTTTTTATAATCGATCAGTCCATTCTTTGTCATCTGTCCATAAGATGGAAGGATCATATTTTCTTTTACTGACATTCCAGGAGTAATTCCATCATGACGTCTTTCCTCTGAAACATATCCCATTCCATATTTGATCGCTTCAATCGGGGATTTGATATTTACTTCTTTTCCTTCGATAAAAGTCTGTCCGCCCGGTTCTTTTTCTGTGATTCCAAATACGCATTTGAAGATTTCTGTACGTCCGGCACCTACAAGTCCGGCTACACAGAGGATCTCGCCTTTTTTCACGTCAAAGCTTACGTTCTCAAATTCACCTGTTCTGGTAAGATTTTTAGCTTCAAAGAACTTCTCATTTGAATAGGTACGTTTGATATGTTTGGCCACATTGACCTTTTTGCCGGCCATTTTTGTGATCATTTCTTCTTTTGTGATCTCTGAAGTCGGAACTTCTTCTACCAGTTGTCCATCCTTCATAATGGTAATTCTGTCTGTTTCTTCCATAACTTCATCAAGATGATGGGTAATAAATACCATAGCAGTTCCTTGTTCTTTTAAACGATGCATGGAATTAAACAGATTCTGTGCCTCTATGTTTGTCAGTACAGCTGTCGGCTCATCCAGGATCAGAACCTTTGGTGTATAGGTAAGAGCATGTGCAATGGATACCATCTGCTGATAAGCTGCGGATAATTTCTTAACCGGCTGTGTCACATCGATATCTACATTTAATACTTTCAGAAGTTCTTTTGCTTTTTCATGAGATTTTTTCCAGTCGATCATACCTTTGGCGCAAAATTCATTTCCCAGAAAAATATTCTCAGTTACACTGGCTTCAGGAATCAGATTCAGTTCCTGTGGCACTAATACGATATTCTTTTTTAAAGCGTCCTGTGGAGAAGAGAGCCTTAACGGCTCTCCTTCCATAAAGACTTCCCCGCCATCTTTTGTAAGCTGTCCGGTAAGGATATTCATAAGAGTACTTTTTCCGGCTCCGTTCTCTCCTACCAGTGCATGAATTTCACCTTTTCTAAGTTTCAGGCTTACATGATCCAGAGCTCTGGTGCCTGGGAAAAATTTACTGATATCCTTCATTTCGATGATAAAATTATCATTCTTATTCTGCATCTGTATCTGCATCCTCTCCATAAAGCATGGTAATATAATTGTCTGCGTCATCAGCGTATACGGATGTTGATCCAACGTCTGTAACTTCGTCTACTGTTTCGCCGTCGATAGTCTTAACAGCGTTCCAGATTAATTTGTAACCCATATCATAGCAGTTCTGAACCTGAGCTACATATAATGTGCCATCTTTCAGATAGTTCAGAGAACGAAGGTCATGATCCATACCACCAATGATAATGTCGCCTGCTTTACCTGCATCTGTTACAGCCTGGCATGCACCAACCGGGTTGGACATGTTATTGCAGAGGATACCGCCCAGATCCGGATATGCCTGTAACCAGGATTCTGTTAAGCTGATTGCTTTTTCTACAGAGTCATCATCTCTCTGCTCATCTACTACTTCGATGTCCGGATATGTAGCAATAACATCTTTGAATGCCTGAAGTCTCTGCTCATGAGATTCTGCACCCATTGTACCGCCGAGGAGTGCGATCTGGCCTTTTCCGCCCATCTTCTCGCATACTGCTTTTGCAAGTGCTTCTCCATCACCGTACGGATCATCATTTCCTACAAAGAAGCTTCTCTTGCAGTTCGGTACGTCAACAGTTCCGAATGTTGCAACTTTAACGCCTGCATCTACTGCTGTATCAATTGCTTTTGCAGTAGTATCTGCCTGGTTAACGTCTACAGCGATCAGGTCATATCCCTGTCCTACTGCTGTTTCAATTGAGTTTACCTGGTCAACTGCATCCGGCTGTGCCGGTCCATACCATTCATAGTCAATTGTAACACCTTTATCTTTGAGGTCCGCTACGGCTGCATCTACACCAGTTTTGATCGCATCATACCAGCTGTGGATGTTTTTGTATGTGCAATAGATCTTATATTCATCTTTCTGTGGCTGATAGTCTGTATCAAAGTCTGCATCTGCCAGAGATGTTTTTCCTGCTACACTGCCGCCGTCTGTTGCTGCAAATACTGTAGATCCCATCATGGATGTTGCCATTAATGCTGCAAATGTGATTGCCATAAGTCTTTTTTTCATTTTCGTTTCCTCCTTGGATTTAAAATAATGTTTTTTATTTGCTTTTATTTAATTTTATTTTCTGATTCAGTAACCTTAAAATTTAATTACGCCCTTGATTACTTCATCTTTATGATCATTGCTGTATTCAATCGCATGAATGCAATCTTTAAAATCAAATACATGAGAAACAATTTTCTTTAACGGAATCAGTCCGCCAGATACTGCTTTGATTGCCTTTGGATACAGGTTTCTGTATCTGTATACGGAATAGATGGTTCCTTCCATTGCATTTAATGTGGCGATATCCAGTTCAAGTACAGGTTCAGGAGAAACACCTGTCAAAGTAACTTTTCCTGCACGTTTGATCAGTCTGCAGGTCTGTAATGTTGTGATTCTGTTTCCTGCGCATTCATAAACCTGATCTGCTCCGCCACCCGGGAGTGTTTTGGCAAATTCTTCAATACTCTCTTTTGTACTGTTAAATACTCTTGTTGCACCTACTTCCAGTGCCATTTCCAGACGTTTATCAAGTACATCTGCTGCATAGATTTCTGTTACACCTCTTGCTTTCAGGCTCATGATAGTGCAGAGTCCAATGCATCCACATCCAAGTACAATTGCAGTCTCACCAATTTTAGCATCTGAAAGTTCTGTTCCATGCATACCTACTGTTAACGGTTCCAGAAGCCCGCCTTCCATAGTGTCCATATTTTCAGGAAGTTTGAAACACATGGTTGCATCATGTGTACAGTATTCTGCAAAAACCCCGTCTCTCTCATGAGGAATTGCCAACATTTTTACATCAGGACAAAGATTGTAATGACCAGTTCTGCAGGCTTCACATTTGCCGCATGGTACTGCTGGTTCAATGGCAACTTTGTCACCGATTTCGAATCCTGTTACACCTTCACCAATTGCTGTAACAACTCCGCCCGGCTCGTGACCAAGAGCAAGAGGTCCGTCCAATTCCCAGTTTGCCAGTCTTCCCTGATCAAAGAAATGAAGATCAGATCCACAGATTCCTACATACTCCAGTTTAATCTGAAGTTCTCCTGCTGCCGGCTGCGGAATTTCTCTCTCTGTCCACTCAAGCTGTCTCTGTCCTGTCAGTACGCAGACTTTCATTGTTCCTTCCATTGTTTTCTTCCTCCTACATTACATTGTTTTTATATGATGTTATTATTACTTACTTTTTTTGCTAATAAGAATTTTTACTCTGTCTTTGATTCCCTGTACGTCCATCTTATAGTACTTGAAGACTTCCTGATCTGTGCCATTCGGTACATCCTCATCAGGGATTCCGCAGATATCTAACGGTACCATTTCTGTCTGTGCTGCAACTTCTGCTACTGCACCGCCAAGTCCGCCATAGATACTGTGTTCTTCCAGTGTAAGGATGCATCCGCATTCTTTTGCTACTGTTTTGATCATTTCTGTATCCAGTGGTTTGATGGTAAACATATCTACTACAGAAACGTTGATTCCTTCTTCTTTCAGTTCCTCTGCTGCCTGAAGTGCTGTTGCAACAAGCTGTCCACATACAATAATCGCTGCATCTTTGCCATTTGTCAGGCGATTGGCTTTTCCAATCTTAAATTCCGTATTCTCATCATAGATTACCGGAACCCCGCTTCTTGCAATCCTGATATAAGTTGGCCTCGGAGATTCCAGAAGTTCTTTTGTGATCTTTCTCATCTGTACGGCATCAGACGGAATCATTACTGTCAGTCCCGGAATCGCACGCATCAGGGAAATATCCTGAAGTGAATGGTGCGTTGCACCAAGAGCACCGTAGCTAATTCCTCCGCTGATTCCGATAACTGTTACATTATTATGAGAATAAGCAACATCTACTTTTACCTGTTCTGCAGAACGCATACTGTAAAAACTTGCCGGGCCGATGGTAAATACTTTCTTTCCCATATAAGCCATACCTGCCGAAACTGTAACACTGTTCTGTTCTGCAATTCCCATCTCTACGAACTGCTCCGGCACTTCATCCGGATAAGCTCCAAGTTTTGCTGAACCTCTTGAGTCCGTGCATACTACTACAATATCTTTATCTTTCTTAGCTTCTTCCAGAATCATCTCAGAAAAAGCACTGCTCAAAGCTTCTTTTCCCATCATGCCAGTTCCTTTCTGTATTCAGCCATATCTTCTTTTAACTGTTCTACCTGCTCCAGACTTGGTGTCTTGTGATGCCATCCTGCCTGGTTTTCTGCACATGCAAGTCCTTTTCCTTTGATCGTGTTTGCAATGACACATACCGGCTTTCCTTCTTTTCTTGCATCCAGAGCATCTGAGATCTCATCATAATCATGACCATTGATCTCGATCGTCTTGAATCCGAATGATTCTGCTTTTTCTTTCAGGTTCTCGATTGGCATTACGTCTTCTGTATTTCCACTGATCTGTAAATGATTTCTGTCTACGATCCATGTAAGATTATCCAGTTTATACTTTGCTGCTGACATTAATGCTTCCCAGTTGCTTCCTTCTGCAAGTTCACCGTCACCGGTAATAACATAAACGTGATTGTCTTTTTCGTTCTTCTTCAGTGCAATGGCGATACCTGTTGCAAATCCAAGTCCATGTCCAAGAGATCCTGTATTTGCTTCTACTCCGTTTACTTTCTTGTTTGGATGTCCTCCAAGAAGTGCGCCGAAGCTTCCAAATTCATCCATTTCTTTCTGTCCGATATATCCATATCTGTTCAGGAGAGAATAATAGGTTTCTGCTGAATGTCCTTTGCTGAGGATAAAGTAATCTCTGCCTTCCCATTTCGGGTTCTTCGGATCATGTTTCATCTTGTCAAAGAGAACAACCATCACGTCTGTCTCTGATAAGTCTCCTCCGATGTGTCCGCCGCCGCCGTGATAGATCAGTTCTACTGTTTTTTCTCTAATTTCAGAAGCCTGTATCATCAACTTCTTCTTTTTCTCTGCATCCATTTTTTCATACCTCCTGTTTACTTTTTCAGAAGCATCTCTACTGCTTCATTCCATCCATGAACCTTTTCACTTCTTTCCTGCTCCTGCATTTTTGTTTCAAAGAAGTTATAGGTGATTGCCTTATAAATATCATCCGGATCATAATATCCGGCTGATTCTCCAGCCAGATATCCGGCTCCGATCACTGAAAGTTCTTCTGCATCCGGAATCTTGACCTCTGTCTGAGAGATATCACTCTGGAACTGCATCAGATATTTATTTCTGGTAGGGCCTCCATCTACACACATCTGTGAGATATCGATCTTTGAATCTTTTCTCATTGCATCAATCACATCATTGATCTGGTAAGCAATGCATTCACATCCGGCTTTTACGATTTCTTCTCTTCCGGTTGTTCTGCTCATTCCTGAGATGCTTGCGTAAATATCATCTCTCCACCATGGAGCTCCCAGTCCTGAGAAAGCAGGTACGATATATGTATGATCATTTGGATCTGCTTTTCTTGCCAGTTCTTCTGTTTCTCCCGGAGAGGAAATCATGTGAAGGTTATCTTTCAGCCAGGAAATAACGGCTCCTGTGTAATTAATATTTCCTTCTAATACATAAGAAGCTTTTCCTTTAATCCTCCATGCAAGGGAGGTAGATAAACCATGTTCACTGAAGAATGGTGTCTCGCCTGTATTCATCATTACGGAAGACCCTGTTCCGTAGGTAGTTTTGATCCCGCCTGCCTGTCTGCAGTTATGTCCGTAAAGGGCTCCATGGGAATCTCCGAGGATTCCACAGATTGGAATTTCTTTGTCCAGGTATCCTTCCAGGTCTGTATATCCGAATGTGGAATCTGAATCGCAGATCTGAGGAAGTGCATTCATCGGAATTCCAAACAGTTCACACATTTCTCTGTCCCATACCAGATCTTTGATGTTCAGAAGCTGTGTTCTGCTGGCATTGGAGTAATCTGTCTTGAATTCTTTTCCTCCTGTCAGTTTATATACCAGCCAGCTGTCCATTGTTCCAAGAGCAAGTTCTCCGCTCTCTGCAAGTTCTTTTGCTCCGGAAATGTTCTCAAGGAACCATGCCATCTTGCCTGCCGGATAATATGGAGAAAGTTTCAGGCCAGTTCGTCTGTAGACCTTCTCACCGGAAACACCATCTTCGCCAATCCGTCTGCAGATATCTTTTGCTCTGCTGCACTGCCATACAATTGCATCTGCAACAGGTTTTCCTGTTTTTCGGTTCCATGCTGCTGTTGTTTCTCTCTGGTTGTCAATTCCGATACAGACGATCTGTTCTTTATCTATGCCAGCCTTCTCTACTACCTGTCTGGAAGCTTTAATCACATTTTTGTAAATCTCTTCCAGATTATGTGATACCCAGTTCTGGTCATTTACGATCTGCTTATGTGCCGCATCTGCTCTGGCGATGATCTTTCCATCTTTGTCAAAAAGAACGGCTTTTGTTCCCTGCGTGCTCTGGTCAATTCCCAGAATGTAGAATGAACTCATGTCCTCATCCTTCCTCTTATTTCTTCCATTTTCGTTTTGTGTTCTGTTTTGTTCGTTTGTTTGTATCTTTTGTTTATTTCTTATGTTTTTCCTGTTCTTTAATGCGATTATATAGCACATTTTCTTAGTTGTCAACATCTTTTTTATCTTTTTCAAACATTTCAATGTTCTATTCCGAACATTTTCATTCATAAAAACACATCTAATTATTGCAAAATGTACTTCTTTCTGTTATATTATTACTATATAAACACGCCTAAACGGCTTTTAGAAAGTAGGTACCTTATTAATGAGAAAAGAACGGCACGCTCGAATAATCGAAATTATGCAAACTCACAACATTATTACTATTAAAGATCTTGCACAACAATTAAACTGTACAGAAATGACCGTTCGCCGCAACCTTGATGAACTTCAGGATATGAACTTTGTAAAGAGAGAACGGGGATACGCCGTTTTACTTCAGTCAGCAAAAGATACAGATTATTATGTAGAAAGCGGAGAACACGAACATGAAAAACGGGCTATTGCATCTGTTGCCCTGCAATATATCCGTCCATCCCAGAGTATCTGTATGGATTCCGGAACTACGGTTCAGCAACTCATCACAATGCTTCCTATGACCATGCCATTATCAATCATTACCCCAAGCCTTGTAGGTGCACTGGCGTTGTCAAATAATACGAATATACAGGTTCTGATCCCAAGCGGAGTCATGCATCATACGAACCGTTCCATATTGATCTCCGATCCGGAATGGCTCTCTCAGTATCGTGCGGATATCGCCTTTATGTCCTGTCGTTCCTTCCGCGTTCCCGGCGGAGCATTCGAACATTCTCAGGCACTTACATCCACCAAACGGGCACTGGCTTCTATTGCCCAGAAGAGGATCCTGCTTCTGGATTACTCCAAGTGGAATGTAAACTCCCTGTGTAATTCACTGAAATTATCAGATTTAAATATTCTTATTACAGATAACAAAGCTCCTCTGGAATTAGCTACCAAGGCAGCTGAAAAAGGAATCGAAATCATCATCGTAAACCCTGATAATAACGTGATCCAAGAGCATTTTAATCCGTCAGAAGACAGCCCCATAAAATAAAAAACTGTATTCTGACCGTTATCATTAAACAAAAATAAACACATAAATAAAACAGAATAAAAACTTATTTGTACATATTGACTTTCTCACATCTGAGTGATACAATGTGAACAATTAAGACAAGGGGAGCTTGTGTAAACAGGCTGAGAGTAAGCTGTATTGCTTTAACCCATAACCTGATTTGGATAATGCCAACGTAGGGAAAGTTATAGTTCTTCCGGACTGCAATATGCTTGTTGGCGTATTGCAGTTTTTCCTTTTTTATTCGAAAATTTCCAGAAGATATCGTATATATTTCTTACTGGATCGAGGAGTTTAACCCTCTCTGATCTCATCAATCCTTCTCTGATCCGGGCTCCCCTTTCTTAATCATACAGACCGGGGGCACCACTCTCTGTTAATCCAGTAGTTTACTTAAGAACTTACGAATATGCGCAGGTGCAAGTCCCTGCTATATGCAGGAGGCGCAGTTCATTTCATGTTACTGTACCAGCATTTTGTAATGGCTAAATGTGTACAGCAAACAGCAGCCCACAGTGCAGGGCAAGGAGGAAAAAATGACACATTACACAACACAGATGGACGCAGCGCGTCACGGAATCATTACACCACAGATGGAGATCGTAGCAGAAAAAGAGCATTTTGATGTGGATGAATTAAGAGAACTGATCGCAAAAGGACAGGTTATCATTCCCTGTAATAAGAATCATAAATGCATCAGTCCAAGTGGAGTCGGTGCAAAACTGACAACAAAAATCAATGTAAATTTAGGTGTTTCCAGAGACTGGAAAGACGTTGATATGGAATATGAAAAGGTACATTCTGCAGTGGAAATGGGTGCAGAAGCGATCATGGATCTCAGTTCTTACGGCGATACCAGAAGTTTCCGCCGCAAGCTTACTTCCGAATGTCCTGCAATGATCGGTACAGTTCCAATCTATGATGCAGTAGTCTATTATCACAAAGCACTTGGCAAAATCACTTCTGAAGAATGGATTGATATTGTACGTATGCATGCAGAAGATGGTGTTGATTTTATGACGATTCACTGCGGTATGAACCGTGCAACTGCAGCACGTTTTAAACAAAATAAGCGTCTCATGAACATTGTTTCCAGAGGTGGTTCTATCATGTTTGCATGGATGGAAATGACCGGACAGGAGAACCCATTCTATGAGCATTTTGATGAAATTCTGGACATTTGCAGAGAGTATGATATTACTTTAAGTCTGGGTGATGCATGCCGTCCGGGATGCCTGGCAGATGCTACAGATACTGCACAGATTGAAGAACTGATCACTCTCGGAGAGCTCACGAAACGTGCATGGGAAAAGGATGTTCAGGTTATGATCGAAGGACCGGGACATATGCCGATGAACCAGATCGCAGCTAATATGGAAATCCAGAAAACACTGTGTCATGGTGCTCCATTCTATGTACTTGGACCACTTGTAACTGACGTTGCTCCGGGATATGACCACATTACTTCCGCAATTGGTGGTGCAATCGCTGCGTATTCAGGTGCTGCTTTTCTGTGTTATGTAACACCTGCAGAGCACCTTCGTCTGCCGAATGCTGCGGATGTAAAAGAGGGAATTATCGCTGCAAAGATCGCTGCTCATGCTGCCGATATTGCCAAGGGAATTCCTGGTGCAGCTGACTGGGATTATAAGATGAGTGAAGCAAGAAAGCGTCTCGACTGGGAAGAAATGTTCAAACTCAGCATGGATCCGGAAAAGGCAAGACGCTACCGTGCAGAAGCAAAACCTGAAAAAGAAGATACCTGCAGTATGTGCGGTAATTTCTGTGCTGTTAAGAATACAAACCGTATTCTGGATGGTGAGATTGTTACTATTTTTGATGAATAATACGATGAATAGTTCTGATTATTGTTTACATTTTGAATCATCAGGAATTATATTATCTGATGAAAATATATGAAACAATACTGAATATTTCATCTGCTATCATACATATTTCATCTGGTTGATTGCTTTTATAAAGATAATTTTGCCATAGTTTTTATCTCTTTAAGAGCACAAAAAATCCACAGTTTAACATCTTATTTCAAAGCTCCAGGCGGATAAGATCATCTGCTTCGCTGCTTGCTTAATTTGATTAAACTGTGGATTTTTATTTTCAAATTTTTATTATATCTGCAATGTTACATTCTCAATTTCTTATGAAATTCCCTCAGCGTATCCTTCTGGCAGAAGATAAATAATGCTGCCAGTGTCAGGAAACTGATGCCTGCACATACTACTGACGGATAAACAAATTTCACAATTCCCGTCCAGACAAGTATCATCGGGATCACCCCCGCGATTCCTGCCTGTACAAGATAAAACAGATATTCTTCCCTCTCCAGACGGTTCACCTTTGCGATCACCGGAATGGAAAACTGCACTGCCAGAGCTCCAAATGGGAGTACGAAATCTACAGACCATCCCATCCAGCCGATGAAGTGATCCCACAGAATCGCAATTACCGATATGATCAATAACTGCCACATTTCATTCTTCAGAATATTCCTCCGTTTGAAATACGCCACCATAACCACCAACCATGCACAGGCACATCCCACACCTGCAAACCAGAACCAGTTTAATGTTCCTGCAGTCATGAAATTGATCATTCCGCAGATCACAGCGACCGCAAGACACAGAAAACTGAATGTCTGTACAACTCTCTGGTTCTCTTTCTTCTCTAGTTTCTGCCGCTCTCCATATGCCGGAAAATCATTCTTCAACTCTCTGTGGGAAACTTTCTCCTCGCTGAGCATCCTCTGGAAGTTTCTCTGAATGCTGTCATCCGGTATCTTTGAAGTAAATCCCAGTACCATCTCGTCCCCGTAGGAACAGGAACACATCTGCAGAGAATTGGTGCTTGCAAAAATCCCAAAATGCTGAATATATTCTCTGTACTCCTCCGGCAGGCGGATAATGCCGATATTGGAATAAACCGCCGTAATACTCCTGCTTCCAAGATTCGCTCCGATCATCAGGAAATATTTCTTAATCTCCAGAGGTACCGCACGGACAAACGGATTCTTCTCAATGCGAACATATCCGCTCATGTGCATGGCGATCTTCTCTTTTACCAGTTCCTCTTCGAATTGTTTCTTTACCGCCAGCAGCACTTCTTCAAAGGTTGTTGCATCAGAAAAGGTATATCCAACCTCGATCCAGCCAAAGAAATTTGTCATGGACTGAGATGGAAAATAATTTCTCAGATTTACCGGAATCATCAATGCGACCGGTCGTTTCTGCTGATTCTTAGGAATCTCTTCACGGATAGAACAGAGCATCATTGCTGTCAGTAAAACAGTAATGGAAACTCCGTAGGAGCGGGCTTTCTGATGAATATCTTTTACAGAAAGCGCAACCTCTGTAATATGCATATCTGAGTGTACCAGCTTTTCTCCTTTCAGTTTGACTGCTGCCTTTTTCTTCTCTTTATCCTTCGGCGTATCTGAAGAATAGTACTGAGAAAAACTGTCCTCTTCTTTATCTCCGTGTGTAATTTCCTCTGCATTCTCTATCCGTGACAGATCCGCCTGTGGATGTGCCAGTATCAGATAATTCTGCACCAGCTCCTGCAGGAAATGCATGGCTCCGGTACCATCTGTCAATGCATGGAACACCTCAAAATTAATCCTGTTTTTGTCATAAGTTACCTGAAACAAAAGGGATTTTTTATCCGGAATATACAGACGGCTGCATGGCGGTTCTGTCTCTTGTTTTACGACTGCTCTGATTTCTCTGTGCTCCAGGTAGAACCAGAACAGCCCCTTCCGTAATACAGCCTGAAACAGTGGATATTTCTCCATTGTCTGATCAAGCGCAGTCTGAAGAATTTCCCCGCTGACATTCTCTTTCAACTGGCAGTAGAAACGAAACACTCTGGTGTCGTTCTTTCCTGTTACCAGCGGAAATGCCAATGCCGCATTATCCAGTTTTCTCCATTTTGAATATCCTGTATCCATAGTTTTCCTGCTTTCTTTTTTATCCCTGCTTATTTCTGTTCGAGTATTTTCTCATAACTCTTATTCAGAAACTGATTAATATATTTAAAACTCTCCTGTACATGCAGAAATTTGATTCCCAATGCAAAAAATCCATGAAATGCTCCGTAAATCCTGTGCACTTCCACATGATTTCCTGCTGCATGAAGCTTCCTGCCATACACTTCTCCCTCATCACGCAAAGGATCATATTCTGCTGTAAGAATTAATGTTTCAGGTAAATTTCGCAGATTCTTCTCCAGTATCGGAGCAAAATAAGGATTCTGTCTGTCTTGTTCTGAGCTCTGATAAAGATTCAGATAATCTTCCATTTTTACTGATGTAAGAAGATAATCACTGCCATTGTCCTGTACGGATCTGTAAGGCGATTCCTCTGTATAGCAATTTCCAAGCGCCGGATAGATCAAAATCTGACGGCGTGGTGTAAACTCACCCCTGTCTCTTGCCATCAGACATACTGCTGCTGTCAGATTTCCTCCCGCACTGTCCCCAATGATCGTAATTTTCTCAGGATCAGTGTTTAAGATCAGCTGATTTGTATAAAGTGCTTTCGCTGCAGCATAACAATCCTCCAGTGGTACCGGAAATCTGTGCTCCGGTGCAAGTCTGTATTCCACAGAAACTACGATATGTGCAGTCGCCTGTGCCATTCTGGAGCAGACACGGTCATAATTCTCCACACTCTCAGTTACCCATCCTCCACCATGAAAAAACAGCAGGATCGGGAAAGTATTTCCCTCTACGATACCGGCCTGCATAGCCTCTTCTGCGGGGAAATACAGCCTTATCGGGACTTCATGATCTCCATTATAGACCTTTGCATCCAGTTTTTTCAAAAAAATACGCATAGCATCCAGCTGCTTTAGATCTGCCAGTTTTCTGGAAGATTCCACTTCAATGTTTCCATAGGAAAGTGCATGAAGGATCGTTTTCATTGTCTTTGATATCAATATTTATATTTCCTTTCCGGTTTTCGTAATCATCCAGCGGTAAGATCAGTCGTGACGTTCCTCCGCATTATCATATGTTTCGCAGAATCTCGCTGCAAATGCCGGCGGTTCATTGTGTACATACAGATGAGAAATATCACCAAACGCACTGATCCGAAAGCTTGCAATCCCTTTTCTTCTCTCCTCAGTATTTACAGTTGTCACTGAACTTGGAGCAGCACAGAATCCATGCCACATCACCATTGGAGATACACTCAGTAAATGACTGAGCAATACACATTCCAGTCCGAAATGGCAGAAAAATACCAATGTATCATTATTTGCTTTCTCAACTCTGTAATAATGTCCTTCACGCACATAACCATGTGCAGCAAGAAGTTCATCAAATTTTCCGGTTACATAATCATAATAGCCCTTTGCATCGGATTTCTGTAACCGTTCATTTTCAAACCAGTGATCATACTGGTAAAATCTTTCATCTTTTGTCCAGTCCTGCGGCAGCCAGTCCCATAATATGATCTTTCTGTCTGTAACATCTGGACGATCGATCATAACATCAAATTCTCTCAGCCAGTCACATTCTTTAGCTGTACGGTTCAGCTTTTTCAGAGTAAGAGAAGCAGTATCTTTCGCTCTTCCAAGTGGTGAAACATAAAAATCTTTTATATCAAGCTCTGACAGTTTCTCTGAAAGATATTCGACTTCTTTCCATCCTTTCTCTGTAAGAGAATCAATCGAATAATCCGGGTCTCCATGTCGTACGATCAGTAATTTCATTTATATTATTTCCTTCCTGAGTAAAAATAAGACTCTTGCTATAAGCCTGCAATATCTGATTTTTGATATCTTCCAGCTTTATAACAAGAGTCTTGCACATCCAATCTTACGTGTCAAGCAAATATTTACAGTCTTCTGACAGTTTCGGATCAGGCTGATATTCACAGTCTGTTTCGCCACCTGCTTATTTGGTTAAATAGTATCCGTAAAATCCGCCCCGCTGACAGCTCTCTGCCAGTGATTTTCAATCGCCGGTTTTCCCTCAGCAAAGTATGGAATTCTCTCCGTTTCCAGTTCTTCCAGTCTGGAAATCCTGCCTTCTGCATACTTCTGAAGTCTGCGTCTGCTGCTCTCCATACGGGTGATCACGCCGCCTATTCTCAGATCGATCAGTTCATATCCAAATGGCTTCGCATCTGTCATCCATAAATCTTCTCTGAGATCTTTTAATTTCCACATTTTCTCTGTAAGATGTGGAATGATTTCCTCATAAATCTGTTTCAGTGTGGATAAATCATGTGCATCATATGCCAGCTTTATCTGCACACCAAGCTCCGATTTCTGTGACAGGATCTCTGCCAGGCAATGATAATATTCAAAAAATTCTGCGTGATTTCTACAGATTTCTGCGCTGTTTTTCAATTCTTCTGCCAGCTTTTTATAATACTCAGAAGCGCCTGCATTCTTCAAATGATAATCAAAAATTCCCAGCATTACATCCTGATATAACAGATACTTGGAAGGATTTTCAGATGTCATATTCACCTGCTCTCCCAGAAACAGTCTGTCAAATTTATCAAGTTTCATAAACTCCTTCAGACTGCTTCCCACAGTATCCCTGAACTCTTCTTCCAAAGCTGCTTCCTCAAATTCTTCATGGAATCCCAGATGTGCAAATAATGCTGCTCCCGGCAGGATTGCATCCACCGGAGTCTCGGCTCCATTATCCAGCCATGCTGTACAGAACACCTCAGGTACTTTATATTTTTTACATGCAGAGAGTGCTGCTTTCGTACAGGTGAAACTTCTGGAATAGTTTGGTGCGATTCCATTCCAGATCCAGCAGCCACCTGCAAATACAATTTTATCGGAAAGCTGCTTATGTACTTTCAGCATCTTTTCGTAAACTCTTTCATCCTGATTGTAATAATCCCAGTACACCAGTCCAAGTTCCGGATCCGGTTTCTTCCAGTCACTGCAGTCTGCATCTTCCGGTACTTCGTAGTAACTCTTTCCTGTATTGGAAGTGATATACATGTCACTCCAGATCATAGGTTCCAGACCCAGTTTCTTGCAGATTTCCAGTACATGAGTACAGTGTTCTTTGATCAGTTCGGAACTGTTTCTGTAGCCATTTTCTTTCAGATAATTTCCCAGACCAAGCTGGACAGCTTCATCCATTCCCAGATGTACACGTCTTGTACGGAAACTGTCCTTTACTGCTGTCAGAAGTTTCTCAATAAAGATATAACTCTCTTCTTTTCCCACCTGCAGAATGTCCGGTGTATCTACAATTTTTTCTGCAGACGGCCATTTCAGCGCATTGTGGAGATGTGCAAGAGTCTGAATACATGGAATCAGCTCAACGCCGAATATCTGCGCATATGCATCCATTTCCTGTATTTCTTCCTTTGTATATTTTCCCCTGTAAGCTCCGAAATATGGCAGATCCGGCACTTCATAAGTGTCTTCTGTGTAAAGAAGCAGTCGGTTCAGGCCCATTTTTGCCAGTGTACGGATCATTTCTTTTACTTTCTCTACTGTAAATACCGCATTGCGGGAGCAGTCCAGCATCAGACCGTTTCCTGCAAAGTATGCAGTTTCCTTTTTCTCAGATTTACCATCTGTGTCTTTCAGATGATTCCGCAGCCAATTCAATGCTCTGAAAAAATGTGCCGGTTCATGGCAGCAAATTTCCACTGCTTCTTTCCCCTGTTTTACTTCAAGTTCCATCCCTTCATGGAAACTTACATTTACCTTAATTTCAGAAAAAATCTCTCCTTTTTCCTGGTCTTTGGAATTCCATTCTTCCTGCAGGATTTTCGTCCCTTCTTCAATCCTGCTGATATCCTCTTCTGCACCCTGCAGTATAAAATTTACACCCATTTTCTTCTCCTTTTGCTTTATCAATCCCATTTCCACAAACAAATATTGCATTCAAAACAGTTTACCAAAAATCTCTGATCTTGCTAAACCGGATTGGATGCAATATTTATAAAATTACCCTTATTATATAACGCAGTTATTTATATTCCAATACCTGAACTTGTTTATTTTTTGCTAAAATTGCTGCTCAAAAATCTCTCTGATCTTCTTATCCAGTGCCTCTGCCAGTTCTTTATGTCCCTGAGCAGTCAGGTGCATATAATCGATATCATTCGGCGCTGCTTTCGCCACTTCATTGGCATCCAGATAATAGCATCCAAACTGTCCTGCAATACGTTTATACTCTGCTGCCAGTCCCTGGGATTTCTCTGCACATCCTTTTCCCATAGTTCCTGCTACATTTGAATGTTCATATTCCTTGCCGATGTTCTGCGGTGTTACGATCAGGATCTGCGGTTTGCCATCTCTCCAGCAGTCTGTGGTTGCGATGGCTTTCTTTACCAGTCGGATCATTCCCAGGCCAATGGCAGGTGCGCCTGCGCTGAAACGTTCTTTGGTATCATTTGTTCCCAGCATGATCACCAGCAGGTCTACCGGTTCGTGGCTCATGAGACACGGATAGAGATAGTCCAGTCCGGAAAGGCCCTCAAAGACAGGATCTCTGAAGCAGGTTGTTCTGCCGGAAAGGCCTTCTTCCAGGATCAGGTAGTCTTCTCCCAGAGATTTCTGCAGAAGGCAGGTCCATCTTTCATTTTCATCAAAGCGTCCGTCATTCATGGCGCAGTAGCCGTGTGTGTTGGAATCTCCATAGCATATGATATGTTTCTTCATTGTCAGTTTCCTCCTTGTCCAAATGTATTTACTTTTCAGACAAAACCAGGCAGATGTTCTCCATCTGCCTGATTTTCTTTCTATTATATTTTATAAATCCTTTGTATCTGCAATTGCTTTCTTAATATCATTGTAAAGTTCAACAAGTTTCGGATCATCTGTAGCTACAGGCAGGAACGGAAGTCTCGGATCTCCCATCGGGCATCCGTCCAGAGTGATGATTCCTTTTACTGCACCGTGCATGGATGCAAAAGAGCATAAACGATAGATCAGAGGAGTTACGATTGCCTGTACTTCGGCAGCTTTGTCCCACTCGCCTCTCTTGATCAACTCGTCCATCTTCATGTAAAGTTCCGGCATCGCACCGTATGTACCGCCGATCCCGGCATCTGCGCCCATGATGCGTCCTGCTACAAACTGCTCATCCGGACCATTGAATACGATGAAATCTTTGCCGCCTGCCAGTTTGAAACGAAGTACATCCTGTGCAGGATCAGAGGAACATTTCACACCTGCTACTCTGTCATTCTCCAACATTCTGTTAAACAGATTCATAGACAGATTGAAACCTGTCAGCTGCGGGATATTGTAGATAAAGAATGGAAGATCTGCTGCTTTGGCGATCTCGGTCCAATGCTGGTAAACGCTCTCTTCACTTGGACGATAGTATACACATGGAACTGCAGAGATCGCAGCCGCACCAATCTTCTCTGCATGCTCTGCCAGAATGCAGGAATGTCTGGTATCTGCACATCCTACATGCACGATGATATTCATATCCTGTCCCACTTCATTCACAACAGTTTCTGCTACAAGTTTACGCTCCTCTGTGTCAAGCAAAAAACCTTCACCTGTACTTCCGCAGACATACATCTGCTTCACGCCTTTATCTCTGAAATAACGAGAAACCGCTTTTACAGCTTCCACATCAACGCTTCCATCCTTTGCAAAAGGAGTATTCAGCGCTACTGTAACATGTTTGAATTTGTCAATATTATACTTGGACATAATCTCTTTTCCTCCCTATATTTACCGACTGCCGGTCTGGCCGCAGTCTTTTTCTCTTGTTTAACCTTTAACAGCACCCATGGTAATTCCCTTGGTGAAGTATTTCTGGAAGATCAGGAATACAACGATGATCGGAACTGCTGCCAAAGAAGCACCTGCCATGATCAGACCAAAGTCTGTGGCATTCTCTGCCTGAAGTTTCGCGATACCAAGTGAGATTGTCAGATTATCTGTGCTGCTGAGCATGATCAACTGCATAAAGTAGTCATTCCATGAATTGATAAATGTAAAGATTGCCAGTGCTCCGATACCAGGTTTGATCATCGGAAGTGCGATCTGGGAAAAGGTCTTCCACTCGCTGGCGCCGTCGATTCTGGCGGCCTCCATCATCTCACCCGGAATACCTTCCGCAAACTGCTTGATCAGGAATACACCGAACGGCCATCCGACCGTAGGGAAAATAACCGCCCAGATGGTATTGTACATTTTCAATGAAGACATTTCACGTAATAACGGGATCAGGATAACCTGTTTCGGAAGCGCCATCGCGCATACAATCAGTGAAAACAGGATCGTACGTCCGATAAATCTCTTCTTTGCAAGCGCATATCCTGCCATAGCTGCTGTAAAACAGGTCAAAAGCATTGCTACCACTGCCATAAATACAGTATTTAAAAGCCAGCGGATCGCTGCCGGTACTTCTGGTCCTGCCAGAGAAAGGCTTGTGAACGGAAGATGGATTTCCCAGAGCGGGGCTACCTGTCTGCTGAACAACTTCTGATAGTTCGCAGTTACCCATTCACTCGGCCACCATTCCGGTGTGGTTGCATTAATGGCAGCACCTGTCTTAAAAGATCCTGTAATGATCCAGTAAAGAGGAAATGCAAAGCTGATTGCAAGCAGCGTAATCACGATAATAGAAAATGTTTTGTACGCTTTTGTGCGTGGTGCAGTATTTTTCTTCATATGCTTTTCCTCCTTTCTCAGTCTGTCTTAGCCATCTTAAACTGGATACCGGAAAGGATTGCGATGGCAATTGCAAGGATAACGCCCATTGCATTGCCATATCCATAACGGTAAAGTTTAAATGCATTATAATAGATGTAATACATAATGGTATCTGTGCTGTGGTTTGGTCCACCGCTTGTAAGCAGCTGGATCAGTGCGAAACACTGGAAGCTGTTGATGGTTGTGATAACCAGAATGTAAAGGGTTGTCGGCATGATCTGCGGCCATTTGATCTTCCAAAAGCACTGGAATTTCGTTGCGCCGTCCACTTCTGCAGCTTCTACAAGACTCTGGTCTACGTTATTAAGCGCGGACACATAAAGCACGATCGGCTGTCCTACAGAAGTCGTGAGCAGGATGAGAATGATACATCCAAGTGCATATCTCTCATCACCAAGCCAGTTGATATTCTGTTTCAGTAATCCTGTCGTCTTTCCAACATAGTTAAAAATTCCGTAGTAGTTATTGAACATCCATTTCCATACAACAGTAACAGCTACAGAACCGGTTACTACAGGAAGATAAAAAATACAACGGAAAATTGAACAGAAAGGTTCTTTCAGATCATAGATAACAGAGCTTACCCACAAAGAAAAAATACATACAACAGGAACAGAAACCACTACGATAATAATGGTATTTACCAATGCTCCGAGAAAAATCTTGTCCTGAAACAGCTCTTTGTAATTTCCAAGTCCGACAAAAATGTCTGCACGGTTCATAGTGGAGTCAAAGAAGCTGGTAATTACGCACTGGATCATCGGATAGATTACAAACCCAAGAAAGAAGATCAGACTTGGGATCATAAAGGCATAGCCTGCAATTGTTTCTCTGCGGACCAGTGCTCTTGATGTACTGTTTTTACCTGACACCGGAAATTCCTCCTTTTTTTCATAAAGAGTGCCCTTCCCACGATAAATGCAGGAAGGGCACATAAAGTTTCTTAATACTACTGTGCTGCTGCAGCGTTTGCAGTTGTTGTAAATTCGTCTACTGCTGTCTTCACATCAGTACCGGAACCGATCTGCTGAAGCATGTTCCACCATGCTGTACGAGCTTCTGCCCAACCAGCAACTACCTGATAATAGTCGCCCATGTATGGAATGAATGCAGAGTATTCTGTCATCAGTTCATCGCCTTCATAAACGTTTCCAAGATCTTTTACAGGCCAGAAATTGGAAGCTTTTACACTCTCAGGAGCCTGTGTTTCGTCGTTAGCCATGAAATCGATAAATGTCTTGGAAGCTTCGATCTTTGCTTCGTCGCCGTTATCAAATACACCAAATCCCCAGATACCGCCACAGAGCTGTGGATCACCGCTCTCTGTCGGGAATGCCATTGGAAGTACATCAAAGCTTAAGTTCTCAGCGTTGTTCTTCTCCTGGGATACATTCCAGCAAAATGCCATTGCCAGTGTTCCGTTACAGAACAGGTTTACTTCGTCGCCACCTGCGATGGATGCGTCAAAGTTGATTCCATCCATGGAATTTAACAGTTCAAGAGCTTTGATATTCTCGTCGCTGTTTACTGTGTATTCTGTGTGCTCAGCATTTGTAAATGTACCGCCATAAAGGTTGTTTACAAGTGCTCTTGTTCCCTGGTCACCGCCCTGACCGCTGCAGTATACTGCACCAACGTTCTCCTGACCGGAATCATAAACTGCCTGAACTGCTTTCTGGAAGTTCTCTGTTGTCCAGGTATGGTTTTCTTCATCGAGATACTGCAGTGCATCTGCTTTCTCGAAAATGTCTCTGTTAATTGCCATTGTATGAGCTGTCATACATAATGGATATTCGTAGAATACGCCGTCATTGTTCTGGCATGCTTTTTCTACGGAATCATAGATTGCTTCTTTAGCATCGTCTGTCCACATATCGGATAAGTCTGCCATCAACCCTTTAGCACCCCAGTTAGCTACCAGACGTTCCGGTCCTTCAAGAACGATATCAGGTGCCTGTCCGCCTTCGATCGCGGTATTGATCTGGTCGTCACCATTTGTGTAGTCCAGATATTCTACTGTTACGTTGATCTCAGGATGTGCTTCATTGAAATTAGCGATCATTCCATCTACTGTAGCTGCATCGCCCCAGTTTCCGATCGGATAAGTCCAAAGTGTGATGTCTGTAGATTCAGAATCTGCTGCAAAAACGGTCCCTGCCGGTACTAACATACTTGCTGCAAGCGCAACTGCCAAAACTTTACGATAATTCATAACGAATACCCTCTCTTTCTTTTTCCTTGTACACCCATACTTTTTTGTAGTTTTACCATTTTTATTTTGGTACTTTTTTTCATTTTTCTTTTCAATCTGTATTTCTGCTACCCCATTTGCAGAGTTTACAGCCTTCGATTATCCACTCACAGCGTCCGGACATGTGAATCTTCGATAATTTTTATACCTGTATTGTATATTCTTTTGTGCATTCTGTCAATACTTTTTTGAAATTTTTTTCATTTTATTTTTGGAATAAAAATTTTTAACATTTTAACACTGTATGTCTGTGATGAAGTAAACAGCCTTCATCTTGTTGTAATGTGCCATACTTCTCTATATTATAAGATTATTTTATCCTGTTTTAGAAAATTATTTTATAATACTAATTTTTATGAAATTGTTTTTCATTTTGTAATGACTTTCCATTTTCCATATGCTATACTCAAAGAAAGATATTATGGAAAACAAAAACATACCACAAAACCAACACTCAAATAATGAAAGGAGTCTCTTATGAAAATTCTGGTCTTTGATATTGGCGGAACCGCGATCAAATACGGAATCTGTCAGGACGGACATCTCGAAGAAACCAAAGAATGCCCGACAGAAGCCTTCAAAGGTGGTCCACATATTCTGAATACTGTCTGCAGTCTTGCTGAACAATATCTTCCTTTCGATGCGATCGGCATCAGTACCGCAGGACAGGTAAATCCTGAAGATGGGTATATTATTTATGCCAACAGCAATATTCCGAATTATACGGGCACACAGTTTCAGAAAATCCTTCAGGAGCGTTTCCATGTTCCTGTCGCAGTAGAAAATGATGTCAACAGCGCTGCACTCGGAGAAGCTATCTTCGGCGCGGGAAAAGGGAAAGATTCTTTCCTCTGTCTCACCTATGGAACCGGTGTCGGTGGTGCTATCATTGAAAATAAACAGGTTTACCACGGTTCTTCTTTCTCAGCGGGAGAATTTGGCGCTATCATCACACACGCAGAAGAAAAACTCGCCGGTACTGACCCGTTTGACGGATGTTATGAACGTTACGCTTCCGCTACTGCTCTGGTAAAAATGGTTTCCGCTGTAGACCCGTCTCTTACCAACGGCCGCCAGATTTTCGCTAATCTGGAACGCCCGGAAATTAAGGCAGTTGTAAATAAATGGATTGATGAAATCGTGCTTGGTCTTGCAACTCTGATCCATATCTTCAATCCTTCCTGCGTAGTTCTCGGCGGCGGTATTATGGTTCAGCCTTACATTCTGGAACAGATCCACGCACGAATCCCACAGATGGTTATGTCCAGCTTTGCACATGTACAGATTTCCAGCGCAGAACTCGGAAACTCTGCGGGGCTTCTGGGTGCTTATTATCTTGCTTCACAGAAACTATAAAAAATCTCTCTGAACAGAAAGAAAACCTTATTTTAAAAAGGCTCATTCTTTCCAATTACAGTTTTTAGTATAATGATTACGCAAAAATATCCTGACAAATTATGAAATTCAAATGTCTCATAATTGCCAGGATATTTTTTCTGCTTACATTCCTTCATTTTCCATATCTGCGCCTTCCCAGAGACGATGGCCTTTATATTCCATCTCTCCACGGACAGCCCAGATTTTCAGATTTTTAAATTTAAATCGAATGCATCCACTTTTGTCAGGAAGTTTTTTCCCTTTCCATGAAATGCGGACCCATCGACCGGATTTTTCTGTCACAGCATCTTCCATTCCCAGTCCTTCATAAGCATTTTCTGTCCAGACCGGATGTACAGAAGCCGTAAGCTCCCAGTCTTTCCCGGCATCAGCTGCATCTGCCAGCACGTCTATATAATCTCCACCTAAAGTCAGAGTAGTCGTAGTCAGAATGCTCTCCATTTCCTCGTTTCTCTCTGTCCAGCAGGCAAATTTATCTGCTTCCCAGTATGCTCTTCCCAACGAAGATTCCCGGAAATTTGTATGCTGTCCATTTCCACCCATATAATAGATCCATACTTTCTGTCCGTCTGTCACGGGTGATGATGCATAGATACAGGAATTATCAAATTCTCCATCCGGATAGTGTCCGGTGCCTCTTGGAATTATCGGCTGATCCATTGCTGCAAAATCAAATTTCTTACCGTCCGCAGACCAGGTCAGTTCACAGTCCACACAGTCAAAATTTTCCTTTGTTCTGTCTCCTTCGTGAATCATGGATGCCAGGCCCAGATACAGCCCCTGCGCTTTGAATACGGGCATAGAATAAATCTGATTTTCATATCCTCTTCCACGAAGCATTTCTACAGGTTCACTCCAGTGAATAAAATCCTGGCTGTGGCTGATGGTCGTCACACGGATTCCGTCTTTCCATATACGGGAAATCAACATATAACATTGTTCTTCTTCATTCCAGAATGGAAAATTATGACTGTCTGCCTGTGGATTATACTCCGGCCAGGGAATCAGTTCTCCCCAGTGGATTCCATCCTCAGAAAAACCAACTGCCATATGCGCTCCATGTCCCGGAATATCCACTTTGGTCACCATTTTAAATCTACGCCCGGCATCTTTATCCTGTTCATCAAGCATAACCCCTGTTCCATGCGCATATCGGAACAGAAGATTATTTTCTTTGCTTCCACGCCAGTCTACAAAGCCAAGCGAAGGTTTTTCCCAGTGAATTCCATCTTTGCTCCGGGCATATGCCAGAGAAGTTACACGATCCATTCTCGGTCTGTAATTTCTCTGTGTACGCTCCTGCAAGGTAGTGCCTTCTGTATCTTTATCCTCTGTAAATAATGTATAATAGCAGTGAAAAATCTGTTCTCTGCGGTCATAAATTACATTGGGATATCCATTATCAATCCTGATTTCCCAAGGCATATCCTGAGTGAATAACGGATTATTTTCTGTATCTTTTGTCGGAACTGCTGCTTTCAGTTCCACATTTTCCATTGCCTGAGGATTCAGAAATCTCCTGTCAGCACTCAGAAATGTTTTCATAGATTAAGCCCATCCTTTTTGTGAGTTTGGGTAACTGTAAAATTACTAAACAGTTACGATTCTTCATTAGCAGTATTTTTTAATCGCTTCGTCAATCATTCCGGCACATTTCTTAATCTGTTCCATATCTTCCGGGATGATTTCCGGTAATGGTTTTCTTACGCCGCCAATGTTCAGGTTTTCACGGATTCGAAGGATTTCTTTCATAACCGCATATAAATTTCCATGGCATTCACACATTGCATAAATAATCGCATCTGCTGCATACTGGATTTCGCTGGCTTCTTTTACTTTTCCTGCATCTGTCAGCTCTTTGATCTTTAAATAAAGTTCCGGCATTACTGCATAAGTACCGCCGATACCTCCATCAGCGCCCATGGCAAGACCTGACACTAACTGTTCATCCGGACCGTTAAATACAACGAAACCTTCTCCACCTTCCATTTTAAACATCTGAATATCCTGTACAGGCATGGAGCTATTTTTCACTGCTGCTACTCTTGGATTCTTTCTCATTTCGCGGAAAAGAGGCATAGTCAATGCTACTCCTGCAAGCTGAGGAATATTATAAATTACAAAGTCTGTATTCGGTGCTGCGCTTGAAATATCATTCCAGTATTCTGCGATCGCATATTCCGGCAGATGGAAATAAATCGGAGGAATTGCAGCAATTGCATCAACGCCCAGTGATTCTGCATGTGCTGCCAGCTCTTTACTGTCAGCAGTATTGTTGCATGCCACATGTGCAATCACTGTCAGCTTTCCTTCTGCTGCTTTCATTACATGTTCCAAAACCAGCTTTCTGTCTGCAACACTCTGATAAATACACTCTCCTGAAGAACCGCCTACATAAACTCCTTTCACGCCTTTTGCGATCAGATGTCTGGTAAGAGCTTCTACTCTCTCCGGGCTGATTTCTCCGTTATCATCATAGCATGCATAAAAAGCCGGAATAATTCCCTGATATTTTGTAATATCTTTCATTTTCTTAGTCCTCCTGTTATCTTCCATATTCCCTTTTTGATATTCTTTTTTATCTTGATGTTACTATATTCGTACGGACAGATGATTTTTTTCGCTGTCCAGTTTGAATAAACAATTTTATTTACTCTGTGACCAGTACTTTTCCAACTGCTTTTCTTACCTGTGAAATCTGGTCTTTCATGATTTTTACTTTATGCGCATCTTCCGGAAATACGATCAGTACTTTTCCCGGTGTCAGATCCATATAATGTTCAACCGGACCATGGCATTCGATGGAATCGGTTTCTTCATCTTTTGCTGTCACTGTCATCAGAGACATATCACTGACTCCCATCTTTTCTTCTCCGGAAATCACCATATGGATATCTGCATATTTCTCATGTGCCTCAAAAAATGTTTTATCTTCCGGTAATGTTTCGTATTCGAAACAGTTGATAAATGCAAAATCTCCGTCAACTTCATTACGTCCTTTTTTCAGATCATTCAGTGAATGTTCCTTAATATAATGAATTGCTGTATCCAGATGTTTTCCTATTCCAAGATAACGTTCAAGATTATTTAAATCTGTATAAATCATACCTTTACCTCACTTCCATCATATAAATGACATGCCGTCATGTGTCCGTCAGCTCCATGGTGACGAAGAACAGGATCTTCTTTTTTGCAGATGTCCATGCAGTAAGGGCATCTGTTGTGGAACGCACAGCCACTTGGTTTATGAATAGGGCTTGGTACCTCTCCTTCCAGTACCTGGCGTTTCTTTTTGTGATGAATATCTGCTACAGGAATCGCAGAAAGCAGTGCTTTTGTATATGGATGAAGCGGCTCATCATATAAAGCTTTGGAATCTGCCACTTCCACAATCTTTCCAAGATACATAACCATAATACGGTCAGACATATACTGAACAACAGAAAGATCATGAGCAATAAACAGATAGGTAAGATTCATTTCCTTCTGGATTTCCTTCATCAGGTTCAGTACCTGTGCCTGAATGGAAACATCCAGTGCAGATACCGGTTCATCACAGATCAGAACTTCCGGTGTTACTTCCAGTGCTCTCGCGATACACAGACGCTGACGCTGTCCACCGGAAAATTCATGTGGAAAACGCATCAGATAATCTGGCTGGATATTAACCATTTTTAATACACGGTTCATGATCTTTTCCCGTTCTTCCACGGAGTCTACACCATGTGTTTTTAAAGGTTCTTCAAAAGAGGTATAAATCTTTTTCTGCGGGTTTAATGCTGAGTACGGGTCCTGAAAAACCATCTGTACTTTCTTTCTGAACTCAAACATTTCATCCTTGTTGAATTTTGTAATATCTTTATACTCACCGTTATAGTTAAATAAAACCTCGCCGCCTGTCGGCTTCTCCAACATCATAACAGTCTTTCCAAAGGTTGATTTTCCACATCCGGATTCTCCTACGATTCCCAGTGTCTCCCCTTTATAAACATCAATGCTGACATCATCCACAGCCTTTACATTTCCTACTACTTTTTTCATAAATCCTTTTGTAACAGGAAACCAGGTTTTCAGATTTTTGATTTTAAAAATTACTTCCCTCTTTTCCGTTTCCATCTTATTTCACCTCCGGATAAGAATCAAATTTCAGGCAGCGGACTTTATGTCCCGGGCTGACTTCAAATGCCGGAATTTTTCCTTTACGGCATTTTTCCATACACTCAGAACAGCGGTCTGCAAACTCACATCCTTCTTTCAGATCAGCCGGGTTTGGAGTAACCCCCGGAATTGTCTCCAGCTTCTGATCATCTCCAAGACCAAGTACCGGCACGCTGCGTAAAAGTGCTTTTGTGTAAGGATGACTGGTATGATCAAAGATATCCTCCAGACTTCCGAATTCTACAACACGACCCATGTACATAACGCAGACTTCATCTGCCATTTCTGCCACAAGACCCATGTTGTGTGTGATCAGAATAATAGACTTTCCTTCGTTTACCTGAAGGGACTTGAGCAGTTCCATAATCTGTGCCTGAATAGTTACATCCAGTGCAGTTGTCGGTTCATCACAGATGATCAGTTCCGGATTACAGATCATGGCAATTGCAATTACCACACGCTGTTTCATACCACCGGAAAACTGATGCGGATAGCAGTCAATACGTTCTTCCGGGTCCGGAATTCCCAGTTTGCGGAACATTTCCAGAACTTTTTCTCTTGCTTCTGCCTTTTTCATTCCTTTGTTATGCTGTAAAAGTCCTTCTGCTACCTGATCACCCACTTTATAAACAGGGTTCAGACTGGACATCGGATCCTGAAAAACCATAGATAAGTCCGGTCCTCTTAATGCTCTCATTTCCGGTCCGTTCGGTTTGGTGATGCTTTCAAGATGATACTCTGTCACCTTTCCATCATGCAGCGCATTATACTGAATACTGTCTGCTTTTACAATTGCATTCTTTCCTGTAAAACGCATAATGGAATTCATTGTCACACTCTTTCCGCATCCGGATTCTCCTACAACAGCAAGTGTTTTTCCTCGTTTTACCTGAAAGGAAACATTTTTTACGATTTTAATTTCTTTTTTATCAGATACAAACGTTGTGTTAAGATTTTCAACGTTTAATATGATTTTCTGGTTATCCATGAAGCTCCTCCTTACTGCTGTTTGGCATCCATGACATCTCGGATACCATCACCCAGGAAATTAATTGCAAGAACAAATAAAGTAATGGCAAGTCCCGGGAATACCCATATCCACCACTGGTTTGTTACGACGGATACTGATTTCGCTGCATTGAGAATATTTCCCCAGGTAGGTGTGCTGTCCGCAACGCCAAGTCCGATAAAGGAAAGGGCTGCTTCCTGAAGAATGAAAAATGCTACGTTTGTTGTAGTGGAAACAATGATCGGGCTCATTACATTCGGAAGGATCTGTTTGAACATAATATTCATACGGCTCATGCCAAATGCTTCACATACCTTTACATAAGTCTCTCCTTTGATCGATACAAACTCATTTCGTACCATACGGAATGTAGTCATCCATCCGGTGAATACAAATATGAAAAGCAAGTTTCCAAGTCCTCGTTTATTTACAATGGCAACCAGCATCATAACCAGTACGAGCTGCGGGAATGCCTGAAAAATTTCAGAAATACGGATGATCACTGCATCTGTTTTTCCTCCGAAATATCCTGCGATCGCACCAAGGATTGCTCCGATCACAGAGCTGAGTACTGCACAGAAAACACCGATCAGAATAGAATAACATCCTCCGATCAGAACACGGGCAAACAAATCACGTCCCATGGTATCTGTTCCGAACAGATACCCGTTTCCCGGTGCTTTCTTCATATCCGGAAGATGCGGAGTAGCATAATCCACACCTGCGATCGCACCGGCAATACAGGCTACAGTCGTAAGAACAATAACTACCAGTCCCAGGAAGGCCAGTTTATTATTCATAAATTTCTTTACATTCTTTTTAAAGAGAGAAGAAGCTGCGGTCTTTTTCTCTTTTTTCATATCTACTGCTGACTGACTCATCATTTTCTCCTCCTTCTTTATTCTCCAAGACGTACACGCGGGTCTAACAGTGCATTCAGTACATCTACCATGAAAGAACAGATCAGCATGGCTGCTGCAATGATCAGGGTAGTTACCAGTACCACCGGATAGTCACCGGAAACGATCGCATTGGTCATGGTAAGTCCGATTCCCGGATAAGAGAATACACTTTCAATAACAACGGAACCGCCTACCAGCATCGGAATACGGAATACCAGAATAACCAGAACCGGTTTCATGGCGTTTCTGAATCCATGTTTCAGATATACTTTCCATTCCGGAATACCTTTGGAACGGGCAGTCTTGATATAATCGCTGTTCAGTACATCCAACATGGTATTTCTTGCATAACGCATCAGAACGGCAACCATACCGATCGTCAGAGTCAGCACAGGTAAGAATAAATGCTGAAACGCATCCAGAACCGGATTGGTAGCATCCGGACTGACACGGTTGCTTGACGGGAACCAGCCAAGTTTGATACAGAAAATCTGGATCAGAATAATTCCTACAAGGAACTGTGGGATTGCCTGTCCAAGTACTGCCAGAACACGTCCCACATAATCAATGATACCATTCTGGCGCACTGCGGAAATGATACCGATTCCAACACCGATGATTGCGGATAAGATCAGAGAATATCCTGCAAGTTCAAAAGTATATGGAAGTCTTACTGCGATGATAGAAGCGATTGAGCTTCCTTCTTTCAGAGAATATCCGAAATCTCCGTGGAGACAATTGCCAAGCCAGCGGAAATACTGAACGATCATCGGATCATTTAATCCAAGAGACTGTCTCAGTGCTTCTACATTTTCTTTATTGGTAGAAAGCATTTCCGGGCTTACCATAAAGTTGATTGGATCGATTCCTGTAAGCTGAAGACCAAAATATACGATAAAGCTGATCAGCAGCAGCATAGGAATCATCGTAAGAATTTTTTTTACAATATATTTAAACACTATATCACCTCATCTGCATTTATCTTCGAAAGATAAAGGGGAGAAACATGAAAGGTTCTCCCCCTTTGGATCACTTGTTATCCATCATTACTGTCCTTCTCCCAAACAGCAATTATTCAGCTATTTCCCACTCTGCAAAGTCAATATCGCTCATATAAAGTGGATTACAGAATTCAACACCATCCGGAATCTTTACATGATCACTTGTAAATACATAGCTGCCTACTGTGAATACCGGAACTTTATAAACCATTTCCTGTTCTTTATCCTGAAGTTCTTTCAGAACTGTATTTCTTTCATCTTCTTCTGTTGCTTTAAACAGATCTGCTACCAGATCATCAAATTCTGTACCGCCGCCAAAGATATTTGCAAACAGTCCGTCTGTGCTCATATATTCTGTGTACCATTCGTCAATAGAGAATGCGCTTTTACCTTTGAATCCGATATCGTAATCACGGGTTGTAAACAGGTCTGTGGAACCGTCATTGGATAAAGTCGCTTCAACAGTAAGTCCTGCCTGCTCCAGATAATATACAACGGTGTTGATCAGGTCGATAGAAGTCTGGTCATTGTTGTAGTAGCAGATCTTCAGGGTACGGCTCATATCATATCCGGATGCTTCCAGATCTGATTTTGCTTTTTCGGCATCAAAGGTATATTCAAATCCGTTGTATGCTTCGTTATCATTCGGCACACCACTGTTGAGAACTTTTGCAGTTGGATATAAGGTTGCCAGAGTTGCACGGTCAATGGCTTCTACCAGTGCTTTACGAACTTCAACGTTCTGCATTGCCTCGTTTTCGTTTCCATCTGCACCTTTCATGTTAAAGATGAAATATTTATAGAATAATACATCAATTTCATGTTCTGTATAGTTACCCATACCTTCCAGTGCTTCTACCATATCTGCTGCATTTCCCTGTACATAATCAGCATTTCCTGCCTGTGCTGCTGTAATATAGTCAGATACGAAGTAGCAGGTTACATTGTCAATCTTAGGTGCTTCACCTTCGTAATATTCATTTCTTTTTAATGTGAAGTAGTTTCCTACATTCAGTTCATCCAGAGTGTACATACCGGAGCATACCGGATTTGTCCAGAACGCATCAGATTCCAGTTTCAGAGGATCTGCATCTTTCAGGCAATGTTCCGGTAAGATTGCGAACTGTGCCAGGATATCGATCAGGGATGCATAAGGTGTGGAAAGTGTTAATGTAATGGTATTTCCGTCTACACTTATATCTGTAATATTTTTAAATGCGGAAGTATAGATGGAGTTGATCATTGCTGCCTGTAATGCTGTTTCAATAGAGAATTTTACATCTTCTGCTGTCAGGTCTTCGCCATCTGACCATTTCAGTCCGTCTTTCATTTTGATTGTATAAGTCAGCTTATCATCACTGATTTCATAGGATTCTGCCAGATCTGGCTGTGAATTGGTCAGATTACTGTCTGCCAGAAATAAGGAACGGAACATTAAGTTTGTTGCCATAACTCTGTTATACCATGGAGTTGGGATCTTATCATCTGTTGTAGTTCCATCACCGGTAGTTACAGATAATTTTAAAGTTCCACCGTCCGCTGCAGATACGGTAAATGCTCCTGCTGTTCCTGAAATTGCCATTGTTGCTGCAAGTAATAATGCTGTCACTTTGTTTTTCATATGTTTGATCTCCTTTTCTCTTAAGTTTTCTTTGCTGAATTTCTTTCTCGTTTTCATCTGGACTGAGTATATCAATTTAGAAATATTTTTTCAATCTAATTAATAGATGAAAATAATTTTTATTTTTGTGCAGTTTCCATAAAAATAATTTTCATTTTAATATTTTTATGAAAATATGTAACTGTTTGAAAAGATATCAACTTGCATCCCATAAAATCTTGTTTTATAATATTTTTATCATTCTAACGGAGGTTTTCTCATGGCAGACAATATTCTTGATTCCATAACGGAACAATACCATTCTCTTACCAAATCCGGAAAAAAGCTGGCAGATTATGTATTTTCTCATACAGCAGAGACTCAGTACCTTTCCATTACATCTCTTGCCGAAAACTGCGATGTATCTGAAGCTACCATAACCCGTTTCTGCCGTGGCCTTGGCCTTTCCGGTTATAATGCATTTAAACTGGCATTAGCACAGGCTGACCGCACGACCGACTTAGGAGATTCCGGCAATTCCGCTGAACCTGTATCTTCGGAAGATTCTATTGCTACCATAGCAGCCAAAGTACATGCTGCCAACATTATTTCTCTGAATGAAAGTTATGAACTTTTTGATGAAAAAACAATGACTCAGGCAGTATCAATTCTCTCGAAAGCACGCCGTATTTACTGTTTCGGACAGGGTGGAAGCATGGTCATGGCAATGGAAGCATGGGCCCGTTTTTCAACTGCTGCCCCTAACTTTATACATATCAGTGATTCTCATATGCAGGCAAGTGCAGTTTCTCTGGCAGATTCCAAGGATGCTATTTTGTTTTTCTCCTATTCCGGTTCTACCAAGGATATGTGTGATACTTTAAGCATTGCTTCCCAGCGTGGGGTTCCGGTGATCCTGGTCACTCATTTTCCGAAATCAGCGGGAGCAGAATTTGCCACTGTTGTATTGCAGTGCGGCTGTAATGAAAGTCCTTTACAGTCCGGTTCTGTCGCAGCAAAAGTAGGTCAGTTATTTCTTATTGACTGTATGTTCTACGGATTCTGCTGTCATAAACCGGAAGTACGTTCTACTGCACGTTCTGCAACAGCTCATGCGATCGCAAATAAACTTTTATAAAAAACAGAAGTTTTCTTTCTGTTATTTTCCGTTATACGGATACAAAAAGGGGATGCAGCAGATATTCCTGAAAGGTTTATCTGTTACATCCCCTTTGATGTTTTATTTTCCGTAATTCTTTCTCCCTCTGTTTTCTCTGAAATTCAGATTCGGGAGAATTTTCATTATTTTTTATCCAATTTATTTGCTTTCTTTGATTGCATTCTGGAAGCGCTGTGCAATTTCCAGAGGACGTGTGATCGCTCCACCTACTACGATTGCCCATACACCTGTCTGAAGCGCTTTTACAGCCTGATCCGGATAGTGGATCTTTCCTTCACCAATAACTGGAATATCAATATCTTTTGCAAGTCTTTCCATCAGTTCGTAATCCGGCTCATCCTTTTTGGATGTGTAGTCGGTATAACCACTCATTGTTGTTCCTACGATATCTACGCCACATTTCCATGCGTTGACACCTTCTTCATAATTGGAAATATCTGCCATCAGGATAATGTCCGGATATTTCTCTTTGATCTGGGCGATAAACTCATTGACAGTTGTGCCATCTCCACGTTTACGAAGTGTACAGTCCAGTGCCACAACATCAGAACCTGCTGCTACCAAGTCATCAACTTCTTTCATGGTAGGTGTGATGTATCCTTCGTATCCAGGATACTGAATCTTTACCAGACCAATGACAGGAAGTCCCGTTTCTTCTTTGATCGCGATGACATCACGGATGCTGCTGGTACGGATTGCAGGTGTGCCTGCCTGTTTCGCAGCGCGTGCCATTAAATACATAATGGATTTCTCTTCCACATATAATGGTTCGCCTTTTACAGCCTGACAGGAAATGATCATCTGTCCATGAATTGCATCCAGAAGCTCTTTTTTTGTCATGTCTTCTCCCTCTTTTCTTTATTTCTCTATTATCGATTTTGTAATTTTTAATACTGTCCTCATCTATGGGCTCATTATAGCATAAAGAAAATAATTTTCAAGATTAATAATATTTAAAAATTATTATTATTTTCATTAATCTATCGTCATATTTTCCAGACTTTTACCTGTGTTTCTGTAATCTCTACAGTACTTTCACAATATTAAGTTCTTCATCCGTCAGAACAATATCTGCCCGTTTTCCAGGGGTCAAAGAACCTACTTCGTCATAAATTCCAATACTTCTCGCCGGGTTTGCTGTTGCGGCAAGGATAGCTTCTCTTTCCGTTACTCCCATGGAAATAACACTTTTCATGCATCCGAAAAGACAGGTAGCTGAGCCAGCAATAGTTCCGTCTGCCAGTGTTGCCTTGCGGTCTTTCATGGTTACTTCCTGTCCACCCAGTTCGTAGATTCCATTCTCCATACCTGTTGCCATCATGGAGTCACTGATGAGAACAACTCTGCTGTCTCCGAAAAGGCGGAAAGTATTGCGTACAGTTGCCGGGTGGATATGGATTCCATCTCCGATCAGTTCTACCATGCAGTTTTCATTGTCTGCCGCTGCTCCGATCACTCCCGGTTCTCTGTGTCCCATTGGGTTCATGGCATTGTATAAGTGAGTTACATGAACAGCGCCTTGTTTCATGGCTTCTGCCGCGCAGTTATAGTCTGCCGCTGTATGTCCGATAGAAATAACTACCTCATCATGTAATTCCCGGATAAATTCCTCTGAGCCTTCCATATTTGGAGCGAGAGTTACTAGTTTTATCAGTCCGCCTGCTGCCTCATTGCATTCTCTAAAAAATTCAATGTCCGGTTTGCGGATATAGCCTTCCACATGGGCCCCCTTTTTGGACGGGTCAAGGAACGGTCCTTCCATGTTGATGCCCACAATCCTTGCACAGGTTTCGTCCTGTTCTACATCTTTAGCTGTCTGGAAAATTTTCAGAAGTTCTTCTTTCGGAAGGGTCATGGATGTCGGGCAGTAGGAAGTGATTCCCTGTGATTTTTCATACTGAAGAATGATTTTCAGTCCATCCACATCTGCATCTGAAAAATCATGTCTGACTGCACCGTGGCTGTGAATGTCTACCAGTCCAGGCAGCACTTTCAGACCTGCTGCATTCAGTTGGGTTTTATCTGTTACTTCGTCTTCGGAAGCTACGATCCTGCCGTTTTCTATATATAAATCTGTTACTTTATAGCTTCCATCTTCCTGAAATACGTTTCCATTTTTAATAATCATTTCTTCTTCGCTCCTTTTGTGATGCTAATTCTGAAGATTATTTTTACAGGAGTCCTTTTTCACGGATCAGTTTTAATGCGGCTTCGTCTGCTACAACGGTTACATCCGGATGAAGCTGCAGAATAGATGCCGGTACATTCGGGGTGATCGGTCCGTACAGAGATTTGTAAAGTGCATCTGCTTTTGCTTCTCCGGTTGCGATCAGGAGGATTTTCTTTGCTGACATGATACTTTTGATTCCCATTGTGTAAGCCTGTTTCGGAACTTCATCCATGCTTGCGAAGAATCTTGCATTTGCTTTAATTGTACTTTCTGTAAGGTTTACACAGTGAGTTTCTTTTTCAAAAGCTTCTCCCGGCTCGTTAAATCCGATATGTCCGTTTCCGCCAATTCCCAGAAGCTGCATGTCTACGCCGCCTACACTGCGGATGATCGCATTGTAATCTGCGCATGCTTTTTCGCTGTCTTCTTCCAGTCCGTTCGGTACATAAGTTTTTGTTTTGTCGATATTTACGTGGTCAAACAGGTTTGTGTTCATGAAGTAACGATAGCTCTGGTCGTTGTCTCCGGAAAGTCCTTTGTATTCGTCAAGGTTTACAGAAGTAACTTTGGCGAAGTCCAGGTCACCTTTTTTATACCATTCAATTAACTGTTTGTACATTCCAACCGGTGTAGAACCTGTAGCCAGGCCAAGAACTGCGTCCGGTTTCATAATAATCTGAGCTGACATAATGTTGGCTGCTTTTCTGCTCACGTCATTGTAATCTTTTCCTGCATAAATAATCATTGTTTTTCTCCCTTTCATTATAACACGTTCCGACAGATTTGTTACTGTCCGCACTACCCCATGTCTGCGTTTCAGCAAAAAAATAACTGCGTTTTCAGCGTTGTCTTTCTGTCCGTTCTGCTATCTGTTTTTAGTTGAACTCATTATAATTCGGGGTGAATTTATTTTCAATAAATGTCAGGGTTTTAGAATCTTCTTTCATTCCCTGTTCTTTCCGTTATTTTTGAGCATCTGTTTTTCTTTGTTTTTGAAATTACTTTCTTATTTTTTATATTGCAGCGAAATTATTTACATCTCAGGTTGAGAAAGCAATTTCAAGGTATTATAATAGAAGTAACATTTCAGATTGATACACTGCTTTCAGTTAAAACATACAGAAAGGATATGCCAGCTCATGTCATTAAGCAAACGAAAAATTATTCCATTAATTGAATCTTATTACCATACATTTACACCACTGGAACGAACAATCGCAGATTTCTTTATGCACAATACAGAGGAAGAAGATCTTTCTTCCAGACATATTTCGGGAATCCTTTATGTATCAGAAGCTTCTCTTTCCCGTTTTGCCCAGAAATGTGGTTTTCACGGATACCGGGAATTTATTTATGAATATAAGCAGAGCCTGACTCCGGAAACAGAGGAGAATGTTCCGAACTTCGAGATTTCTGAGTTTAATACTTATCAGGAACTTCTGAATAAGGCAAATGCGCTGCTGGACAAAGCACAGATTGCGCGTATCACCAAACTGCTTGTGTCCAGGCCAAGGGTGTATGTCTATGGAAGGGGCAGTTCCGGACTTGTCGCGCAGGAAATGAAGCTGCGTTTTATGCGCATTGGGCTGAATATTGAGGCAGTTACAGACAGTCATATTATGAAGGTAAATTCTGTCATTCTGGATGAAAACTGTCTGGTCATCGGGATCAGTGTCAGCGGACAGACAGACGATATTATTTCTTCCCTGAAAGCGGCTCACCAGAGAGGCGCCTATACTCTTCTTATGACCGCAAGACAGGATAAATCTTATCAGGAATTCTGCGATGAAACTCTGATCTTTGCAAGTATGGAACATCTGGAATATGGAAATATTATTTCCCCGCAGTTCCCGATCCTGCTGGTCCTGGATGTACTTTACGCACATTATCTGCAGATTGACAGAAGCAAAAAAGAAGCGCTGCACGAATATACGATACAGACACTTCAGCCTTTTCTGATCAAATAGTTCTGATATATAAGAAATATTCCCAACACTATCCACTGTCAAAACAGCCATAAAAAATCCCCCTTAAGCAGATTTTGGTCATTTACCTTATCTACTTAAGAGGGATTATTTTTTATTTATTGTCTTTTACAAGACGAATCACATTCCAGGATGCTTTATGAAGCATACTTGTCAGTTCACCATTATCCATGGTTGTCTGCTCTGTTGTTTTTGGTTTTACGTTTTCCTGTCCGAATGCGTTTACTACTTTCAGGTCATCGCTTTCAAGTACAATATGCTCAGCAACTCTGTAACCCTCAAAGCTTCTTACGTCTGTATTCAGAACAACATCTTCTTTCAGGTTTCTGTTTACTGCGAAGATAGTAACTTCTTCTTTTTCTTCATTGTAAACAGCAACTGCCTCGATATCTGTGATGCTTCCATGTCCGCTTGTCTCATGCTCTGTGGAAGAGATGACAGGCTGGAGTGCAACACCACGGCCATATTTGGATGCATGCATGAACGGATAGAAAATAGTCTGTTTCCAGGAACCGCCACCGTTCGGGTCTGTCATGATCGGAGCTATAACGTTGATGAGCTGTGCAAGGCACGCTACTTTTACTCTGTCGGAATGACGGATCAGAACGATCAGCATCAGACCTACCAGCAGAGCATCCTCGAAGTTGTAGATATCCTCAAGAAGCGGCGGTGCCACCTGCCATGGATGGTTCTCTGTGATATCATTGTCAGCATCGTTGGAATGGTACCATACATTCCACTCATCAAAGCTGAGATACATGTTCTTTTTGCTGCGTTTTTTCGCTTTTACATAGTCGCAGGTCGCGATGATGGTGCGGATAAATTCATCCATGTCATCGGATTTTGCAAGGAAGTCGTTGCTGTCGTCAGAACGGTTTCCATAGTATGTATGAAGGGATAAATAATCTACATAATCATAAGTATGGCTCAGTACATGATCTTCCCAAAGTGCGAAGGTCGGCATATCTTTGTTAGAGCTTCCGCATACAACGAACTCAATAGACGGGTCAATGAGTTTCATTGCTTTGGCTGTCTCTTCTGCCAGTCTTCCGTACTCATCCATAGTCTTGTGGCCGATCTGCCATGGACCATCCATTTCATTTCCAAGGCACCAGGTCTTGAAACCGTATGGTTCTTTCTGTCCGTGTTTGATACGGAGATCACTGTATTTAGTTCCGCCTGGATGGTTGCAGTATTCCAGAAGGTTGCATGCATCTGTGATTCCTCTTGTTCCGAGGTTGACTGCCATCATTACTTCTGAATTAGCTGCATCTGCCCATTTCTTAAATTCATGAAGTCCTACTTCATTCTTCTCCAGACTCTTCCATGCAAGCTCCAGTCTGTGAGGTCTTTCCTCAACCGGTCCTACACTGTCTTCCCAATAAAAGTTAGATACAAAGTTTCCGCCCGGATAACGTACGATCGGCACGTCCAGCTCTTTTACCAGATCAATGACATCCTTACGGAATCCGTCAGCATTGGAAAGTGGATGTCCTGGCTGATAAATTCCATCGTATACAGCTCTTCCCAGATGTTCAATAAAGGAACCATAAATTCTTTTGTCGATCTTGGAAATGGAGAATGCTTTGTCCACTACCATTTTTGCCTGTTTTGCCATAATGTTTTGAACCTCCGTTTTTATTATTACACAGTCATTTTTCCAGACTGCCTGTTATCATTATCATAATATCAGCCAATGGCTGCTATTTTTTAGTCCTTATACAAACTGAGCTGTCTCATAAGTTATAAACCATTTTAAATGATCACCAGTTACAGTAACATTAAATTCACAACTCAATGGGACAGCTCGTTTTTTATATCATATCAGTAAGCTACTATTATGTACGTTTACAACTTTAAATCAACCCTTAACAGCACCGGATGTCATGCCATCGATCAGGTATCTCTGGAAGATCAGGTAAATGATCAGAATCGGGAGAATACCGAACATAGAACCTGCGATCAGAAGGTTGTAGTTATTTCCGTAAGGTGTCAGCAGAGTATTCAGACCAATCTGAAGTGTAAACTTATCTGTATCACGGAATACTAACATTGGCCATAACATGTTGTTCCAGGAACCCATTGCACAAAGGATTGCCATAGATGCAAATGCCGGTTTAGTAATCGGCATCATGATCTTAACACTGATACCATACTCTGTACAGCCGTCGATTCTTCCTGCATCCAGAAGTTCTTTCGGAAGACTCTGCATGTACTGTTTAAAGAAGAAGATCGTCGAAGCACCGCATAGTCCGGGAAGGATAACACCGGCTCTTGTATTGATGATTCCAAGAGATGTAACTTCATTGTACAGAGGAAGCATCAGGATTTCAAAAGGAACACACATAGTTGCGATTACCAGGAAGAATAAGAATCCCTGGAGTCTGAATTTGTACATAGTCAGACCGTATGCAATGAAGTAGCATACCAGCAATGTCAGAACTACTGTGATCAGCGTCAGGATCAGACTGTTTTTGTACCACATAAAATATTTACGGGAGTCTTCATTTCCGGAAAACAGGTATTTGTAGTTGTCCAGATGCATCTTGGAAAAATCAAGATTCAGGGACATACCTTTCATAACTACTTCACGGCCTTCCTGGAAGGATGCGAAGAAGCCGGCAAGAAGCGGGAATGCGATCAGCACACAGATAATAGCGAAAAGCCCTGTGGATAATACAGTCGCAACTTTATGATTAGATTCCATTGTCTTTGGCGCTGCTGTTTTTGCCATATCACTTTTCCTCCTTCTTGAATGTTCCTGTTGCCACAAGCTGGACAATGTTGATCGCCAGAGCGATTACCAAAAGTACCATACCTACAGCGCACGCATAACCCATATCGTTTTTCTCAATACCACGTTTGTACAGATATCCTACAATGGTAAGACCGATGTTCTTCGGAGAAGAGTTTCCATTCCACAACATGAAACTCTCAAGGAACATGGACAGACCGGCGTACACAGAAATTGTGATAACGTAGATTGTTGTCGGTTTGAGAAGCGGCAGTGTCAGGTACCAGAATTTCTGTTTTGCATTGGCACCGTCAATATCTGCGGATTCATAAATAGATGTATCAATACTCTTTAAACCGGAAATGAAGTACAGCATGTTAACACCTGTCCATCTCCACATACAGAGTAATAACAAAGCTACCCATCCGGTAGTCTTTGCTTTCAGCCACGGAATGCTTGCTCTTCCGAGTAAGTGCATTAACTGGTTCATCTGTCCGTTATCACCTTCTGAAAACATCAGTCGGAATAACATACCTGAAATAACTACAGATGTCAGTGCAGGAATATACATGATCACTTTCCATACGCCTTTTGCTTTTGTAATACGGCTTTCCATTAATACAGCAAGAAGCATCGGGATCGGAATCAGCAGTACCAGTGTTAGGATCATATATTCCACACTGTTAAATACAGCTGTTCTGAAGAACTTATCAGATGCCAGTTTCTGATAGTGTTTTAAACCAACCCACTGAGAACCACCGAAGGAAATATCCTGAAAGCTCATAATAATACCACTGATGAGCGGATATAACCAGAATACCAGAAGGCTGACAACAAACGGAAGTACGAATACATACGGTGCTACCTTCTGAGAATAGAGCATCTTTTTCACTTTATTCACAATGAATTCCTCCTCTTCTTTATTAAATACCTTAAAAATATTATTTCTTCTTCTGATGATCACTGTCATCCTGAAGAGAAATCAAATTCTCACAACGATAACATGATTATTAAAGGTAAGGATCTGATCTCCTTCCAGGATAACAGAAAAGGAGGGCAGGGAATGCGGTTCCCTGGCCTCCCATATCATTCGGTCGCTGCAGTTCTACTGCAGTTTCCATACATTATTCACTTGATCAGTGAACGGTTACAATTAACAATTATCATTTTATTATTCACACTCGAAATCCAGATAATCCTGTGCATCCTGAAGTGCTTCATCTACATCCATACCATCCTCTAATACATTGTTCAGAGTTGTTGTGCACATGTAGTCGTTCAGTGTCGGAGAGTTCTTTGTTGTGTAAATAGTTCCGATTGCATCGTTGTCAGCAAGTTCGTTCAGAACCTCATATGGTTTTACACGGAAGAATGTGTTGTAAACATTTGATTCATCATAAGCAAATGCTTCATCAGACCATAATGCTGTGTTGCAGACATCAAATCCGAGTTCATTCCAGATCAGGTTTTCGCCTTCTTCAGAGCATTTAGCCCATGCAAGCCATTCGGCTGCAAGTTCAGGATTCTCACACTGATTTGTTACAACAGTACCTGTACCGCCGATACCAACGGAGCATTTCTGTCCTTCTTCAAATACAGGGCATGTTGTGATGTCATATTTACCTTCCATCTCAGGCATGTAATCTTTGAAACGGCTCATGTACCACATAGCTTTCGGGAAGGAAGCGATCTTGCCATCCATGATGTTGGAGAAACCAGCTTCAAGGTCAACATGTCCGTCTGTGGATACCATTGCGATTCCATCATTTAACCAGTTCTGCTGCATTGTGAGCATTTCTTTTACAGAATCAAGCTGTACGTTTACAGTTCCGTCCGGACCGCCTGTCCAGTCTTCACCGTTCTCAGCCATTGCAAGCCACATCCAGTCAACACCGCCTGTATCAACAGAAGTTAAGTACACTTCACCGTTGGAAGCTTCTTTTAATTCTTCACCAAGTTTGGTGTAATCATCCCATGTCTTTACAGATTTGTAATCTAATCCGTAAGATTCAAGAAGATCTGCGTTCCAGTACATTACTGTAGCACCTACATGGAAAGGAACACCAAGTCTTGTTCCGTCAGCCTTGGAGTAAACATCAAGTCTGGACTGTACCATTGTATCTTCGTATGGAGCAAGTGCATCATTCATGGAGTACAGCGGGCTGTCATCTCCGGAATAGTTCGGGAACTGTCCGATCTCGATGTCGCAGAGATCAGGAGCTCCTTCGCCGGCCTGTAAGGACATCATTAATTTGTTGTGCATGTCAGAGTATGGATATGTACTGAATGTGATCTGGATCTGTTTGTCCGGATTCTCTTCATTCCATTTGTCTACCATTTTTCCGTAAAATTCGTTATGAAGGTCTACGAATGACCACATTTCAAATTTTGTTCCATCATCAGGACCTACGGTTGTTACTGCGGTAGGTGCTCCCTCTTCTGCTTCTTCGCCATCAGCAGCTTCTTCTGTTGTGTCTTCGTCCTCTGCAAAGACATTCACTGCCATGCTCATGCTGGACACTGCCATAGCCGCAGTCATAAGTAATGCGAACAATTTTCTTCTCTTCATAAAAAGATCCTCCTTTTTTGCTTTTCTTTGCGCTCTTCCGGTTCCAATGATGCTATTGTACAAACACTATAATCAATTCGACTTTTTTTAAAATATGCAAGTTGTTATTTTGCTATGGTAATTTTGTACAACTTTTTTTCTTTTTCGCTCCGGTTTATGTTGATATTATACAATCCATTCCTGTAAATGTCAATATATTTTTGATTTATTTTTATTATTTTAGATTTTATTAAAATAAATAATTGATATTTATTCGTCAATCTTACCACATTTCTGCTGTTTTCCTATGTTTTTTTTACCAGTTTTATGGTAAAATAAGTAATCAAAACGTATTTTTCTAAATATTATTGTTTAGCATTCTATACCTGAAAACAAGTCGAAAAAGGAGGTTTTTTGTATGAAATCCTGCTCTATTGAAGATGGTCTTACGATTTTTAAAGCTCTCGGATCACCCGTCCGGGTCAGAATTCTGCGTCTGATCCAGGAGAAAGAAGGTTTAAACATTAAGCAACTTGCACAAACACTTCAAATCCCGGTTACAACTCTGTCTCCTCATCTCGGTCTGCTGGAAGAAGCCGGGTTAATCGAATTTCAGGACGAAGCACTAAATCACGGTACCCAGAAGCGCTGCTACGCAGCAAAAGACTGGGAACAGCTTCTGGTAGACTTTACCCTCTCCCGTTCTAATCTGCAGATTTACAGCGCAGAGCTCGGTGTTGGCCAGTTTTCAGATTTCTCTGTAACTCCTACCTGCGGTATGGCTACTGCTACATCATTTGTCGGCCAGCTGGATCAGCCCCGCTATTTCGTCCATCCAAGCAGTTATCAGGCACGAATTGTCTGGTTTACCACCGGATATCTGGAATATATCCTGCCCAACTTCATCCCGGACAACAGTGTAATTGAAGAATTGACGCTCTCTTTTGAGATCAGTTCCGAAACTCCCAGATTCTGTGACGTGTGGCCTTCTGATATTACCTTCTCCCTGAACAGTGTGATCCTGGGTACCTGGACCAGCCCCGGAGATTACGGTGACCGCAGAGGAAAATGTAATCCTGACTGGTGGTTTCCATTTCTGAACCAGTATGGTTTATTGAAAAAACTGACAATTACTCCTGAAGGAACTTTTCTGGACGCAGAAAAGCTGTCTGATGTTTCCACCAGACAGCTTGCCCTTACTGATCAGTCTGTTATAAAATTTCGTTTTTCGGTCCTGCCGGGAGCCGAGAACCCCGGAGGATGTACCCTGTTTGGTGCAGGTTTCGGAGATTATGACCAACATATACGCATTACCATTGGATATCATCCCAGATAAATTTCCTACGGTAAAAGATATTTTACACCCCAGATTGTTTCATTATTTTCACCTTTTGCACTGAAGCACATCGTATTATTACCTGCCTCGTCAGTCATTTCCAGCGCAACACCTGTGTAAGTATTTTCACCGAGAGTCATGTCAATATATGGTGTGCTTTCTTCTGTGCTCCAGACTCCGTTAAGCTCTTCTCCTGTGACAGTTCCGTCTGCGTTGAGCTGGATCTTCTGTGGTTTATGCACTTTGTCAGAAATATCTGTACCATGGTTTACCAGATAGAATGTCCCCTGAATCTCGTCCGCAGAATATCCATCCTCTTTCAAAGTCTCACCGCTGGTTGCAAAAGGCGCGGCAACAAGCCAGCCATCTTTGGTACGGAACAACTGATGGACACGAGGTTCATGTAGTTCTCCTGTTTTGGCAAAACGCTGATGATAAACCAGATATAATTTGCCGTCTTCATCTTCAAATGCAGTCTGTCCGCCAGGTGCCATGTAGGTCTGGGTAAGACTTGGGAAAGTATAATTTCCCATCATTTTCAGACCGTAATCTTTGTGTTCTACAAAAAGATACATATCCTTTCCTGCTGCATCAGTATAGGTTCCGTCTACTGTATCACAGCGGAAAAGCCGTATCTGATATCCGCCTTTTGCCTGCAGATTTCCATAGGAAAGAAACAGATAATAATAACCGCTGGCCTTATCGTACATAATGTGCGGTCCTTCGATAGAATTGTGATAACCGCCAAGGAGTTTCTTGCCATAGTAACTGTCTACGTGATTTTCTTCATCCTCTTCCGGATAAATCGGATAACCTGTCTCTTCGTCAATTTCAATCAGGAAAATACCACCGGACCAGGAACCGTAAACCATCCACATCCGGCCGTCTTTATCATAAAAAACATCCGGATCAATACAGTTCGGCCAGTTATTGTTGTCATAAGCTGCCGCTGTATATGGTCTTGGGTCTGTTCCCATCAATTCTTCGATATTGTTTTCTTTTACATCATGATAGCTGTATCCGGAGTACAGAAAAGTGTCCTCGTAATGGTAAGGTCCTTCGATATTATCTGCTGTTGCAAAGCAGATATTGGATTTCACATAGGAAGATGTGGTGCAGAAATACATTACATATTTTCCCATTTTTTTATTGTATATAACATCTGGCGCCCATACAGAATAGCCGCCTTCCTCATTCTTTCCCACATAAGCAAATGCTGCCGGATCACCGTCTTCTTCTCCGTCAAAAAGATTATCAAACAGCTTATTGTCTGCATTGACCCCAGAAGAAAAACTGGTCCAGTTTCTGAGATCTGTGGATTTTGCAGACTCCATATGAGAGCCAAAAATGTAATAAGTACCATTGTCCTTGATAATGGACGGATCATGCACAGAAGCTCCGGCTGAAAAGCCGCCTTTCTTGATTTGACTCTCAATGTCTTCTGTAGATGATTCTACTTTTGTATCTTCTGCAGATAATTCAGTCTCTGTATTTTCTGTTGTTTCAGCAGCATATACACCCTGTGATCCCAGAAGCATCATTCCTGTCAGGCCCAGAATCATTCCCCATTTTTTTCTCATACACATTCTCCTGTTTTTCAAATTAGTCTTCGTAAGAAAATACCGGTGCACCTGTTTTCTCATCCCATCGGATTTTCATCAGCATGGCATGACGGTTTGGATTATACAGCGGATCACCTACGATTTCTGCCTCTGTTCTTGCATGATAAACCATAATTGGATTTCCCTCTTCGTCTACAGTGAAGGAATTGTGCCCCGGTCCGTAGATTCCTCTGGACTCATCTGTGCTGAGAACCGGATAACGTTCTTTTGTCCAGGATTTAGGATCAAGAAGATCAGCATCTTCATCTGCTGTCAGCATTCCCATACAGTATGCGATACCTGTCTCAGATGCAGAATAGGTAAGATAAATTTTACCTTCATGATGGATAACTGCAGGTCCTTCATTTACCCAGAATCCAACTCTTTCCCAGTCATAATCCGGTGTTGTAAGAAGTACCTGAACAGTTTTCAATTTATATGGCGTTTCCATTTCACCGATGTAAAGATTGGAAATCTGTTTGCCGACTCCTACTTTTTCTGCCCATACATAATAATGTTTTCCCTTGTTTTCAAATACAGTTGCATCCAGAGAAAAGGCTTCAAAAGAAAATTCATCTTCATCTGCACGTCCCATCTTGCCTTTCTCTGTCCAGTTTCCTGTAAGAGGGTCAGCATCTGCGCATTCCAGTACATACGGGCGGATTGCCCAGATATCATCCTTATCTCCGCCTGCAAAATAGATGTACCATTTTCCCTCCAGATAGTGAAGTTCCGGTGCCCAGATATGTTTACTCATAATTCCTTCTTCATGCTTCTCCCAGACCGTAACTTCTTCTGCGTCTTTCAGTCCTGCCAGAGTTTCGCTTCTTCTCAGTACAATTCGATCATAAGCAGGTACAGATGCTGTGAAATAATAGGTTCCATCTGTGTGACGGTAAACATATGGGTCAGCCCTCTGCAGAATCCATGGCTCATTGTATTTAAGTTCTTCACTCATTGTTTATATCCCCCTTCGTTTTTGCGTTTTATTTTAGATTAATATAAAGTATTTTTTATATATTTAAAAGTGTAACGCATTTTTCAGAAAATATCAACTATATTTTTTTCTTTTCATTGCACATTTTTTTCGGATTCGTTATAATTTATCGTAAACGCTGAAAACGGCTGAACGTTACCAGATCCGAAGCCGTTGAAGATGTACTCTAAATTCAGAAAGGGAAATCCGTTATGTTGTATATTAAAAGTCTGGAACAGGCAGTCCCTGTTTTTAAGGCCCTTGGTTCCGAACTCCGTGTACGGTTGATCCAGATTCTTCTTGAACATCAGGAAATGAATATGAACGAGCTGGCTTCCAGTCTGGGAATTACCAACGGTGCCCTGACCAGCCACGTAAAGAAACTGGAAGAAGCCGGAATTCTTGCGATCCTGCCAGAGCATTCCGGTCATGGCAACCAGAAAGTCTGCCGCATTAATGTTGACAAGATCCTGGTTGACATTGTCTCCAACAATGACAGCACAGCTGAGGACAGCTACTCTATTGATATTCCGATCGGCAATTATTTTAATTATTCTGTTTATCCAACCTGTGGTCTTTCTACTACCGAGAATCTGATCGGCGAGGTAGATGATCCGCGTTACTTTGCTCATCCCAGCCATGTGGATGCAAGAATCCTGTGGTTTGGTCGGGGATTTATTGATTACCGTATCCCGAATATGCTCCCTCCTGGACAAAAAATCGACCGTCTTACACTCTCCTTTGAAATCAGTTCAGAAGCTCCGGGAGTCAACAGTGACTGGCCATCCGATATTTCATTTTTCCTGAATAATACAAAAATCGGAACATGGACAAGCCCCGGAGATTTTGGTGATGTTCATGGTATGTTTACTCCTGACTGGTGGTTCCCAAACTGGAATCAGTATGGTCTGCTGAAGATGCTTGTTATTGACCGTCACGGTACTTTTATCGATGGTCTGAAGATTTCAGATGTGAATACTCAGCAGCTTACTTTTACCTCTCAGGATGATATGGTATTCCGTTTCCAGGTAGATGAACCATCTCAGAATATCGGCGGTCTGACACTCTTCGGAAAAGATTTCGGAAACTATAATCAGGATATTAATGTGAAAGTGCATTATACTCCAAATGTATAATTTTACAGAATATCTGAAAACAGTAAAAGCAAGGAACCGATGTGTTTTGCCACATAGTTCCTTGCTTTTATTTTATATTCCCTCTGATCTTCCGGTTATTCCCCGCGCATCCAGACTCTCATCTGGTTTTCTCCGCGGTTGCCCCATGTGTAATATGGCACTGCAGTCAGTGTCGCAAGTGTCCTCACCGGTGATACTTCGCTGTACAGAGAATCTCCTACCGTCTCCAGCTTACGCGCTTTAATCCTGAGCAGAACACAGCCTTCCAGCAGACCTTCTTTGCAGATTTCCTCTTCTGTCCTTGCATCTTCAAAAATATGATAAGACTGAAGCAGTCCCGGATTGTCCACACCCTCAAAGCAATAGACGATCGGACCACGCATAAATGCCACACAGCCTGCATCTTCTCTTACTTTAAGATTCGCATAGATCTTACGGATCTTCATAGGGAAAACAAGTTCTACTACATCATTTTCCCACACTCTCTTAAGAATCAGATAACCTTTTTCCACATTAGCAGTGATATTCTCCACTTTTCCGTTAATACGCACCTGCACACTGCCCGGGCGTACCCAGGATGGAATGTGGATTCCCAGAATAGTTGCTTCTTCTGTTTTTCCGGTTACATGATAGGTCACTTTGCCATCCCATGGATAGTTGCTCTCTACAGTTACATCCAACTTATCAAAGTGTGCTTCTGTGCCTGCCGGAATATGAGAATAAACGCCATCTTCTGTCTCACTCCACAAATATTTGCCAAGAGACATCAGCAAACGGACCACATTTGGAGGACAGCATGCGCAGGTATACCAGCCCGGACGCTCCGGCAGAACGTGTTTATGTCCATACAATTTTCCGCTGACTCCCGGCTCGGTTTCCAGTGGATTTACATAGAAAAATCTCTTTCCATCAAGCTGCATTCCACTGATAATTCCATTGTAAAGCGCACGCTCCATCACGTCCGCATAGCGTCCGTCCATCACATTATCAAGCATTTTTCTTGCAAAAAATACCAGTCCGATGGATGCACAGGTTTCTGCATAAACGGTATCGTTCGGCAGGTCATAATCAATAGTAAACGCTTCTCCGTCTACAGTGCTGCCGATTCCTCCGGTAATATACATTCTCTTCTGGGTCATGTTCTCCCAGAGATCACAGCATGCCTGATAGAGCTTTTCATCTTTGTAAAGAGAAGCCAGTTCTGCCATAGCAGTGTACATATACACCGCACGGACGCTATGTCCCACTGCTTCTTTCTGTTCATAGACAGTGGCATGGACCTGGTTATACTCTCTATTATTCACATCCATATCAAAGTGAACCCAGCCTCTTTTTTCCTTTTCTTTTACAAAGTAATCCGGATCTTTTCCACGCTGTTCAATGAAATATCTGGCAAGGTTTCTGTAGTTTTCTTTTCCGGTTACTTCGTAAAGGCGCAAAAGTCCCAGTTCAATTTCCTGATGTCCCGGAATCCCCGGTTCTTTACCTTCTTCTGTTCCGAAACGTTTCTCAATGTGCTCTGCCATACGCTCCATGACATGAAGCAGACGATCTTTTCCAGTTACTTCGTAGTATGCTGCCGCAGCTTCCATCATATGCCCTGCGCAATATAATTCATGACATTCCTGCAGATTCTGCCAACGATGTTCGGGCTCTTTAATTGTAAAAAATGTATTCAGATATCCATCATCCTGCTGTGCTTTTTCAATGATCTCAATAACCTTATCTGCACGTTCTTCCAGTTCAGGATCCGGACGGACTTCCAATGCATATGCCACGCCTTCCAGCCATTTGGCAACATCACTGTCCTGAAAAACCATTCCATAAAACTCGCCCTCTTCCAGGCCTGCTGCAATACGGAAGTTTGCCAGTGCATGGCTCTTCTCCACTCCCGGAATCTCATCATTTAATATTTTCTCCTGATAAGGAATGACTGTATCCATTACCAGTTCCTGATATCCATGCCAGAACGCATCTGTCACTTTTACCTTATTTAACAAACTTTCTCTCATTTCTGCGCCTCCCATTTTGCCGGAAGATCCGGACATTTTCGCACCTTCTGTACAGCCCGCAGTTCCACAAAGCATCCACAGAGTCTGCACATCCCATTCGTCAACCGGTCACAGGTGCTGCATATGTTCAGTCTTTTCTCGTAGGCCCGCTGATCTACTTTCAGATCCTCATCCATACGCTGGATATAGCGTGACAGATCCTCATAAAAAGCTTCTTCATTATTCTGTCCAGGCAAACATTTCCTGCACACACGCAGCTTTCCGTTCATACCTTAGTCTCCTTTTTTGTTTCTGATTATCTTACTTCCAGGTGAAGAACGCTGCACTTAGGAATTGTAAATTTAATTCCTTCTGCTGTTTTTTCTACTTCATTAAATTCTTTTACACGAACCTGATCTGGTGTTTCAAATGTGTTCATTTCGTGCATTTCGCCGTGTACAATCTCACCTTTGACTTCATTTACCTGATAATCTGTAAGAATAGTTCTGATTTCATAATCTTTGTCAAGAGACAGGTTTGTCAGCGTGATATGTACAGCTCCGTCCCCTGCTACAGACACGGATTCTGTCAGGTTTGGTACCTGCCATTCATCTTCCACACCAATGGTTTCTGTCTCAATAGAACTGTCTACAAGCATTGCATCCTGATGATATTTATACATATCAAATACATGATAGGTTGGTGTCAGGATCATATCAGCTCCATCTGTAAGAATCACGGACTGGAGCACATTTACGATCTGCGCAAGGTTTGCCATTTTTACTCTGCCGCTGTGTTTGTTGAAAATATTCAGAGTGATACCTGCGATCAGAGCATCTCTCATTGTGTTCTGCTGATACAGAAATCCAGGATTTGTGCCTGGTTCTACTGTGTACCATGCACCCCATTCATCAACGATCATACCGATTTTCTTCTCAGGATCATATTCATCCATAATGTGTCCGTGACGCTCGATCAGTGTTTCCATAAAGAGCGCTTTGTTCAGACTCTTATACCATACTTTGTCATCAAAATCTGTAGCACTTCCCTTGATCTCCCATCCTTCCGGATGCACATAATAATGAAGGGAAAGGCCATCCATGTTTCCGTGAAGTTCTTTGAGACAGTGGTTATGTGTTGTTTTTAACACTTCAGAGGTCCACTCATAATCATCTACATTTGCACCACAGCAGATTTTCTGAACCGGATGATCCGGGTGATAATTGCGGACATAGGTCTGATAACGACGATATTCATTTGCATAGAAATCAGGATTCATGTTTCCGCCGCAGCCCCAGTTCTCATTGCCTACACCAAAGAAGTCCAGTTTCCATGGTTTCTCATGACCGTTTTTCTTACGGAGATCAGCCATCGGAGAAACACCTTCAAATGTGATATATTCAACCCACTCAGACATTTCCTGCACAGTTCCGCTTCCCAGGTTTCCATTAACATATGCTTCGCATCCAAGCTGTTCACAGAGTTCGAAGAATTCATGAGTACCAAAGCTGTTGTCTTCTACAACACCGCCCCAGTGTGTATTGATCATTTTCTTACGTGTTTCTTTTGGTCCAATACCATCTTTCCAGTGGTATTCATCTGCGAAACAGCCACCCGGCCAGCGAAGTACCGGAATCTTGATATGCTTCAATGCTTCTACTACATCTGTACGCATTCCGTTCTTGTTCGGAATCGGGGAATCCTCGCCTACATAGATTCCTTCGTAGATACATCTTCCCAGGTGTTCTGAGAAGTGTCCGTAAATCTCTTTGTTAATTTTGCTCTGTTTCTTAGATGGATTGATTACAAGCTTAGTCATTTTTACCTCCATAGCTGGTGTTTTTATATATTTATTTTATATTTATCTAAAATAATATACTTTATTTTGTTTTATCATTATACACAACTTCTATATGATATTCAATATGTTTTCTGCAAAATTGCTATAGTAATTCAAAAAAAGCAATGCAAATACGCCTGATCGAATGCGAATCCTGACCAAAGTTTATTCTTACTATAATACAAAAAGAGCCACAACAGATTTCACTTCAATCTATTGTGACTCCCTCACGATTCAATCAGATTTTACAGTCCTACATTTCCGCTGTTCAAGCCTTCTTTGCTGTCCTTATCCAGCGGCAGCCAGTCCAGCACTTTTTTAATATAACGATTCCAGAAATCCCACTCATGAGCTCCCGAACCTTCCTCATAAGTTACATCTGCACCAAGTTCACACATAAAATCTCTGAACTTACGGTTCGGAGGAAGAAGCGGATCATCCAGGCCACATGCAAGATACATGTGTGGAAATGGAATACCTTTTTCTTTCATATCTCTGGCGATCCATTCCGGATTGATCTCACAGTCCGAAATCTTTGACAGATCCCCAAACACGCTTTCAAGGAAACTTTTTTTCTCAAAAAACATAGGAGAGCTGTCATCTGCCACGTTCATTTTTTCCAGGATCATTGCAGAAGAAAGCCCTGCAATATAGCCAAATGTATCATGATATTTCAGACCATTGCGGATCGCACCGTAGCCGCCCATAGATAACCCGGCAATGAAAGTATCTTCTTTTTTATGAGATAACGGAAACATTCTTCTTGTGATCTTTACCAATTCTTTTCCGATAAATTCACTGTAATTTTCATTTGCATCCGGATGATCCATATAGAACATATTTGCTCCGGAAGGCATTACCACAGCCAGGTTTTTCTCCTCTGCCCATCTCTTGATGCAGGTCCCGGTCACCCAGTCTGTGTAGTTTCCCATAACTCCGTGAAGCAGATAAAGTGTTTTAAAAGGTCTGTCATCCTCTTCGGTCTCTTCCTCAAAAAACACCTTGTCTGCAGGCAGGATCACATTCATTGTTACCGGGCGCATCAGCGCCTTTGAAAAGAAATTTACTTCCATCAGTGCCATCTTTTTATCCTCCTTATGTTCTGTAAAATTACTGATCGTTTGTCAGATGCAGCTTGTCCAGAATATAGAATACCAGGCTCAGTGCCATACCTACAACGCAGGCAAGTACCATACCTGTAAGTTTTACATTTCCAAGATTCAGGGCGATTCCGGAAAGACCTACGATAAATACAACAGAGGTCAGTGTCAGGTTTCTGGATTTACTGTAGTCTACTTTGTTATCTACCAGCATACGCAGTCCGGAAGTACCGATCATACCATAAAGAAGGAAAGAGATTCCTCCAATTACAGGTCCCGGAATTGTATTGATCAATGCTGCCAGTTTTCCAAGAAAAGAACAGCAAATAGAAAGAACCGCAGCTCCGCCGATTACCTGTACACTGTAAACTTTTGTCATTGCCATAACACCGATATTTTCACCGTAAGTAGTTGTCGGTACGGATCCCATGCATGCAGAAAGGGTTGTGGAGAAGAAATCTGCAAACAGAGAACGGTGTAATCCCGGCTCTTTCAGAAGGTCTTTTCCTACAATTTTACTGGTTACTATCTGATGTCCGATATGCTCGGAAGTTACCAGCAGAAGTGCCGGAAAAATAGTTAAGATTGCTTCCAGGTTAAATTTCGGATGCTGGAAATTCGGCAGCGCAAAAAACGCTGCTTCTTTTACTGCTGTGAAATCCAGGATTCCGCAGAGTACTGCTGCTACATATCCAGCAATGATCGCGATCAGGATCGGAATGACAGATAAGAAGCCACGGAACAGAATCTGTCCAAATACGGCAACACCAAGCGTTACCAGGAACACGATCACATTTCTCATGTCAATCTGCTCATCCAGAAGTCCTGCTGTGCTTGCTGCACTTCCGGCAAGTTCCAGACCGATCAATGCTACTACAGGTCCCATTGCTGCTGTCGGAAGAACGATATCAATCCACTTTGTACCACACTTTCCGATGATCAATGCCAGGATCATACCTGCAATACCAAGTACCACAAATCCTCCCAGTGCATATTGATAGCCAAATTTAGTCATAACCAGAATTCCCGGTGACAAAAATGCAAAACTTGATCCAAGGTAAGCCGGTGCTTTACCTTTTGTAATAAAGATAAATAATAATGTACCTACACCATTCATCAATAATACGATCGCCGGATTAATCCCAAACATAAACGGAACCAGCACAGATGCGCCGAACATTGCAAACATATGCTGGATACTCAGTGGGATCAATAACTTTGCAGGTACTTTTTCTTCTACCTGTATAATTCTTTTTTCCACTCTCTTTCTTCCTCTCTTTTCCCTGTTTTTGTAAAATTTGTAACTATTTCAGTAGTCTACTATCCTGCGAAGGCACTGAACAGTTATAAAAATATTTCGATTTATTATACACAGAATACGTAAAAAAAGCTACTGTCATTTTAAGACAGCAGCTTACATACATCATAACCGCCAGCGAGGTTAAAGTTCATGTTGATGCAGATATTTTTCCCTGGTTGCAAGTCCTCCCCTGATATGCCGTTCCTGCTTGTTTACATCCAGAACTCGCCTGACTTCACATACCAGTCCGGGATTTAACTGGCTGAGCCGGTCAGTGCAGTCCTTATGTACTGTACTCTTACTGATCCCAAATTTCTTTGCCGCCTGACGTACCGTCGCCTTTGTTTCAATAATATAATTTGCAATTTCCACTGCCCGCTCCTCGATATAATCTTTCACGGATAAGCCTCCGAAGACGCTGTTTTTACAGTGTATGCATTTTAATTATTGGTTATGTTGTATTTCATTAATACAGTTTCTTATACAAAAAATCATTCTGTCTCAGGGCTTTATTATATCCTATTACATAACACAAAAACGGCCGCCCTCACCGGACGACCGTCGTATGGGATTTCCCATTTCTTATTTAAATTTAATCTCTTTTCCTTCCAGTCTCCACTGTCTGAATTCTGCGGATGCAGATAACAGAAGGTCTGAGGAGGAGTTCAGGGCTGTTTCTACAGAATCCTGAATTACGCCGATAATGAACCCTACGGCAACAACCTGCATGGAAATGTCATCGGAAATTCCGAACAGGGAGCATGCCATTGGGATCAGAAGAAGTGATCCGCCGGCTACACCAGAAGCACCGCATGCTGACAGCGCAGCAAGGAAACTCAGAATGATGGCTGTCGGAATATCTACATGGATACCAAGTGTAAATGCAGTTGCCATTGTCATAACTGTAATAGTAATGGCTGCACCGTCCATGTTAATAGTAGCACCAAGCGGAATGGTTACGGAATAAGTATCTCTGTCTAATCCCATCTCTTCGCAGACTTTCATATTTACCGGAATGTTCGCTGCGGAACTTCTTGTAAAGAATGCTGTCAGCGCACTTCTCTTCAGGCAGTGGAAGATCAATGGATAAGGATTCTGGCGGATACACCAGTAAACCAGAAGCGGGTTTGTTACGAAATAAATGAAAAGCATACATCCTACAAGAAGGACAAGCAATTTTCCATATGTTGTAAAAATCTCCAGGCCATTGGTTGATACTGTATTAAATACCAGGCCAAAGATTCCTACAGGTGCAAGGTTAATAATCCATGTTACTACCATAGAAATTCCGTCTGCAACATCAGCCAGAACTTTTTTAGTCATCTTATCTGCTACACGGAATGCAAGTCCCAGCAGGATTGCCCACATCAGGATTCCTACATAGTTTGCATTTACCAACGATGATACCGGATTTGCAACTACATTCAGAAGCAGATTATTTAATACTTCTGCAATACCCTGCGGTGCACTTGTATCTGTTGCTGCTGTAGCAAGTGTCAGTTTTACAGGAAATGCCATACTTGCAAATACTGCGATCACTGCTGCCAGTACTGTACTGAACATATATAGAATGATAACCGTCTTAATAACACCGCCATGAGATTTTCCTGCATTACACAGAGAACTGATAACCAGAAAGAATACCAGCAGCGGCGCAATAGCCTTTAATGCGCTTACAAAGACATCTCCAAGGATTGCGATTCCTGTTGCCTGTGGTACAGCGATTCCAAGAATCGCACCCAGGATCAGACCCACCAGAATCCTCTTTACCAGAGCGATCTCTGTCCATTTGTCCCATAATTTCTTCATTTCTTTGTTCCTCTTTCCCTTTAGTTTTGTAAAACACTGATACGTTACATTATAAAGGAAAACACAGAAATATGCAAGAAAAGCGCAAAAAAAGATACATAAAAAAGTTCCCCGTCTGCTACGTTATACAGATCAAACAGGGAACTTTATTTTGTATTACTGAATCGTAAGGATTTTCTGATTACTATTATTTAATTTTGATAACAGCTTTTACAAGGTCTGTCTTGTTGTTTACAGCCTCATCATAAGCATCTTTAATATGATCCAGATCAAATTCATGAGTTACGATGCTCTTAACATTGATAGCTCCGCTTGCAACCGCTGCGATTGCTTTTGGATAAATGTTTTTATAACGGAATACAGATTTGATTGTAGCTTCTTTGTCCATGATCTGTGCGAAATTGTATGTAATCTCCTCTTTGGAAGAAATACCAACTAATGTAATTGTTCCGCCTCTTCTTACGATAAATGGAGTCTGAGCGATTGTTACAGGTGATCCTGCTGTCTCGAATACAACATCTGCTCCACGTCCGCCAGTGAGTTCTTTGATTTTCTCAAGAGCGTCTTCTTTTCCACTGTTGATAACTGCTGTTGCGCCTAATTCCATAGCTTTATCCAGACGGGCCTGTACAAGGTCAGCTACGATGATCTGTCCTGCGCCGTGAGCTTTGCATGCAAGTAATGTTACAAGACCGATGCATCCGGATCCAAGGATAACAACTGTATCGCCAGTTCCAACTGCACCCTGTTCTGCTGCATAGAAACCTACAGATAATGGTTCGATCAGTGCACCTTCTTTAGTGGATACATTGTCAGGAAGTTTAAAGCACATATCTTCAGGGAAAGCGATAAACTCTTCGTTGCAACCCTGAACAGGAGGTGTTGCAAGGAAGACAACATCCGGGCAGAGATTGTAATGACCGGATTTACAGAATTCGCATTTACCACAGGTAATTCCTGGTTCCAGAGCAACTCTGTCACCTACTTTAAGATTCTCTACATCTTTGCCAACTTCTACGATAGTACCTGCGCACTCATGTCCAAGCATGAAGTCCTGAGACAGGTCTACTTTATATGCTCCGCAGTTTCCATTGTGATAGTAATGTACGTCGGAACCACAGATTCCTACATATTCCAGAGATACAAGAACTTCTTTGTCTTTTACCTCCGGAACTGGAACTTCTTTGATCACCATATTGTCAGTGCCTCTCATAACTGCACTTTTCTGTAACATTTTTTTCATGATATGTTTCCCCTTTCTGTTTGCTGCATTCTGTCTGAAATAACCGGATAGTCAACCACAGATTGCCCGGTATGAATTTCACACCGGGCAATGCTGATTCCTTCTTATTCCTCGGCTGCTTTTACGTCGTCTTCTGTAAGTTCGCCGTTGTCAATATAAATCTGGATATAATCATCTACGTTATCTGCATTGATTTCCGGAGCATCTACATAGTCGTTTACGTCTGTTACTTCCATTTCACCATTAACGATCTTTTCTGCATATTCCATGTTCTTTTCAGCAAGGTCTGCTGCAGACTGTAATGCTGTTGAGGTCAGAAGGCCTTCTTTGATCAGCAGGCATCCCTGAGCTGTTCCGTCAACACCATATGCAAGGAAGTTTGGTGTTCCGTCTTCGTTGAAATAATCTTTGTTTTCTCTGATTGCTTCGATCGCACCAGCTGCCATGTTATCATTCATGGAAATGATAGCGTCGATATGTGTTCCTGCCTGTACCCAGGATTCCATCAGTGTAAGTGCTTCATCACTGTTCCAGTTTGCAAAATCTTCATAAAGAATTTTTACATCAGAACGTTTGTCAAAGAAGTACTGATCCCATGCTTCACGTCTCTTATCAGCGTGATAGTTTCCGGATGGTCCTTTTAATACAACAACGTTTGCATTTTCAGGAATTTCATCTACAGCTCTTTCAGCGCTGACTTTCGCCTGCTCGATCGGGTCTGCATCGACTGTACCTGTTCCGGCCATAACTGATGTGTCATCTCCACCGTCAAGGTCATTCTGATGTGTTGTCGGGTTTGTTGTAACAACAGGGATACCTGCATCTATAAGCTGCTGAACATATGGAGCCTGTGCACCATTGTTGTTGGACTGTACGATAACGAGATCATACTGTTTTGTGATACAATCTTCAAGAAGACCGTTCTCTTTATTATCATCACCTTCACCACTTACACATGTAAGGTCAATATCATCATAGTTCTCTGCCTGTTTTTTCATTTCAGTTGTCAGCCATGCAGCGAATGTATCAGCACTGGCACGTGCTACGAAGCACACTCTCTTTGCGTCAGCTGCGCTTACACTTGTTGCGGAAACCATAGATGCTGCCATAACACCTGCTAATAATAATGCTCCAACTTTTTTTGCTTTCATAAAATTTTTCCTCCTTTTAATTTGGATAGTTTGGGATTTTATTTTGCATTGCTTTTTGTTTTTTATTTTGACTCTTTGCTTTCATCTTTTACGATAATAACTTTTCTGGACTTTTTGGATTTGCTTACTACATCAAATGCAACTGCCAGTACGATAATTGCACCTTCAATGATCTGCTGAATATAAGAGTTAACACCCAGAAGGTTCATAACGTTCTCAAGGAAACCAATGATAAATGCACCTGCAATAGTTCCGCTTACAGTACCGATACCACCTGTAAAGGAAGTACCACCAACGATGGCTGCAGTTAAACCTGTCATTTCATATCCGATCGCGCCGTTTGGAAGACCGGCATTGTTTCTTGCCATGAAGATCATACCTGCGAGGCCTGTCATAATACCGTTTAATATGTAAGATTTATAAATGTTTCTCTTTGCATTGATACCGCTCGCTTCTGCTGCAGGACGGCTGCCGCCAATCGCATACAGTGCACGTCCGTATCTTGTGTTGTTTACCAGGTACCATACGATAACTGTAACAATGATTACCAGAATTACCGGAACTGGAATCGGTCCAACCATTCCCTGTCCGATCTTAACAAAATTGCCTAACTGAAGAATGTTCTGTCCACCTGTAAAGTAAAGTGCAAGACCTCTGGCTGCCTGCTGCATACCAAGAGTTGCGATAAATGCCGGAACATTAAATTCAGCGATAAAGAATGCGTTTACAAGATTACATCCGATACCTGTTGCCACTGCTACGATCAGAGCAAGCAGAATGGAGTTTGTTGCTTTGTATACAGATACTGAGTATACACCGGCCAGCGCCAGTACTGAACCAACTGACAGATCAAGGAATCCACTGATGATCAGGAGCATTTCGCCGTATGCTATCAGAATTCCCACACATAACTGTCTGGTAACGTTGATCAGGTTGCTGTACTGAAGAAAGTAAGGGCTGATTATACTACAGGCCACAAACAATACGAGCAGTACGATATAAATACTGAATTTTTGTAAATTGGTTGATTTTTTTGCTTTCATCTTTTTACCCTCCGCACGATCAGCTGTTTTTCAGACCAGTAGCAAATTTCATAATGGTCTCCTGAGAAAATTCATTTCTGTTGATGCATCCGCTTATTTTTCCCTGACACATAATGTAAATTCTGTCACACATTCCGATCAGTTCCGGAAGTTCTGATGAAACCATAATTACGGCTTTGCCTTCTTTTACAATATCTGTGATCAGTTTATAAATCTCAAATTTAGCTCCGACATCAATACCTCTTGTAGGCTCATCCAGGATCATGATATCCGGCTCACACAGAAGCCATCTTGCCAGAAGCACCTTCTGCTGGTTTCCACCTGAAAGAGTGGAGATCGCAGTATCAAGAGTTGATGTCTTTACATGCATCTTGTCAAAGCTTTCTTTGACTGATTTTTTCTCTTTTGCTTTGTGCGTGTATCCTTTATAAATAATTCTCTCAAGGCTGGCCAGACTGGCATTTTCCATAACACTTCGAACAGGAATAATTCCGTCGTCTCGTCTGCTCTCTGAAAGCATTACCATCTTCTGCTGAATACTGTCATGTGGACATTTAATCTTTGCTTCCTGTCCGTTGATCAGTATCTGTCCGGAATCATGAGGATCAAGTCCGAAGACTGCTCTCATTGTTTCTGTTCTTCCGGCACCTACCAGACCCGCAAATCCAACAATCTCACCTTTAGATACATGGAAGTTGATATCTTCGAAAAGATCTTTTCTTGAGAAGTTCTTTACTTCCAGTGCTGTTGATCCGATCTTTACCTCTTCTTTCGGATATACATTATCAAGCTTACGTCCAACCATTCTTGCAATGACTGTATCCAGATCCAGATCTTCAGCTCTGTCTGTGGAAACAACCGCTCCATCTCTTAAGACTGTGATATCATCTGCAATACGGAAAACTTCTTCCATTTTATGTGAAATGTAAATGATTGAAATTCCCTGTGCCTTCAATTCTTCAATCTTTTTAAACAGGTTCTCGACTTCTCTGTCTGTAATAGAGGATGTTGGCTCATCCATGATGATAACCTGTGCATTATTTGTAACTGCTTTAATGATCTCAAGCATCTGAATATCAGACACTGTAAGAGTTTTCAGTTTCTGTGTCGGTTCATATGGAAGATTCTCATCTTTCAGGAACTGCTTCGCATCTCTTCTGATCTTCTTCCAGTCAACCTTTCCGAATTTGTTTACCGGAAGTCTTCCAAGGAAAAGATTCTCTTCAACAGAAAGCTCCGGAACGTAGTTTAATTCCTGTGCTACCATGGATATTCCCATTTCCATAGCCTGTATAGGATTCTTGATCGTTACCGGTTTCTCATCAAGGTAGATCTGACCTTTATCTGCCTGATAAAGTCCCATGATGATCTTCATCAGTGTGGATTTTCCCGCTCCGTTTTCCCCACATAACGCATGAACGGTTCCTTTTCTCACTGCAAAATCAATACCACTTAATGCCTTTACACCAGGGAAAGATTTCTCTACTCCGCTGACGCGCATCTTGATTTCGTCCATTGCTTCACCGCCTTCTCAATTTCAATTTTGCTTCGTTTGCTTTTCTGATTAAGAGTATATTCTTCCGCGTCACTTATGTCAATACTTTTATTTAAGTTTGTAAATAGTATTGCATTTTATTCTTATATTTTTGTGCATAATTAATATTATCACTTTCTTTTTACATTTATTGATAATTTATTAACATTATTTATGTTAGTCTTTTAACAAAAGTTTTTACTTAAGTGCTGGCATTTTTGTCAGAAAAGTGGTAATATTATATCAGAACAGGAGTGTGATGGATTTCATGAATGATTTCTTTACAAAAAGTACAATATCCGGAGATATTTACAGATTTTTATATTTTAACGGGCAGAGTTCCCGTCAGGAAGTTTCTCAGGCGCTGGGAATCAGTCTTCCTACAACTACACGGAATCTGAATGCACTGCAGGAAGAAGGTCTGATTGAAAACGCCGGTGAATTTCAGTCAACCGGCGGAAGAAAGGCCGTAATTTATCAGTGTGTTTCCAATTCCCGCTATGCTGTTGGAATCGATATCACCCGTAATCACCTTACTATCGTACTGATTGATCTGGCTCTGAACATTATCGACAGCAAGCGAATGCGGATTCCTTTCAGAGAAACTCACGAATACTTTTCCATTCTTCAGGAAGAATTCGAAACAATTGTTTCTTCCAACATTAAAGACCGCTCCAGACTTCTGGGGGTAGGTATTTCTCTTCCCGCTATTATCGGAGAAGACCGTAAAACAGTTACATATGCAACGGTAATCCCGCTTTCATTGAATATCTACAATTTTTTCAGTAATTATATTCATGAGCCGTATCTGTTTTTCAATGACGCTAATTCTGCAGGTCTGGCTGAAAGCTGGAAAGGCGACTATACAGATTCTGTTGTCTATCTCTCTCTTAGCAGCAGTATCGGTGGAGCCTACATGAATGGCCGAAGTATTTATACTGGTTCCAATAATCGAGGTGGTGAATTTGGTCATATCACCATTGTTCCGCACGGAAAACGCTGTTACTGTGGTCGTGACGGCTGCCTGGATGCTTACTGTAATGCCAATACACTGACGGATTTTACTGAAGGGAATCTGAAAGAATTTTTTGAGATTCTGAAGTCTGGAAATAATAAAGGAATTCTGAATGTGTTTGATGAATATATGGATCATCTTGCCATTGCAGTAAATAACCTGCGTATGTGTTTCGACTGCGATGTCATCCTTGGCGGAAATGTAGGTGCTTATATGTCCGACTATCTTGATGATTTCCGCGAGAAGGCAATCAAATTGAACCCATTTGAAAAAGACGGCAGTTATATCCGTGTCTGCCACTACCGCACTGCTGCTTCCGCTGTTGGTGCAGCAATTTATTATATTGACAAATTTGTGCAAAATTTCTGATCCACAAAAAAAGAAGAACCTCCACCATTTTACAGTGGCTGTTCTTCTTTTTTTGCTCTGGCGGATATTCTTTCCTGCTGGTGATCCGCCTCATTATATTGTTCAAATCTGCTCTCGATTTCTACCAGCATATTTGCATATTCCCGTAGTTCATCGCGAAGCTGTTCTTTGTCCGCTCGTTCTTTCTTATAAGAAATTCGATGTTCCATGCTTGCCCAGAAATCCATGGACATAGTTCGAAACTGTATCTCCACCGGAAAATATTCCATTCCATCCAGACAATATACCGGCACGCCTACGATAACATGATAGCTTCGATATCCGTTAGGTTTCGGACTGCCAATATAGTCACGTTCCTTAATCACGATCAGATCACTCTGACTCTTCAGGATCTCTGTCAGGTTATAAATATCATCTACAAAATAACAGATTACCCTGACTCCCGCAATATCCTGCAAATAATCTTTTGCATTCATCACAGTAGGCTCTTTTTCCTTGCGTTGCAGCTTCTCCTCAATACTCTGCTTCTTCTTTATCCTGCACTGAATGTTGTGGATCGGTCTCGCAGACGCTTCCCCATACAGGTTATGGTTTAGCACATCCAGACGTGTAAGGAGCATCTGTTTGGCATCCTCATACGGTTGTATAAATTCATAGTATTCTTCATCTGTCATATTTATTTCTCCTGTAAAACTGTTACTGTTCGCCCCGCAGCCAGCAACACGCTTTGCGATGCAAAGCCTTCCCCATTACTTCCTCATCATACAGGAAAAATGTGTTCAATTGATGTTTGAATTATAATCATTTTATAAACAATCCTGTGCATTCTATTTTCGATCAAACCTACTTACCTGTATGCTCTGTAATTTTCCGCATATAGATCAGACCTGTCAGATCCGCCAGAATCCATCCGATCGGAACTGCTGCCCAGATGCCTTTTACTCCAATAGCAGGAACAGCTGACAGCACATAAGCCAGCACAACACGTGTTCCAAGAGAAATCACAGTAAGTACCACTGACATTGCCGGCTTATTGACCGCCCTGTAATATCCATATAATAAAAACAGAATTCCAATCCCAAAATAAAAACTTCCTTCGATTCGCAGATATCCCACACCAATCTGAATAATATCCGGTCTGGATACTTCAATAAAGATTCTCATAAGAGGCACCGCAAAAATAAACACCAGTGCACTCACTACAAAGCAGAACACACAGGAAAGCTTGACCGCACTTCCCGTTCCCTGTATGATCCTGTCTTTCTTTCCTGCACCATAATTCTGCGCCACAAAAGTCGAAAACGCATTTCCAAAATCCTGAACAGGCATATAGGCAAAGGAGTCAATCTTCACTGCTGCCGCAAATGCCGCCATAACCGCAGTTCCGAAGCTGTTGACCAGCCCCTGTACCATCAGGATACCCAGATTCATAATAGACTGCTGCATACAGGTTAACACAGACAGCCCTGTAATTTCTTTCAGAATAGAAGTATCCCACTTCATATGACATTTATTCACTCTCAGATATGGGAATTTCACATAATAATAAATCATGATCCCTACACCTGAAACATACTGGGAAAATACCGTTGCACCTGCTGCTCCTTTCACTCCCCAGTGAAAAACAAGCACAAACACCAGATCCAGCACAATATTCAGTACAGCAGAGAAAGCCAGAAATATCAGCGGCACTACTGAATTTCCTACTGCCCTCAACAGATTAGCAAAATAATTATATAAGAAGGTAGCCACCATTCCCATAAAAATAATCCAAAGATAATCTCTCATCAGTCCTTGGATCTCTGCCGGAATCTGCAGTAACCGAATGATCAATCCCAATTTCCATACCACCAGGAAATTCAAAGCCAGCGTGATCGCTCCGATCAGCACAAAGGACAGAAAGAAGCTCTTCTTAAGTCTGTCTGTATCTCCGGCTCCATACTGTATGGAAAAAAAGGCACTGCTTCCCATACAAAGCCCCAGTATAATAGAAGTCAGAAACACCATCAAAGTATAAGCAGATCCCACTGCCGCCAGTGCATCTGCACCCAAAAAGCGCCCCACGATCAGCGTGTCCGCGATATTATAACATTGCTGCAAAAGATTTCCTATCATAAGAGGGAATGCAAATTTCAGAAGTTTTCCTGTAATGCTGCCCTCTGTCAGATTGTATTCCATAATTTATTTCATTTACTCCCTTTCCTATTGCTCTGTCAAAAACCAGGTTTATCCTGATATGCGTAAAACAGCCAGAACACTACGTTGAAATTAACTCCGCAATATTCCAGCTGTTCTTGTTTTAAACGAATAATAAATTCTTAACTATTCAATTTTATGAGCAGCCAGTGTATCTGCAAATTAATTTTTAAACTAACTATCCGCATCACACAAGCTTATTTCTTTGATAAATTTTAAAGAATATATTTCTTTAACGCAGTTGTAAATTCCTGGATTCTCTCCTCTGCAATCTCTTTCAATGTAACATCCTGCATACTCTGGATATAACCCTGCTCCTGTTTATATAACCATTTATTTACAGATGGGCTGATCTTTTCATAATGATTGGCTTTCATCCAGTCCTCAAAACTGATCGGTGTTGCATAACCAAGTTTCTCATCCAGCAGAGCTTTAAAATCAATTTTGTCTGCACGGGCCAGCATTTCTTTCCAGAACTCCAGTACTTCTTCTACATGCTCATGAATCTCGTAACGTCTCGCACCACCGTCATAGATAATGCATTTCTCAAACAGCGGGTTTCTCCTGGATAATGTTTCTCTTCTGAACTCCGGTGCAATAATGCCGTCTTTCCAATAGAAGTCTACATCCGGAAGGTTGATTCCTGATACGCCTTTATCCTGATAGGTACTGAAAATTCCTTCATAATATACTGTAATAAATCCTTCAAATTCCGGCCAGAACTCGCGGATTTCCTTTGTCAGACGCTCCAGGATCGTGATTCCTGTAGTTCCGCCGATCGTAAAGATAATGATGTTGCGAAGTCTTGCACCGTGTTCTCTGTAGAAGTCTGTTACATAACGTAAGCAGTGAATCAGAGTCTCGCCTGTTGCAATAATATCACCGATCAGCAGTGTGCTGTCCGGCACCATTGTCAGCTTACTGTATTTAATTTCCAGACCTGCAATCTCATCTTCATTGAACACACGCTCACTGGAAAGGAAGCTGATGTCATGAACACGGATATGTTCTCTGTAGCAGCTTTCTTCAAGCGGGTAATTTAATGCTCCGCGAAGGATTGACAGAATATTCGCAGTTGTAACTTTCTTCTGCTCCTTGAAGTAGTAAAGCATCTGAGAAGTGGACGGGATCAGGCAATGATAAACCTCATATCCAACTACCTCCGGTGTATTCAAAAGCTTTCTTGTCTCCGCCTCAGAAACCACATAATATTCATTCTCGTAGTTTCCGCCCTCCAGACGATAGCAGTCTACGCCCTGCTCTGAAAACTCCGGCACCAGTTTTACATCATTCCAGTTTTCCATTTACTTATCCTCCATCTTCTCTTATGTATCTCCGGACAATCCCCATACAAAATAATCTCTGTCCGGCAAGCTGCTATCCAGTATCTATCTACCATATCAGTAAAACAGCCAGCTTTTTCCATTTCCAAAAGCCAGCTCCTGTTAGAAATAATAGTAGGCTAAACTCCTGTTATTGTCAACCCCGTAAGCTGGCATTTTACTTGTATTTGTCATTTTGTATCTGTATAATAATTATCACCTGGCATAAATTAAAACTTATAGCTGTTCTGCAGCTTTTAACCAAATACTATAAGGAGTTTCAACTGTTATGAAGAAAAAAATCCTGCTTATCGCCACAGGCGGTACCATTGCATCTAAATATACGGTAGACGGACTTTCCCCGCAGATTTCCGCCGAAGAACTGCTGCAGTATATCCCTGCTGCCGGAGATTTCTGTACTATTGATACCATCCAGCCATTTTCCCTGGACAGTACCAATGTCTGCGCTTCCCACTGGCTGGAGCTTGCCAAACTTATTGAAAAAAAATATGAATTTTATGACGGCTTTGTCATCTGTCACGGTACTGATACTATGGCTTACACAGCAGCTGCACTCTCTTACCTGATCCAGAACAATCGCCGCCCGATCGTTATCACAGGCGCACAGAAACCCATCGATCTGGCGATCACAGATGCCCGTTCCAATCTCCTGGACAGCCTTCGTTTCGCATCCCATGACAGGGCACACGGCATCTGTATCGTATTCGGTGGCAAAGTCATCGCAGGTACCAGAGCGAAAAAAGAATTTTCCAAAAGTTACAATGCATTTTCCAGTATTAATTACCCGGATATCGCTTCTATCCACGACAGCCGGATCATCTTTTACATTGATGACAAAGACCAGAATACACGGCCGCTTGTCTTTTATCATGAAATGAATAACCGGATCTTTCTCATGAAACTGATCCCCGGTACAGACGGTAAGATCCTGGATATGCTGGCACCTTCCTATGATGGTCTGATCATCGAATCCTTCGGAGTCGGTGGACTACCCAATTACGGAAACGACAGCTTCCTCCACGCCCTCTCCGACTGGATGGAAGCCGGCAAACTGGTCTGCATGGCAACCCAGGTCACACACGAAGGAAGCGACATGGAAATCTACCAGGTCGGAAAAGTAATTAAAGAAAAATTCCCGGTACTGGAATCCTACGACATGACCCTCGAAGCCTCTGTTACCAAAATGATGTGGGTACTCGGCCAGACAAAAGATCTGGAAGAATGCAGGGAATTGTTTTATACTACGGTAAACCATGATCTGCTGTTTGTATGACAAAACTATCTGTTTGTTTTCCATGTAATAAAAAGTAAGGATATTATGTCCGTTAATACTACACCTATTGATAATTTATACAAAAAAATTCCAAAGGATTCTAAATTATCATTTGATATTGAACATTCATCTGATTCTTTTTATTCTGAACAAAATATGACACAGCTTCATAAATCTTGAACATTCCTGGTCCGGTCAAAACAAATGAAGATATTACAAGAATATTCCACAGTGGTACTCACTATATTCTTCAATATCTGGAAGATAATCATATCGCTGTTCTGGAATCTGTAGAATATAATGAAAAGACAGGCAACGAACTGATCCTTGCAGTCGACTGTAAAGACAGTAAGCGCATCAAAGATGCCATGACCTATATCGAAGAAAATCATCCACTCGGCAGCCTTTTCGATATTGACGTCCTTGATCCAGACGCAGGCACAGCGTCCCTGAAATGCAGGAATTTATTGACACGAAAATACAAGAATATCTTTCTTCTGAAAAATAATTGTACATCTTTAAATCAATAAAACAGATTACCCTATTCGTCCGATCAAAATCTGGTAATTTTTCTTTAACATATAAAAGCACGATCCACAACGTTTCTCCTAATCAGGAAATCTGCCGTTATGAATCGCGCTTTTTTATATTTACTTAAATTTCAGTTGAGTCGAATTACATAATCTTACGAAACAGATCTTTCAGATCTTCTACACTTGCGTCTTTCGGGTTGCCTGGTGCGCATGCGTCTGCGTGTGCGGATTCTGCCAGGAACTGGAGGTCTTCTTCTTTGATCGCTTCCAGTTTAGTCGGAATTCCTACATCAACAGAAAGTTTCTTAACAGCATCGATTGCTGCTTTTCTGTATTCATCCTGAGACATTTCATCTACACCTTTTACGCCCATTGCTCTGGCGATCTCACGGTATTTCTCACCTGTGCATTCCTGGTTGTATTCCATAACGATCGGAAGCATCATAGCGCATGCAACACCATGTGGTGTATCATAAACAGCGCCAAGTGTATGAGCCATGGAATGAGCGATTCCAAGACCTACGTTAGAAAATCCCATACCTGCGATGTACTGGCCAAGAGCCATTCCTTCACGTCCTTCTTTGGTGTTTTCTACAGCACCGCGAAGAGATTTGGAGATCAGTTCGATTGCTTTTAAGTGGAACATATCTGTCATTTCCCATGCAGCTTTTGTTGTGTAACCTTCGATCGCATGAGTCAGAGCATCCATACCTGTAGAAGCGGTCAGTCCTTTCGGCATAGAGGACATCATCTCAGGATCAATGATTGCGATGATCGGCATGTCGTGTGGGTCAACACATACGAATTTACGTTTTCTTTCTACATCAGTGATAACATAGTTGATTGTTACTTCTGCTGCTGTACCTGCAGTTGTCGGAACTGCGATGATCGGTACACAAGGTTTCTTGGTTGGAGCTGTACCTTCCAGACTTCTTACATCTTCGAATTCAGGGTTTGCAATAATGATACCGATTGCTTTGGAAGTATCCATGGAAGAACCACCGCCGATTGCGATCAGATAATCAGCTTCAGAATCTTTAAATGCCTGAACACCGTGCTGTACATTCTCGATTGTCGGGTTTGGTTTGATGTCTGAGTACAGTTCATATGCAAGTCCATTCTTCTCAAGAATATCTGTAACTTTGCTTGTTACATGGAATTTTACAAGATCAGGGTCAGAACATACAAAAGCTTTCTTAAAGCCATGTGCTTTTGCTTCGTTTGCAATCTCCTCGATTGCTCCTGCTCCGTGATAAGATGTCTGATTTAAATTAATTCTGTTTGCCATAATGATTTCCATTCCTTTCAGTATTCTGTAGTATTGATGTATCGCAGAACACAATTTATTTTGTCTTCGGTAAGCTTCCGCATTGCTTATCTTTGTTATTATCTTAACAATATAAATTCAAAAAAGAAAGTTACACTTTTGCTCAAGTGTAACTTTCCTACAAAATTTGTGCAATAGCTACGAAAACTAACATGTAAATTTATGCACTAATATTGTTATATTTATGACAATATTTAGGTCAGTTTACAAGGAACTACACGCAGACCGTGAAACGGGCTGCTGACAACAAACGGCGCTATGCTCCCGGCTGGGTGCATAGCACCTGTTTGTTGCGGGGGTTTCCAAAGGGGGCAGCGCCCC
>ENA-OQKY01000040-OQKY01000040.1-human-gut-metagenome-genome-assembly--contig:-NODE-40-length-169006-cov-6.548310_pt1 | contig 169006 bp, 157 predicted proteins | sample MGYA00242652_ERZ504805 | MGnify/ENA primary metagenome ERZ504805 (study PRJEB26092, sample SAMD00036400) | human gut metagenome | host: Homo sapiens | study: EMG produced TPA metagenomics assembly of...
AGTGACCGAATACGCCGCCAAGCATGAGAGCCGCTTTGTGAAGCTGCTTATCCAGCAGAACGAGATCGGCGGCAAGAGAAAGACCGCCGCAGCCACCAAGCAGCTTGAACAGGCGCAGGAGCGCATTTCCGAAGTGAGCCGCATTATCAAGCGGCTGTATGAGGACAATGTGAACGGCAAAATCAGCGACGAGCGTTTCATGGAACTGTCGGCAGACTATGAGCAGGAGCAGCGGGAACTGAAAGACCGCGCCGCCGCTTTGCAGGAGGAACTGGACAAGTCGCAGGCCGCCACCATCAACGCGGAAAAGTTTATGGGTATCGTCCGAAAGCACCTTGCCTTTGAGGAATTGACCCCCACCCTCTTGCGGGAGATGATTGAGAAAATCGTCGTGCATGAGTGCAGCTATGACGAGAACGGCACCCGCAGGCAGGACATTGAGATTTATTACAGCTTTGTCGGCAAGATTGACTTGCCAGAATAACCGCCCGACCTATCCGACACAATGCGCAAGTGCCGGATAGGAACGGCAAAATTTTTTACACTTCTATTACTTCTTTATCGCACATCAGCAAAAAGCCAGGGTATGAAACAGTTGATGGCCGGCGGCGGTGTCGCCCTCATCGGCATCACCCTTGTACCTCTGCTCTCCGGCCTGTTCGGTTGATCGTCCGGCGGTGATCGCTTATGGGCGGCATACTCGACAAACTCGGTGAATGGCTCCGAGGGCTGCTCATCGAGGGAATCACGGGAAACCTGTCGGGCATGTTCGATACGGTCAATACCAAAGTAGGCGAGATCGCCGGTGAAGTGGGACAGACGCCGCTGGCATGGAACAGCGGCGTCTTTTCTATGATCCGAAACCTCTCTGAAACGGTGATCGTTCCAATCGCCGGGGTTATCCTGACATTCGTAATGTGTTATGAGCTGATCCAGCTTGTGACAGAGAAAAATAATCTGCACGATGTAGACACCTGGATGTTCTTCAAGTGGATTTTCAAAACATTCTGTGCCGTTCTCATTGTGACGAACACATGGAATATCGTCATGGGTATCTTCGATGTAGGGCAAAGTGTTGTGAACAGCAGCGCGAGTGTCATCATCGGGAATACCTCCATTGATATCGACAGCGTCATCACGGATATGGAGGCGCAGCTTGAAGCCCTGGGCACGGGAGAACTGTTCGGGCTGTGGTTCCAGTCCCTTTTCGTGGGGCTTACCATGAACGCCCTTTCCATCTGTATCATGCTTGTCATCTATGGCCGCATGATTGAGGTGTATTTGACGACTTCCGTTGGACCGATCCCGCTTGCCACTATGACAAACCGGGATTGGAGCCATACAGGACAGAACTACTTGAAATCCCTGTTTGCATTGGCGTTCCAGGCATTTCTAATCATGGTGTGCGTGGGAATCTACTCTGTTTTGGTACAGAGTATCGCCACGGACGGAAACATCTCAGGCGCGATATGGGCCTGCATGGGCTACACGGTCCTGCTGTGCTTCGCCCTGTTCAAGACCGGCAGCCTCTCTAAGAGCCTGTTCGGAGCGCATTAAGGAGGCTTGATAAATTGGCGTATGTAACCATTCCAAAGGATTTGACGAAAGTAAAATCCAAAGTGCTGTTTGGGCTTACCAAACGGCAGCTTATATGTTTCGGAGCGGCGGCACTCATCGGAGTACCGCTTTTCTTTTTGCTCAGACGCACGGCCAGCAACAGCGCCGCCGCGTTCTGCATGATTATCGTCATGCTCCCGTTCTTTCTACTCGCCATGTATGAGCGGCACGGACAACCCCTGGAGGTGGTGGCCGGACAGGTCATCCGCTGTCTGTTCCTGCGGACGAAGGAACGGCCTTACCAGACAAACAATTTCTACGCAGCCTTGGAGCGGCAGGCCCAGGCGGAAAAGGAGGTGAAAGCCATTGTTCAGAAAGCGAAAGCCAGAGCCGCAGGCACGGCAGGCGGCAAAACCCACGGTAAAGCTCACCGTTGCGGAAAAGCGTGAGATCAGCCGTATTCTGGAAACCGCCAGAGGCGACGGCAAGGTACATTCCGCACAGGACACTTTACCGTTCCGCCAGATGTACCCGGACGGCCTGTGCAAGCTGGACGACCACACCTGGTCGAAGTGTATCGAGTTCGAGGATGTGAATTATCAGCTTGCGAAACCTGACGATCAGACAGCGATCTTTGAAGCCCTCTGCGATATGTATAACGCCCATGACGCTTCTATCGGAATGCAGCTATCTCTTGTGAGCCGACGCATGAACCGGGAGGATTTTGTGAAGCGTATCGAGATCGCGGCTCAGGGAGATCACTTCGACCATATCAGTGAGCTTTACACGCAAATGCTCCGCAAGCAGCTTGAACGGGGCAACAACGGTCTTATCAAAACAAAGTATCTGACCCTCACCATCGAGGCACGGGACAGTAAAACCGCACGGGCACGATTTTCCCGGATCGTCATGGACGCCCTTAACCATTTCAAGGTCATGGGTGCTTTGGCAAAGGAGCTTGGCGGCAAGGAGTGGCTGGAAATGCTCCACGGCATCCTGCACCCGGACGGAGAACGGTTTGCCTTTGAATGGAGTTGGCTTGCCCCTTCCGGCCTGTCGGTCCAGGATTTTGTCGCACCTTCTTCTTTCCGCTTCGGTGAAGCAAGGAAGTTCACGATGGCGGATAAATTCTGTGCCGTGTCCTTTCTGCAGATCAGCGCACCGGAAATGGATGACCGTATGCTCACCGAACTGCTGGATACGGACAGCGGGCTGCTTGTCAGCCTCCATATCCGCAGCATGGATCAGAACGAGGCAATCAAAACGGTCAAGCGGAAGATCACTGACATTGACAGTATGAAGATCGACGCACAGAAAAAGGCGGTGCGGGAAGGTTTCGATATGGATATCATCCCCACCGACCTTGCCACCTACGCAGGCGAGGCAAAGAATATCCTCCGTGACCTGCAAAGCAGAAATGAGCGAATGTTCCTGATGACCTTCCTGGTGGTGAACTTTGCGGACAGCAAGCAAAAGCTGGAGAATGACCTTCTCCGTGCGGCAAGCGTGGCGCAGAAATATAACTGCTCCCTGGTGCGGCTGGACTTTCAGCAGGAGGACGGCTTCGTGTCGGCTCTGCCCCTGGGTGTCAACCGCATTAAGATACAGCGCGGGCTTACCACTTCGGCGGTGGCGGTGTTCGTTCCCTTCACCACACAGGAGATTTTCCACGGCGGCGAAGCTCTTTACTACGGGCTTAATGCCACTTCCGGCAACATGATCCTTGCTGACCGCAAAAAGCTGAAAACACCCAACGGCATGATCTTAGGCACACCCGGCAGCGGCAAGAGTTTTTCCGCAAAGCGTTCCATCGTGGGTGTGTTCCTGAACACAAAGGACGATATCCTGATCTGCGACCCAGAGGCGGAATATTTTCCGCTGGTGAACCGTCTGGAAGGACAGGTCATCAAAATCTCACCTACCAGCACGCAGTATGTGAACCCTATGGATATCAACCTCAATTACAGCGAGGATGATAACCCGCTGGCGTTGAAATCTGACTTTATCTTGTCGTTCTGCGAACTGGCGGCAGGCGGACGGAACGGTCTGGAGCCGGTGGAAAAGACAGTCATTGACCGTGCTGTGCGGATCGTGTACCGCCCCTATATCGCAGACCCCCGCCCGGAGAATATGCCGCTGCTGGAAGATTTGTATAACGAGATCAAGCGGCAGCCGGAGCCGGAGGCACAGCGGATCGCGGCAGCGCTGGAACTGTATGTGCATGGCAGCCTGAATGTTTTTAACCACCGTACCAACGTGGATATCAACAACCGCATTGTCTGCTTCGATATCAAGGAGCTGGGAAAGCAGCTCAAAAGCCTGGGTATGCTGGTGATCCAGGACCAGGTATGGAACCGTGTTTCCCAAAACCGGGATCAGGGCAAATCCACCTGGTACTTCGTAGACGAGTTCCACCTTCTGCTGCGGGGCGAGGTTGGTTCCTGGAGTGTAGAGATTTGGAAACGCTTTCGCAAATGGGGCGGTATCCCCACTGGAATTACGCAGAACATCAAGGACCTGCTTTCCTCCCCAGAGATCGAGAACATCTTTGAAAACAGCGATTTTGTGTACCTTCTGAACCAGGCCAGCGGAGACAGAAAAATTCTCTGCGAGCGCCTGAATATCTCTAACCAGCAGGCGGCGCATATCAGCAACGCAGGCCCCGGCGAGGGGCTGATCTTCTTCGGCAATGTGATCCTGCCTTTTGTGGATGACTTTCCGAAGGACAATGAACTTTACAGCATTATGACAACAAAACTTGGTGAAACCGGGAAAGGAGAAAACGAACATGAATGATCCCCGCTATTTGCATACGGAAGAAAAACAGGAGGGCGAAACCTTCTTTGATGTGATGAACCGGCTGATTGCCAGAAGTAAGGCGGTCACGGCGGATATGGAGGCGGTCCTTGCGGAGTTGGAAAGTGAGATCGAACCGTTCCGTGTACCGAAGGGCCATGAATAAACTGACCCATGTGAGCCTGTTTTCCGGCATTGGCGGTCTGGACCTGGCGGCGGAGGCTGCCGGGTTTGAAACCGTCTGCCAGTGTGAGTGGGCGGATTTTCCGCACTCCGTCCTCTCCGCACGATGGCCGGATGTTCCCAGGTTCCGGGATATTACTACTTTTACGAAGGAGGCGTTTTTTGAAAAAACAGGACTTGAAACAGTTACCGTTATCTCAGGCGGCTTTCCCTGTCAGCCCTTCTCCACCGCCGGAAAACGGAAGGGCTTTGCGGATGAACGCTACTTGTGGCCGGAAATGTGCCGCGTTATTACCGAGCTGCGGCCCCGTTGGGTGCTTGGGGAAAATGTTGCTGGCTTCATCAATATGGGGCTCGACAAAACGATCTTTGATCTGGCAAAAGCGGGATACGCTGTTCTCCCATTCGTATTTCCGGCTTGCGGTGTCGGCGCATGGCATGAGCGCCAACGAACTTTTATCGTCGCGGCTGATGTTTCCCACACCCCTTGCCTCCGACAACAACACTGCCAGGGACGCGGCAAGCCTGGATGTGTTCCTGTCGGACAATGGGATATTCCGCAAGAGGAACCGAAACGGGGCGATCTGGAGCCTCAGCCTGTCGGCGGCGGTATTCTATCTGACCCCGGTGGCGTCGGACGGTTTCCGCTCGACCTTGAAGCCGTCGGCCTTCGATCCGGCGAAGAAGGACGGGAACCTGTCGGCGCAGATCATCTCCCAGGAGCGGCCGGTGTCCGAAACGGCGGCGCTGAATCCGGATTGGGTGGAATGGCTCATGGGCTTCCCGAAAGGATGGACGGACGTATCCTCTGGGCCGCCGAGCCAGAAGGAATCCCCCGCATGACCTAGCGCATGGATGACCGGGCACTGCGGCTGAAAACATTGGGAAATGCGGTCTGCCCGCCCCAGGCCTATCCCATTTTCCGCTATATCGCCATGATCGAGAATGGCACCTGCGGCGACTTTTGCCCTTATGGAAAGGAAGATGACTGCCTATGAGGGAACTGAAAGCGACCGATAAGATCGCGCAGAAAATGACCCGTGACGGTGCGGTATCGGAAAACCTTGCCACGGGAGAGGTGGAACATATCAGCAGCCGGGAGCCGGAAACGGAACTGTCCGCTTCTTCGGAAGAATCCGCTGGCGCTGCGGCTGATCTTGCCCTGCGTGCGGCGGAACACCATGAGAAGAAAAGCGCACGAAAGGCTGAAAAGGCTGATACCCAGGCGGTGCGGGATGGTTCTGCTGCAAGGCAGCGCCCGTCCTCCCGTCTGCAATTCACCGAGGAAGAACGTGCCGATCCCGCACTTGGGAAATACATTGACCGTTCCGACCGTGCGGCGGATCGGCTGGATGCGGCAACGGCCGCTATCCCCACAAAGAAAGTTCTCCGTACCGAGCGTGTTTTTGACGAGACAGCCGGAAAAGGCAAAACGCAGCTTCACTTTGAAGAAGTGGAGAAACGCCCCAACGGACGGCTGCGGCACAATCCGCTTTCTCGGCCGGTCCATGAGATTGTCCACGCTGCCCACGCGAAGGTGCATGAGGTAGAGCAGGAAAATGTGGGTGTAGAGGCCGGACACAAAGGCGAGGTGTTGACGGAACGCGGGTTTGCCTATGGAAAGGGCAAAGTCCGTGCCGCCGTCCACCATCACCGCACAAAGCCCTGGCGTGACGCGGCGAAGGCAGAGCAGGCTTCTTTTAAGGCAAACGCCGACTACCTTTACCAAAAGGCACTGCATGATGATCCTGCATTGGCGGCTTCTAACCCGGTATCCCGCTTTCTGCAGAAACAGCGGATCAAGCGGAACTATGCAAAGGAGCTGCGACAGGCAGAGAAAACCGCAAAGAACACAGCGGCCACGGCGAAAAGTGCGGCGCAGAAAGCAAAGGACGCCTTCAAGGAAACTTTCCTCTACATCAAGCACCATAGCCGGGCGGTGCTGTTGGTGATCGGCATTGGCGCCTGTGTTGCCCTGCTGTTTGGCGGGGTATCTTCCTGTTCCATGATGGCGGGCTCCGGCATAGGTAGCGTATTTACTTCCTCTTATCTCTCCGAGGACGCGGATATGCTGGCTGCGGAGGCAGCCTACTGCGAACTGGAGCAGGAGCTTCAATATGAGCTGGACCACTATGAGGCTCTGCACCCCGGATATGACGAATACCGTTTTGATCTGGACGAGATCGAGCATGACCCTTATGTGCTGATCTCCATTCTCACGGCGTTCCATGAAGGGGTGTTCACCATCGACGAGGTTCAGGAGGAACTGCAAATGCTCTTTGAAAAGCAGTACATCCTGACGCAGACCGTGGAGGTGGAGGTACGCTATCGGACGGAGACACGGACAGACAGCGAGGGAAATAACTATGACGTGGAAGTACCGTACAACTACTATATTTGCAATGTGAAGCTGGAAAACTTCGACCTTTCCCATGTGCCGGTCTACATCATGGACGAAGAAACACTTTCCTTGTATGCGGTCTATATGGCAACGCTGGGGAACCGGGAAGATTTGTTCCCCGGCTCCGGCTATGTAGACAAGTACACCAAACCGCCAACCACCTATGATATCCCGCCTTCCACACTGGAAGACGAAACCTTTGCGGCGCTCATTACCGAGGCGGAGAAGTACATCGGCTATCCTTATGTCTGGGGCGGCAGCAATCCAAACACTTCTTTTGATTGCTCCGGCTTCGTGTCCTGGGTGCTGACGCAAAGCGGCGTCTGCAATACGGGTAGACTGGGAGCCCAGGGGCTCTACAATATTTCCACCACGGTATCCTCTGCCAACGCAAGACCCGGCGACCTGATCTTTTTCGTCGGCACTTACGATACACCGGGCGTTTCCCATGTGGGTATCTATGTGGGCGGCGGAAAAATGCTGCATTGCGGCGACCCCATTCAGTATGCAGATATCAACACAAGCTACTGGCAATCCCACTTTTACGCTTTCGGGCGACCACCCTACAACTAAAAAACGATATGGAGGTAATTTGATTTATGGCAACGACACAGAAGATCCGCAATGACATTGCGAAAACCAAAGAAAAGATCGCGGAGCAGCAGAAACGCCTTCGTGCGCTGGAGACCCAGCTTGCGGAGGAAGAAAATCTGGAAATCGTCCGCATGGTGAAAGCCGTGAAGATGGATAACAAGGAACTGACCGCCTTCCTGAAAGCCTATGCCAGCGGTATGATCGCCCTGCCGGAAGGTATGCTGCAGGAGGGCAACACCGGGAATGAGGAAACGGAGGGATACGAGGATGAAGCATAACTTTATGACAAAAATGGTATCGGCTCTTTTGGCGGTGGTGCTCAGCACTGCCGCTTTTTCTGTCACAGCCTTTGCCAGCGGCGGTGAGGAAAGCACGGAGTCCATGGCTGAACAGGAAACGGCCGGTGATGTTTCTGATCTGCTTTCCACTCTGGCAGGCAGCCAGGTCACGGTATCCGTCACCGATGATGGTATCCAGTTCAGTTCCGGCGAAAATGACCCCGGGCAGACCGGTACTGTCACCACGGGCGGCGGCAATCTGAATGTCCGCACGGGCGCTGGAATGGATTATACCACCTTCACCCAGATTCCCAACGGAACGACCGTGAAGGTGATCGGCACGGACGGCGACTGGCTGAAGGTCATCCTGCCGGAAAAGGTCGGCTATGTCTATTCCGGCTACATGACGGTAAGTGACGGCGAGGCTGGCTCCGGGGAAGGCTCTTTCTCTCTGGACGCAAAAACGCTGGAAAATCTGCTGGGGATGCTGGGCGGCGGTTTGAATGGCGCTGCCGCTTTGACGCCGGATGGGAACCTGTCACTGATTGACGATATCGGCAGCCCTGCCGCCAGCGGCAAGCAGTTCATCACGGTGGAGACAAAGAACGGCAATGTGTTCTATCTCATTATCGACTGTGACGACGAGGGCGAGGAAATCGTGCATTTTCTGAACCAGGTGGATGAAGCCGACCTCATGGCACTTACGGAGGATGGGGAAAAGGCGGAAACGCCCATTGTCTGCACCTGTACGGAAAAGTGCCAGGCCGGAGCGGTCAATACCGCTTGCCCGGTCTGCGTAAAAAATCTTAGTGAATGTGTTGGCACAGAACAGAACGCTGCGGAGCCCACCGAACCGGAGAATCCGGAACCCGAAAAGAAAAGCAATACCGGGGCGATCCTGGCGGTGCTGCTGATCCTTGCAGCCGGTGGCGGCGCAGCGGTCTATTTCCTGGTGCTGAAACCGAAGCAGGGCAAGAAAGTTCCCGCTGATCTGGAAGATTTCGACCTGGAGGATGAAGAAGAATATCTGACCGAGGACGAAAGTGACCTGGATACAAATATTGAAGAAAAGGTCTAATTGAAATACTAAATCCGTCGTCTTGTTAGACGACGGATTTAATTAAACCAATTTTTTGATTTCGTCTTGGTATTGCAAAATTAGTTTTCTTTCTTCTTTCATCATTTCGTATAGAAATATGTATGGGTGTACGAGATTGGCACTAATGTTTTCACCATTCAACATTTTTTGATAATAATCATCTGCATTATTTTCGAGAAGGTCGTGGATGAAGTCAGTTAACTTCTTATTGCCGATTGTTCTATTAGGTGCATCCAAAATAGCAGAACGACTATCATAGTGCAAAGAAATCTGAATGTAACTCAAAAAAATATCGGCAAATTGTGGATAATACTCAAACTCGTTTCTTTCAACAAGAGAAATAAATTCTTTTCTCAAATCGAGTTCAATTTGCAGAAAAGACTCCACAGAACCGCTCGAAAATTTTTCTTGAATTAAGGTTGATGTTTGGTGTAAATCGCACATGTCTTTTAATGTGAATTGTTCTGGCATCTCAACATTATCAAACTTGCGATCCTGCAATGGAGTTGCTACACAATAAAACAGAGTAATATATTGGTCGATATAGCGTTGCAACACTTTATCAAACCGTTTTATCGACGCCTTTTCCTTTTCTTGTGATTGATGCTCTTGGATGCGATTGCTGATTTCGTCAATAAACCAAACGAGAATCATAGCAGAAAAAACACCGACAGCAAGATCATAAACTATTTCTTTCACAAGAGAAAAATCAATATAGTTATTTTGCAAGTTCGACCAGTCTATATTGCTTTTTGCAACAACGAGAACGATAAAACTAACTACTGTAATTAAAATTTTCAAGATGAAAAATTCTCTTTTTTTCAACTTATCACCACCTAATATATGAATTATATCATATTGCTATTAAAAATCAATTGGAGGAACTATGTTAAAACTGATTATCGCAGAAAAACCGAGCGTGGCAAAATCTATTGCGTCGGCCCTGGGTGCTTCATCCAGGGCCGACGGCTTTTATGAGGGCAGCGGCCTTCTTGTGTCCTGGTGCGTTGGACACCTGGTATCCCCGATGGATGCGGGCGGCTATGACGAGAATTTCAAGAAATGGCGCTATGACGATCTTCCCATTCTGCCGGAGCCGTTCCGCTATGTGCTGGCACCCGGCAAAGAGGACGCCTTTGAAAATCTCCGCACCCTGATGGACCGCTCCGACGTGGATACCATCGTCAATGCCTGTGACGCCGGACGTGAAGGTGAGCTGATCTTCCGGCTGGTGTATGAAATGGCTGGATGCCACAAGCCTGTCCTCCGTCTCTGGATATCTTCAATGGAGGATAGTGCTATCCGGGAGGGATTTTCTGATCTGCGTCCCGGCGCCGACTATGAAGCCCTGTATCAATCTGCCCTCTGCCGCCAGAAAGCGGATTGGCTGGTGGGGATCAACGCCTCGCGGTTGTTTTCCGTTCTCTATCACCGCACCTTGAATGTGGGTCGCGTCCAGACGCCGACCCTTGCCATGCTTGCCGAGCGTGACGCAAAAATCACACTGTTCCACAAAGAGAAATATCATCTGCTGCGCCTGATGCTGGACGGAGCCGAAGCAGTGTCGGAGAAGTTCACCGATTCGGCGGAGGCGGAACAGGCAGCGGCGGCGTGCAAGGGTGCGGCCGTCACCTGTACCTCTGTCAAGAAGGAACAGAAGAAAGAACAGCCGCCGAAGCTCTATGATCTCACCACCTTGCAGCGTGAGGCGAACCGCCTGTTTGGATACACGGCGAAGCAGACTCTCGACTACACCCAGAGCCTTTATGAAAAGAAGCTGCTGACCTATCCCCGCACGGACAGCCGCTATCTGACCTCCGACATGGCGGAAACGGTCTCCTGTGTGATCCACCTGGCGGCGAACGTGCCGCCCTTTGACGGGATCAGCAATTTCTTTCCGCTGGTGGAGGCCATGATCTCCGATAAAGATGTATCCGATCACCACGCCATTATCCCCACGATGGAGATTGAAAAAGCGGATATCAAGGCTCTGCCCTTGGGCGAGCGCAATTTGTTCCTCCTGGTCTGCTGCAAGCTGCTGTGTGCATCGGCGGAGCCGTATGTGTATGAGGCGGTCACGGCAACTTTCGACTGCTGCGGCCATTCCTTCACCGTAAAGGGCAAGTGCGTCATCTCCGAAGGCTGGCGGGAAATCGACCGCTTTTTCCGTGCCTTTCTGAAAGAAAAGCCTGCGGATAGGGACGGCGGCACGCTCCCGGACTTCACCGAAAGGCAGATTTTTGATGGTGCGAAGATTGCTGTTACCGAGCATTTCACCCAGCCGCCGAAGCCCTATACCGAAGATACCCTCCTGTCCGCGATGGAGAACGCAGGCAAGGATGATATCCCCGATGAAGCAGAGAGAAAAGGTCTTGGCACGCCTGCTACCAGGGCGGCAATCATCGAAAAGCTGGTGGCAGCCGGTTTCGTGGAGCGTAAGGGCAAGAGCCTGATCCCCACGAAAGCTGGTATCAACCTTGTCACGGTCCTGCCGGAGCCGCTGACCTCTCCCATGCTGACGGCGGAGTGGGAGCAGAAATTGACGGAGATCGCAAAGGGCGGCGCTGACCCGGACGCCTTTATGGATGGCATCCGGGATATGGTCCGGGAGATCGTGTCTACCTATTCCTGCATTTCCGAGGACGGCAAAAAGCTGTTTGCCCCGGAGAAGGAAGTGATCGGAACCTGCCCCCGCTGCGGCCAGCCGGTCTATGAGGGAAAGAAAAACTTTGCGTGTTCGGATCGGTCCTGCGGTTTCGTCCTCTGGAAAAATGACCGCTTCTGGACGAGCCGTAAGAAGGAGCTGACAAAAAAAATGGCGACGGACCTTCTGAAAAAGGGCCGTACCAATGTCAAGGAAATGTGGTCTGAAAAGAAACAGTCCACCTATGACGCTGCCGTGATTCTGGACGATACGGGCGACAAGTACATCAATTTTAAGCTGGAATTTCCAAAAAGAAAGGTTGGTGCTGATGGCAGAAAATAAGACTTTGGAACATTTACCCGAAGTGAGGGCGGCGGTGGCTGCCCTCTCCCCGGAGGACCGGGAACTGTTGGCGGCGGTGCAGGCCTCGCCCTTCAAGCTGACAACACCAGAACAATTTAAAGAGTTTGCGGACAACATCGACTATTTCGTATTTGAGCCCAATATCCACGATCTGAACGATCTGGGCTGGCGGTATCTGGCACAGCACATGGATATGCTGCTGCCACCGGAACTTCTGAAGGCAATCGACCCTGTTCCTTTTGGCAAGTATGCCATGCAGGAGGAATAGGGTCATTTTACGGAACACGGATATATTTCTCTCTCCGGCGACGAGTGGAACCATGAACGCCCTGCGGAGCCGGAGAAAAAGCCCTCCATCCGAGAACGGCTGGAACAGGGCAAGAAGGAATGTGCGTAGAAAAACAAGGCGCAGCCCCATAAAGAAAAATCTGCGCCGGAACTGTAAGGAGGTGCTGATATGCCATATTACGATCACGACAAGGATTATCTCTTTGCCGCCTTTATCACCAATCTTGGGAAGTACAATGAGGGCGAGCTTGTGGGCGAGTGGGTGAAGTTTCCCACCACCGCCGAGGAATTGAAGGAAGTATTTAAGCGTATCGGGATCGGCCAAAAGGATGACTTCGGCAATCACTATGAGGAATGGTTCATCACGGACTATGACTGCTATGTGGACGGCCTCTATGACAAGCTGGGCGAATACGAAAATCTGGACGAGCTAAACTATCTGGCCTCCAAGCTGGATGAAATGGATCAGAGCGACTATGCGAAGTTCCAGGCAGCTATGGAAATCGGTGACTATACCAGCAGCCTGCAAGAGATCATTAACCTCACCGAGAATCTGAATTGTTATGAGATTTACCCCAATATCGAGGACTATGACGACCTGGGGCGTTATTACATTGAGGAACTGGAAGTCACTCAGGTTCCCGCCCACCTGCAGAACTACATTGATTATGAAGCCTACGGACGGGACGTGGCGTTGGAAGAAAACGGCACTTTTACCGATCAAGGCTATGTGTGGGATACCAGAGAAGCCTTCCATGAGTATTACGATGGTGAGCGTGGCAGTATCCCCGACGAATACCGAGTGATGACGTTTCTGGATGATCTTCCCGAAGAAGAAAAATCCGAGTGGGCTATGGATATCGCCTTTGACATGGACGAGTTTTTCCGTCAGAACGATCCGCAGTATGCAGCGGAGCACCCGGAGGCGCACGCCGCAAAGGAAGAACTTTACGAAAGCCTGATGGCAGGGCGCATTTCTGCTTTGGATGAAAAGCTGGCGGCGCTGGGCCAGACGCAGGAGGACTATCTCCCTTCGTAGATTGAAAAATTCAAGGACGCTACGGGCTATGAAGAATTTCTTGATTTTGACCCCGCGGAGGTTAAGGCCGCTCTGGATGACCCGGAGAAGTCCCATGCGGATGAAATGCTGTCCGCTGCGGAGAAGGCTGCCTCGGAAAAGATAACTGTGCTTGTAGTGGAGCCTATGAAGGAACCCTATGTGAAGGAAATTGCCCCCGACCTTCATTCCCTGCAGGCAGAGGTTGGCGGTGATATTGGAGCGACCTATCCCTATTCTGACCCGGTAGCGTTGGTCTGTAATGATGAAGGCAAGCTCATCGGGCTTGACCTGAACCGTAGGCTGCGGGATGAAAACAGAGAAATTTATGATATTGTAGCAGGAACTTTCCTGGTGGTTGGACTTGGTGAGGAAGATTTTGCGTCCCTGTCCCCAGAACTGATCCAGAAATACACGGAACAGTTCAAAACGCCGGAACGATTTATGCAGATCAATGGCAATATCGTTGTTCTCCCTGTCCCGGCAGAGAAGCAAGACCTCACTTATCTGCCAGACCGTTTTGAAACTGGCGAACGTGTGCAGACACCGAGGGGAAGCTTTCAGGTGACGGCTATGAGCCGGGAGCAGATGGAGGCGGCCGGTTACGGTGTCCACCATATTTCCGATGATGGAAAGTATCTTATCATGGGAAATGGTACACGGGCCTTTGCCGTGGCAGCGGAGCAGCCGGAGAAGGACAATCCTCTCCGCACCGCTGAAATGACGCTGGAGGATGACTACGGCATGATCGACGGCGTTATCAACAACGGCAGACGCGGCGAAGAATTGGAAAAAGCCCAGGAGTATGCAGAGCGGACAACGCCGGAGAAGCCTTCCATCCGTGAGAGGTTGGAGGACGCAAAACGGGAGTGTGCCGAGCACAAGCCCCCGGAGGGCAAGAAGCCCGGCCGTGATGTGCCGGAGCATGACTGCCTATGAGTCGAAGCAAGAAATGGCGGCTGGAATGGGCGTTCTTCCTGGGTGAGAACGGCAGGCGGCAGTATAACCATATCTGTAAAAAATGTGTTCACGGCTGCAAGCAGAGTTTCCGGGCGTGTCTGGTCGCTTGCCCGCATTACAGTTCCAAACGATCTAAAATTTGTGAGGATAAGGGTAGAAAAACCGCAGAATAATTCCCTGTATCCGTACTTTCAAAGAGAGCCTTTATGATTTCTCATGTGTCGGTCTGCTTGCTGGCACATGAAGAAAAGGCTTGATTTCAAACACTTTCTGTCACGCAAAACGGGAGCATAGCCTTCGGTTCATCCGTTGGCTACGCTCCCGTTTTTTTTATATACTACCCCAATCAAGTTTTAATCTCAATCCGTAGTCTTCATCGTTTGCACACATTGCAATTCGATTTGCCTCAATCGCCGGTGCAAAGTCACGGTTCTGCCCACTCATCCCGCGCCGCTTAAAATCCTTAATCTGATTTTCAGCAGCACTAAGCATAAATTCGTATGCGCTATATGCGTCATCGTAATTATTTCTTGAGAGAAGGCTGCACTGTATTTTTAAGCAGTGCAGATAATGTTTAAAGGAGTTTGTTTCATTATAGTTCGTGCTGGACGGCTGTGCGCCATTAAAAAGCATTTCAGAATATGGGTTTTTATATTCCCCCTGTGGCACAAATGCATCTAAGTAGCCTCGTTGCATAGCTACATCAAGGAGGGCTGCCTTATACTCTGTAAAAGCAGACGGGAGGTAATACCATGTGCTTTTGTGCTTAACATCATCATCTTTGGGTGACTTGAACTTTCCGGGAACGAACGAACGGGTATTCATATAAGTTCCAGATGCGATAGCATCTGCACAAGCCAACGAATATACCAATCCTTGATGATTAGAATATCCCACAATAACTTTTCGCTTCGATAGCTTCAAGCACGAGATAAGTTTCATCATACCGATAACCCAGATGGGGTCGGATACAATATATTCATTGTTTGATGGATGCGGGACGATATAGTACCCAGAAACAGGAAGTGATCGTAGTGCCTCAGTTAAAGCTTCTATTGATGCGGAATTTCGAATGGTCTCTGGATATAGGCACAATGTTGCCAGTAGCTCTTTATCTGTCTTTTGATTAAAATATTTTGCTGAACTGTTAACCCACTCTAAATTGTACTCAAATGTATCCTCTTTCATCTCGATTCCTGGTAGTATTATCTGGGAGGTTCCTATATCATTATTGATTCGCAATAGCTCTCGGTTTATATCTGCATGTGTGTGATTGGATGTGATTGAACAACCTTCGCTAGGCCAGTAATCGTAAGCCTGAAGCTTTAAGTGACCTTCTTTCGGATAAAACATTTGTGGGTCAAACAGAACTTCACCGCCTATTGAGTGAATTTTTTTCGCATAGGGTGCAAGTTTGGCCTGAGGCATATTTACAGGACTAATAATGGCAGTACCTTTTCCCCAACATTTTATCAGTTCTTGGGATAATCCTTGCATCCCGTGTCCTAATTGCAAATAAAGCTCCATATAAGCTAACCCTCCATTTCCAATGTTGACCTTATAGCTTTTAAATATCGCATTGCATCCGTAGCTGTATCAGGCCGTTGCGACTGGTTTTTCGCCATGAGCATATTAACAAACTGAGCAAATTGCCCTTTTGTATCGCCCGGTAAATCAAGCAACGGCGGCATCATTGTCATGGTCCTCGACATTATTTGAAATACGGTTTCGTTTGGCTTAACAAATGGATTGCTCCCTACACAACATTCATAAACCGTAATCCCAATTTGGAACAAGTCCGTACGTACATCTTGGGAGAGTTTAATATTTGCAAACTGTTCATGTGGTGCATAGCCAGGTGTAAAAGGCCCGTGTGCAGCAGCCGTTTGAGTAAGAGACGAGCCTCCTATAATCTTTGCCAATCCAAAATCAATTAAATATATTATACCATCTTCGCCCAAGATAATATTGTTGGGATTGATATCCCTGTGCAGAATCTGGTTATTCTCAAGTTCAATTTCAGCAGAGAGCAATGCTTCTAGTAATGTGTATGCAAACTTTAGATTTGCTGAATTCTTTGCGTTTATCCAATCCCGCAAAGACAATCCATCAACATATTGTTCAATGATGTATAACGCATCTTCGCTTACAGCTTCGTCCGTAACCAGTCCACTTTCTATAATCTGTGGAACACATGGCATCGAAAGGGTTTTAACTAAAGATATTTCCTGTAGCACTCTTGGGTCCGTAGCATTGTTAATTATTTTGAGAGCTACTATTTCTCCATCGTGAGAGGTGGCTTTATATACAACCTTTTGACCACCCTTTTTTATTCTTTCAATGGAACTAAATCGTGATTTAAGTTCTGAGATTGTCATCTGTTATTCACCCCGCATATTCATATAGCGTAAAATCCATTCGTTAAATTGAAGTGACGCATAGGAAACCGGAAAACCCCTTCGATTGCTAGGTAGTATGGTTTTTACCCTGCCGTTAACAAGAATTATCCCTATGCCCTGTTCACGGCAAGCCGCTAGAATACCGTCAGAACAAGAATCCTTATTCATCAAAATATAAGATTCAGTTGAAAACCAAATGTTATTCCCCGCTTGTCGAATAGCTTCATTCCATTTGTCAATTTTTGCCTCTATAGAAATCACCTTATTAATTCGGCAATATGACTTTAGCGATACGGGGCGTACACTAGTACATTGTGAAGACGCATGGACAAGACCGCAGGTCTTTAGCCTTAATACGGATTTTTGTAGCGACTCCTGTGAGAATCCAAGCGTATTTTGAAGGTCACATATTTTTGAATAGCCATGTGTTTGTATATAAAACAAGATTTTGATATCTGTGACGCTTAGACTGTTGCGAATCGCAAGCCATTGCTGTTGTGGGAGCGAGTTGAATTCAACGACTACGATATCTGGATACCCTGTGTCTAATTGAGGCTCTATGAAAATTGCAGCTCTCTTTTTTTTGAGCTTTTCATACTTCTCAACCAAAAAATCAATATATCGGGTTACCATGTCAAACTCTTTACCTGCTGTCGAAGTTCTAGCAATATAGTTTATGTTGAGCATTGTCCCAGTAAATAAAAGGGTACGTTGAGCCTTTGGTTTTACATTATGGATGTTAATATTCTTCATCATATTTTATCTCCAGACGAAAGTTCAAAACTACGAAGAAATTTGGCATCCACAGCTTCCGCTATTATTTCAAGTTCTTCTATTGTGAAACTTTCCCTCTTAAGTTTTGCGTTTAATGCCTGCGGCGATTTACCTAATCGCCTTGCAAGTTCGGCCATGCTTATATTCGAACGAACGCACAGGACTTTGATTTGCTCCGAAATGGTCATAATACTCAGCCCTTCCATATAATCAATAGCATTATAAATGAATTTGTTTACAATGTCAATCTGTGGTTGTATGCAAATAAAGTTCGATGCCCAAGATAGAGAACACCACCATCACTATAAAATTACCTGGCTACTCCAACTCATTCACTTGCTTTTGTACCTGCTCCTTCGGACCGGTCAGCAGCGCATCCACATTTTGCTTGACGGTCTCGTATTCCTGGGCTTCGGCTCTTGCGGCTTTATATTCAGCAAGGAGCCGTTCCTTTTCTGCGTTGAGATTGGCAAGCTCCGTTTTCATGCTTTCCGTTGTCGGCAGCGGCACAGTCCCCAGCCGTTTTAATTCTCTGGCGGCCGCTTCAAAAAGGATGATCTCGCTCTCATGCCCCCGCAGGAACTTTTCTTTATCATTCGATTTACGGTATCTGTCATAAAGAGGCTTTAGCTGACGGTAAGTTCCGGCGTGCTTCATCACAAGGGTAAGTTCGGCACTTCTGCTTTCTATCCGCTTGATCTCTGCATGAGAGGTATCTCTCCGTGCGGATAATGCGGTCAGTTTGCTTTCCAGTTCTCCATAGTTGCTTATCCCGTGCTCGGTCAGGAAATTCATGGTCTTGGCGGCCTGTTTCAGATTGTTCAGCTTCGCCCAATGGGTGAAGCCTGCGCTCTGCTGTGCCTTGATGTTGTTTTGGATATCAATGAGCAGACTGATCTTTCCATTCTGCTGTTTCGGCTGGCGGAAAGGTCTGGAGCGTCCGGCAATCCGGGTGGAAAGGGCTTCTTCGGTGTAGTCCACACCCAGCGTTTTCAGACGGGTGAACCGTTCCTGATCCGGCGCTCTGGCGGAGATATACTTGCCCCGCTTGATCTCGTAGCCTTCTCCCTGCAGGCGGTGGAGCAGTTCTTCCAGATCGAAACAGGTTGGCAGAAGCCGGTCGATGGCCGCTTTCAGCTTCGCCTTATAGCTGGTGCCATTCTGTGCAGCCTGATGTTCAATATAGCTCTTGCCCTTGTCCTGTCCGGGGATGATGACGGACAATCCATGTTCTTTGCAGAGGCGGTCGCTGGTGCGGCGGATATAGTGATAACTCCGCTTGTTGGAATGATAGTGCTTGTGATCCGCAAAGCTGACCGTATTGAAAATCAGGTGGTTATGAACATGATCTTTGTCTATGTGGGTGGTAAGGACAAATTCATACTTGCCGCCCAGGATTTCTTTTGCAAGTTCCATGCCTATTTCATGGGCCTGTTCCGGCGTAACCTCCCCAGGCTGAAAGGCTTGGATCAGATGGCGACCCAGGTTCGTTCCCTTGTCGATGGCATGGCGGCGGGTCCAGGAAAATTCGATATCCGCAGTTTCGGCGGCACAGCCATAGGAAGAAACAAGCAGCTTTCCGTCCGTCTTTTCCGGGTTGCAGATATAGTCAATGGCTGCTTTCAGCGTTGATTTGATAGGATGTGTCTTTGTAACTGCCATATCTCGTCCAGCCTTTCCCGTATCTCGTCCATGTCGGCCTGATACGCAGGACCTCCGGCGTTGATCCGCTTGGCGATCTGGTTGATGTTCCGGCCGATGGCAGAAAGCTCTTTGGTAAATGCCTTGATATCTGCGGTGTCTGTATAGATGATATATCCGTCAATCGCCATCTTTCGGAGGTAGGCACCATATCTGCGTGTGGGGAGCTGGCTCATTTTCTCGTCTATGAGCCGTTTTTCATCCTCCGTAACATAGAATTTCATTTGGATATTCCGTTTTCGATTTGCCATGCGCCGCCTCCGTTCTTCATAAGGGTTTGGGACTATCCCAACAAGCAATTTTGAATTTTCGGGCAAGGGACCTGAAAATCTCAAAATTCGCAAGCGGGTACTCGCTTGCTGTGCTTGCTACCGTATCTTATCCCTACTTATAAAGCGTTTCGGAAACCTCAAAATGCCCGCAAAATAAGAAAAACAGAGGATGTTCAGACACCCTCCGTTTCTTCATTCGGCTTTTCAATTTTTAAGGCCCCGTCAATGGCACCCTCCACGATAGGCAAATACTGTTCCGGGCAGAGCTTTAACTTCTGTCCGACCCGCTGGCGCAGTTCGCTTTCCTCTCGCATGACCTCTGGATTGAAATATCTCTCCATTGGCAGACCGCAGATTTTTACAAGCTGTATGATGACCGGCAGGCTGGGGATCGTGCCCTCGTTTTCAATGTTGGCAAGATACCTGGTATCAATATTCACCTTTTCGGCTAAATCTTTTCGTGCAAGGTTCTTCGCCTTCCGTGCTTCTTTTACATCTGCACCGAAGGTTTCAAATCCAGGGCAGTCTTTCACTTTTGCCATTCAACATCACCCACATACATTCTATATTTCATAGTTTGTGCATGGAATGATGTGATATCCACTCTATCTACATTTTATAATTCATATTCGCAACCTTATATTCTCAGTGCAGACGAAATTTAATCTTTTTAGGAAATACGAAATGAACTATAAACTATCTGGACTTTTATAAATTCTTAGGTGAAAGGTTTTTCTCGCTCCATAACATCATTTGCTGTAAAATCGGAATAAAACTTTTCCCTAATTCTGTCAATGAATATTCCACCTTAGGTGGCACCTCTTGATATACATATCTGGAAACAAAACCGTCCTGCTCTAATTCACGGAGTTGTTTAGTTAAGGTCGATTGTGTAATGTCACCCAGTCGGCGTCGCAATTCTCCAAATCGCTGTACTTCGTATTCCGCAATATACCATAAAATCATAATTTTCCATTTGCCACTTAAAATATTTTGAATTCTTGCCATAGGCGCACATTGTGGTAAGGCGGGTTTCATATTGCTCATTTCAATTCCTCCTTTTTGATATTGTAGCACACATATATCTTAATTTCAATGTACTACATTTTTTGATACTGGTATTATTTTTAGCACAATAAACAAAAAAGACAGTACTTTTATTTTTACTATTGATTGATATAATTTAAGACAAGGAGGGAGGCGATAATAATCAACACTTCGATAAATATAGCGGGAATTATTCTAAAGAATCCGGTTATGCCTGCGTCTGGAACTTTTGGCTCTGGACAAGAATACAGCGAATTTGTTGACCTCAATAAATTGGGTGCAGTTGTTACAAAAGGAGTTTCCTACTATCCGTGGGAGGGAAACCCAACACCCAGAATTATGGAAACGAGTAGTGGCATGATAAATGCTGTCGGCTTGCAAAATCCGGGAATAGATGTATTTATCAAACGAGATATTCCATTCCTAAAGCGATTCGATACAAAGATTATAGTAAATGTTTGTGGGAATACCATAACAGATTATTTGAAAGTGGTTGAATGTCTTTCCAATCAGCCTGTCGATATGTTAGAGATAAATATTTCATGTCCAAATATAGAACATGGAGGAATGGCGTTTGGTCAAGAACCAAAAATGGTTGAACATATCACAGCAGAAATCAAGAAGATAACCCGAACACCAATTTCTATGAAATTAACACCGAATGTAACTGATATAACAGAAATTGCAAGAGCAGCAGAAGCTGGTGGCGCAGACGCGATTTCCTTAATAAATACAATTACAGGTATGGCAATAGATACTAAAAAAAGAAAATTTAGTGTTGCGAATAAAACGGGGGATTATCTGGTCCGGCTATAAAACCAATCGCTTTGAGAATGGTTTATCAAGTGTGTCATGCTGTTCGGTTGCCAATTATTGCAATGGGTGGGATTTCTTCCACAAATGATGCTTTGGAATTTATTATGGCGGGTGCTACTGGAATCGCTGTGGGAACAGCAAACTTTAACAATCCCTTTGTTATGCCGGAAATTATTGACGGATTAGAACGCTATATGACCGAAAACAAAATTAAAGATTTTGAAGAAATCAGAGGAATTGTAAACTAATTATTTTTAGGAGGAAAATTTATGCACTACACAGGTACTATTTGGAGACCACCCTACGAAGCGTACTCTTTACTTGTTCAAGTAACCGCAGGTTGTACACATCATTCATGTAAATTTTGTACTCTTTATGAGGACTTGCCATTCAAATTCCGTATGTCTCCACTTTCAGAAGTTGAATCTGATTTGGCAGAATCAAGCAGATATTATAAAAATGTTCCGCGAATTTTCTTTACAGGAGCAAACCCGTTTGTTTTAACTACGGACAAACTAAAAACCTTAGCTCAAATGGTAAAGAAGTATTATCCAAACTGTGAGACTATTGGCTGTTTTGGACGAGTTACAGACATTTATAATAAATCCGTTGATGACCTCAAGGAACTGCGAAAGTTAGGATACGACGGAATTACATTTGGAGTAGAAACAGGAAATGATGAAGCACTTGCTTTTATGAATAAGGGATTTCGTTCAAGTGATACCATTGAGCAAATGAAAAAATTAGAGGAAGCAGGAATAAGTTATAATTTTTTCTATCTGACAGGTATTTCCGGTGCAGGTCATGGTGAATATGGAGCAAAGAAAACCGCAGAAGTTTTTAATCAACTGCACCCTCAAATTATTGAATCTTCTATGCTGACCATTTACAAAACATCCGAACTTTATCAAGAAATCCAGAAAGGAACTTGGAAAGAAGAAAGTGAAATTGAGAAATTGGCTGAATTGAAAGCACTTATTGAAAATCTCACTATTAAAACACGAATTGTAACAGACGGTGCTTCAAATCTAATTCAAGTACGGGGAAATCTTCCGCACGATAAGAAAAAGCTGACTGATTACTTAGCCCGTTTGATTGCAACGGCTGATGAATCTGCATTGAGAGAATACCGCGTACATCTGAAACATTTATAAGGCAGCGCAAATATATCATCATATCTAATGTTTCGCACTGTATTGGAGGATTATAAGGAATGAAAGATATTCAAATCTCTATTTTTAGCATGCAGGATATTGGATATGACCGTGAAGGGATTTTGACTAAAACAACAGGGACATATTCTTTTGAAAATGGATACCACAAAGTCCACTATTGTGAGTTGGACGAGCATGGAACTGCTACTGATAATATACTGTTATTTTCAAATGAAAAAATGGAATTGAGTAAAAGCGGTTCTGTTGCTGCACATTTTCTTTTTATGTCTTTGGAAAATACATATACGGAGTATTTGACTGCCTTTGGAAAGTTTGTATTTGAAATAGAAACTGAAAATTATCATTTAGAAATAACAGAGGGACAAATTACAATAAATTTGATATATAAGCTATTCAATAATAATCAGTTGTTTTCAAAATACGAATTATCTATTTGCATTTGCGGCGAACCACCATTCACTCTAAACAAATAATTTTATTAGTCTACTTAATCTGCCGGACGACGGCAAAAGAAAAAAGCCGTCGTAGAGCAGACAATTTGACACGCCCATTTGAAGCGGCGGCTTTGATTTCAGAGCCGCCGTTTCTTTGCGTTTACACAAACCTATGACGACTTGCAGGGACACGGTAGCCGATTGGAGGTTATTTTGCCGTGTCCTTTTCTCTTTTTCGCAGTATCCATGATCTGCACCAGCTAAAAAAAGCGTAGCCCCTCCGTCGGAATCGTCCGGCTTTGGATATGAACTATACCATGTAAGCAATCATCTTTATAAAACATTTCTGCGCCCAGCAGGTCCGTTGCGACTTGCTGGGCGCTTTTTGCTGTTTTTCGAGGACAAGTCAGCCTCGAAAAAATATTTTAAGAATTTTTCAAAAAGGAGGCTTTTAGCGGGTAGCGAGCGGCTTTGCGTTCGCCTTGTTAGCGGAAAGGGAGAAACCCACCTCATTCCCCCAGGAAAGGGGGTGAAAAGATGGATATGATCCCCCGCAATGACTATGGCGAGCGGTGCCAGTTCGATGCTTACTGCAAGCTGGTACTGTACCATGAGGCAATCGACTACCTCAGGGAAATGCAGAGGCGCCGTGACAGGGAACTGTCATTCAGCGACCTTCCGCAAATGGAGATGGACAAGCTCTGCATTGTAGATCATTACCCCAGTGACAGATTTACATTCTCGTCCCACGGGTATGATCTGCATATCGAAAACGAGCTTGTGGCTGATGCCTTCGCCGGTTTGTCTGTTCAGGAGCAGAGTATTTTGATTCTGCATTTTGTTCTGGACCTGCCGGATCAGGAAGTTGGCCGCCTTGTTGGAATGTCTCGCAGCGCCGTTCAGCGGCGAAGGGCAAAATCATTGACCGAGCTGCGGATCAAGTTGGCCGCACTCATGCCGAAGGGAGGTTGAAGGTATGAAGAAACCCACTTACAAGGGCAAGGAGCTTCTTCCTCTTTCGGTGATTGACGCCGCCAGTGACGGGGACAGGCTGTGGATCAGGTACTCCGGTATTATGAGGGCTATATCAATAAGCTCTGCACGCGGACACTTTACGATCCTGACGGTCAGCCCCATGTTCGGGTGGACGAGTACATGAAGCGCCGATTGGAGATCAAGCTCATTCATTCCGTTGTCAGCATGAGCTGACAAGCCCGGTCTGAAAGCGGAAATAGCTTCCCCTTTCCCTGTTTCTCTCTTTCGTGGCCGAAGGAAGCACCTTGACAAAGAAAGCCCGTTGGGAGGCCAACGCCGCAGTATAAGGCAAACGGATACATTCCTGTTTGTGCCGAGCCATACGGCCGGTGCGCCATGACCTCGTTTCAAGTCCGCAGGACGGAACCACTGTAACGGGCGAGCGAACAGCACCAGACCGCAAAGCAAGCGTGGCAGCTTGCGGGCGATGACACACGTGCAGGGTCAAAGATACTCGCGCATTGAACGCCCACAAAGCATTGTGCGCCACACCCATCAGCATGGGCCGGGGTTAGACTCCCGTGGAGCTGTGCCAGCAGCCGTCCGTAAGCCTACTTTTCTTTTTTGAAAGTTTATGGATAGATCGTAAACTTTTCAATTAGCAGCAGACAAACACGGAACAGCACGGTAAAATAATAGTGGAAGTTATATTACCCACACATATTCGTGCTATTCCTTTTCATAACTGAAAGGGGGTTCTCATGTCTCAAACATGGAACGGCACGAAGAAAGAAACCCCTGAAAGAAGGACGTATACGGTTGACGATATTGCTCAAATCCTGGGCATCGGAAGAACTTCCGCATATATCCTTGTAAAAGAAGGGCACTTCAAAATCGTGCGAATTGGTAACGCCATACGCATTTCCAAGCGGTCATTTGACGAGTGGCTTGACTCCCTCGACCTGTGATCCAAGAAAGGAAGAACGATATGGCATCTATAATCAAGCGAAAGAAAAACTATTCCGTTGTTTACAACTATGTGGACGAAAACGGAGAAACCAAACAGAAGTGGGAAACCTGGCATACCCACAAAGAGGCCTTAAAGCGCAAGGCGGAAATCGAAAATCAGCAGCACACGGGAACTTTTCTCCCGCCAAGCAATCAGACGATCACCGAGTTCCTTTATGACTTCGTATCTCTTTACGGGGAAAAGAAATGGGGCGTGTCTATGTATGACGGCCAAACGGCACTGATTGCGAACTATATCAATCCAATCATCGGTGATATGGAGGTACAGGCGGTTACTCCCCGTGCGGTTGACGGTTATATCCAGACCTTGCAGAAAACCAAGTCGGTGTCTACCAAGACCCGAAAGGCCGTTACAACCTATGTCAGCGACAAGACCATTGAAAAGATCATCAAGCTCCTGCGGTGTGCGTTTAAGCAGGCGGTACGCTGGGAAATCATTGCAAGAAATCCCTTTGACAATGTGATCCTCCCGAAAACGGAGTATGCGAAACGGGATATCTGGACGGCGGATATGATCCGTCTTGCCCTGGACAAATGCACGGACAGCAAGCTCTATGTAGCAATGAACCTTTCCTTTGCCTGCTCTCTGCGTATGGGTGAAATCCTGGGGTTGACCTGGGAGAACGTCCATATTTCCGATGAAGATATTGCGGCGGATAACGCCTATGTCTACATCGACAAGGAGCTGACACGGGCATCCAAACGGGCGATTGAAACGCTGGGCGAGAAGGATATCTATTACATCTTCACTCCGCTCATGCCGAACACCAGCACAAGAATTATCCTGAAAAAGCCGAAAACCGATTCCAGTATCCGTAAGGTGTGGTTGCCGAAAACGCTTGCCTACATTCTGCGGGAATGGAAGAAGTCCCAGGACGAGCTGAAAGGCTTCCTGGGTGACGAGTATCAGGACTTCGATCTGGTGGTGGCACTTCCAAATGGACGGCCCTGCGAAGATCGGATCATCCTCAAAGAGTTTGCAAAGCTCCGTGAGGACGCAGGGCTGCCGAAGGTGGTCTTTCATTCTCTCCGTCATTCCAGTACCACTTACAAACTGAAACTGAACCACGGCGATCTGAAAGCCACCCAGGGCGATACGGGCCATGCCGAGATCGACATGATAACCAGTATCTATGCTCACATTCTGGACGAGGATAGAAAGGTCAATGCTCAGAAATTCGAGACTGCCTTCTATGCCAAGCCTGATCTTCGCAATGTCCGTCCGCCGGAGGAACCGGCAAAATCGGAGCCTGCGACCCTGGACCTTGAAAGCCTTGTGGAGCAGCTTCAGAAGTCGCCGGAGCTGGCAAGTGCGCTCGCAGCCCTGATAGCAGCGCAAGCCCCGGCAAAGTGATCCGAAAAATCGAATTAGCAAAACGCAGAATTTTCTTAGCAAATTTCTGAAAAGCGTTCGAGTCCAATTAGCAAATATACATCATGCGGCGCATAAAAATCTTCCGGTAACAGAAGTGAAATTACCAGGAGAAGGAGAAACAAAAAAACGCTGCAAACCCCGAAAAAGGCTTGCAGCGGTGCTTTCTGGCGTCCCAGAGAGGATTTGAACCTCCGACCCCACGCTTAGGAGGCGTGTGCTCTATCCAGCTGAGCTACTGAGACATTTTTAAGATTTATGCAATTTTCATTGCTCGAAGGAATCGAACAATCTACCGCTTAGGAGGCGGTTGCTCTATCCTACTGAGCTACGGAACCATAACAACAGCTCAGGCAGAACTCAAGCCTTTCCACCCAAGCTGTACTAAATATTATACCGCAAAAACAAAATACTGGCAATGAGGAAACAGCAAGTTATGCGTCAGCAAGCCTCTCCTCTTTTTCCTTTGCCAAAAACTCCGCCACAGCAGGCAGATTATCAAAAATAAACTGCTGCGCTGCCTGCGGATAAAAGTTAATATAATAAATTTCTCCGGTAGCTTGTCTTACACGCTTTTCGGTAACAATACCCAACTCAGAACCCTTTTCTGTCGGAATTTTATTGCGCCCATCTTCCGGCAACTGCAGATAACCTGTATGTTCCAACCATCTGCCAAGCTCCACCGTGGTAAGATTATGCATTTCTTTATCTGCAAAGGTATCATTAATATATTTTACAAGCTTTGTGATATTGGTAGCTTCAGTCATAGGCTGCAGCCTGCTCAGGTCATCCTGCTCCACAACAAAGCTGCTTTTAACTGCCTTAGAAGTTTTGGGTGCAACCTTAAAGCTCGTGCTCTGCGAAACCAGATTCATAATCTTGCCGTAAACAGCAATAACTTCTGCGGCATCGGTAAGCGCCTCCTGTACCTGCGCGCTCTGTACAGCCTCCAGTGAAAGCTCCTCCTCGGCAAAAGGATGTCTGTTTTGGCTCATACGGTGAATAACATTGTAAGCATTGCGTAATTTGTTGATATCCAGCATCTGCATTTCTCCTATTCTTCACACAATTTTTATAAACAAAAAGGCAGACTCTACTACATAAAGAGTCTGCCCTCAAACAAGCAGCAGTTAATGTGCCTCTGCCAGCACCTCAGCGGCGATATCGTCAGCCATTCCCGGAGGCATGCTCCATTCAACACGCACGCCGGTTTTACCCCAAAGACGGGTGAGCGCTACCTGAAACGCCTCCTTACTGGAAAGCGGCTCCAGCGTTATCGTAGCAAAATCACGGATAGTATCACCCTGCGGCACATCCAGGCTCAACGGAGTTGCCAGATACTTTTCGACAGCAACCTTGGCTTCGGCAACAGCCTCCGGCAAGGTTACTACGGCAGTCTTATCCACTTCGTTATATTCTACATAGCCATAATGGCAATTATAATTCAAGGTTACAGCATAATTACTCATTTTAATCCCCCTCTGCTCTTGTTACTAATTATAACAACTTAAGCACATAATATCAATATAAGGATTTAAGTAAGCAATTAAAATATAAGTCTTTTTTAGCTCATAATCCTTGATAAATATACTGCGGCACTATTATCTGCGGCTGAATACAGGCTGCAGACGCTTTTCCATCGGCAGCTTGTCGGCAGTCACCGCCAACTGCGCCATCTCGTACAAGGTGCTTTGTGCGCTCACAGGCTCCAGCTTGTTGCGTACACGGCGATAGGTACCGTTGGACTGCATCATATGCGCGCCCACGTTATCGCGCAGATACAAATCGAGCAGCGCCTTGATGCGATGGATATGCTCCTCGGTTTCTACCGGGAAGAACAGCTCTACGCGGTCATTAAGGTTACGCGGCATCCAGTCGGCACTGGAAAGATACAGCTGCTCATCCCCGCCGTTGGCAAACCAGAAGATACGGCTGTGCTCCAGCTGACGACCGACAATGCTGCGGACCGTAATATTGTCGCTGATGCCCTCGATGCCTGTGCGCAGGCCGCAGATACCACGCACAATCAGGTCAATATGCACGCCTGCGGCAGAAGCCTCGTATAACTTCTGGATTACGGGCTGGTCAATCAGCGAGTTCATCTTGGCGATGATATGTCCCTCACGGCCGGCACGCACCATAGCAATTTCATTATCAATCAGCGCATAGATTTTCTCGCGCAGTCCCAGCGGTGCCATAACCAGCTTATTCCAAACCGGCGGCTCGCTGTAGCCGCTAAGCAGATTGAAGAACGCCGAAGCATCACTGCCGAACTCATCGTTCGCCGTCATCAGGCCAAGGTCGGTGTATAATTTTGCGGTGCTGTCGTTGTAGTTGCCTGTGCCCAGATGCAGATAACGCTTAATACCATTATCCTCTTTGCGCACGATAAGAATAATTTTGGCATGCGTCTTTAAGCCGACTAAACCGTAGATAACGTGGCAGCCGGCTTTTTCCAGACGACGCGCCCAGAGGATATTGTTTTCCTCATCGAAACGCGCCTTCAGCTCAACCAGTACCGTTACCTGCTTGCCGTTTTCCGCAGCACGCGCCAGCGCAGCAACGATAGGACTGTTGCCGCTCACACGGTACAGCGTCTGCTTAATCGCCAGCACCTGCGGATCATCGGCAGCATCGCTCACCAGCTTAACTACCGGATCAAAACTTTCATAGGGGTGATGCAGCAAAATATCATTTTCGCGGATAGCAGCAAACAAATCGCTGTCATCCGGCAGCTCGAGCGGACGCTGCGGCACAAATGGCTCATACAGCCACGGCCACATGCCCTTCATACCGATAAATTTAAAGAAGCAGGTCGGATCCAGAGGTCCGTTGATTTCATAGACCTCCATCTCCGTAACATCAAGGTTTTCCTCGAGGAATTTTTTGATACGATTATTATTCGTTTTGAAGATTTCCAAGCGAACCGCAGCGCCGCGCTTACGCTTACGCAGCGATTCCTCAACCTCCTTCATCAGGTCAACGCTGTCATCTTCTTCCAAGTCAAGGTCACTGTCACGCGTTACTCTGAAGGACACCATATCCAGAATATGGCAGCCCTTGAACAGATCGTGGCAATGGCTAGCGATAATATCCTCCAAAAATACGAAGGTTCGCTTGCCCTCCGGCTCAACCTCGACAATGCGGTCCAGCACGCTCGGCACCTGAATCAGGCCCATGCTGTGCTCGCCGTCGGCCTTAATCAGTTCAACAGCAAGATTCAGTGTTTTATTGGCCAAAAACGGGAAGGGACGCGAAGCATCTACCGCCATCGGTGTCAATACCGGGAAAACAACCTCGCGGTAATATTCCTCCAGCCAGTCCTTGCCCAGCTCGCTCAAATCCTTAACGCGGCGGAAATGCAGCTTCACCGCATCCATTTCTGCCATCAGCGCAATCAGCGATTTTGTCTGAGTGCGCACCTGCTCATGCGCTGCCTGCGAAATAGCCACCAGCTGCTCATGCACCGACATGCCGGAAGCATCGCGCTTTTCTACGCCGCTGTCAAAATTGCTCCACAAACCGGCTACGCGCACCATAAAGAATTCATCTAAGTTAGAGGCCGAAATGGCGATAAACTTCAAACGCTCCAGCAGCGGTGTGTCCTTAACCATTGCTTCCTTGAGCACGCGCAGATTAAATTTCAGCCAGCTCAGCTCGCGGTTATAAAAATACTCAGGCTTTGTCAAATCTAATTTTCCCATTACTTATTCACCCGTTCCAAAATCGGTTCAATACCAAAAACTTCCTCAAAGAAAGTTGATTTATCATCAAATGTCCAGATTTCCAACGTCAAATCCTCTTTACTTGCTGCCATAACCTTCAGCTTATTATCCTTCAGCGTTACAGTGCAGCTGTGGATTTTTTGCATATAACTGCGGTCTAAGGCATCGGCCAGACGCACAATGGCAGCCAGCTTGGCTACAACCGGCACCAGCTCCTTTTCCACCTGCGGAGCACGCGTATTGGTCTTGTCAAACAACCTGTTGGCATGATAATACGACGCCAGCGCCACAATCTCCTTATCCGCTTCGCTCAGGCCGATGATATCCGTAGACATAATCAGCTGATAGCTGTAAATAGAATGGCTGCGCATGCAGATATATTTGCCTATATCATGCAAAATACAGGTAGCACGCAAAAGCAGGCGCTCATGCTCACCCATGCCGTAAGCCTTGGCAATTTTATCGAAAATAATCAGCGACAGACGCTCCACCTGCTGGGCATGCTTCTTGTCATACAGATAACGGCTGCCGATAGTATGGAAAAGGCTGATAAGCTCCTGCTCCAGCTCCTTACGCATTACAGGATTCGTTTTATTGCCGATATGCAGCAGCTGGATGCCGTCGATAAAGCGGTCTGCCGTAATAATAATTTCCTTGGCGGGAATCAGATGCAGCAGCTGTTCATAAAGCAGCACCGTAGGCAGCACAAGCTCCGCAACATTTTCCGGCAACTTATATACCTGAATCAGCTGTGCCAGGCTCATCTGACGCATGCTGTCGAAAAATGCATGGAAATCCGCTGCCTTGATGCGATGCACCTTCTGCTGCTCATCCAGCCCCAGCATGCGCAGCAAAAGCTCGGTTTCCGTACCGGACAGCACCAGATAACGCACCTTGCTGTCACCCAGCTCGTTTCTTACCGGGCCGATTGTACTGCTGAGAAATTCCGTCAGCGCCTTGTTAAAATGCATGCTTTCACGACGGTTGCGCTCAAAGCTTTCCTTAATACGGATGATACCGATGTGGAAATTGCCCTGATAGCAGATTTTTTCATCGCGCACCAGCGTTACGCCCAAACCGCCGGAGGAAATATCCATCATCAGCATGCCTTCACGTTCGGTAGAAATTTTTTCTGCCTTCAGCGTATTGCGGATAGCTACAAATTTTGTATAAATCTCCTTCGGCATATCAACAACATCGACCACAAGCCCGGTTTTGTTATAAATCTGATCCAGCAGAAAAACCTGATTGCTGGCCTCACGCACGGCCGTTGTCGCCTGCATAACATATTCCTCTACCCCGTATTCCTTCATCAGACGCTTGAAGCCGATAAGAATTTCGCAGATTTCGGAAACAAGCGGGAAAGGAATTATTTTATTTTTAAAAGTTGCCTCACCCAGGCGAATGCGTCGGTTGCAGCACTCAATAACCTTATACCTTTCGGTATTGTGATATTCGGTAATCTGCATACTGAGCATCTCCGAGCCTAGATGAATCGCAGCAAAGGTTGTATAATTTTTACGCTTCATTAACTAAGCCTCCAAAACAGTATATTATTGTTATAATTCGTGTTTCTTAACAAAAATCCTGCGAAAAAATCAAAATTATACAGTAATTTAACAAGTTAACACGAATTTTACTTTTTCACGCAGGATTTTTTCAGGTTATGGGTAATATAATAAATATATCGTTAAAATAGAATAATCGGAGTTTATAGAAACACCCCACAAGGAGAAAAGGAAAATGCAACGAATCGCAATTATTGACATCGGCTCTAACTCGGCCCGGCTTGTTATCAGCCATATTTATAAGAATGGTGCTTATAATATGGTCTATAACCAAAAAGAAGCACTGCGCCTCAGTCAGAAGGTCGACGAAAAAAACATGCTTACAGAAGTAGCCTTCAGCAGCACCATCGAAACCATGAAAAGCTTTGCCTATATGTGCAAAATTTATCAGGCTGACAAGACCATTGCCGTTGCTACCGCAGCCATCCGCAACGCTGCCAACGGCGCCGAGCTTGTTGCGCGCGTTGCCGAAGAAACAGGCATCCAGCTGCACATCATCTCCGGCAATACCGAAGCCTACATCAGCTACCTTGGCGTTATCAACACCCTCAACGTCAAGGACGGCATCATCTTCGACTTGGGCGGCGGCAGTACCGAGCTGATTCTGTTCAAGAACCGTAAAATTTTAGAAAGCGTGTCCTTGCCCATCGGTGCAGTCAATACCACCTCCATGTTCAATACCCGTAACGTCATGCCCGCCAATGTCTTCAGCGATGTCAGCTTTTTTATCATGAGCCGTTTGGAAAAGTACCCCTGGCTTAAGCAAAACGGACTGCCGCTTATCGGCGTTGGCGGTACAGCACGTACCGTAGCAAAAATCATCCAGCGCGAAAAGAAGTACCCGGCAACCAAAATTCACAATTATTCCTATACAGCGCAAACCTATCGCAGCTTCTTCAACAGACTACGCAACACAAATCTGGAGCAGCGCAAAAAGATTTCCGGTCTTAGCAGCGAGCGCAGTGATATCATTCTGGCCGGCAGCAGCATTATCAGCTGCCTTTTGGAGGCCACCGGTGCCAAAAAGCTCATCACCTCCGGCTGCGGCCTGCGCGAAGGCCTGTTCTTCGATTATTATTCCAAGGAAAACCACGTGCCCATTATAGCGAAGGATATCCTTAGAATGAGCAGGGAAAATGTGTTAAACCTATATGAACCCGACCAACAGCATTCCAGACACATCACCCATTTGGTGTTATCAATGTTTGACGGCTGGAGCGAGCTGCACGGCTTACGCAAAAATTACCGCCGCCTGCTGGAAACCGCTGCGCTGCTGCATGACATCGGCATCACCATCAACTTCTACAGTCACGCACGTCATAGTGCCTATATGATTTTAAATGCCAAGCTCTTCGGACTGACGCACAAGGAGCAGGTTATCACGGCAGCTATCGCCGGCTGGCACAACGGCGTTTCCAAAAACTATTTCAAGGACCGTTTCTACAAGGAACTGCTTAGCGACGCCAACTGGAAAACAATCAACAAGCTGGCACTGCTGCTGGCCTTAGCCGAAAGCCTTGATTATACGGAAACCTCCCAGATTCACGTTATTGAACCCGGTATCAACAAAAAGAATGCTACCTTAAAGCTCTATGCTCAAGGTATTCCCAGTATTGAAATGCATCAGATTCAGGAGCATCTTTCATGGTTCAAAAAGACCTTCGGCGTAGAGCTGAAGGTGCAGCTGGCGACAGCAGAAGAAGAATAAAGCAAAGCAGCCTCAGTATACGCATGCGTATGCCAAGGCTGCTGTTTTTATTTTGCTCCATATTTTTCTGTTTCTTCCTGAATGTAATGTGTCGTAAAAACAGGCATAAATCCGCCGCCTTCTTTTTTGATATACTCGCGCAAAATATTTTGCCAAGCACGCTTAGCATACAGAAAACGAATGACATAAACAGCACTTTCATCTTCGCGCACGACATAAAACAGCAGATAATTTTTCACGGGCACGAAGCGGATTCCCCACGCACGCAAAAATGCGTCGTTACATAAGGGATAACGAGTCGGAAAAGAAGCAAGGCTATCTCCTTCGCCGAAAAAATTCTCTATTATACGATCTGACGCAGAGATATTACACAACTTGAGCTTTATATAACTAGCGACAGCATCTAAATCTGCCAATGCTTTTTGCGTATAAATTATCTTGTACGTCATCATATATTTGCTCCAGGATATTTCTTTCTGAACATCTCTTTAGCATCTTCTGCGGAAACTACTCTCCCCGCCTCAATATCATCTAAACCTTGCTTCAACGCACCATACAACTCAAACCTTGCTGTAAGCTCCTCGTAGGCTTCAATGCTCATGACAGCCAAATCACCCTTGCCGTTTTTGGTAATAAAAACCGGCTCCTTATACTGATGGCAGAAATTAGAAATCTCGTTATAGTTGTTGCGCAAATCTGCGCTGGAAGTAATTTTTGGCATAATCGCACCTCCTTCGTATAGCTAAATTATACCTTAATTCGGCTATCCGGTCAAATTTCATAAGAAAAGGCCTGCATGCGTTTTGCACATGCAGGCCTTTTGCTATATACAGCGTTTGATTTTTTTATTTTACCGCAGCCTTCAGAATACCATGTACCATCAGCGCAGAATTGTACAAATCCTCTTCCTTGATGTATTCGTCAACAGTATGCACATTAGCCATACCGGTGCCCAAAATTACGCTGGGCAGTCCGTAAGCATTCAGGAAGTTTGCATCACTGCCGCCGCCGGTAACCGTAATATCCGGAGTAAAGCCATGCATTGCACAGGCAGCCTTTGCCAGCGTCACAACATCGCTGTCCTCGGCAACAGCAAAGGAATCATACTTATTATCCACAAAGACTTCTGCCTTAGCGCCGTATTTTTCAGCACTGGTTGCAATGGTTTCTACGATTTCCTTGCAGATAGCCTCCAGCTTTTCCTTGTTACGGCTGCGCGCATCGCCCTCAATCGTTACCAGATCAGGCACAATATTGGTTGCCTTACCGCCACCGATAATGCCGATATTGCAGGTAGTTTCCTCATCAATACGGCCATAGCGTTTAACATCGGCAAGAGCCTTAGCAGCAATCATAATGGAGTTGATGCCCTTTTCCGGCTCCAGTCCGCCATGAGCGGTTCTGCCAATAATATCGATTTTATATTTTTTCTGGCCGGGAGCACCGACAACAATCTCGCCAGGAGCGCCTTCACCGTCCAGTGCATAGCCAACATCGGCACGCAGCTTGGAGCGGTCGAGGCAACGGGAGCCGTTCACGCCGCCCTCCTCGCAAACTGTAAAGAGTATCTGGATATCACCATGCGGAGCACCTTCCTCCAGCAGCAGGCGAATACCCTCTAAAATACCCTCAACGCCGGATTTATCGTCACCGCCGAGAATAGTGGTGCCGTCGCTGTATAAAACGCCGTCCTTTTGGATAACGGTAGTGCCGCCGCAGGGCTCAACACCGTCCATATGTGCAGAAAGCAGCACGCGTACCGCACCTTCAACTCCTGCGCTGGCAGGCAAAAATGCCCACATATTACCACAGTTGCCACCCAGCTTTTCACCGGCGTCATCCTCTTCCACCGTAAAGCCGAGAGCCTCCAATTTGCCTTTGAGCAGTTCGAATACCGGACGCTCCTGCAGGCTGTGACAAGGCAGAGCAACAATTTCCTTAAATTCTGCGAGCATACGCTCCTTATTTACTTGCGTCATGTATATCTTCCTTTCCATGATATAAATTAAGCTCAGCGTGCCTAAAGGGGCAGCAAATCCGCTAAACTTTTATTCCTTAAATTATTCCTGTATGTTCCAGCAAAATTTTGACACCGATAAAAATCAGCACCAAGCCGCCGGCCACGTCAGCTCTCTTGCCGGCCATAGCTCCCAGCTTAAAGCCAGCCAGACCGCCAAAGGCTGCGATAGCAAAGGTCACCACGCCAATCAGTATGGAAGCGGACCAGATATCGGTATTCAAAAAGGCCAGACTGATACCAACTGCCAGAGCATCAATACTGGTGGCAATCGCCAGCACCGCCATCTCCTTCACGCTATAATCTTTTTTGACATGACAGGCCTCGTTTGCTTCATGAATCATGTTGATTCCCAGATAAAGCAATAAGAAAAAGGCAAGCCAATGATCATATTCCGTAATATAATCACGGAAGGATACAGCGCTGTAATAGCCCAGCACCGGCATCAAAAACTGAAATGCTCCGAACCAGCTGCCGAAGCGCAAAGCTCCGCGTAGTCTGTTATCCGGTGTCAGCACCATACTGCCGCAAACAGAAACGGCAAAGGCATCCATCGCCAAGCCAACTGCCAGCAGCAACAGCTCTGCTAAACTCATATTTTCTTTCCCTCACTCACTGTAAACAAATCTATTCTTTATTTTCCTTATGCAGCAGCTGCAGCAAGCGTTCATGATCCTTGCTTATCTTAATTACACGGAACACGCTCGTCATAAGCATCATTCCCAAGGCAATAGCACTGGCATCCATGCCGGTGGTTATGAGAATGTTCATGCCCGTGTCGTAATTATTTTCTATAATCGCCGCCATACCGCGATACATGCCGAGTCCCGGCACAATCGGGATAATACCGGGAATAACAAAAATCGTTACCGGCTGCTTAAAGATACGCGCCGCCAGCTCGCTCAAAAGCGAAAGCGCAACCGTGGCAAAAAGCATGGCATAAAAAGAATCATACGCTAAATCCTTGCGGATATAGCAATAAACTACCCAGCCTACCGCACCTATAACGCCGCTGACAGGCAGGCTTTTGCGCGGTGCCTGAAACAGAATACCGAAGGCAGCCGTAGCGATAAACGCAAAGCCAAAGGCTGTAAAATAATTTATGCCCATAGCTTCCACCCCCAGTGATACCATACAAGCAGGCTGAATGCCAGGCCAATCGCAATGGATGTAGCAAAGAGCATCGCCTCGGCGATACGCGAATTGCCGGAAATCAAATCGCCGGCCATATAATCGCGCAGACCGTTGGTAAAGGCTACACCCGGCAGGAACGGCATCAGCGCACCTACGATGATATTGGTACGCGTGCATTCGCCGTCCATCTCACAGCAAAAAATAGCCAAAGCACCGATTGCCGCACCGGAAAGCGCATTTTCCCAAAAGGCACTGGGGCGATAACCGCCCAGCTGCTTTAACAGCACCATGGAAAGGCCGCCGGTAATAAAGGCCGCGATAAAGTCATGGCTGTTGCCGCCAAGCATTGCCGCAAAGGCTGCCGAGCTGATTGCCGAAGCCATGCAGACACGCCATTTGCCATAGGGCGGTGCCTTGTGACGCAGCTCTTCCAGATATGCCAGCGTTTTTTCATAATTCAGCGGCCAGCGTTTCAGATTATAGGAAAAATCATTCACCGCACTGATAACGCTCAAATTGGTGCTGCGATAACGGATACGGCTGATAATCGTAGCACCCTCGCTTTCCTCATCGCCTAAAATAATAACCGTCGGCGTAACAAAAACATGAATATCGTGATAGCCGTGCGTATGACAGAAGCGGGAAATAGTATCCTCTACTCGGGAGGTTTCCGCACCGTTTTTCAAAAGTGCCTTGCCCATGCCAAGAGCAATATGCAGTGTCTGCTCACGGCTTAAAGGAGCAGCTTCCAGTCCCATTATGCCTCACCGCCTAACAGCTGCGCCACTGCCGCACGGAAGCGGTTGGCACCGCCCATAGAAGGATGCGGCACAGCCATACATTCAACGCCGTAACGCGACAGCGTTGTCGCCGCCTTCTGACCTATTGCGACAATCTTCATCCCCGGACGCAGCTCCAGCAGCATCCGCGCGTACTCAATGCCTGCATCAAGCTCGCTCGGTGAGGGCGTACGGTTAGTCAGCAGATTGCCTGCTTTATACGGATGAAACGGAAAAATATTCCAAAGAATAACATCAAAGGACGCAAGGCCATGGCTGTTCAGCGCGTTCCAGACAACAGTATCCGTAGGCTCGTTAAAGCCCTTCAGGCGCTGCGTATTGTTCAGCATTGCGCTGCTTTCATCACTCGTGCGGCGGTAATCCCATTCGCCCAAAACGCTTTTCGGCTCCACATCAGGATGATGGCCCAGCAGAATACGCTCCGAAGTAATAGCAATGCCGCTGAAATGACCGCCCTGATAGCCCAAGGCTTCGGCAATAAACAAATAATGTGCATCCGGACGCAGCTCCAGATAACGGCGCAGATTGGCACTGCGGATAACGGGAGCCTGCGGGCCTATATCACAGCTTGTATCAAAATCACGCCAGGGATTAAAAACCTGCTCGCTGTGATAGCTTTGTAATTTATCAAGAAAAGTATTAATCTCCATAATTCCCTCCATGCATTATTATACCGCATGAAGGCAAGTCGTAGCAATAAAAATGGATGCGAAACAATAGTTCCGCATCCATTTTATACTTTAAAAAATATCTGATTTTAGAACAACAACAGGATCATTCCCACTACCAGCGCCAAGGTAATACCCAAAGCATTACGTTTGCAAACCTCCATCGGGTCTACACCGGCAATGCCTGCGCAGATAATAGTAGCACCGGCAATCGGAGAGATAGTACGGCCGAGAGTGCCGCCCAAAGCCGCAATGGAGCCCATGTTCATGGTTTCCAGCCCAAACTGAGCAGCATGCGGAGTAACAGCTTCGTTGAACGCAACGGTTGCAGCGTCGCCGGAACCGGAAATAAGTGCCAGAACAAAAGGACCAAAGGTTGCGGCAATTTTAACAATACCGGTAGAGTTCAGCATCCAGTTTATCAGCGCTTTAATCAGTCCCAAAGCATTCAGGCCTGCTACGAAAACGCCTACAGAAATGATGATACCGATGATGTTGGCATAAGCATCGCCCATACCGTCAAAGAAGCTCTTAGTCAGCTCTACGGGATTTTTACGGGTTACTGCCAAGGACAAGATTGCACCTATAACCATAGCGTGGGGTACGCCCATCTTCAGCATAGGTACCAGTTTGGTGCTGCCCAGGAGCAGAATAATAACCGGAACCAGCGGCATGACAGCGAAAAGCGGATTAATGCCGAAGTTTTCGTCAACACCTGCTTCGCCTTCCGGCACAAAGCCCCTGTTTTCCTTCAAAACAACAGCCAGAACTGTCAATACAGCTGCGGCAACGATTACACCGGCTACAGTTGCCAGCATATGATTGGCAATTACATCGGTAATCTGCACGCCTGCCAGTTTAGCGATAACGGCGTTATGTACCAGACCGGGGTTCAGCATACTGCCATAGGTACCGGATTTAACGGCAGCAGCAGCCATTGCCGGATGAATGCCAGCAGACATCATAATCGGAATAAAAATTACGCCTACCGCAGCACTGCAGCCTGCAGCACTGGGGATAGCAATATTAACAACAAAGGTTGCCAGCGTAGCACCGGGAATGAGCAAAAAGCCCATTTTTTTCAAAACCTTACCGATAGCGACAACCAAATGCTTGTCGCAGCCTGTATACTTCATGCACCAGGCAAAGCCCATGCAGGAACAAACAGACGTAATCAGACCGGCATTAGTCATACTCTTGGCAAAAGCATCAAGAGAAGCCATTGGCTTGCCGGCAATACAGCACATCAGAATACCAGCGGCAATCAATACCATTCTGGATTCATGTCGTTTCAACAAAAGATAAATTACACCGATAACAACGAGTGCACCTATTATCAGAAACATCTTCATTCCCTCCATAAAATTATTTTTTTGCATTAATATTATATGTGATAGAAATGCTTTTGAAAAGTGTATTATCAATTGTATACAATATACTTGCTTTCTTCAGCTAAATTTATATAGCAAAAGTACAAATACCGTCCAACATTTCTGCGGAACGGTATTTTTTAATAACTTTATTGGTGCCACAAGCCATAATAATGAATAATATAGTTTGTTAAAGCATCCTCATATTCTGTGTCCGGTACAGGCTTATCCATCTGATCGACCAAATGACGCTCATCCGACCAGTAAAACGCCTTACCGCCAAAGTAGCCTAAGGCATAGGGAATATCTGTAGGCTGCAGAAGATTGCGGCCCATAAATTTATCCGGCACATCAATGCCCAACAGATATAAAAGCGTCGGTGCCAGATCAATCTGCGAAGCATATTCATTGGTGCGCAGATTATTGAGCGGTGCCAGGTTCTTCGACACAAAAATCAGCGGAATCGGTGCAATGCTCTGCTTATCATCAGCCTTGGTAACGAGCTTTGTGTACTCGCCGCCGCTGTGCGGATTATGGTCACTCGTAATGATGAACAGCGTTCTGTCATCCATTAGGCCACGCTTCTGTGCTTCCTTAAAGAAATGCTCCAACGTTTTATCAACCCAGTAGACGCCGCGCACTGTAATAAACTGATTGCTGCGCACATTTTCCGGCATTTCGTTCCAGCTGAAGCCAGTATAAGGATAAGGCTGATGCATGTCCAGCGTTTTGGTAACCATCACCAGACGGTCATTCTTTGCCTTGGCTTTTTCCAGCAGCTTCAGTGTTTCTTCATACATTACGTCATTATGGAAGCCCCAGCCGCTAGCACCGGTATAGCCCTGCTTTTCCAAATATTCTTTGGCATAGTATTCGTTCATGCCGAACTGTGTCGGATACTCGCGTAGCTCGTTGGCATAATACTGGCTGGAAGCATTCATGAAAACACCGCGCATTCCCGCTGCCTGTACACTACGGAACAGTGATGGCGTATTTTTACCGGGAAGATCCTTATCCATAATCAGATGCGAACGGAAGGTAGCATTCAGGCCCTGCGTTGTCGGCACAGCAGAGGAATAATACCTGTTCATATGCGGATAACGGATAACAAGACTATTTAAAAATGGGGTAGCTTCTTCGGGAATATCATGGTTATAGTAGTTGATATAGTCACGGTGCATGGATTCCAGAATCAGCAGAACAACTCGGTCATACTGCGGTTTGATTTTGGCAATCTTTGCTTTAGGCTCATCAATTCCCATTTCCGTCAGACGTGTTTTATCCTTGGCAGTCAGTTCGCGCTGCTCCACATGCTTGCCGCCGGCAATTTTATCCGTATCAAAAATTGCCTTGCTGACGAAGTTCACGTTAACCGGTACGGAAAGCATATTGCGGTAGTTCATACGCGTCTTTTCGTTCTCTACCTCAGCGTACATACCGATAACATTTTCCACGCCGTACATGCCGGCATAGCCAAGCAATCTGTCGGTAAGGTTCAAGCCCAAGGTAAACATGGCCACGCACAGCAGTGACCAGGCAAAGTTCGGCTTACGCTTTTGCGGCTTCGGTACATAAAAAAGCAGTAAAATCACAACTATGCTGATAACGATACCGGCAATCATCGTGTTGCTCATCGTCGCAAAAATGCCTTTAACAGCATAGATATTCAGGTTTTGGAAGAGAACGCTCTCCACGTGCATGGAGGTCTGCCAAAAATAGAAGCCGTCAAAAACCACTGCCATAGCAGAAAATACATAAACTGCAAAATAAAGGATTTTCATCCCGATATTAGGCCATTTATGGTAGCACATTGCCATCAGGAGCACAATAAAAATGTTATTGTTAATACCGGCCAGCACGGAAAGGCTTGTCTGCAAACCTTTATCAAGACTAAGCTGGTTTACCATAAAAAAGGCTTCGCCCAGATAAAGAATACCGATAACAATAACGGGAAAATAGCGCTGCAATCTGTCCGGCACACGCTTACGCCGGTAATACAGTACATATGCTATCTCTGCCAAAACGCTGTCACGCAATACATGATCAAAAATCTGAAAGCCAAACTCATTCAGCGGAAAGGGGTGCGTTCCGCCGAAGCTTTGCCAGGCAAAAAATCCTTCTACTATGCAGGCCGCGATAATAAAAATCAGCCAGCCCATTTTTCTGCTTATCCTATTCACCTTACACCATTTCCTTGCTTACGCCAAAAACTTAATCGGCTCAGACTCCATCTCAATTAAAAGCGGAGCAGTTGTTACAGCATCTCCGTCAAGCTCTGCTGCAAAATTCTCTTCATTGCAGCGTACTTCCATTTTTTTCGCTGCACGGATAATAATATCATTATCCAGCGTCAGCGCCTCCATAGCAATGCAGGCCGCATAACGTATAAAATCCCCGCGCTTATCACCGGTAAACAGCGCCGCATGTAAAAGAGGTGACGAAAGCGACGCACCGTTAAAGAGGTTGTAACGTCCGGCATAATAACGGCTCTTGCCTACAATAACAGAGGTTGCCTCATGCCACTGTTCTTCATCATCAAAGCGCACCTGAAAGCGGTAACGCCAGTTGTTAAACAGAAATTCCTTACGCATAATCTCTGTTCCCTGCCAAACATAAGCAAGCTTGTTGAGCAGCTTTTTCTCCTTTTCGGTCACCTTGTCTACTACAAGGGAATCAAAGCCTATACCGGCAACCGTCAAAAAGACGTTGCCGTTGGCGCGTCCCAGATAAACAGGCACCTCTATACCTTTGGATACTCGTTTAAACCACTTATGCGGGTCCGCCTTCAGCAGCAGCTCCTTAGCCACCAGATTTACCGTACCGGCAGGAAAAACGCTGATATAAGGCACATACTTGCGATTAGCCAGCTGTTCAATCATAGCCCTGATGGTTCCGTCACCGCCGGCAATTATCACCCAGTCAACCTTTTCCTCAACTATTTCCGCAGCAATCTGCGGTATCTGGTCAAAGAAGCGGATATCTCGCATTTCTGCATTTTTAGGTCCTACTAATTCCTTCACCAGCTTATAGGTTTCATTCACCTTAGCCATCATGCTGGCAAAAAGCTGCTTACCGGAATTACGGTTATATAAAAGCACAACCTTTTTAAATTTTTTTACGTCTACATATTCTCCAGGCATATCTAACTCCTAAAAATCCATTTTTTACGTGAGAGATAGTTCCATACAACAACAATACAGCTTGTCAGTACCTTCGACAGCATCGGCTGCCAGTCAAGCAGGCTGACAAAAATATACATCAGCAGCAGGTTAAAGGCCAAGCCTATACAGCTTACCAAAAACACCAGGCCAAGCTCCTTGCCGCGTTTGTAACGGCTGCCGCTGTCAAAAACCAGAACATTGCCCAAGAAATAATGATACAGTGTTGCCAGGCAAAAGGATAAGGCTGTTGCCAGCATTGTCAGCAGTGTAAGGCTCAGCCCGGTTAAAAGATAGTGGAAGAAAATGTAGAACAAGGCCCACTCCACCAAGGCCGCCGTGCCGCCGACAAACAGATACAGCAAGAGCTTAATCAGCTCGCTGTCCGTATAATCAACACCAAATAATATTTTCCTGCGCATAGCGTACTCCAGTCATAGTATAATAGCTTATTATATCATCTTTAAGCGAAGTTTTCAAAGCTTTCCAGTAGAAGATACCGATGGTGACGTATTTATATATTTAGATAATTGTTGAAAAAAGATACACTGCCCGCTCCTTTTGTATAGCAGCATGACGCAGTAAAAAGCATAACCATCATCGAATTCAAAGATGGCAAGCAGGCTTACCGCACAACTGTAAAACCCTGATTCCCCTCTCAATATCGGTTCTCCCAGCCGATTTGTGAAAAAAAGTGAGGCTACCATACACTCTTAGTAATAGCCTCACTTTTATTTCAGATACTTCATACAGAAAATTTCTATTTTATCAAAGTGAAATGCATCCATCTTGCAGTACAAATCCGATACACAACACCAGAAATAATCAACAGCTCCTTATTATTGCCTTGTAGCTTTTTAATGGCATCTGAATTTAACTCAAAATCAAGAATATAAATTACAAAAACAGAGCGATGCTTTCGCACCGCTCTAAAAAATTTATAAAAATTTATTCTTAAAAGCTGTATTTTACCTCTTTATCCAGCACTACACCAGTTTCCGGATTAACATTCATCTCACCACGCAAACCAGATGCACTGAATTTCACTTCATATTCATATAATCCATGTTCTCTGTCCAATTTCAGTTCATAAATCGACACGTCACCAACTTCTTTAGCAACAATTGCTTTTACATCATCTTTGGACAAGATGACATTAGCGCTACCGCCCAACGCTTTTCTTTCCATATTGTATTCTTTGATTTTACCATTTACCTGATATACATCAATTTCATATTTTGTCTGAGTAGCAGTATCAAAAAACTTCACTTCATAATATGGTTGCATTTTTTGCAGTTCTGCTTCAGTATGCAGGTAAGTACTACCTGAGGGAACTTGCTTTTGCGCAATTGCACGAGCTTCGTCCGCACTAATCAGATTAGCAGCAAATGCTGTAGCAGAAATTGCCAAAACAGTCAGTGCGCCAGTAATAATAGCTGTTAATTTTTTCATGAGATAAACCTCCTTCAATGTTAAAAGTTACACTATATTTAAAGTATACTAAATTTCTAGGATTTATATTGTGAAGTCTTTGTGACTTCTTTAGGAGCTCCAACGTACGCCAGCGTGAAAATCCCAGTTCTTATTGTTTCAAGGCAAGAATATATAAAACAAGTGCTGCCCCGTTTTTTAGTATGAGTTGGAAGTTAACATTCACCACTAAACTTCCATTTTCCTCTTGACTTAGAGTATACTTCAGGGATTAAAATATAAGTAACAAATTATAGGAGGTAGATGAAATTGACACAAGAATTTGCACAAGCCCCTGTAGTAGGCTGCAAAAGAGTTGGCAAAACCGATAACGCAGGCTCTCATGCCAAAGTTTACTTTACCAAACACATTGATGCAGAGCATCTCATCAAATTATATGATTTAATCAACGAAAGCATTTACGGCAAAGTTGCTATCAAGCTGCACACTGGCGAAAAGCACGGCCCAAACATTCTGCCGCGCGAGCTGGTCAAAGCGCTGCAGCAGCAAATCCCTGACAGCACCATCGTCGAAACCAACACGCTCTATCAGGGCGACCGCTATACCACTGAAGAACATCTCGACACCTTAAAGGTCAACGGCTGGACCTTCTGCCCTGTTGATATCATGGACGCAGAGGGCACTGTAAAGCTTCCTGTACGCCACGGTAAGCATTTCAAAGAGGTTTCCATGGGCAAAAACATCGTCAACTACGATTCCATGCTCGTTTTAACACACTTCAAAGGTCACGCTATGGGCGGCTTCGGCGGCTCCATGAAAAACCTGGCTATCGGCTGCGCAGACGGCCGCATCGGCAAAGCACAGGTTCACGGTGTAGATAAGGATAACCTGCCTGCAGACTGGAACGTATGGCCCGGCAAGGAGCTGCTCATGGAAAACATGGCAGAATCCGCTAAGGCTACTATTGATTTCTTCGGCAAGCACATCGTTTACATCAATGTCCTGCGCCGCATGTCCGTTGACTGCGACTGCGCCGGTCTGAGCGCAGCAGAGCCGACTATCCCCGATATCGGCATTCTCGCTTCTACCGACATTCTGGCTATCGACCAGGCTTCCGTCGATCTGGTATATGCCAGGGAAAGCAACCATGACCTTGTCGAGCGCATGGAAAGCCGTCACGGCCTGCACCAGCTTACCGCTATGCGCGAGCTGAAAATGGGCAATGACAAATATGAACTGATTGAGCTTGATTAACCGTAATTAAAAAGGCTGTCGCACTACGATGATGCGACAGCCTTTTTGCTTATTTGGTTAATTTCACTTCGTCAAACTGCTTGCCATCCGGCAGAAAAGCTTTAAACTCCAAGGTTTTCTCATCGGCTTTCATTGTCATATAGTTGGCAGTTTCCGGTTTCGGCGCTGTTGCCGCATCCCACTCAAAATCTCCCCACAGCTTAGGATAACGCACATCTCCGGCCACACCCGTCAGGATATAAGTGATGCCGGTGCCCTGCGGAGCAGGCGCAAAGTTCTGCAACGGCACACGGCGGCGATAGGTATGCAGGTGCGCCGTCAGTACTGCGTCAACCTTGTATTTTTCAAACACCGGCATCAGCTGATAGCTGAAATCAAGAAAATGTGTCTTGGTCTGCGCTCTGCCCGACTCCGGACCGAAGCCGTAGAGAAAGATATCGCGGTGCATCAAAACAACCTTCCACGGCGCCTTGCTCGCTGCCAAATCCTTTTCCAGCCAAGGCAGCTCATCTGCCAGCAAATCAGGCTGGAATTTTTGCATCTCCGGAAAATTTGTATCCAACACTACAAAATGCACCGGACCGTAATCAAAGCTGTAAAACTGATTAGGATACTTCGCCAAGCCGTTTTGCGGTACATTGAACAAATGCGTATAGCTTGCAGGCAGGCATTCCTTCCATTCCAGACTGTACGCTTCATGGTTGCCGAGGATTGGTGCCAATGGAACAGCATCACTGAACACGCTCACACTATTGAACCACGCGCGCCATTGGCTGGCATCCTGTCCGTTGTCCACCAGATCACCCATATTCACATAAAACGCACTCTGCGGATGACGCTTGTACGCTTCACGTGCCAGCTGCTGCCAGCCGCTGTAATTAGCGCTTTGCGAATCCGGAAAAATTAAGGCAGTAAAGCCTGCGCCGTTTTCCGTCTGCAGCTTGTGCCAACGCCCTTTATTCTGCGCTGTGCTGATGCGATATTCATAAGCACTGCCTGGCACCAGACCGCTAAGACGCGCAGTGTATTGAATAAAGCTGTCCTTGTCCGTAAAGCTGCTGTCCGTTGCCTGCACTGCCTGTATATCCTTGCTTCCCTGCAAGCGATATTCCAGCGTATAAGGCTGCTTCACCTTTGCTTCCCACATAATCGTGCGGCCTGTTTTGTTATCCGCTGCGACAATCTGACGCGGATTGGTAATTGCAACGGCGGTATCACTGCCCTGCACTTCGCTGTCAGCATTTTTAGCGCAGCCGTTTAATGCTGCCACTGCCAGGCACAATATAAAAAGTAAAAGCTTAATTATCTTTCTCATGCTCTGCTTCCTTTCATGTTGCTTTATTTAAGTATAGCATAACACCTGGAGTTCAGTCGAAGTCAAGCGCAAAAGAAAACAGCTGCCTTACGCCAAGGCAGCTGCTTAAATTTTTTATTTTAGAAGGTGACAGGTGTGCCATAATAAGCACACAGCAGAACCTCTTTCATCTGTTCCTTATCAATCTGACGCGGGTTCGAACCAGTGCAGGGGTCAAGCACAGCATTCGCCGCGATTGTATCGGCATGCTCCCGCAGCACCTCTTCGCTGACACCATTTTCTTTATATGTCTGCGCAATATCCAGCTTCTTATTCAAAGCCTTAATCGAATCTATAAGAGCGTTCGTCAGCTGCGCATCAGTATTGCCTGTTAAACCCAAATGACGGGCAATTACAGCGTAACGGTCAGCGCACACCTTAGCGTTAAACTCAATAACCGACGGCAGCAGAATCGCGTTACAGCAGCCATGCGGAATATGGAACACAGCGCCTGTCTTATGTGCCAAGCTATGAGCAATACCCAGCAGCGCATTAGAAAAGGCCATGCCTGCCATACACTGTGCAATATGCATCTTTTCACGAGCTGCTTTATCGCCATAATAGCTGGCAACAAGGCTGTCATAAATATCGCTGATTGCCTGCAAGGCCAAAGCATCAGAGAAATTGCTGCGAGCTGTAGCAACATAAGCCTCGATAGCATGCGTCAGCGCATCCATACCTGTATGCGCCGTCAGCTTCTTAGGCATGGTCAGCGGAATATCTGTATCAAGAATTGCGATATCCGGCGTAATCTCAAAATCAGCCAGAGGATATTTAATATCAGTTTTATAATCTGTAATTACAGAGAAGGCTGTTACCTCCGTTGCCGTGCCGCTAGTGGACGGAATAGCTACAAAAATAGCCTTGTTACGCAACACCGGAATAGTAAACGGATCCTTGATGTCTTCAAAGGTTTTTTCCGGATGCTCATAGAAAACCCACATAGCCTTAGCCGCATCAATCGGCGAGCCGCCGCCGATCGCCACAATTACATCAGGCTCAAAGGCACGCATGGCTTCAGCACCACGAAATACAGTTTCAATTGACGGATCAGGCTCTATACCTTCAAACAGCTGCGTCTCTATGCCAATGTTATGCAGCACATCCTCAACCTTTTGCAAAAAACCGCCACGCTTCATAGAACTGCCGCCAGTGAAAATCATTGCTTTTTTATGCCCCTTAAGCACCTTCAGCTCACTGATTGCACCAGCACCATAATAAATATCACGCGGTAAAGTAAATCTTGCCATAATGCGCACCTCCTAATATTATACACTCAAGAAACTTACATTTCTTATTAGTATATTATAGCACTATTTCCGTTTCAAATTAGTGATAAAATTGAGAATTTTTCCTAGATACCATATAGCGATAATATATAGGCATAAAAAACAGCAGCCACAACACTGGGTACATATCACACCGAAGTGTATTAGCTGCTGTTTTTACATGAAATGAAGATGATGAGCTTAATTAAAATTCAAACTCTGCGGAAAGCATGAAGGAACGCGGATTGTTGAGCATGAATTTATTATTCTGACCAGCTTGCGCAATCCAATGGCTATCATTAGCAACATTGTAGCAAGCTGCAATAAATTTCACAGGCACACCATTAATGCTTGCCTTATGGCTTGCAAACAAGTCCAAAGTAACATGTGAAGGAATATCGAGCTCTTCTTTATTTCCCTTTACATATTTGCCAACACCAACATAGCTAAGTCTTCCAGTAAAGCTAGTGTCTTCATCAGGCTTGTATTCTAAGCCCCAAACGCTGCTCCACTCAGCCGAACCCATTACATGACAGCCATCATATTTTCCGTTAGCTGTTTTTTCTTGGCGTGCATCAAGGCATTCAAAGCCACCAAAAGCATTCCATTTATCTGCAAACGAAGCATTCAAGCTGAAGTCAACGCCCTTATAACGGTTTAAACCATTATTAGTCAGCCACAACTTGCCAGCAGCATCCTTTACATCCATAGTCTGAGGCTGCTTCATGTCAAAATATGCCAATGTCATCATCAGATTATCATTTGCTTTATATTTTACACCAACTTCAGCATTGCTATTACGAACAGACGGTAAGATTTCGCCATCATTCTCATAATTTTTCTTACCAGATGCAACAACTGCTGTACCACGGTTTCTTGAATTTGCTTTAGCTGCATAAATTGATAAATCATCAGTCGGTGCATAGGATAAGCCAAAGGTTGTTGCCCAATTATTATCCTTAACATTATTTTTCTGCTGATTCTTGGTTGTACCACGTACATAATCACCATGACGATGTGACGCAGCAGCCAAGAGTGTCAGCTTGCCAACCTCAACCTTATCCATAAAGTTCAGGCTTACATCTGTTTCTTCATGCTGTAAATTCTTCGTTAATGTTGAAGAAATATCCCCTTGGTAAACCCACGGATTTAAAATAATTCCATCATAAATACTACTGCCAGGCTTAAAAGTACCAGAAGGCTTACCAGTAGCAGGATTTATAGCATCAACGCCTCTTTTATACATTTTGCGATGCGAGCGATCAACAGATATGGCATAGTTATGCTTAGCCATGCCAGTCATAAAATCGCCCTTTAATCCAGTTTGTAAATATTGGTTACGAATATGAATAAAATCAGACCATACTGCAGTATCTGAAGCAATACTACCATCATCTAAAATATCAATTTCACCATCGTAAATATAACGACGCACAACAGATTGGTTAGCACCAGCATTAACAAACCAGTTTACATGCTCGCCAAGTTTTTTCTGATGATTGAGTGTCAGCATATAACCATTGGTATCCTGATGCATCAAACTAGGATCATCAAAACTCTTGCTAGCATCCGGAGCATCAGGAATTTTTGTTGGATCTCCTTTTGTTGGATCTCCAGTCAATAAGAAACGGCGTTCTGTACCCATAAGCTTTTGGTCATAATAACCACCAAAAATATTGGTCTTAGTTGTCTCGCCCTCATAGCTAATGTTGGCAAAGAGGTTCTTTTTTCTCTGCCCTGCGCCAGAGATTGCCAAGCCACCATCATCATACTGTCCATAAATTCTTACACCAATATTGCGGTCTTTGCCAAAGCGTTGGCTGATATCAAGATATTCACCATAATCGCCATAACCAGCAAAGGTCTGCGTATATTTGATGAAATCATTTTCACCGGCACGCTTAGTATTCAAATAAATGGCACCAGGAGTTGCACCAGTCAGCGGTCCAGCCTGATAAGAAGGAGTCGAACCATTGATAGTAGAAGCAGGACCAATCAATGCATCAATACTACCTACTGTGTTAGTAATAGGGCCGGTAGCCATAATAAAGAAGCCAGGAATATTATTTACATAATAAGATGCAGCATTCGTGCATACGCCACGGATAGTAAAGTCCGTTTTAATCGGTGAAGTGCCTGTGCGAATTGCCGGCACGTTGGAAAGAACAGTATCTAAATCCTGATTAGGCATGGCCATCTTGCTGACAGTATCCTCAGTGATACTCTGGACAGTAAACGGTGCCTTGATAACCGGAGTTTCACCTAAAAGACCTACTCTGGAGGAATCGTTGTTAAAACCACCCGGCAAAGGAGTTTTGTGGTTACGGGAGCTTTCAACAACCATCTCATCCAGATTGAAGGTTTCAATGGTTTCTGCGCTTACAGGAGCAGCACTCACGCCAAGAATAAGTGAGCACATGATACTGCTTAAAAGCAATTTTTTTCTCTTCGACATTCTGATACACCTCTTAATCATCAACTTTATAAAATTTATATGTAAGAGTGAAATAACAAGCTAGTAGGGAACACAAATAGTTCTTTGCTGCTCTGGCAAATACAGCAGCTTTATTTTCAGCTTATAAATTTCCTCTAACGCCGACTCTGTTAATACATCTCGCACATTGCCAACCTCAAGTCCATCGGGCTTTAAAATCGCCGTCTTGCTGCCCAGATAAAAGGCCTGGTCAGGCATATGCGTTGTTAAAATAACAGCTATTCCTTTTTGTGACAGCTTCTGTACCATCTGCAATACGCGAAACTGATTACCGTAATCAAGATGATTTGTCGGTTCATCCATAATAACCAGCTGCGGCTGTTGCACAATAGCACGGGCAATAACAGCTTGTCGTTGCTGCCCACCGCTCAATGTATTAAAGGAACGGTTACGCAAATTATAAATGCCTAAATCATTTAAGACCTCATCCGTAAGCTCGTAATCCTTTTGTTTGGGCTTAGTAAAAACACCGAGATGCGGCGCTCTTCCCATAACAACATAATCCCGCACCAGAAACGAGTAAGCTGTATTTTGTACCTGGGGCACATAGCCAATCTGTGCAGTAAACTCTTTCTGATTTTCGTATGGCGTATATTCATCACCCTCATCCGTAACCAGACGTACACTGCCACCGGCTAAGGGTTTAAAAAATCCTATCAAGGTACGTAAAAGAGTTGTTTTACCAATACCGTTACTGCCTAGAATCGTCATAACTTCACCCTTGTTAAGCGTAAAGCTTACGTTCTGCCATAAAGGTGACTGCTCATTATAGGCAAATGCTAAATTATTTACAATTAACTTCATGATAACGCCAACCTTTGTCTTAACAAGAGATAGAAGTAAAACGGAGCACCAATCAGACCGGTAAGAATACTTAAGGGAATCTCCGCACTCATCGACGCACGTGAAATAGTATCAACAGCCAACAGGAAAAATGCTCCCAGAACAATCGCTAACGGCAGCAGACGCTGGTTATTGGGACCGACAAGCATTCTGGAAAAATGCGGAATAACAAGACCAACCCAACCGATGGTACCGCTAATGCAAACGGAGCAGGCTGTCAGAACAGTCGCACACAGAATAATAGCGTAACGCAGCCAGCCGGCGTCACGTCCCAGCATATGTACCTCTTCATCGGAAAGCGTCAGGATATTCATACGCCAACGAATGACCAGCATAAACACAAGACAAATCACAATAGGTACTCCGCTGGAAAAAATATTCTCCCAAGTTACGCTAACCAGAGAGCCAAGCTGCCAATAAGTGATTTCCGGCAGCTGTGTTTCGCTGTCTGCAAGGTATTTTATAATACCCAATAAAGCATTCATCAGACCGGAAACGATAAGACCGGACAAAACAAGCATAACTATCGAATTTTTACCGATAATACGCGGAATAATAACAGCGCAGCCAACTGCAAGCATACCACCCACAAAGGCTCCCATCTGGACAAAGGTGCTTCCTAAGCCCAACAATATGCAAAGCGACGCACCAACGCAGGCACCGGAGGATACACCCAGCATATCCGGCGCTACAAGCGGATTTTTAAAAACACTCTGATAAGCAGCGCCGGAAAGTGACAACGCCGCACCAATCAAAATTGCTGCCAGTACACGCGGCAGACGCAGCGTATAAATAACACTTGCTGCCTGCTCATTCCAGCTTTGCTCTACCGGCACAACATAAGAACACAGGATTTTAAAGACATCCATCGGCGCAATATGAAGACGTCCCATTCCCAGGCTCACTACTACCATCAAAAACAGTAATATGCAAAATACAAGCATAATTACCGCATAATTTGATTTACTTGCTTCTATCTGCATCAGAATAACGGCTTACTGTTTTTATTAGCTTCATCAGCAAAAATTTGCGCCATATCTGCTTCTGAAATATTGTAGTGCATAAATTCCTCATAGAATTTTTTTGCATCTGCACGCACATCCAGCTCCTTGAATAATTCCGGCTGCAGCACATGCGCCAGCCATTCCATCATGAGCGGTGTTTCTACACCTGGAGCATCCCAGCGGTAAATGCCCATAGGCACCTTATATACTCGCTTCTGCTGTACCGCTTTAACCGTACTCCAGTCCTGACCGGGAATTTTATTATCATACAAATCGTCAGGCACAAATTTATCAAAGTTACTCAGCAAAATAATATCCGGATTAAGCTTATATACCTCTTCCATAGCGATGGTCTGCTCACTGCCGCCGTTTAAAGCAATCTGTTCATAGGGGTTTTCTCCACCGCCAATACGAATAGCCTCATGCATGAAGTTATCATTACCCTGCAAGCGCAGTTTAGCATTACGCAGGAACAAAACAGTTGGCTTATCGGTCTTTTCCCAAGCTTTTTTCGCAATAATTTTTTTATTAGTTGTATCGTAATATTCGTTAATTTTTGCAGCTCGTTCTTCTTTTCCTAAAAGCTTGCCAATAATTAAAAAACTTTTCTTCAGATTTTCTACTGTATCATTGTAAATCAGCAATGTCGGAATCCCGACCTTGGTCAGCTTTTCAGCATCCTTATCCTGATATTGCCACAAAATAGCAGTATCAATACCGGCCTGGGCTGCACTTTCAATATTAACAGAAAAATTCTGCGCAATAATTTTAGTATCTAATTGCGCGAAATGCTTATCCTTTGTTTCCAAAAACTTACCTTTATAAGCTGACATCGCGCCGCCATGAATTGCCGCCAAGCGCTCAGAGCTGCCATCGATAGCATAAATAACACTAGCCCAAGGAATAGGCACAACAGCAATACGCTTCACATCCTGCGGTACGCTTACTTCTCTGCCCTTCAAATCCGTAACTATTTTCGTTGCCTGCTTGGTATCTGGTTTTTTATCGGCATTATTACCACAGCCTGCTAACGCTCCCACCAAAGCTAATGCTACCAACGCCGCGGCAGTCAATTTTTTCCAGTTTTTCATAGAAAAGCTCCTTTCACTTCACTCAACCTCATACTCTAAAATTATTTTACCAGCAGCTTAAGCTGCTCAGCTATATTCTTGCCTAAAGCACCGCTGCCGGCAGTGCAGGCACTGCGGCCGGAAATAACACCCCATGGCAACGGTATATGCTTTTTTGTTTCTGCTCCGACAGAGCTCATGATATCCGCTAACAACGTATCGGCAAATACAATATCTGCATCCTCCCACAAATCCTGTAAGGCGGTTAAGCTGTCTACAATAATCAGCCATTTATCGGCACCGGGAGTTTTACGGTATAAATTGCGGCTGGCGACGCCGGTACACAGCGTAGCCAACTGTACATGATGAAAGCCTTCATGCCATAGTGCATGTGCCAATCCCATCGTCTGCATGGGCTCCCCTATAAATAACAGCTTGCGTTTATCAGTTTCCTGTATGCTGTAGTTATGAATGCATAACCGGCGTATCTCATTATTTTCTGACTTGCACAGCTCCTGCACATTCTTCCGCCACATCTTCATAGCGTGTTCTCCTACCGGACATGACAACAGCAGCGGTACAGCATATTTTTCGTTCAGCATACGAGCAGCTGCTATACCAGCAGTTGATACAACCCAGCATAAAGCAGGTCTGCCACCCGCCGTTTCACCAACAAAGCGCGGCTCATAGCCTAAACTTCTAATATAGGCAAGGCATTCCGCATACTGCTCTTTTTCGCCGCAAAGAATCGGACTGTATCCCAGAATCAGTATCTCACGGGCAGGCTTTATATACAGCTCCTGCTCCTCCGCCGCTAAAAGCTCCTGCGCACAGCTTACGCCATATACAGCATCATTAAAACCATCCATATCAAAGCTTCGTGTTTTCAAATTATTTTCCATTGAATTTGCCACCCAATTGCCGTCAAAGCCAATAAAAGCTGCTACTGCAGAGCTGATAAGATTCAACGATTTATATTTTCCATCTGACATCAGTTCACTGCACTGCTTAACACAATTATCTTCTATACCATAAATAAAATCCTGCTTTTTTGTTTCCAGAACATATACTCCCTGCGTTTGCTCCAGTAAATCGCCATCGCGCAGACAAGCCCGGCAGCCGCTGGGCGCTACCAAGACCTTTGCCTCATTTGCAGGCAAAGTATCTATAACCCCGGCAACATCCGTAGCTAAAGGCGGCAGCTGATACAGGTTATGACTTATGCAACCATTTTCCTCTGGCAGTTCAGCCATAAACTCGTAGACAGGCTTAAAATGCCTTATGTCCATCTTTCCCAAAGGCCCACGAAAGAAGTAGCGTACCATAACACCTGTTGCTTCAGAAAGACTGCTCTCCAGATAATCAAAATCAAGTCTTGTCAAGATATCCAGACAGTTCAAATACAGTACCACAACCTTTACACCATGCACCGCTGCGGCCCGTTTTATAACGCGCGTAATTTTTTCTTCGGCAGTTCCCATAGTATAATCATCATCTGTTGTATGGCAAAACATAAGCTGCTGCAGTTTGCCCTGCTCTACGGCACGATAATAAAGCTCTCGCAAGCAGGGGCCGGAACCGGCAGCAACTAACATTACATCCTTTCGCTGCCACAAAACATCAGAGGGAGGTTTTGGCATATTAAGCTCCATAGTCTTGATTGGCTTCATTGCTTTCACTTCTTTCGTGCTATTTTCTATTAGTATTCTATCACATTTGCATTGCTAATAATAATTAATGTTACTAAAGCCTTGATTCAATTATATTGAACCAAGGCTCCGTTTCTTCAAAATAATTTAATTATCAATCTTACACTCGTTTATACTGCTCCAACAGCTGAAAAAATAATTTCAAGGGCGGACTAAGCCATTTATCTTTGCGATAGGCGTATACCGCATGAATCGGCTCAAACTTTTTATCTATAGGAATTTCTACCAATACATCTTTATCCAATTCCTCTTGAATCGTAAACTTGGGCAAAAAGCAGATACCCATATCATTCTTCACTAAATTTTTTATCGTCTGTGTCCCGCGAATTTCAATCGTCGGTCCCATAGTAAAATTTTTGCTTTTGATATATTCATCGAATCTTTTACGCACCCTGCCTACTGCAGGCTGGCAAATACGTGCTAACGAGCTGAAATCCTGATTAGGCGTAATAAAATCACTGTACAGCTTTTTGATTTTTGGCGAAGCAAACATCACGAAATCAAAATCTTTATATGGTACAACCTTTATCGTAGCATCATCTACAGGCAAATCATAAAAAATACCAATATCAGTTTTATTTTCTCTTATAGCCCTATACACCGAGGTACTGGTCATAGAGTCAAGGTAAATATGCACACGCGGTGCCTGCTTACGAAATTCGCGCAAAATCTTCGGTAGATGGAAGCATAGAAGCGATTCCGGCGCAGCAATACGTATATCTCCCTGGCACTCTTCAATAACACTGCGAAAGCTTTTCATATTATTTACAGACTGCAGCACATTTTCTACATAAGGGACCAGTTCCTGTCCTGCTTTAGTCAAAACCATATGCCTGCCAGCCTTTTCAAAAAGCTGCACGCCAAGCTCTTTCTCTAGCTGACTAACATGAAACGTAATCGTTGACTGCGTATAACATAATTTTTCGGCAGCCTTATTAAACCCTCCTGCCTCTACAATAGTGTGAAAGGTGTTAATATAACGTAAGTCCATACTTCCTCCAAACGATATCATTACTCATCAAAAAATTTATAGTAACAAGCTATTTATTGCGTTATTTATATTATACAGTCTTTCCTCATATATAACAATAAGCAGCTGCCTTTAGGCGAAACACTTCACCTAAAGACAGCTGCTTATTTATTTCTTACTTTAATATATCACTGTTTCCCCATCTTCCGGAATCACATAATTATCAACACCACAACGTACAAGCGCACCTCGCATTTGGCTACGTGTAATCGAAGCATGAGCAACATTATCGAAATGTGTCAGATACAGCTTTGCTTCCGGCAATGTCTGATGTACGCAATCCACATCTTCATCATTCATTATCAGTCTGCCATAAGCACGCAACTCCGCAGCGCAGGCATTAAGCATAATTACTTCCGGCTGATAATTTGCCAAAGTTTTATGCACGCCATCAAACCAAATCGTATCCCCGGCAACGTATAAAATTTTTTCCTGCTCTGCTTTAAATACTACACCACAAGCATCAGACGATGGCTTTATCGTGCCATGCATAGCTGGCGTTTTATATAAGGTTATATCTGCAAACTTAACCCCATCATTTTTCAGGATACGTACATCCTGAAAACCTGAAGCTTTTAAGACCTGTGCATCATCTTCATTTTGCACAAAAATTGGCTTATCATGCTCCAAAACATCACCAAAAGTGCCCTTCTGCATATTGATATCTATATGATCAGGGTGCAGATGCGTTACAATATAAGCATCAACTCCACTCAAAATGCTTTCTACCGTTTCCGGCAAAGCAAAAAGCGGCATTGGTATTTTCGCCTTTACCGGGTCAACAGCCATGTAAGGATTTCCCGGAATACTGTCAAAACAGCCTAAACCATATTGCTCCACAAGCCAAGGATCTAAAAGAAAAGTTTTGCCACCATAAAAAATTTTATTCGTCGCACTGCGAATTTGCTTGATTTTCATTTTGTTCCTCCTTTAATTTTTATTCTATTATAGATGTAAACTTACTGCAGCAAAAGAAAAAACTTAGTTCTTTACCGCAACCAATAAGTTGCGGTAAAATAAGATTGAGGTGAAAAAGCAATGCAGCCAAAGCAATTACAATATTTTATCACAGCCTATGCAACAAAAAATATCCAACGAGCAGCAGAAAAGCTTTTCGTGTCTCGCCAAGGAATAAGTAAAACAATTCGTGAGCTGGAACAGGAATTAGGCGCATCCTTATTCTTACGCTCATCCAAAGGCTTAGAGCCAACGGATTTTGCCGAAGCATTATTCCCCCATGCCAAAAAGTTGCTCGATGAATATAACTACATAACAGGCCTGAACACCTTGGCAAAGCAAAAAGAAAATGTTATCACCATCTACGCGCTTGATAACATCGTAAAATATTTAACAGCAGAATTTTTCTTTGACTTTCGCAAATTATATCCGAATATTATTCTCAGCATTATCGAAAGCACCGATGAGGCCGCTCTCAACGCCTTGCTTGCTCGCAATGCAGATTTCGCTATTACTACAGATCCGTTGGACAACACAAATTTTACACTTACACCCATATTTTATACGCATTATTGCATAGCGCTTTCTGCTGACCACCCTTTAGCTGCTAAAGAAAGACTCAGCTATCAGGATCTTCATAATCAAAAAATTATCAGTAAAGGACGATCCTTCCGTTGTTTTCGCGACAATATGGAAAAATATATTCTTGGTAATGGTCTGAATGTAGATATTTTTGCGGAAATCACCGATATTGACGTTGCTCTGGATTTAGTAAAGGAAAGCAACGTAATCTATCTAGGCTATGACTACATTGCTGCAATGCAAAGACATCCTGATATCAGCTGGAAGATGCTCGATGCTGAAGTAAGCGGTCAGAACATGTATATTGCAAGTCTAAAAAATACACTGCCGCGCAAGGTGTGCCGTGATTTGCAAAATTTTTTATTGGTATGGCTGCCCATACACAACAAAGATAAAATTATTTTGTAACCTCATTTCAATAAAGACGAACTTGCTGCAGCTTTCCGGCACCACGTTTTTCTTCATCAGACCTTCAGCTGCTACTTGCAAAATACGTTCATTTTTACTTTACGCCGAATCTACCATCGGCGTAAAACCTCCTAGCATAAATATTCTCCTTCACAGAAATATAGTTTATTATACTTTTTCATGCAAGAAATTCTAATTGACCAAAAGATTTCTATCTGCAATTACAGTATTTTTATCATAAACTATAATATGACTTATTGCTTAAAAAATAAAATTGTAAAAAGCTTACAGAGGTACTGTTTTTCAATGCTGTTTTTGCTATAATATAGAGTGAAGCTATCGCATGCTGTTATTTTAAACAAGGTATCATAAGGAGGAGACCATATGAGCTTAAAAATAATTACTAAGCGTTGCAAAGGCTGTGGTATTTGTGCGGCCTTCTGCCCGAAAAAAGTTCTGGCAGTCAGCGAAGTCGGCAAAGTCGAAGCCGTTGCTGAAGAAAATTGCATCAAATGCGGACAATGCGAAATGCGTTGCCCCGACTATGCTATCTTTGTAGATAAATAAAAAGGAGTGAGTTAACCCATGTCAAGAATCCTGCTGTTACAAGGTAACCAAGCGGTTGTTGAGGGTGCGATTGCTGCCGGTGTAAAATTTTACGGCGGTTATCCGATCACCCCTTCTACCGAAATTGCTGAACAATTAGCTCTGCGTCTGCCGCAGGTTGGCGGTAAATTTATGCAGACTGAAGACGAAATCGCCGGTCTCGGCACTGTTATCGGTGCATCTATGGCCGGTAAAAAAGCTATGACCGCAACCAGCGGCCCGGGTTTCTCCCTGAAACAGGAAATGCTCGGCCTCGCCTGCAGCGCCGAAATCCCCTGCGTTATCGTTAACGTACAACGTGTAGGCCCCGCAACCGGCCAACCGACCTCCCCCGCACAGGGTGAGGTTATGCAAACCCGTTGGGGCACCCACGGTGACCACTGGCTGATTACCGTTTCTCCGTCCAGTGTTCCCGAATGCTTTGACCTGACTTTGCGTGCAGTAGCATTGAGCGAAAAATATCGTTGCCCGGTTATTCTCCTAATGGACGAGGTTATCGGCCATATGCGCGAGAAAATTGAGCTTCCCGACAACTATGATGAAATTCCGCAGGCAGAACGCAAGCGCCCGACCTGCGCACCCGAAGATTATCTGGCTTACGGCTGCGAGGAAGGCTCCAAGGTTCCTGCTATGGCAGACTTCGGCAGCGGTTACCGCTGGCACGTATCCGGTCTGGTACATGACGAAACCGGTTTCCCGAAAGGCACCGGCGAAGCAACCCGCACCTCTCAGGATCGTCTGCGCACTAAATTAGAAGATAACTTAGACGACATCGTACAAGTAGAAAACTATCGTATGGAAGATGCCGAATTTGCTGTTGTAGCCTTCGGCGGCGCTGCCCGCACTGCTTATGAAGCAGTTGACATGGCACGCAAGGAGGGCCTGAAGGTTGGCTTCGTCCGCCCGATTACCATCTGGCCGTTTGCTGAAAATCAAATGCAGGAGCTGGCAGGCAAGGTTAAAGGCATCCTCGTACACGAGCTGAACTGCGGACAGTACGTTCTGGAAGTTGAACGTGCGGTAGCAGGCAAGGTTCCTGTAAGCCTGTACGCTAAATACGATAACGAATCTGCTACTCCGGCCGAACTGTTAGCTGAAATCAAAAAGGCTATGGCCTAACGGATGAGAGGAGAAAAAACGATGAGTGAAATGGAAAATTTAATCAATAAATATTTCCGCCCGGGCCGTCTGCCTCACATCTGGTGCCCCGGCTGCGGCAACGGCGTTATCACCGGCGCCATTGTAAAAGCAATTGATAAGCAAGGTCTGGAAAAAGACGACGTTGCAGTAATCAGCGGTATCGGCTGCTCCAGCCGTTCCTCCGGTTATCTGGACTTCAACACCGCCAACACTCTGCACGGCCGTGCTCTGCCGATTGCTACCGGTGTAAAAATGGCTAACCCTGCACTGAATGTTATCGTTTGCAGCGGTGACGGTGACTGCACCGCTATCGGCGGCAACCATCTGATTCATGCGGCACGCCGCAATATCGATTTGACTCTAGTTGTTTTCAACAACAGCATTTACGGCATGACCGGCGGTCAGTATTCTCCGATGACCCCGATTCATTCCAAAGCAACTACCGCTCCGTACTACACTGTTGAACCGAGCTTCAATCTGCTCGATCTGGCAAAAGCTGCCGGTGCAACCTATGTAGCACGCGCAACCACCTACCATGTTCCCGTACTGGTCGATGTTATCGCTAAAGGCATTGCTCACAAAGGCTTCTCTATCATCGAAGCAGTAAGCGCTTGCCCGATTTCCTTCGGCCGTCAGAACAAGATGGGCGGACCTGCTCAGATGATGGCTTGGCAGCGTGACCATGGCGTTATGAAGGCTGTTTGGGATCGCATGGATGAAGAGAAAAAGGCTGAAGCAATTGCTGCAGGCAAATTCCCCATCGGCGTTCTCTACGAAAACAACGACGTTATGGAATACACCAAGGCATATGACCAAATTATTCAACGTGCACAGGAGGGTAAATAATTATGAGACATAGCTTTCGTTTCTCCGGTACCGGTGGTCAGGGCCTGATCACTGCTGGTATTATTTTAGCCGAAGCTGCCCTCTTAGACGACAAGCTGGCTGTACAATCCCAATCCTACGGCCCGGAAGCCCGCGGCGGCTCCTCCAAGGCCGAGGCTATCATCAGCGACGAGCCTATTTATTTCAGCCGTGTTATCTGCCCGGATACTCTGCTGGTAATGAGCCAGGAGGCTGCCAACAAATTCATTGCTGACTGCGATGAGCATACAACCGTTATCACCGATACTCTTTTCGTAACTGATGTTCCCGGCAAGTACGGCAAACGCGTTGACCTGCCTATCACCCACACTGCCAACACTGTTTGCGGTAAGACACTGTTTGCGAACATCGTTGCTCTGGGCGCAGTAGTTGCACTCACCAAATGCGTTTCCAAAGAAGCAATTCTCAAGGCTGTACTGAACCGTGTTCCGAAAGGAACCGAAGAAGCTAATACCAAGGCTCTCGAAGCTGGTATGGCACTGATTGAGAAATAAAATCTGACCTATACAATTAAAGCTGTTGCTTTCGGCATTCACGCCGGAAGCAGCAGCTTTTTACTATTCTTCTAACGGATTTTTACCATACCTGTTTTCACCATTAGTTCCCGGAATCAACAACACACCTAATCCTACAACAATATTAATCAGCATTGCTATAGTACTTTCTGGCGAAAAAATAGACCAACCTAAAACTACTATATTAAATATTGCACCATACCAAGCATTTAAATCCATATCATGTAAACGCTTTCCTAAATTAATTATTCCTAAATAAGTTATGAATATTTCTAGTACAATAAGTACTAAAGCTAGTAACAAGAACCTACTTATAACAGACATGATTGCAACCATTATTATTTTAGATATAATATTCAAGGCTAATCCAATAAAAAAATATGGTTTTCTATTACGCCGACCTTGCCAAGTCAGCCAATACTCTTTAGAAAATAAATATCCATCTTTAGACTGCTTTTCCTTATAAATTTGCTTAGGACTATCAAGCTCCGTATTTCTCTTAACTTCTACACTCCTATCGACAATCGTATTATCATTTCCCTTTTCTGGAACTTTATCCATAGTATTAGAACTATCATCCATACTTTCTAATATTTTTTCCCCACACTTATAACAATATCGAGAATCATCTGGTATCTTCGTACCACATTTACTGCAAAACACTCGCTTCCACCCTTTCTATTTTTTACTAGGCGCCTTACTTTGTATCATTTTAGCTCTGAACGAAAGACTGATGCTTTGATTTGTAAAATCATCATCTCTTGAGTATGTAAGTATAATAACAGCTCCATCTTTATCCCAAGTATATCTATCCTTAGTATAAGAACTACTCATATCATTTTCTGCTTTCGTTAAAGGTTTACCATATATATCAATTAATTTCTTTGTTATTAATGAGAATGATTTTCGACATTGAATATCATTTGCTTTACATTTCTGTAAGTATTTATTGTATTCATAATCATACCCTTCCTTATATCGCTCATAAGTTTCCAGATTTGTTATCAGCTTTCTTATATCTTCTGAAAACAAATCTGGCGGTTCTTTAGGATTATGACAATCAAACTGCAATGTAACAGATGACAACTTATCACCATTAAAATAAATATTAGTTTTAGAAACTGGAACAGTAGCAACAGCATTAATACCAGAATCTATCTTCCAAGCATTCCAATTTTTTGGGTTCACTGGCTTGAAACTGCTATATCTTCCTGCTAAATCTTCTCTAGAATCAGTCCAATAAACTTTAAAGTTCCCTGCTATTGATTCTGGAATTATTGCTTTCTTCCCCAGAACCCAATAACCACAAAACACAAAAATTGCCAGCAAAATAGCTATACAAGAAAAAATAATCTTCTTCTCGAAGATTACCTTCCCATCTTTTTTACCATCGGAAACAACCTCTGAATTGATTTTAACCCTTTCGCCACATTGATAGCAAAATAAAGCATTATCTTTAATTTGGCTTCCACACTTCCTACAAAACATCTCTTAACCTCCCAACTAGCTCATAGAGCATATCCCTAATTTTTTTATTATGACATCTCGCAGTCCAACATTTCGCAAAAAATTAGATTATCACTTCTTTTATTCTACCTTTTTTCCATATTAATGGCAAATTTATTCTAATTTCACGCATTGCAAAAGTTTCTTGTATACTGGAAACTCTTGTACTTTTCGCAAAAAGTTTCTTGTATACTGGAAACTCTTGCGTTATTTTTGCTTTCGTTTTATAATAAAGCTAGATGAAAGCAAGGTGATAGACTATGATTATACGTCAACAATATATGCAGCAAATACGCGACTTCATTGATACACCAGTTATCAAAATCATTACGGGCATGCGTCGCTGTGGTAAAAGCGTCCTTTTAGAGCTGACTAAGCAAGAGCTGCTTAACCGCAATGTTACATCTGAAAATATTATTATGATTAACTTTGAATCCTTACGCTACGAACGCTTAAAGGATTACAAAGCCCTATATAACGCCATAATGGATAAAGCAGAAAAGCTATTCGGGAAAATTTATATTTTGCTAGATGAAATACAAGAGGTAGCCAATTGGGAAGAAGCTATAAACTCCTTCCGCGTTGATTTAGATTGCGATATTTATATAACCGGTTCAAATGCAAGGCTCTTATCCAGCGAATTAGCAACGCTACTTGCAGGCCGCTATGTAGAAATCAAAATATTCCCCTTAACCTTCAAAGAATACTTGCAATTTGCAGCAAGCAATCCGGCAGAAGCTAAATTTAGCCAGCAAGAGCACTTCCGTAATTATCTACGCTTTGGCGGCTTGCCCGGTATTCATCAGATGAAATGGGATTCTGTACGTATTTATCAATATCTTACAGACATTTACAATTCCGTACTACTGAAGGACGTTATCAGCCGCAACAGCATTCGTGATACGGCATTGCTAGAGCGCATTATTGTTTACCTGATGGATAATATTGGTAACACCTTTTCCGCTAAAACAATCTCTGACTTTTTGAAAAGCCAAGGACGCAAGCTTAGTATAGAAACAGTCTATAATTACCTGAAAGCTTTAGAAAGTGCGTTTTTAATTTACAAAGTCAACCGCTTCGACCTGAAAGGAAAACGAATTTTGGAAACACAGGAAAAATATTATCTTGCAGATTTAGGTATCAGGCATGCCGTTCTTGGTTATCGCGATAATGATATTGCTGGTTTGTTGGAAAATGTCATCTACAATGAGCTTACCTGCCGTGGCTTTGAAACCAATATCGGCAAGCAAGGCGTAACAGAGATTGATTTCATCGCCAACAAACGTGATACTCGTCTTTATCTGCAAATCTGCTACGTGCTCACGCCGGAAAATACTGAAAGAGAATTTTATCCGCTCGAAACCATCAATGACAACTACGAAAAGCTAGTCCTAACAACTGACACACTGCTTGACATCAATCGACATGGCATCAGGCAGAAAAATATTATAGACTTCCTTTTAGATAAATAACAATTAGAGCTGCTGCTTTCGGCATTCACGCCGTAGGCAGCAGCTTTTTAATTTTTAGCTGGCTAATTATGCAAAATGTCATGCAAATGCCACAAACTTACGCTATAATATACAAGTACAATAGGCTTTTAACTTCAAGGAAACGAGGAATCTACTATGAAGATATTAAAAATATTATGTTGTATGGCAGCCGTCTGCCTCACAGCCTTCAGCCTGAGCGGCTGCAGTCTGCAAAAGGCTGATAACAGTCTTGGCAGCGGCACAATCAGTATCCCCACCTATGCAGTTAAGGCTCCGACAGCAGGCAAGCTCATAGGTCTTATCAGCGAAAAGGGCGAGCGCATCAGCAAGGGCCAGCCGCTTTTTGCTATCGGTGACGCAAAGCTGGATAAGCAGGTTAAGGACCTGGCAACCCAGGTTGCCAAGGCCGAAGCAGATTTAAAGCGTATGCAGCAGGGCACGCCGACGGCAGCACCGATTGCTGACACTTCTCTGGCGCAGGCCAACGTAGCAGCAGCACAGCAAAAGGCCGCTAAGATGAACAGTCTGCTGGCGCAGGGCGCAGTTTCACGCAATCAGGCACAGGCTGCCCAAGACGAGCTGCAGCGCGCTATCGCACAGCTGCAGTCAGCAAGCAGCGTAAGCGTCAGCTTCAAACCCGCTTCTCCGGCAGAAATTGACGCACAGCAAAAGCTCATCGTCCAGCTCAAAGCACAACAGGCAGCTGCAATGGCACAGCAGGAAAAAAATGAAGGCAACAGCCCCTGCACCGGTATCATTACCGATTTGCAGACCGCCAACAATTCTACCGTACAAAAGGATCAGGTAATCCTGCACATCAAGGCTGTCGACAGCTGCAGTATAACGTTGAATGTCAGCGCTGCTCAGGCCAAGGAGCTTAAGGCCGGCATGCCGGTAAGCATTAAGACCGCCGAAACACCTGCTCCCTTCAGCGGTAAGATAAGCAGCATTGACGGCACCAAAATCACTGTTACTTCAGACCAGAAGCCCGAGGATCTTAAGGACGGCGTTAATGCTGAAATCAGCTTAGCAGCTTAAGCTGCCGATATCCAAAACAAGAAATTTTACACAAGGAGATTCATATGCTTAACCAGTTTTCACGCACAGAGCTGCTCTTCGGCAGCGAAGCAATTACGCGTCTGCAGAACGCCCATGTCGCTGTTTTCGGTATCGGCGGCGTAGGCGGTTATACAGTTGAAGCACTCGCCCGCAGCGGCGTCGGCAGCTTTGACCTCATTGATAACGATACCGTTGCCATCACTAATCTCAATCGTCAGATTATCGCTACCCTTGATACTGTCGGCCAGCCCAAGGTGGAAGTCATGGCCAAACGTATTGCAAGCATCAATCCCGATGCCAAAGTAAATTGCCGCCAATGCTTCTTTTTACCGGAAAATCAGCACGAATTTGATTTCTCGCAATATGATTACGTTGTCGATGCTGTAGACACCGTAGCAGCAAAAATTGCTATCGTACTTGCAGCCAAAGCAGCAGGCGTGCCGGTTATCAGCAGTATGGGTGCCGGCAACAAGGTTAATCCTGCCATGTTCGAGGTAGCAGATATCTATAAAACCAAGGTTGACCCCTTAGCACGTGTTATGCGCCAGGCTATGAAGAAAAACAACATTAAAAAGCTCAAGGTAGTTTATTCACAGGAGCTGCCGCTTTTACCTATAAATGAGGAAATAGAAAGCGAATGTCACGCCGAAGCACCCAAACGCCGTGCGCTGCCCGGAAGTAATGCCTTCACACCTTCGGTAGCAGGACTGATTATTGCCTCCGAGGTTATTAAGGACCTTGTAGGCTGGGATGACAGCCACCGCAAGGGATTAGCTTAACAAAAACAGAATTACAAGCAAAATAAAAACGCCTCTGCCCACAGCTCAAAGCGTGGTCAGAGGCGTTCCCTCATTACAATTATTCAAAAATGCACATAACAGTCAGGACGCCTAAGAAAACTAAGCTAACACCAGCGGCACTAAACATAGTAACTCACCTCCATGCATTCGCACTTTTTATTTTTTTGATACTGTATTTTTACAGCCTGTGGGGTTTTTCCCTCATCTGCTATCTATTATAGCACTTTTTTGTATTTTGTATACAGTATTCTCGAAAAAATTTTAAAGTTTTTCTGACACCTACAATTGCTCGTTGCAAATCCCTCGGCACTGCCTCATACTTGCAACTTTACCTGTTATAGTATATAATAGCGTTATGGTATTTTTATCTGCGGGTATAGTTCAGCGGTAGAACATCAGCTTCCCAAGCTGAGTGTCGCGAGTTCGATTCTCGTTACCCGCTCCATTTATGCTTATCAGCTTCAAGCCTTTGGCTTGGAGCTTTTTTATTTGCGCTCACAAAAAAGTCTGACGACAAAGCATTTATTGCTTATCGTCAGACTTTTAGGTTGTATTGAAAATGACAATGCATACGGTGCTTTATCGCCGTCCTTACTCACCAAGCGCATTTGAGCAAATAAAATACAGCTCCCAAAAAGGCACCCATAACCGTACCGTTGAGACGAATACGCTGCATATCGGTATTAACCTTACTGCGCACCATCTCCGTCAAACGTTCATCGGCCATTGCCTGCAAAATACGCTCCACAATATCGCCCAGCATCGTCTGAGCCTGCAACAGACCTAAGCCAAGTATATGCTGCAGATACGCCTCTGCCTTAGCCTTAAACTGTGCGTCGGAACGTAAATCCGTTTCAATAGTTTCCAACGCCTCTTGCACAGCCTGCAGCAGAATCGTCGGCTGCGCTGCCGCACTGCCTTCCTGCGCAAGCGGACGGCACAAAGCCTTAATCATATTATCCAAAAGCTGCTTCAAGGCAGACTGCAGAGAAATATCATGCAAAGCACGATTCTGCAGTGACTGCACCAGTTCACGCCACGCTTGCGTACCGTAAACACTACCTGCAACACGCTGCAGCTGCGCATACAGCCAACTGCGCCACTGCTTGTCATCCTGCAGACGGTGAGCCGTTGCCACCAAAGCACGGCAAATGGCATCTGTTGCATCATCAACATTAACAACATCCAGCTTTTTTGCAGCCCATAGCTTCAGGCTGCTCCATAAGCCCTCGTTGCTACGCTTATCCACCTGCTTTTGCAGCTCTTTGTGCACACGCTCTCTAATAGCAGAAGATTCCGCCAGTGCTACCAGCTGCTGCAGCAGCCATTCGTAGCATTGCTCATCCCTACGCTGTGCAGCCAAGGCTTTAAACAGCTTATCAAGCTGTTCGTTGGCTTCTACGTCAGCCAAGGCTGTTTTTATTTTACCCTCAAGCTGCCTGCTTAAAGCCTGCGTATCGAGCTTATGCAGAACGCCTTCGGCAAAATTGGTCAGCAACCCCTGCAAACGCGCCTTGTTCTCCGGCTTTTCCAGATAAACTATAAATTTATCCAGAATTACCAGCTGCTTTTTTTGCAGCAGCAAGGCCTTTTTCGTCAAAAACTCCTGCTGTACCATTTGACCGCAGCCACGCACAAAACCCTCTCTGCTACGCGGCAAAATCGCCGTATGCTTGGCCATAAACGGCAGCAGACGGCATATCCATGGCACCTTAAACACAGCAGTCACGGCAAACCAATCCGCAAAGCTGCCAATCAGCGCCGCTTCCGCCATATAGTAACCCAAAATCAGCCAATCCCACTTAAGCTCGCCGAAGTGCCCCATATACAGCCCGGCATAATGCAGCCTGAGATATAAGAAAAGCAGATAGATTGCACCGGAAGCAAGAAAAGCACTGTCTGCATATGTCCAATGTTTTTTCAGGCTATTCATCCTACCCCACCAGCCTTTCTGCCAACGTCGCAATAATAAACAGCACTGCTCCCATCAAACCGCCGATACAGGTGCCGCTCTTGCGGATATTTTGCAAATCATCGCCCACGCGCTGCTCCATTTTCGCAATCAATACATCCCTGTCATAGCTATGCAGCTTAGCCAAAACCAAATCATATACCGTAGCACGCTGCATTGCCAAGGCCTGCAGCAGCAGCTCCTTCAACGCACCGTCCAGCCTGCTCTGCTCCGTCTCGCTGTCAGCCAGCAGCTGCAGCCTCTTTTGCAGCAGAGTCAATAAAATATCTACGTCCTGCGTTTGCAGCAGCTCCTTAAAAGCCAGTGCCTTCGCTGTTGCCAGCTGTGATAGCTTGCTGTTGAGCCAGTCCGCAAAAGCAATATCATGACGATAATCCTCCATGCGTGCCAGCAGCCAGTTATCAACCTGCCGCCGCAGCTCACTTGCAGGATCTGCCAATGCATCCAAAGCCTTTTCCAGCTCCTGTACAAAAAGCGGTGCCAGCTTAGCTGCCTGCCCGCTCACAAATAAATTGCGCAGCAGACTGTCCTTATTGTATTCTTCCTCCGCCATCTGCGTCAGCCCTTCCAGCAAAGCAGTAAATTCCGGCTTATGCAGAATCTGCTTGGCCTCCTGCGTCAGCAGCTGCCAAATACCGTTAAAACTGCCGTTAGCCACAGCCTTCTGCAGTGCGTCCGCCAGAATCTCCGGAATACGCAGGCTGGCAATATACTTAGGCAGCTCCGAAAGCAAAAGCTGTTCTGCCCGCTCGGTATTGAGCGACCTAAGTGCATGCTGTGCCAACGGACGCACCGTCTGCCACAAGCGTTCCACATTCTGTTGCTGCGCAAAATGTGCCAACAGCAGCTTAGCAAAGTTTTCTCTGCCGACAGCCTGCATAACATTTTCCGCTGTCAGCAGGTCATTGCTCACAAAATCCGCCAACCCTGTCGTCAGGCGCTCATAATTATTGCGCAATACATCCGTACCCGGCGCATTGATGCCAAGCGGACGTTTAAACAGCGCCGTCACACCCCACCAGTCAGCCAAGCCGCCAATCGTCGCAGCCAATGCCGTATGATGTATAAAATCAGCCGCCAAACTGCCCTGCGCCCAAGGCCAAGCGCAGACAGCGGCAGCTGCTGCACCGGCCAGCAGGCAGTGCGCCTGTGATTTTACTGTAGCCATAATTATTCTCCTATCAACAAACGCTTTATATATAGTATGCTATAGAATTCCTTAACTGCTATTTTTAATTATAGCACAAAGCAGATTACAGAGTAAGCAATGCTATGCCCAACTTTAAAGTAAATAAAAAATAGCCGGTGCAAGGAACTCTCACTCACCTTGCACCGACTATTTAAAATTCTCTCTCTCCTCGTAAAGCAGAAGTGCTTAACCTTTTTGTTTTAACAACTTTACAATTTGCAGAACTTCTTCCAGGCTGATATCTTTATCTTTGGCATCAGCCTGTTCATCTAAATCAACAAAGAAACTGCTCATGTTGCACTCTAATAAGCTATGCAGCTTAAGCAGATTGGGCAGAGTTACAGGAACACGGCCACACTCTATATTACACAGGTGTGTCTGGGAAATCCCCATCTCCTTTGCCAACCCGGTTTGTGTCAGATTTTTTGCGGTACGCAGCAAACGGATTCTGCGACCAATAAGTTTAATTTCCTCTTGCAATTTCCTAGCACCGCCTTTCGGTTTACTTGCAACAAATTTTTTTAAACTAATAAAGCACTTATTTAAAGTTTACCACGTTTTTCAGATTTCGCAAGAGTTTTTTCGTATATTTTATTTACTTTCCTCTATATTTTAGTTATGAAGCTATTAAATTTCTAGTGAAATGCTAAAATTCTTTTTTTATGGTACTCTTGTTCACGTAGCATAAACTTGTGTCCATATTGAGAAATTCAGCCTATCAACCAAGCAGCAACCGGTCACTTGCCATCTCGGAGCCGCTTGCCTTTTCAAACATATCCAGCAAATCGGCTATCTGCAAATGCTGCTTTTCTTCCCCCTTAACGTCGATAATTACTCTGCCGTTATGCAGCATAATCAGGCGATTGCCGTAACGCAGTGCATCGCGCATATTATGGGTAATCATCAGCGTTGTCAGCTGATCACGAGTTACGATTTTTTCCGTAAGTGCCAGCACCTTCGCCGCAGTTTTGGGGTCCAACGCTGCCGTATGCTCGTCCAAAAGCAGCAGCTTGGGTTTTTTCAGCGTTGCCATCAAAAGTGTCAGTGCCTGACGCTGACCACCACTCAAAAGGCCGACCTTTGCAGTCATTCTGTCTTCAAGGCCTAAATCAAGCTCCTTCAGCAGCTCATAAAAGCGGTCATGCTGATCACTGGAAAGACTCCAGCCCAGGCCGGGAGTTTCGCCGCGGCGAGCCGCCAGAGAAAGATTTTCTTCTATCATCATACCGGCAGCAGTACCAAGCATAGGATCCTGGAATACACGGCCGATATATTTAGCACGCTTATGCTCCGGCTTTTTGGTAATATCCTCACCATCTATAATAATCTTGCCCTTATCTATCGGGAAAACACCGGCAATCGCATTCAGCGTAGTAGATTTGCCGGCACCGTTACCGCCGATAACGGTAGCAAAATCACCGGGCTCCAGATGGAGAGATAAATCCTGCAGAGCCTTCTTTTCATTGATAGTTCCGGGGAAAAATGTTTTGGAAACGTGTTCTACATGCAGCATTTAACGCACCGCCTTTCTGGCACCGAATTTACTTTTAATCAGCGGCATAGACAAAGCAATTGCCACCAGCACTGAGGTAAAGAGCTTCAGATCGTTTGGCGGCATACCCATAGCCAGTACAACTGCAATTACAATACGATAAACAATAGAGCCTAAAACTACGGAAATCAGGCAGTTTTTAAAGCTGCGTGTACCGAAAAGCACCTCACCGATAATAACGGATGCCAGACCGATAACGATTGTGCCGGTACCCATACCGACATCGGAAAAGCCGTTGGACTGCGCAACCAGAGCACCTGAAACAGCAACCAGAGCATTACTGATAAGCAAGCCAAGGATAATCGTTACATCGGTATCTACGCCCTGAGCACGGATCATCTGCTGGTTGAAGCCGGTAGCGCGGATAGCAGCGCCAATCTGCGTACCAAAGAACCAGTACATGAAGCAGCCCACCAGAACGGTTACAGCCAGACCAACAACAAGCGTTGTCTGCGCCATTGACAGGTCCATCATAGACTTTGCAATTTTAAAAGTAGTATCCACACCAAGCAGAGATAAGTTAGCCTTGCCCATAATGCGCAGGTTAACAGAATACAAAGCAATCATGGTCAAAATACCGGCCAACAGAGCAGGTATTTTCATTTTAGTATGCAAAATGCCGGTTATAATACCAGCCAGCATACCTGCAATGCAGGCACCCAAAAGTGCGGCCAGAGGCCCAAAGCCTGCAACCATCATGGAAGCAGCTGTTGCCGCACCCAGCGGAAAGCTGCCTTCTACCGTCAAATCAGCAATATCCAGCACTCGGAATGTTACATATACACCAAGAGCCATCAACGCCCACAGTAAGCCCTGTGCCACTGTAGGTATCAGCAAACTAATCATTTCCCAATTCCTCCCAATCTTATTAGCGAAAAAAGAGCCTGCTTTTTTAACGGCAGGCTCCAAATTTTAATTATTTAATAACATCTGCACCCTTAAGCAAATCTTCAGGAACCTTCAAACCAATCTTAGCTGCTTCCTTAAGATTGATGGTAGGCTTAAATTCTTTTTGTGCCTGAATAGCCATATCAGCCGGTTTTGCTTTACCGCTCAGAATATCAGCAGCCATCACACCGGTTTGGAAGCCGAGCTGGTAATAATCAACACCCAATGTTGCCAGACCACCGGCTCTTACCATGCCGCCTTCACCGCAAATAACCGGTAGCTTTGCTTCCTCGGTTACACTGATTAAAGTAGGAATAGCGGAAGCCAATACGTTATCAGTCGGTACATATACTGCCTGTACATCACCTGTCAGGCTACGGGCAGCCTGTTGGATATCATTAACAGTAGAAACAGTAGCTTCCTTTACGGTAATTCCCTTAGCAGCTGCAGCCTTCTTCAGCAGCTCAACCTGCAGTTGGGAGTTAACCTCACTGGAGCAATAAATTGTGCCGATGGTTTTAGCATTCGGAACCAGCTTCAGCAGCAAATCCAGCTGCTCGGCAACAGGGTTCATATCAGTTGTACCGGTTACATTAGTACCCGGTTTAGCATTATCCTTAACCAGCTTAGCGGTTTTGTAGTCAGTTACCGCAGTAGCAACGATAGGAATATCGCTGGTAACATTGGCTACCGTCTGTGCTGCAGGAGTTGCAATAGCACAAATCAAATCAACCTTATTATTTACAAAGCGATGAGCAATGTTCTGCAGGTTAGATTGGTCAGCCTGAGCATTTTGTTTGTCAAAAGTAATGTTCTGACCTTCCTTATAGCCCTTAGATGCCAAGCCGTCAACAAAGCCCTTGTTAGCTGCATCAAGCGCCTCATGCTCTACCAATTGAACAATGCCGACATTGACTTTTTCAGCCTTTGCGCCTGCTTCCTTTTTGTCACCGCCGCAGCCTAATGCCCCCAAGGCGAGGGTCAGCATCAGGCCGGCTGCCAATGCTTTAATTTTGTTGCTTTTGAGAGAAATCATTTTCTACCATCCTTCCATGCTACAAATTTCGTATAAATGTAGTTAGGGTTATTTTATGCTTTTATACTTTATTTGTAAAGTTTTTTGAAAAAATTTCCTCATTTCTGTTTTCAATGTATATTTACTGTATAAAAAGTTACATGTTCTGCTGTAAAAAGCAAAACTGCCCCACACCTATAGTGTGAGGCAGTCAATCCTCAATGAAATTATTTCAACAAAGCCTTAGCCTGCTCTTCGCTGATAACAAGATGCGTAAAAAGACCTGTTGCCAAAGCACCCAATAACGCCTTATTACCGGCATTCAAGCCAATGCCTATCAGCTTCTTGCAGCGGCGCAGCTGCGCCAGCGGAATATGCATGCAGTAATCATTATTACCGCTGATGAATTCACCGCGCTGATTATAATAATATGACAAAAAGCTTCCTACGGCCTTTTGCTGTTCCAACGCATCACCGAAACGGGTTGCCGTTGCTTCATCAGGCACGGCAGGATAGCCGCAGATAGATACAACAGCAGCATCCAGACTATGCCATTGCTGCAGAAGCTGCTGATAAACCGACCTGCTTTCCAGCTCTGCACGTTCCTCCTCAGAAGCGGGAAAGGCACTGCAGCCAAGCATATAACAGCTTCTGCCACAGGCGCTTGCCCATATTTTCACCAGCTCATCCGGATGATAGCCCTTATTAGGAAAATTTGCCGTACCGATCAGCGGATATACCATGCCATCCTGCGTATAACTGCTGCAGTCCGCAGCCTTCAGTACAACTTCACCTAAGGCATAACCCCATCCCAAAGCCAGACTCTTGTCAGCCGTGGTTTCAGCCATAAGATAATGCATAGCCTGCGTTAATACGTCCTGTTCATCTGTAAGCACACAGCCACCGGCCAAGGCATATTTAGATTGCAGACGCTGCAGCAAATCCGCCTTTCCCTCATCTCCGGCACGGATTTCGATATGCACAATTCCCAGCTCACGCGCTCTTGCCAGCATCTTGCTGACAGACGGACGTGACACATTAAGGCGTTGCGCAATTTGCGCCTGCGTCAGATTGCTTTCATAATATAAACGGGCAGCAGCTACAAGCTGTGCCCGTTCATGAACCGATAGCATTTATTTAACTTCTTCCATTAATTCGAACAGGATACCATCCTTCATGATGAAAGCAATGCGGGTATGCTCATCAGCCATCCAGGGCTCAACAATAACCTTATTTTCTGCCAGCTGCTTATCAAGGTCATCAACCTTATAAGCTACATGCACTAAGGTCTGCAGTTCTTCCGGCAACGGAGTATCTTTTTCGAAACGCAGGTATTCAATATGAAATTCATTGGTATCAGGAGTAATGAGATGTGTCTTTATGCCTTCTGCATAAATCTCGCCTTCTCTTGCAACAGTCGTCGGTACGCCGACATGCATAAATTCTTTCATTTAATCCACATCCTTCTGCCATAACTCATAAGCATGATAAGCTGCTTCCGGAGTTGCATTTTCGTGTACAACCATACGGATTGCACGCAGCATAGCCTTCGGTGCGGCAGCCTGCAAAACGTTACGTCCCATATCAACACCGGCAGCGCCTTCATTTACGGCACGGTAAGCCATTTCCAGTGCATCACGCTCAGGAATTTTCTTGCCACCGGCAATTACGATAGGTACGGGGCACGCAGCAGTAACCTGTTCGAAGTTATCACAATAATAGGTTTTGATGATATGTGCGCCGGTTTCGGCCAGCAGACGTGTAGCCAGGGAGAAATAACGCGTGGTACGCTCCATCTCCTTGCCAACTGCTACAACACCGAGAACAGGAATTGCAAAACGTTCGCCCATATTTACATAATAAGACAAATTGCGCAGGGAGTCAAGCTCGCCTGCCGAGCCTACAAAGCATTGAACTGCCATGCAGGAAGCATTCATGCGGATAGCATCTTCAATTTCTACGCCCACATTGCCAAAGCTCATGTCGTCCTTGAGTACGCTGGTGTCAGCAGTACAGCGCAGAGCAACAGCCTTGTGATGGTTAGCGGGAATGCAGGTACGCAAAGCACCTCTTGTTGCCATCAGGCAATCCGCATATTGCATCAGCGGCGGAATTGTCAGATCAAGACGTTCCAGACCTGCGGTAGAACCCATAATATAACCATGGTCAAAGGCCAGCATAATAGTGCGGCCGTCATCAGCAAAAATCTGTCCCAGACGCGATTGCATGCCCCAGCCTGCGGATGCGTGCCCCTTTACCGGGAACGAACGCTCCGGCGGAGCAATGCCGATGCCATAATCTTTTGCCAGTACATTACCTTCTTTATCTGCCATATTCAGTCACCTGCTTAATTTCTGTAGTACGGAGTGCGGCACGGAGCATTCCAGTAGCCAAGCAGCTCGTCATCCATACGTGCAATGAACATCTGGAAGCCTGCGGTTTCCTGTACGGTAAGGATTTCGCCTACAACACTTGCCACAACCTCAATGCCTTTTTCTGCCAACAGCTTATGGCAGGCACGGAAAACAATCAGCTGTTCCATCAGAGTAGTAGCACCGCTGCCGTTGATAACAACCATCAGCTTTTCGCCTGCTTTTACGTTCAGATCCTTCAGCAGAGCGTCCATCATAATTGCAGCAGTTTCGTCAGCAGATTTCATCGGCTGAGTACCGCCACCGCCTTCACCATGCTGGCCCATGCCGACTTCCATAGTGCCTTCGGCAATATGAGCGATTTCCATACCGGTTGCGGGATGAGTAGCACCTTTAGTAGCAACAGCGATAGTTGCCATGTTATCAGCAAATTTTTGTGCAATAGCTGCAACCTCTTCCAAGGATTTGCCTGCAGCAGCTGCAGCACCGGCAATTTTATACAGAGGAACGCAGCCAACCAGACCGCGGCGGTCGTCAGCGTTTTCACGCGGAGCATTGGCAACATCTTCCTGAGTTACAACCTTAACAACATTGATGCCCAGTTTTTTCACCTGTTTCATGGTCAGGTTGCCGGTCAGCATATCACCTGCATGGTTAAGTACAACAAAAAGTACGCCATGACCTTTATCAGCCATCTTAATTGCTTCTACGCAAGCCTGAGGGCCGGGTGCAGCAAAAATATTACCTGCAACAGAAATATCAATCATACCTTCGCCGACAAAACCGCTGATAGCAGGCTCATGGCCGGTTCCGCCCAAGGTTACGATAGTTACGCGGTCTGCCTCTGCCAACTTCTTGTTTACAATAAGGTTTCCCTGCTCCAGAGTGATGATATCAGGATTAGATAACACAAGACCTTCCAATAATTCACTTGTCAGATTTTCTGGATTGTTAATGAATTTTTGCATAATGACGCCTCCGTTTTTATTTATTTTATTGTTTTTTAAGCTTGCGCTTTACCAGCAAATCAGATTGCGGCAGCCATCGCTGTCAGCAGAATAGAAATAGACGTTGCACCGGGGTCCTTAGTACCCAGGCTGCGTTCACCGACGTTTTTGGCACGACCGAAGCGTGCTACCATGTCAGCAGTTTTTTCTGCGCCCTCGGCTGCAGCCTTGCCCATAGCAGCAAAGACAGCCTTCGCATCACCTTCGGCAGCCATACCTGCTTCAAATGCGGGATACAGAGCATCAACCATCGTCTTATCACCGATTTTAGCTTTGGAAATATCCTCAAAATCCTCTTTAGCCTGAGCCAGCATAGCTTGAAGCTCTTCCAAAGAAACTTCCTTAGCATCCTCAGGTGCAGCATCGGCAAGTCCGCCAAAAACAGTGCCCCATAAAGGTCCTGCACTACCGCCGTTGCTGTTCATAAAAGCCATGCTCAAATCATCAAGTAAATCTTTAATATTAGCACTGTCATGCGCTTCTACCTTGTTTTTCATGGACTCTGCCATACGCGCGATAGTAACACCATGATCACCGTCACCAGCTACGCTGTCCAGCTCACACAGCATTTTACTTTTTTCTTCAAGCTCAACTGCTGCTGCCAAAAGCATTTTTTCCAACATTTCTAACGTAAGCATAGTTTATCCTCTCCTTTCGTCACCATCATTGTAGCATTTGTCAGAACATATGTAAATAATATTTCTGAAATTTATTTCTTTTTCGCTTAAAAAAAGTTCGTCGCACAAAGCACGACGAACTTAAAATTTTCAATATCTGATTATCAGTCACAATTACATCAGGCTGGAAGGATCAACCTGCTCGCCATAATGAATAACCTCAAAATGCAGATGCGGACCGGTGCTATAACCGGTGCTACCGACATAACCGATAATCTCGCCTTTTTTCACATATTGTCCTGCACTGCAGACAACACGGCTCATATGACCATATGCTGTCTGATAGCCATAATCATGGTTTATACGTGCATAAATTCCATAACCGCCATACCAGCCTGCCTGCTGTACATAGCCTGCTGCACTGGCATAAACCGGCTCACCATAATCAGTGGCAATATCAATACCAGGATGCCAGTCACGGCCATAACCACCAAAGGGATTAGCGCGACCGCCGAAAGAAGAGGAAATATAACCGCCACTGGTAGGCCATTGGCTCGGAGTAACCTCACGACGATAGTTCTCAGCTTCAATAGCGCTCAGCAAATTTTCCAAATCTGCCTTTTTAGCATCTGCCTCGCGACCTATGTTTTTTTCCTGCTCCAGCACAATGTTGGCCGGGTTGGCAGAACCCAATACAGGACCGCCCTGACCTGCGTAATCGGAAGCGTTGCTCTTAGGAGGCAGCTGTGCACCACTTTTTTCCATCTGGCTGCGAACCTGATCTTCAAGCTTTGATAAAGCTGCCAGCTTTTTCTGGTTGGTTTCTGCCATCAGGCGTAATTGTCTGATAGTCTGCTCCTGCTCGGATTTAGTCTGCTTATAAGCAGCCAGCTCCTGCTTCTGCTGCTCGTTTTGCACAGCAAAATGAGCCAATACACCGATAGTACAAGACACAAAAACAAGGAATGAAGCAACTGCTGTCAAAGCATATTTCAAATGAGTCTTTTTTACATGGGTTTTAGCGATATTCTGACCGTCTGCCGGAATAAACCAGAAGGTAAAATGCTGATTGCGGCGCCAAGTACTGAGCAGCGCATGATAGCGTGCTTTCATACGTCCGACAATCTCCTGCTGCTTAGCCTGCAGCTTATTCACAATGCTCATAACATGCAGACACACGCGACGCTCAAGCATAGTCAATTGAATTTTTGCAACAGCTGCGGCAACAGCTATTACGGCCTTCACCTGAGCAACAATCGCAACTATTTTTTCTAAACAGCCATTGTATAATAACTGCACTTTTTCTAACAGCTTGGCAACCAGTTCGCTTGCCTGTGCTTTACAGTGATTATATAATGATTGCACTTCTTCTGCCAGCTTAGCATACAATTCGTTTACTTTTTTTCCGCAACAATCATATATTGATTGCATTTTCTCATTACATCGCTCCAAGAAATTTTGACTCATCCTGATACTCCTTTTATTTTTAATATCTATTAAACTGCTATGCTTTTATTTTTTACGAAGCTAATACAACGTTTATATTTTAATACTTTTCACGCATTTAGTCAAATTTTTGACTAAAATTCCGCCCGGACTATCATTAAGCTTGCGAAATAAATTATGCACAATATATTTTCCTTAGCAGCTGCTGCCTCCCCGCAGCTTCTCGGCTTTTATTTTACATTATAGCCACAAGCAAGCATTTTAATTATATAGTAAATTTAAAAACAGACCTGTTTTGTTTTTCTTATACTATATAAAATAATTCTGTTTACACGCTAAATTACTGACTTATAGTGCTTTTGCCTACTTGACAAACACCGCCCTCTTTTGTAAGATAAATATATAATATGGGGGTATAGCTCAGCTGGGAGAGCGCTTGAATGGCATTCAAGAGGTCAGCGGTTCGATCCCGCTTATCTCCACCAGAATTTACTAAGCCGTTGGTTTGACCAACGGCTTTTTTATTGCAGGCTATTTCCTGCTGTGACACCACAGCTTACACTGGTAATAAAAAAAGTCGCTCGCCACCAGTAATATCTTATCATATTTTTTCAATTCTATAGTTGACTTATTTCCCTGAGCGTGGTATTATAATTTCAGAAATTCTAAATTCATTATTTACAGCCATAAAAAAAAGGAGGAATTTGTTATGGAAACTATTAAAAATTCTACCAAAGCCGGCGGTGCCAGAGAGGGTGCAGGCCGTAAAAGAGAGCTCCCCGAAGGAGCAAGAGTAACTTCCTTTAAGCTGACTGATACCGAACGTATCGCGGTAAAGAATTTCATTGCCGAATTGCGCGGAGGCGAAAAATCCAAGGCTAAGATGCTTGAAGCTGAAAGAGAGCAACAGACCGATGCTATCATCGAGGCTACCGTAAAACCTTTTGCCGAAGAGTTGTACAAAGTTATCAATCTTTACGGCGGACGCGGCAAAGGATTCAAAAAGGGCGAAAATGTAGCCAAAATCATCAGCGTAATTGCATTCAAGGATGCTGTGCAGAAATGGGAGAAAGAGAACCCCAAAGATTAACCCGCAGGACACAAAAACCCCACGGCTTTCGCCGTGGGGTTTTGCTGAAAAAAGGTGGTAAACGTTAAACAAAAAACATTAAGGTGGAATGTTCATGGAAAATGTTATGACATCTACCAAAATCATTATATCATATTCAGCATATTTTTGCTAATATTTTTATTTCGTTTTTGATTATTCCATCAGAAGGGGCTTTGGCATGCGCATATATTCTCTTAATCCACCTTGCTTATGTCCGAACAGACCTCTAAAAGCAATTGTGTACACGCCAATTTCATAGGACTTGCCATTAGAGTACAGGCGCTTTTCTATCGCCTTTATATCCTCGTGCTGTTCCGAATACAACAAAGGCAGCGTTTCGGCTATGTTAGCTTCATCAGCTGCCTTAATTGGCGTATCATCTTTTACTTGTTGTTGTCGTTTTAATCTTTCGGTAGCTTCATCGGAGGGTTTTCGCTCAGCTCCATTTTCATTAGAAGTATTCCCAGAAAGTCCTTGGCTCTGCTTGTCGCGAACGGAAACTCCGCTGCCGCCAGCGCCTTCGCTTCGCTTCTGTCCAGAATCTCTGGTGCCGCGTTGCGAAGCATCGGATGTTTTTTGACCGCCTTGCTGATTGCCTCGTGTTCCGCCAGTAGCGGTCCCACTTCCAGAAACATCCTTGCCGCCATTTGTGCGTCCTCCGGAAACGCCCTCAGCCCCCTGCTCTCCATTGCCCGCTTGCGGATTATTGCCTTCGCTCGGGTTCTGGCTGCTTCCGTCGGAAGCGACAGGCTCTCCTTCCACGCCGTTTTCATTCCCTCGTCCACTATTGCTTTGATTAGGTTCTCTGGTAGTTCGTATAGACTCATTACTTCCACCTCCATTTTCATCTTATCCTAATTTTCGTCGCCCCATCTAGGATATGCTTTCAAAGCTTTATGCCCCTCATTTCTCCGCTAAAAAATTTCTCGGTCCATTCTTGCACGAGCGCGGCAGCTGCTTCCACATCTTCTTGGTTGATGTTGCCTTCTACACCGTCTGTGTCGACAGCATCAGTTTGCTCTTGAGGCTTCTCGTTTTCCTTTCCTTTTATTTCGTCAAGGACTTTGAGGCGCGCATCTGCGAGCTGTCTTTTTTCTTGTCCTTGGAATTTATCCCAAAGCGTATAGTAATAGTCCTTGACTATATCTAGCTCGTCGTCGAATAAATTAAACTCTTTTTCGAGCCTCTCGAGGTTTATATTATAATCTAGCTGCAAGTCTCGAAATGCGATTATGCGAATAAAAACATCCCAAGTAAGTAGGCTACCATCCTCTTTGACCAGTAAGGTTCCGTCGTCCAGCACAAGCGCCGTATCCTTGACGTCTTTAAAAATAGTATCAGAGGACAGTAGATTCTCGACTTCGTTAGCATACTCTCGACCTTCTTCTTTTTTTACTTCTGCGAGATAATCGTCATAGTCGTCGATAGTTATTTCGCTTTTGTATTTGTCATCTTCTTCGTCCTCGTCTTTAATTCCAAGAATCTCTTTTCTTGCGGCGTCCTCTGCTTTCTTGAGCTTCTTGTTATATTCGTCGAGTTTTCCGATAACATCGCTGCCGTTTTCTAAAACTTGAAGTTTAAAGAGCAGCGGTTTCAACATCTTTGCAACCCTCGTGGGACGTTCGTTGGCATCACTGACAACATAATAAATAAGCCTTGTGCCGTTCTTTGACGATTTATCTGATACCTCGGAGAATAAAAGCTTTGGGTGTTTCCCTAACAGATTAATTGAAAATTCCTTATCGGTCTGGTGTTTCGTAAGATAAGTTTTAACCTGCTTCTGCTCTTTCTCGCCAAGAAGGTCAATTATCTTCATCAGCTTATCTTCGGCTTCGGTGGCTGCCTCTACTTCTTTTTCGAGTGTTTGGGTGTTTACCAGATTTTCAATCTCGCCGTCGTCGCCTTCTGCGTCCGTCGCATTTTCTTCGCCTTTTTCATCCTCGAGGTAGCTGTTCCATTCCTGCAGTTGTTCAGCGGTCATAAATCCATTATCTATCATGGATTGGAAAAATTGTGGGATTGGTTCGTCGCCTTTGTCGCTAGGTTCTTCACCCTTCGCATTCTCTTCGAATTCGCTCGGGTTGTCGAAAATATGCATCATGTCAGCGGTGGCAAACCCGGCATCTATAATGGATTGAAAAAATTGCGGGATTGGTTCTTCTTCGCCCTTGTCCCTGAGCTGCTCCCCCTTGTCGCTAGGCTGCTCGCCTTCATCGCTAGTATCTTTGCCCATTGCGTTCTCCTCGCCATTGATGTAGTCGTCAAAAATATGCAGCATATCCTCATCAATAATGCCTGCGTCTAGGTTGGCTTGAAAAAATTGCGATATTTCTTCACCCTCGTCGTTGGCTAAAGTGTTCAGAGACTTACGCAAATTTATGATTTTGTTTTCTGTCTTTGAGTCGTTAGCAACAGTTAGTTTCGGACCAACATCCGTGATGCTGGTGTTGACTCCACTGGCTTTAGCTACATCCTCTTGAAGAAAACCTTTGGCTTTTCTTATTTTCTCTAATTGTGTCATTTGCGAACTTGCACCCCCTTTTATATTCTTTACTAGAATTTATGTGCCTATTATAGTGCTTAATCTGAATTTTATCAAGTATTTTCATTGACATAGTGCGTTAAGCGAACATATAATATATTAGGATACGGAAGTTAAATAAATGCTAAGAGATAACTTAGAATTGCTTTTTAGCAATTCTTGTGGTATACTTTCCGCAATCAAGATTAAGGCTCTGCTTGAGCAGTTCTAGCGGCAATCGTAGCCGTGTTGACTCTGCCCAAGCAGGGCCTTTTTTGCTGCTTGCGGTACTGGCTTTACACAAAAAACAGCACCCACGCGAAAACCGCATGGGTGCTTGATTTTTTAATGGAGCTACTGACGGGATTTGAACCTGCGACCTACTGATTACGAATCAGTTGCTCTACCAGCTGAGCTACAGTAGCACAAAAGCTATATTAAATTTCCATCTGCATTGCAGCTTCTTCAGCTGCCTTAGCTGCTGCCATCTCTGCCTTAGTACGGCGCTTTCTGACCTTCTTGGCACTGTTAATACCGGCCTTCTTGATGACCTTTGCTAATTCAGAAATAATATGCAGTTCATCTACGGAACAATCCTTAACCAAGTCAGCCAGCTCATTGCAGTAAATCTGCTCACTGTGATGAATGTTGTCACACAGCAGCTCGTCCACAGAAACATCCAGTACATTAGCCAGATGAATAATTGTAGGCAGGCCAAGCTTAGTATTACCGGTTTCTATATTGCTGATATGCGGAGTTGACAGACCAGTTAGATTAGCTATATTTCCCTGAGTTAATCCTTTTCTGGCACGAGCGGCCTTTATCCTCAGTCCTATAGCCTTATAATCAATATCTAACTTCACAAACGTTCTCCCCTTCTACTTAATCACATACTAATAACATTACAATTATATATGATATCATCGTAAAAGGCAAGAGTCATTTATTTTTTTATAAAATTTTATTTTTTCAATACAGGCACCGTCAGACTGCCCTGCGGCATCAGTAAAACCTTATAATCTTTCCCGACATATTTTTCTGCCAGCTTCATAGCCGCATCTACATCATCCACAGATTCAAACAGCAATTTTTTGGCAAGCTCTTTATCCAAAGCGGAAACAAGTATAAAATGCGCCTTCTTCATCAGGCGGGTGATAGCAAAAGCCTTATGCGCACCGATGACAAAATTCTTTTCCAGCTCCGCCTTAATAGCATCCGGAGAAGGATTTTCTTCCAATGCCTTTTCCAGAGCGGCACTGCCGCTGCCTTCTTCGCATTCACCGAGAATAATGATTACGCCGCCATCCTTAACAGCACACCAGGCATTATCCATCGTCTTTTGCAGCTGATAAATATTGATATCCTTAGGATAACCGCCGCAGCTGGCAATAACTACATCTGCAGGCTCGCTGATAGGTACGCCATAAACCTGCTCGACAAATTTGCAGGCCTCAAGATGTGCTTCATACCAGTCACCGGCAAAAACCTTCAGAAATTGCTTTTGCGCATCCAAAATAGAATGGAACAGGAACATCTTATGCTCTTTAGCAAAAAGACGCACCCCCTCAACCTGATCATCGTATACAGGATTGCCATGCAGCTTGCCTAATTTTGCCTCCGGGCTCATCATCAGGCTATGGTTTTTGCGTACCGTTTCCATAGCGGCAACACCGGGCAGCACGGCCTTACGTCCGCCGCCAAAGCCGCTGAAGAAGTGATAAACAACGGTACCGGTCAAAATAACCAGGTCAGCATCACAAACATGCTTATTAAGCCATACAGGAGTGCCATGCTCTGTTTCGCCGAAATACTCAAAGTCATCCTGCACATGGCAGTCGCTGTTATACATTTTCAGGCGTTTGGCAACATCCTCGCCGACCTGCTCCACCATTTCCTCGTGGCTCATGCAGCGATGTGTACCCAAAGCAAAGACAATATGCATATCCTCATCCTTAACGCCCAGTTTATTCATTTCGTTAACCAAAATGGGCATAAAGGAATGCGTGTTGGCAACACGGGTTGAATCGTTACAGATAAAGGCAATTTTCATTCCGGGTTGCACCAGCTCATCAATCGGTGCGCTGGCGATAGGATGATACAAAGCATCCAGAACAGCTACTTTTAAATTCTCCAGCGGCGGCATCTGCTTCATTTTCAGTTCGCCCAGGACATGCTCCTCCGGCAGAGAAAACTCCTTGTAGCCATGACCATATTTGTACTTATAATCAGTCATCTCCGTACCTCCTCTTGCTTAGCTTAAGCAATTTTACTTAATTCTATTCTATCATATCTGCTATGAAAAATGTTTATTTTTTGGGCAGTGAAAGTAATAAAACCGTAAAAATAATGCACGCCATACCGATATAATCAGCCATTGCCAATTTTGTGTTCAGCAGCAAAACTACGGAGATAATAGAAGCCAAAGGCTCGGCGCAGGAAATCAGGCTCGCCTTGGTAGGTCCGACAATTTTCAAGCCTGCCAGATAAAATGCATAGCTCGCAATAGTCGCACCCAACAGCAGATACGCAAAAGCCAAATAACCGCTCATATCCCAATGACCTGCGGGCGTAAAGGGATTACGCCAGATAATCAATGCCACGCCGCTGATAAGCTGGCCCCAGCCGATAAGCGTTGCCGCAGTATATTTTTTGAGCATTTGGCCCGGCTTAATGCTGTAATATGCATAGGAAAGCGCAGACAATACACCGATTGTCAATGCCATTGGCGAAATCGCCAGGCTATCCAGACTGCCGTGCGTTGCGATAAGAAAGACACCGACAAGTGCGCCGACAATGCCTATCAGTTCACGTACGTCAGGAATTTTTCTTGACTTATAGCTCATCCACAGCATTACATAAATCGGTGCCATGTACTGCAAAACCGTCGCCGTCGCCGCATTGCACAAACCGATGGTGTAATAATAACCCAGCTGCGCGCCCAAGATACCTAAAAACGAAAACTCAATAATATTCAAGGTATCTGCCTTAAGAATAGCAAAGATATCCTGCTTCTGCACAAAGGCCGCAAAAAGCAGGAACATACAGCCTGCCAAAATCTGACGTACCATACAAAGCCAGATCATATCTGCCTGATGATATTGATACAAATACTGTCCTGCTACACCGCCCATGCCCCAGCAGGTTGCGGCACATATAATTAAAAATATACCCTTAAGCATACCGATAACCTCTTTCATATATGATGATTATCAATAATATAACACCTAATAAGAATATTTACAAGACAAAATAAATTGTACTTTAAAAAGACTACATAAAAGAGCTGCCGCACCTGCGTGCGACAGCTCTTAAAAGCATTTTATAACGTTGCAATGAAGTAAGCAATGCTGCTTACCAACACCGTCAAGGTAATCATCATTGGGTCGGCGATAGATGTACGGTAGTTTTCCGGATTATAATGCGTGCGTTTACGGAACGGTTTGGCGTCGAGGAAATCCATAGGATTGCTCGTGAGATCCATAAACTTTTCGTACAGAACGCCCCAGGCTCCGCCCAGGCCGCCGCTGATTGCACACAGCAGCATGCTGATACGGACGATTACAAAATTAATCGGCTTACGGTAGAACCAGTCTGTATCGAGGCTGAGCGCTGTATGAGGCTCCATACGCGGCAGGAACATCATAAACGGAACCATAGTTACGACAAGAATTTCTACGTAGCTCAGCATATGTGCTGCAGTGAACGGCTGGTAATCGGGATAACCGAACGGCAGATAACGATACAGCAGATCCGGATATACACCGTACAGGAAGCAGAGCGCTGCACCAAAGCCCATGCCTATATACATATTCTTCGGCAGAGGATTTTTAATTTCCACATTCTTATCGGCATCACGCAGGAAGATGAAGTAACCCATCTTCAAGGTAATGGACAAGAAAGTACCTATGCTGGCAAGCTCCAGCAGTGTATATACCCAATCATAACCGGCAGCGGATGCAGCGGCAATCGTAATCGTTTTGCTGATGAAGCCGTTGAAGAACGGTACACCGGAAATGGAGAACGCCGCTACAAAGAAGCATACAGCCACAAACGGCATCTTTTTCGCCATACCGCTGAGCTGGTTAATCTTACGGATACCGGTTGCATAGATAATTGCACCGGCACACATGAAGAGCAGCGATTTATACAGGATGTGCGAGAAGGCATGGGCAGCAGCACCGTTCAATGCCATCGCCGTGCCAACGCCTACACCGGCAACCATGAAGCCGACCTGGCTGATAATATGGTAACCGAGCAGACGGCGCATATCGTTTTCCATAATCGCATAGGCTGCACCGTAAAGCGCCATGAAGCAGCCAAAGCCCATCAGGAAATCTGTTCCGGCAAAGATACGGATTAAAGCGTAAACAGCAACCTTCGTCGTAAAGGAGCTTAAGAATACGCTTCCTGTAATAGTGCCTTCGGGATAAGCATCAACCAACCAGGCATTAACCGGCGGAATTGCCGCATTAACAGCTACACCGATTAAAATTGCCCAGAAAGCAAGGTCATGCGGAGCCTTAGACAGATTTGCAATCAGAGAATCACCGCTGCCAACCTTCAGGAAGATACCGAGCAGCAGCAGGTTACCGCCGAGCATGTGCACCAAAAGATAACGCAGGCCTGCGCGACGGGACTGAGGAGTATTGCGGCACCAGATCAAGAACAGAGAGGTTACGGCAAGTGCTTCCCAGAAGAAAATCAGCGTCAGCCAATCCTTAGCCAGTGTTACACCAAGAGCACAGCCGGCATAGGACATGGAGCAAAATGCTTCCATGCGGTTCTCGTTATGACAGGAATAAATGCCGCCGATGCAAGCCATCAGCGCAAAAATCATGCAGAACACGTAGCTGAGCTTATCTACAAACATGTAGCCCAAGTGATAGCCTGTACCCAAAAACTCAATGCTCAAATCTGTGCCAACCGGCATAGAAAGTGCAGCAAAGAGAGCAAAAAACGGACCTATAGCCAAAATAAACTTACGCAGCATTTTCGGCACAAGTACCGCAAGAACGCCCACGGCAATGAGGATCAGACCGGGATGAAGCAGATTACTCATCATCCTCACCTCCCTTAGGATCATCATAGTAGGTTTCATCACGCTGCAGCAGCGGCGTCATGATAATTTTTGCCAGAATAATCAGCAGCCAGCAACCGAAAAAGCCGAAGAAAATATCATAGCCAAACGGCAGCGGCCACCACGCAGGACTGTGCAGATGTACACTGCAAAGCTCTCCGATTGCGGAAAGCACGAGCACGGCAGCAGCTATCATGTAAACAGTTTTCTTGCTCATTACATCCAACCTCCGTTCCAGCCTGCGCAAATAGCGTTGGAGGCCATTGTTGCCAGCTCATAGAAGTGCGGATAAATATCCGGCACGATACCGAGGACAACAGCGATAATAGTTGTAACGCAGATAGGTATCAGCATCGAGTAGCTGATATCGCCATATTCACGGAACTCCTCCTGCGGATCCTTGCGGAAGTATGCCATCTGTACAACAGGCATCAGATAGCCGGCAGCCAGAAGCGCACTGGCAACCCAGACGAGAATGTACAGAGGCTTGCCTGCCTGCAAAGCACCGAGTGCCAGATTCCATTTGCTGACAAAGCCAACGAGGAACGGCGTACCGGCGATACCAAGAGAAGCAATCGTGAAGCAGGCCATAGTTACAGGCAGCTTCTTGCCGATGCCATACAGCTCACTGATATTGTTTCTGTGTGTACGCGCGATAATCAGACCGGCGCACATAAAGAGGGTAATCTTCATAACAGCATGAGCTACCAGATGCAGGTAAGCACCCTTGATGCTCAGCGGAGAAATAAGCGCAGCACCTAACACGATGTAGGAAAGCTGGCCGATAGTAGAGAACGCCAGACGACGTTTCAGATGATCCTGACGCAGAGCAATAAGCGAAGAAATGATAATGCTTGCCGCAGCAGCCCACGCCAATACATCAACGACACCGATTTCCGCCAACAGCTTCGGACCAAAGACGAAGCCGATGATACGCAGTACGGCGAAAACGCCAGTCTTAACAACGGCAACGGCATGCAGCAATGCAGATACCGGAGTCGGCGCAATCATTGCTGCCGGCAGCCAGCCATGCAGCGGCATAACCGCAGCCTTTACGGAGCCTGCCAAAATCATCAGTACGAAGATAGCCTGCAGCACCCATCTCGGAGCCATGTCCGTAGTCAGGAAGCCGCCGGGAGTAAAGTCCATCGTACCGCTGATGCAGTAAACGGCGATAACGCCGGCCAGGAAAAGCTGACCGGAAATCAAAGTATAAATCAAATACTTACGGCTGGCCATCAGGGCTTCCTGGTTACGCTTATGCAGTACCAGCGGATAGCTTGCCAGAGTCAGCAGCTCGTAAAAGATGAAGAAGGTCAACAGGTTTTCGGCCATCGCAATGCCCATTACGGCACTCATGCAGATAGCAAAAGCAGCAAAGTAACCGGTCTGCTCGCTTTCGTTATTGCAGCGCATATAGCCGATGGAATAGAAGTTCATCGGTACCCACAGCATCGAAGCGAGCACCGCAAAAATCATGCCGGCCGGATCGGTACGCAGCGTCAGTCCCACGGTATCGGTAATTTGGCACAGCGTCCACTGATACTGATTGCCGTCGAGAACAGCGGGCAACATCGACAGGATGATACCGAATTTAAGTACGGAAGCGATAACGCTCCAGGTTTCACGCAGGTTAGGCCAGCGTCTGCTGAACGCGATAAGTACAGCAGCTATAAAAGATACACCAACCGCCAGAAATGGTCTGCAATCTAAAATAGTCATCTCAGAAACACCTCCGGCAATCCTAACTTAACGACATCGGTAACGATGTCAACACTGTAGAAGCCAAGTACCAGAATCATGATACCGCCGACGAGAATCGGGATAACCATGGAAAGCGGTAAGCCCAGCTTGCCCTTATGCGGATGTACCTCAGTCAGCGAAGCTTCACGCTGAATAAACATCTGCTCAATAATGCGGAAGAAATAAATTGCGTTCAGCAGAGAGCTGATAACAAGTACAGCGATGTAGAAGTACTGTGCACCGGTGTAGGCACCAAGCATAAGATACCATTTACTGAAAAAGCCGCAGGTCGGAGGCAGACCGATCATAGACAAAGAAGCCAGCAGCACGGTAATCGTACTGATAGTCATCTTTTTGTTCATGCCGCCTAAGCGGTACAGATTAACCTCACCGAAGCGATACTCAATACCGCCGATAACCAGGAAGAGGCTGCTCTTCATAAAAGCATGGTTGATAGCGTGCAGCACGGCGCCGATGAAGCCGTACATATTACCCATTGCCAGACCGATTGCAATGTAACCGATCTGTGCCACAGAGGAATATGCCAGCATACGGCGGAAGTCATACTGAGCCATCGCCATAATAGAACCGATAAGAATACCTGCTACACCGAGAATGCCCAAAACGTTGAGCGCACTCTGAACTACAGGGTTATCAACCTTAAAAATATAATATACAAAACGAATTAAAGCATATGCCGGAGCCTTACTCATGCAGCCTGCAATAAAAGCAGCAGCACCCGGATGAGCGAAGGTGTAGGCATCAGGCTGCCAGCCATGCAGCGGGAACAGTGCCATCTTGATACCGAAGCCGATGATAAAGCAGGCTACAGCAATCGCAAACAGCGGCGAATTCAGATGCGGAACTACGCGTGCAGCAAGGTCAGCCATGTTCAGAGTACCGGTCATAGCATACAGATAACCGACACCGAGCAGATACAGAGAAGCACCGATGGTACCGATTAACAGGTAACGGAAGGCTGCCAGCATTGACTTTCTGCCGCCAAGGGCAATCAGGCCGTAACCGGAAAGTGACATAATCTCCAGATATACATAGAGGTTAAAAACGTCACCGGTGATAATCATACCGGAAAGACCTACCGTTAACAAGCCGAACAGTGTATAATAGCCGCCTACATGCAACCAATCCTCATCCTTGACGAACGGACGGCTGTAAAGCGAAACCATCAGGGAAATAAACGTTACCACTACTGCCAGAATACTGTTCAGCGGATCAAGAGCAAATTCAATACCGATTGGCGGTTCCCAGCCACCCATCCAGTAATGCCAGGTTTTGCCGCCGGATTCCAACACTCTTTGCAGTACGATGCAGGCATTGGCAAAGGCACCGGCGATAGAAGCCATAACTATCCAGGAACCTAAATTTTTACTGATACGGGAAAATAACATACACAGCAACGATGCTGTCAGAGGTAAAAGTACAATTAGGACGGGAGCATGTTGTGTCATTTACTAGCCCTCCTCAATACCTCTACTTCTTCAACAGAACCGTAGATTTCTTTAATACGCATGAGGAGTGCAATTGCTACGCCTGTAGTACCAAGGCTTACAACGATTGCTGTCAGCATCAGGCCATGCGGCAGAGGGTTAATGTAAGCATTAGGATCTGTTGTCAGGCCGTTCTGGATAGGAATCATTGCGCCATCCTTCTGTGCAAAACACAGATAAAAATAGATTACGGCAACCTGCATAACGTTCATCGCCATCAGCTTCTTCATATAGTTTTTGCTGAGAACCATGCCATACACACCCAGGAAGAAAAGAATCATGACCAGGGAATAAATGCCTTTTGTTTTCAAAAACTCATTGAGCACTTCCATCTTCGTCACCCCTTTTCACGATTGCATCAAGCAGATTAATAATTGTCATCATTACGCAGATGGCAACACCAATTTCAATAAGGAAAATGCCCATAGCATGCATTTCATGCTGCGGCTCCATATGAATCGGCATATAATTGTAGTTCAGGAAAAAGTCTGCACCGCCGAACAATGTCAGCCAACCGGTAAAAGCATACAGGAAGGTGCCCACGCCGGCAAGAACAACAGAGGTTTTGCCTAAGACATTGAACTTTGTATCAAAGCCCAGAATAAGACGTGCCAGCAGCACGCCTACAGAAAGCAATGCGCCTGCCTGGAAGCCGCCGCCCGGAGAAAACTCACCCAGGCAGAGAACGTAAATGCCGTAGGTAATCGTGAACGGCACCAGCATTCTGAAGGCCACATTCAGGATAAGACCGCCAAATGGTTCTTTCATTTGATAATCTCTCCTTCCTCCGGATCCTCCGGCTCTTCCTCAGGTCTGCGTCCTACCGGATTGCTGGTCAGCACCAGCACCGTTGTCAGACCGGCGAGGAACATTACCGAGGTTTCCCACATAGTATCGAAGCCACGATAGTCGATGATGACGCCCGTTACGATATTGGGCGAGCCTGTATCCTCCGCACTACGGGAGATATAGGTCGGAGTAACATGCTGGTTAGGCGCAGTGTTCGCGTCACCAATTTTGGGCAGGTAGGTTACGACAGAGCAAAACATGCCTGTCATAATCGCCAGGATAACAGCAACTAATCCACGCATTATTTACACCACCTATCAATTTTTTTCAACGAAGCTACGAAGAAGATGGTAGAAATCGTACCGATAACAGCCTCCGTAAAGGCTACGTCGGGGGAGCCCATCATCAGATACAGCAGCACAGCACAGAAGCTGAACGCACTGTAGATAATCGCAGCACTTAAAATATCCTTGCAGAAAATAACTGCACAGGTAATGAGAATCAGGAAGACAAGTAAAAGAGCTTCAATAGTATAAATCTCCATTTTATTTATCTCCTTTCTTCTTATGATATTTATGTACCTGATTACGATTTGTTTTTGCAGGCTTCTTGCGGATATGACCGACAGGCTCGTCAGCACTGTGGTCAGCCTTTTCCAGACCGACAAGCTTTTTGGCGCCCTTGCTTTGCAGTGTCCAGACAGGATGTCCGGATTTATAGGCTGCCTTGCTCAGAATATGCGAGCCGATCGGATTCGCCATAAAAACAAGTAAAAATACAAAAGCCATCTTTGCCGCTGTCAGTGTAGGTCCTTCATAAATCATCAGACCGATAAAGGAAAGCGTACAGCCAAGAGTTTCACTGTTGCCGGAGGCATGGATTCTGGAATAGAAGTCCGGCAGACGCAGCATACCGATAGCTGAACCGACGAAGAATACCAGACCGCTTAGCAGGAACAGTGCAGCGATAACTTCGCGCAGGGAGGTAAAACCGAATTGTTCAATCATATCCTTTTACCTCCTATAAATTTAGCTACAATCAGCGAGCCGATAAAGCCTAAAATTGCATAAGAAATCGCTATATCAACATACATATCCGGACGTTTGTCAATATAGCCGAAAAGCACCAATAATAGAATTGTATCGGCACCGATAACGCCCAAGGCGTTCATTCTGTCAAAAATTGTCGGTCCGTTAAACAAGCGCTGCAGCATCGTACCGATGATCAGAAGAATGGCTACCATCATAATATAAAATATAATCTGCATAATCATTCCTCACTCTCTACTACTGCAAAATCAAATTTTTCGCCGTATAAATCAGCAACCTTTTTCTGCATGCCGCCATCAAGCACGCCTGCGGCCGCACCAACGGTCAGTGCATGAATCTCATACACACCGTCGTCGGTAACATTCATTGTTACTGTACCAGGTGTCAGCGTAATTGAGTTCGCCAAAATAACAGATGCCATAGGATTATCGGCCCTGAAGCGGAAGCGGACAACCTTAGGATCAATGTTCAGCTCCTGACCTGTAGTTGCCAGCAGCACATCAATATTGGCGAGCACCAGCTGCCACATCAGCCAGAAAAAGTACATAATCATTTTCGGAATTGAAAAACCGAAAACATAATACTTTTTACTGCCGTCCTTATTAGGGACCAGCAGAAGCGGGTATGTAACCCAAGTCGTCACTACAGCTGTGAGGATACCGTATATGACAAATTTTGTTTCTGTTCTGCCTGACAAAACCATCCAGAATGCAAACAGCACCAGAGCAAGACATGTCATATGCACCATAGGCGAGCCTACAATTTTTTTATCGTTCAATACTCCCTGCTTTTCCACAGCTACCACCTTTCTTTATATTATTTTTGAATATAATAGCATTTGCGTAACCAGTCATCCGTCAATACAGATGACATAGCTGCGAAAATATAAATACCGCTTTCACAGTATCATGAAACCGGCATTTAGTAACATAAACACCTATTAGGCAGCTCTCATAGCAAGCCACTAAAAAAGCAATCCTTTTCTCGCTCTTAATTACTATAAATTAGACATTAAAAAGAAAATTCCTGCTTCTTTTTTGAAAGGAATAAAAGTTATGCAATCAATTCTTCTTTAAATCGATTAAAGAAAAATCGCAATCGTCTACAGGCAACATTCTGCCGGCCAAGCGCTCAACTCTTGCCAGATCAGCCGTGCAGCAAACCTGCAGATGTCCCTTGCCTTCCGTACGCAGCAGTCCTTCCTCCTTAAGTGCCGCTATAGCGTCGGCACTGGTAGCAGCCGCCGGGTCAAGCACCTTTACCTTAGGTCCTAAATCGGCTTCGATTTGTTCTTTGATAAAAGGATAATGCGTGCAGGATAAAATTACTGCCTCAACGCCCGCTTTTTTCAGTGGCTCGGTATATTCGGCGATAGCCTGCTGCAGCTCCGGACTGTCAAACAGCTCTCCCTCAATCAACGGTACAAACTTCGGGCAAGCCACAGGATAAACCTGCGCTTGCGGGTCAGCAGCAAGAATAGACTTTTTGTGCAGTCCGCTGGCAATAGTAAACTGCGTTGCCAGCACGCCAATTTTTTTATGAGGACTGGCCGCCAGCAGCTGCTGCGCCCCCTTGGACATCCCGACAACCCTGAACGAATGCGTCCCCCGCAGACTGTCTACACCAAGCATCGTCAGTGTATTGCAGGCTATGACTATCTGCTTAACATTTTTGGCTGCCAGCCAATCAATTATTTCTCCCACAAAACCACGGATTTCCTGTTCACTGCGTGTGCCGTAAGGCGTACGCGCAGTATCACCCACATAAATAAAATCCTCGTGCGGCAGCATCTGATGCAGGCATTTTAAAACCGACAGACCGCCGACTCCCGAATCAAGTACGCCAATGGGCTGCATTTTATCCATAAAAATACCCTCCCGTATTTTTTATACTTTAATACATTAATTATATCACTTATATTCGTTTGCGTATATAAAAAACAGGCAAAGAAAATTTCTTTACCTGTTTTTTGCCTGTTTTACCGCAATTCAATATTTACAATATTTATCCGGCTGTCAGACCGCCGTCAACTGTCACAATGCTGCCGGTCATAAAGCTGTTTGCAGGCGCTGCCAGACTGCAGATTACGTGAGCAATCTCACCCGCTGCGGCAATCCGCTGCAACGGATAGGCTGCAGCCACATCCGCCAGTGTATAACCGCCGTTCGCATCAGCAAGCTGCTGCGCCAGCAGCGGCGTATCAACGTCTGCCGGGCAAACGCAGTTCACGCGCACGCTCGGTGCCAAATCCAGCGCCAAGGCTCTGGTAAACGCCACCACCGCACCCTTAGTTGCGCAATAAAGCGCACAGCCGTAATTGCCGCTGACAGCAGCATCCGACGCAATATTCACCACGCTGCTTTTACTGCGCAGATAAGGCAATGCTGCCTGCGTCAAAAACATCATACCTTTGACGTTGACATTCATCATAGCATCAAAATCTGCTTCCGTAAGCTGCTCCAGACGCTGCTCACGATAAAAGCCGGCGCTGTTGACCAAAATATCCAGCTGCCAGTCAGGCTTGCCTTCCTGCTCGGCAATCTTTGCCACTGCAGCCTTGCATTCAGCCTGCTTCGTCACGTCACAGGAAATATACACTGCCTGCTTTCCTGTCTGCTTTCCTGTCTGCTTCTCCAGATAACGCAAAGCCTGCGCGCCGCGCTCCTTGGAGCGCCCCAAAATATATACCCGCGCACCATCCGTCAAAAAGCGCAGCGCCGCCGCCAGCCCGATGCCTGACGTGCCGCCGCTGATAACAACGCATAATCCCTCACAGCCGTAATTCATCTTATTCATCTGCATACTCCTTTTCCTTCAGCTCAGGCGGCAGAGTAATAATAATTGTCGTACCCTCGCCCAGCTTGCTCTGCAGCTGAAGCTGCATATCATGACGCTGCGCAATCTGCTTGGCAATTGCCAGTCCCAAACCGCTGCCGCTCTTATTATGCTCGTTGCGCGCCTTATAAAAACGGTCGAAGGCATGCGGAATATCCTCTTCCTTAATACCGCAGCCATGGTCAATCAGCTTCAGCCTGTTGCCTGCCAGCTCCAGCTTAATTTCACTGCCTTCAGGTGAAAACTTGATACTGTTATGCAAAAAGATTATCAGCATCTGACGCAAGCGTCCGTAATCACCGTTCAGCATGTAAATATCCTTATCCGCGCTGCCTGTAATCTGCAGCTTTTTATCAGCACCGAGCTGCCTGCCGCTGCGCACTGCGTCATGCATAACATCGACAAAGTTCAATGGAGCCTTTTCAATCGGAAAATCTGTATTCTGCAAACGTGACAAATCCAGCAGGTCATTTATCAGACGTTGCAAAAACAGGCTTTCCTTATACATCTGCTCATGAAATTCCTCAACATCGGCCTTTTCCGTAACCACACCGTCACGCAAGGCCTCCAAGCTGCCGCGGATAACCGTCACAGGCGTACGCAGCTCATGCGAAATGTTGGCAATAAACTCGCGGCGCAGCTTTTCCAGCTTTTGGCTTTCGGCATCTGCCAGCTCCAAACGCTCTGCCAGAATATCCAGCGTACGCGCCAGCTCACCAATTTCGTCATTCTGCTTAATGTCGGTGCGGGCGCTGTAATCACGTTCCGCCAGACGCTCGGCAATATTTTTCATCTTCTCAATCGTTCCGGTAAAACGCCAGCTGAGCACTACCGAAAGCAGCATACCCAAAACCATCGCCACCAGCAGACTGATAAGCAGAATACGCAGACCGGACCAGATAGCGTCACGCAGGCCTGCTACCGGAGAATGCAGCAAAAGCACAGCCTTTACCTGCCCCTGACTGTCATAAATCGGTCTGCCGACAGTCAGCATAATGCCGTCAAGCATCGGATTATATTCCTCGACAATGAACTCTTTGCCGTTAAAGCCCTCTTCAACCTTATCCCTGATTTTAACCGGCAGTCTTTCATAAGCCTCTTTAGGAGTCTTCGGCGGTTCCTTCCAGGGAATAGGCTGCATCTGACGTTTGAAAAGGCCAAACCCGTTATGCTCATGATGCATTTGCACCTCACGGCGCTGACGCTGCACCCTGTCCTTATTGATGCTCAGCTGACGGTTGCTATCCACCACCCAGACTATTTCCTGCGTCACATTATCCAGATAGCTGATAAATTTGCTGTTGGCAATACCGTCACCATGGCGGCTTTCCATCCGCGCCATATTATCACCAAGCACTTCCGCAATCTTTTCCGCGCGCAGACGCATTTCCTTTTCCTTGATTTCAACCGTCTGCTGCTTGAAGAATTGATAAAAAACGCCGCCGATAATCAACGCAAAAACAAGCAGCACCGCAGAAAAATACAGTGTCAGCTTTAAAGCAATTTTATTATTCATCCTTGCGTCCCTCAAAACGATAGCCTACGCCCCAGATAGTTTTGATTTCCCACAAAGGATGCTCATACTTATCCAGCTTAGCACGCAGACGCTTGATATGCGAATCGACAGTACGGCTGTCACCGAAATAATCGTAGCCCCAGATGCTGTCCAGCAGATTATCACGGCTGAAAACCTTCGTAGAATTTTTCGCCAGTGTCCATAAAAGCTCGATTTCCTTTTTTGTCAGCGCCACATCCTCACCGTTAATCTGCACTGCATACTTTTCCAAATTAATGTACAGATTTGCGTAAGACAGAGTCTGAGCATTCTCCGGCCCCTGCGCTCCCGGGCGACGCAGAACAGCGCGCACGCGGGCCATCACCTCCGGTGCGCTGAACGGCTTAATCACATAATCATCCGCACCGATATCCAAACCCATAATCTTATCATAATCCTCACCACGCGCCGTAATCATAATAATCGGCACCATAGATTCCTTGCGCAGACGACGGCAAACCTCAAAGCCGTCTATCTCCGGCATCATTACATCCAGCAGTACGACAGCAATTTCATGCTCATACTGCAGATATTTATCCAGCGCCTCTGCTCCGTCCAGAGCAATAACCGGCTCAAAGCCTTCCTTTTTGGCATAGCCGGATAAAATTGTCGTAATCTGTTTATTATCATCAGCGATAAGTATCTTTTTCATCGCAAAGCCTCCTTATGTCACCTTTCTTTCATTATATTACATTTTAACGTCTATGTGTGTTAAAAGTATGACGCAAAAAAAGATATTTTTCAGCTTAAATTAAGTCTAAAAACATAAAAAAGTCATAAAATGCCTGTACAATATAAGCAAAGTTAAGGAACAACCAAAAGCAATACCTTAACTGCTGTATAAGATTACTGAACAATTAAAGATATAAGGAGTGATTCTAATGTTGAACATGAAAAAAATTCTCGTTACCGGTACAGTTTTGACGGCTTTCTGCGCCAGCGCTTTTGCTGCCTCTGCAGATTCCCAGCCGCAGCCTTCTATGAGCGAGCGCTTAAACGCTATTCTGCATGAAAACGACGCAGACCGTCCCTGCCCGCCGCCGGTTCACAGAATGCATCGCCAAGGCCACAAGCTCACCCCGGAGCAGCGTGCCAAATTCCAAAAAATGCGCGAGGAATGGAAAAGCATGACGCCCGAGCAACGTGAAAAGGCTGTAGAAAAAATGCGCAAGGAGCGCAAGGAAGCTCATGAAAAGCACGCCAAGGAAACAATGGCTAAGCTCACTCCCGCCCAAAAGGCAGAAGTACAGCAGTTCATCAAGGACGATATGGCACAGCGCAAAGCACGTCACGAGCGCCTGCAAAGTATGACTCCCGAGCAGCGTAAAGCTGTAAGAGCCAACATACCGCTGCCGCAAAAGCACCACAAAGGTGAATTCCGCGGTTACAAGCATAATCGCGGAGAATTCCACGGTTACAGACATCACAACGGTGAATTTCCCCAACCGCCTCAGGATTAACGCAAGGAAAAAATAGTAAAAATTAATTAACCCTCTTTCCCCTTCAATATAACAGCAATAAAGCATCATCCCCTTACAGCTTTTTGCTATATACTCTGCAGCCTGTGCGGCAACACAAGCTGCAGCTCAACCCTTTTTTCTACTCAATACTCATCAAATACAAAACCCCGCAGTCTGTAAGGCCGCGGGGTTTTGTATTTTTGCGCACAACGCAAAAAGCGTCCGTTTGCCGCCGGACGCCTTTTACGTTTTTTGATGAGTATGAGTATATCATGAAGCGAAGTCAAGTTCTTGACTAAACTCTATGTATATGATAATCTAATTTTGGTGAAAAATCTATCTACAAAAATCGAGATTCGTGCTTTAATGAACACTTTTCATAAAATGTACATTATCGGGAGAGGAGCATTGCATACTATGGACAGAAGACAAAAAAAGACCAGACAGGCAATTATCGATGCCTTTGTTAAATTGCTTACCAAAACAAGCTATGAAAAAGTCAGCGTTAAGGATATCATCGATGCAGCCGATGTCGGACGCAGTACCTTTTACAGCCACTTCGAAACAAAAGATGACCTGGCGCGCCAAATCTGCTTCGAGCTTTTCGACCATATCTTCAGTCCTGTTATCCCTCCCTGCTCCACACATAATTTTTCCGATATGCCGCAAAACACGGAAACACGTATTACGCATATTCTCTATCACCTGCGCGACAAACGCGAATACTACCTTGGCATCATCAATTACGATGACTGTACGCTGTTCTTAGGCTTCTTCCGCGATTACATGCTGCAGAACGTCAGCATCAAGATGAGCGGTTCCTACGACGAATACTCACAAAGAGTGCCGGAGGACTTCTTAATCAACAGCCTCACCAGCAGCTTTGTCGGCATGATACGCTGGTGGCTCAAAAACAAAATGCATCCCGGTCCCGAGGTTGTCGCCGGTTATTATATGGCATTGATTAATCCTGCCATTGCCGAATTCCAGACCAAGGGAGAATAAAAATCGTTTACGCAACAAAAAAAGAACTGCTAAAGCTTTGTACAGCAATACACTGCACAGAGCTTTCGCAGTTCTTTTATTTTTTTAGAGATATTTAATCCACAATGGATAGGTACTCAGCACTACTACCAAAAGCAGTACGAAAATATCGCCGAAGCGCAGCGGTGCCGGCGGCATATTCTTGTAGGTGTTGCCGCCAAAGCCCTTCAGCTCCATAGAAAGCGCCAGTGTTTCCGATTTGGCTACCGCACGCATAACCAGCGGTCGGATAACAACAAGATAAGCAAAGAAACGCTTGAACATATTGCCACGGTTGGAATAGCCGCGACAGCTTTGCGCATCCAACGTAATAACGCTATCGGTAAGAAAATTAGGCACAAAGCGCAGCGCCGTAGTCAGCATGAAGGCATATTCGCAGGGCATATGAAAACGGTCTACCAAAGCCTTGGCAATGTCCTGAATACGGCTCGCAGCCAGCAGGCACAAAAACGCCATCGTCATAACCAGCATACGCAGGCCGCCGATAAGCGATACATCGAGCGGTGAGCCGAAAAGCAGCTGCAGTAAAATCATCATACCGGTGAAAACTGCCAGACCGCCGATAGCAGCCATCGTCATTTTGTCATGCTTAATGTATAACAGCAGCGCCAGCTCCAAAACCAGAATCGTGGCTACTGCTTCTACCGGCAGGATGAATACCCAGGCGGTAACCGCCAGAGTAACTATAATCTGTGTAAAGGCTGTCAGCTTCATCTGCTTCCCTCCTTACAAATAACTTGCTTGCAAAATTCTTCGGCAGTTGCGGCCTCAATGCCCAGAGACGCAGCTAAGGCTGCTACCGTAGGACGGCACAAGCCCCAGCGCTCTACCTGTTGGCTGCCGTCAAACAGCTTCGCCGGCGTACCGTCGTAAACCAGCTTGCCGTAATGCAGTACAATCGCACGCTTAGCATAACGGCGTACAATATCCATGTCATGCGAAATCAGTACAATCGTAATGCTGCGCTTTTCATTGATTGCCTGCAGGTAGCTCATCATAGCTTCCTTTTCCAAAGCATCCTGGCCATTGGTAATTTCGTCCAGAATCAGCGTGCGCGGATTAAGTGCCAGTGCCGCCGCAACGCCAAGGCGTCGCTTCTGACCGAAGGACAGCAAACGCGGATACTCACCCTTCAGCTCTGTCAGTCCCATAGCCTCCAGCGCTTCGTTTACCTGACGCTCTATAGTTGCTTCCGTCAGCTTTTTGGCACGCGGGCCGTAAGCAACCTCATCAAATACAGTATCCTCTAAAATCTGCAGGTCCGGGTTTTGGAATACGTAACCGATTTTATCGGCCAAATCTGCCGGCTCACGCTTAACGATATCCTCACCGTCAACAAAAACCTGTCCGCTGCGCGGATGGCACAGTGCCATAAACAGACGGCTCAAGGTTGTTTTGCCGCTGCCGTTATGTCCCAGCAGCGCCACAAATTCTCCGTCCTCTATCTTGCAATCCATATCCTTGATTACAGGCTGTCCGCGCATATAAGCGAAATTGACATCCTTTGCTTCTAACATCAGTCAGCTCTCCCTTCTGCCGCAGCAATCCCATAGGTGCGAAAATCAGCCAGCGCATCCTCTTCGCTGCGCCAATCACCCAAATCCACGCCGAGCTTTTCTTCCAGGCCCAGCTTAATCTGCCACAGTGACGGCAGCAGCGGACGCAATGCAGGATTTTCGTACATTTTAGGAGCAGCAGCCTCAAAGGCATCAGCCGCTACCAGCTCGCCCTCGTTCAGTACAATCATATCCGTTACGTAAGGCAACACATAATCCACGCGATGCTCAACAGCAATAATCGTTGTACCGTACTGCTTATGGATTTTATCTACCAGATTATACAGGGAACGTGCACCGTCCGGGTCCATTGCAGATACAGGCTCATCCAGCACGATAATCTCCGGATGCACGGCAAGCGTTGCTGCCAACAGCAGACGCTGACGCTGACCGCCGCTGAGCTCGTCCAGCTGATAGCTTTCGCGCCCCGGCAGGCCAACATCCTCGAGCGCCTGTCTGGTACGCTCCGCAACCTCATGTGGTGCGAAGCCGTGGTTCAGCAGGCTGAAGGCAATTTCCTCGCCGGCAGTCAGAGAAACCAGCTGGCTTTCGTAGTCTTCCATAATAAAGCCCACGCGCATGGCTATATCGCTGACACGCTTGCCCTTAGTGCTTTCGCCGTTAATTTTAACATCGCCGCTGTAGCGTCCGCCCATGTAATAGGGGACGATACCGGTCATAGCCTTGCACAGCGTTGTCTTGCCGGCACCGCTTGGTCCGGTAATAACGGTGAAGCTGCCTTTTTTGATTTCAAAGTTGATATCACGCAGCACCAGATCCGATTTTTTATAGGCAAAGTAAAAATTCTCTACGTTAATTACGCTTTCCATTATTTTTCATCCTCCTGAAAGTAAAACAGCTTCCGCACGGGAGCGTACAGGAAGAAGGTTATCAGACCATTGAGCAGGCCTACAATCGCAACAACCGGCAGCATAGCATAAATCCATACGTGCAACGGCAAGCCTAAAATAAGCTTCAGAATAAAAGTAAACAGACCGCCGCTGGTCATCGTGGCAACAAAGCCGGTGATAAAAGGACGCAGCTTCCATTCGCTGATACCTGCTTTGAACATAGCCTCAACCAAAAGGCAGCAGACAGTCGCACCAGCCAGCTCACTGGCAACATTTCCCAGCGGGAAAGCTGATTTGGAGGACGGGACCAACGTCAGGCCGGCGATAAAACCGATACCGATAGCCTGCGACAGCTTGGGACGCGTCAGATTGATAACAATAGAATACATAGCAATGGTCCAGTTAGGCGTTACACCGCCGACGTTAGGACTTACAGTGTGCAGAATAATACCGATTGCCAGCAGCATCGCCGTAATTGCGACCCAGCGGTAGCCATCCTGCATTGGCTCAACCTCTATCAGCTGCGGCACAGGCTTATTATTTCTTTCATCCATGAGTAATTACACCTCTCCCTAAAATAGTGCCAGAAAATAATATGTTATCATTATACTATATTTAAATGCTTTTGTAATGCTTTAGCGAAAAAAAGTATCCTGCGTTATAGCAGGAGAAGAAAATTGTTACAAAGGTAATAAAAAAATCTGCTACGCTTGCACATAGCAGATTTTATGTTTTATGACGGATTACGCGCCGATATATTTATTTGGCATTCAACGCATCATTGCGCGTAAGCAGATACACACAATACTGATTCATGCTGATGCCTTCCTGCTTGGCATGCTGACTCAACAGCTTATGTAAAGCCTTGGGCACACGAAGTTTAAACTGACCGGAATATTTATCCTTTTTCTCAGGCAGAGGAATTTCCATTTCATTTTCCATAGCGGCTTCCAGCCATGTACGCTTAGCATCGACTGCATTTGCGGCAGCCTCTTCAATAGTATCACCCATAGTAATACAACCGGGAAGCTCAGGAAAATAAGCAACATAACCGCCTTCATCTTCATCAGGCTCAAACTCAAGACGATAATTCAGCTTCATGTATTCTTCTAAAGTTTTCATTTTTCTTCCTCGCTTTCCACAATATTTTTCACCAACTTAATATAAACCTTTTTTACCGGCTTATGCTTGGGAATGGTAATAACAGCTTTGCCTTTTTTGCGAAACGAAAAATGGCTGCTGCCACTTCGCGGAGATTGCATTTCATAGCCGTAGCTTTCAAGTATTTTCTGCAATTCCTCAAACCGCATATCAGGCGATAATTTCTTCAGCTTGTACATTAGCTTTTCCCATTGTGACATAGCTTCTTTCTACCTCCATTATACTTGGTGTCATATGTGGTGTCAATAAAAAAGGCATCTGCCGAAAGCTCGACAGATGCCACTGACTCACACAGTCAGGCACGACATTTTCGCTAAACGAAGATAATCATGCAACTGCTTATAGTCTAACATATATATTTTATATTGTAAAATTTTCTTTACGCTCTCTTGCCCCCAAGCTCACGCAGCAGCTTCTCCGGCGTAATGTTGTGATAAGCCAGAAGCACCAGGCAGTGATACCACAAATCTGCCATTTCGTGCAGCACCTTATCCTTTTCGCCGTTTTTGGACGCTATAATCGTTTCCGTAATTTCGTTGCCCAGCTTTTGCAGCAGCTTATCCTGACTGCCGCTCATGAGGAATTTCATCTCCACATCATCAGCCTGACGCTTGTACAAAATCATGCGGTACAGTTCGCTGATAACCTTCGGCAGGCCTTCTACCTCAGGCACCGGCAGATTGGACGTATGCCACAGCGGATTATGGAAGCAGGAATATTCACCTGTATGGCAGGCCACACCCTGCTGCTCTACCTTTACGAGCAATGCATCACCGTCACAGTCATAGAACAGCTCTACAACCTTCTGCAGATTACCGCTAGTCGCACCCTTGTTCCACAGCTCCTGACGGCTGCGGCTCCAGAACCAGGTATAACCTGTTTCTAATGTTTTGAGCAATGACTCCTCATTCATGTACGCCAGCATAACAACATCGTTCGTGCGTACATCTACAACAACAGCAGGCACAAGACCTCTGCTGTCAAATTTGATTTTAGAAATATCGATCTGCATTATAACCTCACCTCTATACCTCGAGAACGCAGATACTCCTTCACCTGCTTAATGGTGAAGGTTTTATAGTGAAAAACAGAGGCCGCCAACACAGCGTCAGCGCCACCTTCTGTCAGCACATCATAGAAATCCTCCAGCTTACCTGCACCGCCGCTGGCGATAACAGGCACATTTACGGCACTGCTCACGGCCTTCGTCAGAGCAATGTCATAGCCGTTTTTCGTGCCGTCGGCATCCATGCTTGTCAGCAGGATTTCTCCGGCACCGAGCGCTACGCCTTTTTTTGCCCATTCTACGGCATCAAGGCCCGTCGGCTTACGCCCGCCCTGCACATAAACCTCCCACTTGTTCTCACCGCATTTACGTGCATCAATTGCGAGAACAATGCATTGGTTGCCAAACAGCTTGGCACCGTCGGCAATCAGCTGCGGATTTTTTACGGCAGCGGAATTCAGCGAGGTTTTGTCAGCACCGGCACGTAAAGCATTTTTGATATCCTCAACACTGCTGATGCCGCCGCCGACTGTCAGCGGCATAAAAACCTTGGCAGCAGTTCTGCTGATAACATCCAGCATCGCCTTGCGCTCCTCAAAGGTCGCAGTAATATCAAGGAAAACAAGCTCATCGGCACCCTCTGCGTCATACGCCGCCGCACGCTCCACCGGGTCACCGGCATCACGCAGACCGACAAAGTTCGTGCCCTTGACAACACGTCCTTCCTTAACATCAAGACAAGGAATAATTCTCTTCGTAAGCATCTTATTCCTCCTTTGCCGCAGCAATTTTTAAAGCGTCCGGCAGATTAACGGCACCGGTATAAATTGCCTTACCGATAATGCAGCCTGCTACGCCATCCTTTTCGTATTTTTTTACGTTGCGGATATCATCGAGCGAAGCTACACCGCCGCTGGCAATAATCGGTACGCCGCAGGCACGCGCCAGCGCCGCTGTCGCTTCGGCATTTACACCGCTGAGCATACCGTCACGGCTGATATCGGTAAAGATAATCGTTGCCACGCCGTAGTCCGCCATTTTTTTGGCAAGCTCGGTTGCGGCAACGCCGCTGCCCTCGCCCCAGCCTTCGATAGCTACATCACCATTTTTCGCATCAATGCCTACAGCGATATGTCCGGGATATTTGGTGCAGGCCTCTTTAACCAGCTCAGGATTCTTTACGGCAGCGCTGCCCAAAATCAGGCGCTCCACACCCAGCTCCAAAAGCTTTTCTACTGCCTGCAGATTGCGGATACCGCCGCCAAGCTCGACAGGAATTTTTACAGTTTTAAGAATGCGTTCAATCACAGGCAGGTTTTTGCCCTCGCCCGCCAGCGCACCGTCAAGATCAACAAGATGCAGCCATTCGGCACCGAAGGCCGCCCACTTGGCAGCCATCTCCGCCGGGTCATCGGCAAAAACAGTTTCCGCATCAAAGCGTCCCTCCGTCAGACGCACACAGCGTCCGCCGCGGATATCTATTGCAGGATATATAATCATAAATTTCCCCTCATAATTCAACAAAATTTTTCAGCAGGCGCATGCCGACTCTGCTTGACTTTTCCGGATGGAACTGGAAGGCCTGTACCTTACCGCGTCCTACGGAAGCAGTAACCTCCATGCCATAGTCACAGACCGAGGTAATAATGCTTCTGTCCTCCGGCTCCGCATGAAAGCTGTGCACAAAGTAAACGTATTCACCATCCGCACCCTCTAAGAGCGGGGACGGACTACGCAACTCCAGCTTATTCCAGCCCATATGCGGAATCTTCAGCTCGGTATGCAGCAAGCGCACCTGACCTTTGAAAAAGCCCAGGCCCTTAACTCCCGGCGCTTCGTCACTGCCCTCAAATAAAAGCTGCATGCCCAGGCAGATGCCGAGAAAAGGCTTGCCGCTATGCAGGCTGTCCATAATCACGGGAATCAGGCCTGACTTTTCCAGGTTTGCCATGCAATCGCCAAAGGCACCTACACCCGGAAGCAGAATTTTTTCAGCCTGCGCAATCACAGCAGCATCGCTTGTCACCACAGGCTCCGCGCCGATAGAACGCAGCGCATTCTGTACGCTGTAAAGATTGCCCATGCCATAATCTATAATCGTTATTTTTTTACTCATATATTTTCCCTCATGCTAACTCAACACACGTGTGATGCAGCCGGTGCTTTATAACACGCATTAAAGTGTCCCCTTGCTGCTCATAACACCATGCACACGGCTGTCAAAGGCTACTGCCTCGGACAACGCTCTGGCAAAGCCCTTGAAAATCGCTTCGATGATGTGATGCGTATTCTTGCCGTAAAGCACGCGGATGTGCAGCGTGAGGCCTGCTTGCATTGCCAAAGCACGGAAGAATTCCTCCGTCATTTCGGCATCGTAAATGCCAAGCTGTACCTTAGGAATATCCGCATCAAAAACAAGATACGGACGGCCGCTGAAATCAAGGCACACCTGCACCAGCGCCTCATCCATCGGCAAAAAGCAGTTGCCGTAACGGTGAATGCCTGCTTTATCGCCCACAGCCTCCTTCAGTGCCTGACCAAGTACAATACCGCAGTCCTCCACCGTATGATGGCTGTCAACATCCAGATCACCAACAGCATGCATCACCAGGTCGCTGAAGCTGTGCTTAGCCAAAAGCGTCAGCATATGGTCAAAAAAGCCGATGCCTGTATTAATTTCGCAGCTGCCGCTGCCATCAAGACACCATTCGGCGCTGATGCCTGTTTCCAGTGTTTTTCTTTCTACATTACCGCTTCTCATGCTTTTACCTCCGCACACAGCTCGGTGATTTTAGCAATAATCTGCTTGTTTTCTTCAGGTAAGCCGATGGTGATACGCAGGCAGCCCTGCAGCACCGGATGCGTGCTGAAATCACGCACCAGAATACTGTTGGCCAAAAGATATTTAAAGATCAGCTTACCTCCGGCAGCCTGCTCCAGCAGTCTTTCGCTAAATTTCGCCGCATAAGCCTTGGCAAGCTGCTGCATCAGTTCTCCCTCCGCACGGAAGGTAACAAAATTAGTTGCCGTCGGCCATACCTTAAAGCCTAAGGCTTTCAGGCAGTCCGCAAATTTATCGCGTTCCTCACGGATTGTTTTGATGCGCTCCTTATACAGCTCCTTGTTTTCGTAAACAGTTTTGGCTGCCATCAGCGTAAAGGCATTTACATGATACGGCAGCAAAGCCTTGCCCAGCTGACGCACCAGCCCCAGCGCACCCACTGCGTAACCGCAGCGCAATCCTGCCAGCCCATAGGCCTTGGAAAAGGTGCGGAAAACCATCAGATTGCTGTAGCGTCCGACCAAGCTCAAAGTAGAGCCTGCTACCAGCCACAGCTTGTGCATCGGACGCAAATCATTCGGTGCCAGCTCCTTGCCATCGGCAAATTCCATATAGGCCTCGTCCATAATAACAGGGCAATCTACATTAGCGAGAATTTTTTCCATAGCTGCCAGGCTGTTATAGTTGCCTGTCGGGTTGTTCGGATTGCAGACAATCAACAGCGAAGGCTGCTGCTCCTTACAAAAGCTGATAACGCTGTCAGCATCAACAAAGCCTTCGGCTGTCAGCGGATAGCGCACCTCCTCGCTGTCGGAAAGGGCAGCGTATTCGCCGTACATGGAAAACGACGGCCAGGGTACGGCAATCTTTTTCCCGGGTCCGCCAAAAACATAGCAGGCCTTTTCCAGCAGCTCGCTGGAGCCGTTGCCGATTTTTACACAGTCAATATCCACATCCAGCTCTTTGGCAATCACTTCGCACAGGTTTTCCGATTTAATCGGCGGATAACGGTTAAACGGGAAGCGTGCGGTGCGCTGGGTAATCTTTTCCGCAATCTCCTGCGGCAGCGGGTAATTGCTTTCGTTGGCGTTAACAATAATATCCGCCGCCACACTTTCTACAGCATATTCCTCCATCGCCTCAATACTTTGGCGAACAGTAAAGCTACTCATCTTCTGCCTCCTTATTTACCCACACGTTTACGAATAGCGTTGGCATGAGCCTGCAGGCCCTCTGCTTCAGCCAAGGTAATAATATCGTCAGCAGCAGCCATCAATGCCGGAGCAGTGTAGGCAATGATGCTTGTTTTCTTCATAAAGGTTTCTACGTTCAGTACGGAATAGAACTTCGCCGTACCGCCTGTCGGCAGAACGTGGTTCGGTCCTGCATAGTAATCGCCCAGCGGTTCCGGTGAATAAGCACCCAGGAACATAGCACCGGCATTACGGATATACGGCATAATTTCAAACGGTGCCTTAGTCATGATTTCCAAGTGCTCAGGTGCAGAAAGGTTAGCCATTTCGATAACGGTAGGCATATCCTTGGCAAGGATAATCTTGCCTGCCTGCTGCAGTGAGGTACCGGCGATTTCCTTACGCGGCAGCTGTGCCAGCTGTACTTCGATTTCCTCGCCCACAGCATTAGCTACACGCTCGCTGTCGGTAATCAGGATAGCGCAGGCCAGCGGATCATGCTCTGCCTGGCTCAGAAGGTCTGCTGCCAGATAGGTCGGGTTAGCGCTGTCATCTGCTACAATCAAGATTTCGCTCGGGCCGGCAAGCATATCAATATCAACGTGACCGATAACGGCTTTTTTAGCCAAAGTTACGAAGATATTGCCGGGGCCGGTAATTTTTTCTACCTTCGGTACGGTTGCGGTGCCAAAGGCCAGCGCAGCAATCGCCTGTGCGCCGCCCATTTTATAAATTTCGGTAACGCCGATTAATTTTGCCGTTACCAGTACGTTCGGATTAACCTTGCCGTCCTTTCCGGGCGGTACGGCCATCACAATGCGGGGAACGCCTGCTACCTTTGCCGGGCAGGCATTCATCATTACAGACGAAGGATAAGCAGCAGTGCCGCCGGGAACATAAATACCGACGGAATCAACCGGGGTAACCTTTTGGCCCAGCAGTGAACCGTAAGGACGGTTCGTAAGCCAGGTTTTCGGCATCTGCTCCTCATGGAACTTCATAACATTGGCGATGGCACGCTCCAAAGCAGCCTTCACTTCCGGTTTGACAATAGCTTCCGCTTCCGCAAATTCTTCCTCGGTTACACGGATATTTTCCGGTGTCAGCTCTACGCGGTCAATCAGCTTAGTATAGTAAAAAAGGCTTTCATCACCGTTTTTGCGCACATCAGCAACAATCTGGTCAACAACCTGTGCTGCCGTCATGTGTCTGCCGAACATAGCATCCGTGCCTGCCTGAATGCGCGGAGATAATTTCACCTCGTCAAATGCCTTCTTCTTCATTAAAGCAGCAATCTCTGCTGCGCTCATCTTTCTTGCGTCTGTAACCTGCATTTTATTTATCCTCCTCATTTAAAACAATACGTAAATCCTCAACCAGCTTGTGCAAGCGCGCAAATTTCAGCTTGAAGCTGGCGCGGTTGGCAATCAGTCTGGCAGTAGCGGTAAAAATAGAATCAACCTCCGCCAGTTTATTTTCTTTCAGGGTGCGCCCTGTTTCTACTATATCTACAATCATTTCGCTCAGGCCCACGATAGGTCCAAGCTCAATCGAACCGTTGAGCTTCACGATTTCTGTCTGAATGCCCAATTTATTGAAATAAGCCTTGGCGCAGTTAGGATACTTCGTTGCTACCCGCAGGTGAGCGTAATCCGTCAGCTTGGCGCGTCGCTTGGCCTCAGGCACTGCCATCATCAGGCGGCAGCGGCCAAAGCCTAAATCCAAAAGCTCCACCACGTCCTTATCCTGCTCCAGCAGCACATCCTTGCCAATGATGCCGATATCTGCCGCACCGTATTCAACATATGTCGGCACATCAACAGTTTTGGCAATAATAAAGCGTACCTTGGTTTCCTCGTTGCTGATTACCAGCTTGCGTGAATCCTCGGTAACGTTTTCGGCGCTGTAGCCTACCTTCGACAGCAGGCGTACAGACTTATCGAACAGCTTGCCCTTCGGCAATGCTATAGTAATGTATTCGTCCATAAAAATACCCCTCTATATTTTCCAGCCATAAGCTTAATGCGTATAATTTTTTCCTTTAAGCTTATTCTACATATACTAACGATTTACAGCCATATTCCTTCACTGCGAGCGCTGCTCCCTGCAGGTCCGCAGCCTCGGTCAGCAGCTTCACGCTGCGGCCTTCACGGCGCCATGCTGTCGCTTTGGCAATCGCCTCCGGCAGCTTGCCTTCGCTCCAAGCTACCAGTACATCCCAGGTGCGGTTATTGGTAACAACGCCGTTGCGTTCCAAAGCCAGCAGTACACGGTCCACGCCGACAGCAAAGCCTGTTGCCGGGCATTCCAGCCCGAAGCGCTGCATCATCTTATCGTAGCGTCCGCCGCCTGCCACCGGATAACCCATTTCCGGCAGGTACACTTCAAAAAGCATGCCCGTGTAATAGTCAAGCGAACGATATAAGCCAAGATCAAAGCTCAAATAACCTGCTGCACCGTAAGCATCCACCAGCTTGTAGATTTTGCGCAAATCATTCAGAGCGCCTTGGCACTTAGCGTTAGTTACTATTGCAGCAACCTTGTCCAAAAGCTCTATGCCACCCTGCAGGAAGAGGAAATCGGCAAAAAGCTGCTTGATTTCCGGACGGATATTTTCCATCGCATCTGCCATCTGCTGCATACCCACAGCATCATGACGGCGCAGGCAATCCTTCAGCTGCTGCAATTGCGCGTTATCAAAGCCCGCTTCCTCCGCCAGGCCGTTGATAAAATCAACGTGGCCCAGGCTGATAGCGAACTTCTGCAAGCCTGCAGCCTGCAATGCTTCGGCTGCCAGCACGATAACCTCGGCATCGGCAGCAGCGCCGCTGGCACCCAGCATTTCTACACCGGCCTGCTCAAATTCGCATTGCCGTCCTGCCTGAATTTCTTCATAACGGTAAAGATTTGCCAGATAGCAAAGACGTTTGATCTTTTCGCCGCCCTGCAGACGTGTCGCTGTCAGGCGGGCAATCGGTGCCGTCATATCATTGCGCAGCGCCAGCAGATTATTGCTGCGGTCAAAAAAACGGAAGTCCCCTTTGGCACCGGCAGCACCGAAGGTATCAACATATTCAAAATCGGGTGTTTTTACCTCATCATAGCCCCATTTGTCAAAAACATTGATAATCGCATTTTCGATTCCGCGGCGTGTCTTCATCTCTCCCGGCAGAATATCCTTGGTCCCGTAGGGAACCTGATATACCTTATTAGTCATCTTCTTTCTTCCCCTCTTTTATAACTTGCATAACAGAATTATAACCATCCGCGCCGTAAACAAGACAACGTTTAACGCGTGAAATAGTTGCGGTGCTGGCACCGGTTTTCTCTACGATAGTTTCGTAAATACAGCCCTCATCCAGCATGCGCGCTACCTCTAATCGCTGTGCCATGGCCTTAAGCTCGCTGATAGTACAGATATCCTCAAAAAATTTATAGCATTGCTCCTCATCCTTTAAGCTGAGAATCGCTTTAAATAACTGGTCTGTTAAATGATCATGAATATTTGCTGCCATTTTTTAGTTTCCTCCTGTGCGTTACGTGCATATAACGATAGTACTTTAACTCACTAACTCGCAAAAATACTTTAATACTTTATCTTGTGAAAGTCAAGAAAAATTTACAAAAAATCTTTTTTCCGCAGGTTTTGTAAAAAATTTCGCACTTCCCTTTACAATTACCTAGTATTTTGATATAATTTGAGCAATTCCTGAAATCCATTGGACGCAGCTTTACAGCTTTACAGTTTTTTAGTAAATTTTACGCAAAACTGTTGACAATATCCTAAAATAGATGTATGATTATTTCATTCAAACTTAACAGAGATTTCATCAAGAGTAGCTGAGGGACTGGCCCGATGAAGCTACGGCAACCACACATCAGTGAACGGTGCCAATTCCAACGGATAATTCCGGCAGATGAAGATTACAGATGCAAAGTATCCTTCGCCGTGCCGGTGAAGGATTTTTTTTACGTCGGCCGTCGATTCCGACAGCGGACGTACACCAAAGAATGCGACTCATAAGAAGCATCCGCTGACTTCTATTGGAAAATAATCTCTCACACTAAAATAAGGACCGCGAAACTTACGGTCTAATTAGAAAGGAACACAAGAATGATAGAACTAGTTAATGTAGAAAAAACCTACTACAGCAAAGCCGGCGACATCCATGCTCTGCACAAAACAAGCCTGAGCATCAAGGCTGGCGAAATTTTCGGTATCATCGGTCTTTCCGGTGCCGGCAAATCCACATTGGTGCGCTGCATCAACATGCTGGAAAAACCGACTGCAGGCCAGGTATTCGTTGACGGCCAGGAGCTGACCGCCATGAGCGAAGCACAGCTGCGTAAAGCACGTCAAAGCATCGGCATGATTTTCCAGCACTTCAACCTGCTGGCAAGCCGTACTGTTTATGATAACATCGCTTTTCCGCTGGAAATCCAAGGTCTGAGCAAGAGCGAAATCGACAAGCGCGTACGTCCTCTGCTGGAGCTGGTACAGTTGGAAAGCCGTGCCAACTACTATCCCAGCCAGTTGTCCGGCGGCCAGAAACAGCGCGTAGGCATTGCCCGCGCCCTGGCAAGCAATCCTAAGGTACTTCTGTGCGACGAAGCAACCAGCGCCCTCGACCCGCAGACTACCAAATCTATTCTGCATCTGCTGCAGGACATCAACAAAAAGATGAATCTGACCATCGTGCTGATTACACACCAGATGGAGGTTGTAAAAACTATCTGTGACCGCGTTGCTGTTATCGAAAGCGGCGACATCATTGAAGAAGGCCCAATGATTGACGTTTTCACCAATCCGCAGCACCCCACTACCAAGGAATTTACCAAGAGCGTTATCAACGCCGAGCTGCCTGATATCGTTAAACAGATGAAATTAAGCGATACCTATACAGAAGGCAGCAAGCTGCTGGTACGTATCTCCTTCATCGGTGACAGTGCCAGCGAGCCTATTATTTCCGGCATGGTAAAACATTTTGATGTTGACGTAAGCATTATTTCCGGTAACACCGACCAGCTGAAGGATGTCCTCTTCGGCACCCTGCTGATTGAGATTTCCGGCGACCGCGAGCGCATTAAAAATGCATTGGAATATCTGCATCAACAGCATCTGAAAACGGAGGTAATTGGCTATGAGTCCTGATATGATTGACCTTTTAATAAAATCCTTTTGGGAAACCTGCTACATGGTTTTCGCTTCTACCGCACTTTCCACTTTAATCGGCATTCCGCTGGGCGTAATCCTTACCGTAACCCGCAAGGACCACATTCTGCCGAACCAACCGCTTAACACTATTCTGGGCGCGATTGTCAACGCAACACGTTCCACTCCTTTCATTATATTAATGGTAGCAATTATTCCGCTGACACGTATGATTGTCGGCTCTTCCATCGGTACTACCGCAGCAATTGTGCCGCTGACTATTTCCGCAGCACCGTTCATTGCACGTATCATTGAATCTTCTCTGCTGGAAATCAACCCAGGCATTATCGAAGCAGCACAGGCTATGGGTGCAAGCCCGATGCAGATTATCACTAAGGTACTGCTTCCCGAAGCAATGCATTCCATCGTACTGGGTGTAACGCTTGCCATCATCAGCTTAATCGGCTATTCCGCAATGGCCGGCACCTTAGGCGGCGGCGGTCTTGGTGACCTGGCAATCCGCTACGGCTACCAGCGCTTCCAGATGGATGTTATGATTGCCACCGTTGTCGTGCTCATCGTCATGGTACAGGCAATGCAGTCCTTAGGCGACTACGCATCCAAAAAGCTTAACAAAAACAAACTGTAATCTACAGGCCAAATGAGGGTTTACAACGATGAAGCGAGTTTCATCGACGTAATAAAGAAAAAAGCCGCTGCTGTCTGACAGCAGACCACCATTATTTTAGGGAGGAACAACTTATGAAGAAAATTACCAAACTTTTACTCACCGTTGCGCTCTGCGCACTGACCATCATCGCCGCAGGCTGCGGCGGTGACAACAAGGCGGCCGACAAAAAGGCTGACCCGAACGCACCTGTTAAAATCGGCGTAACCGCAGGTCCGCACGCTGAAATCATGGACAACGTTAAAAAGCTGGCTGAAAAACAAGGCCTGAAAATCGAAGTTGTCGAATTCTCCGACTATGTAACCCCGAACGTATCCCTGGCACAGGGCGAGCTGTTTGCCAACTCCATGCAGCATGCTCCGTATCTGGCAGCAACTCTGAAAAAAGAGCCTAAATTCGAGCTGGTTGAAGCTTTCAAAACCGTAAACTTCCCGATGGCTATCTATTCCACCAAATACAAAAAGGTTGAGGATATCCCGGCAGGTGCAACCATCGGCATTCCTAACGATCCGTCCAACGGTGCTCGCGCACTTCTGGTTCTGGCTGACAAAGGCTTCATCGAAGTTAAGGATAAAAACGATGTTTCCACCTCTGTAGCAAGCATCACCAAAAATCCGAAAAACTATAAAATCCAAGAGTTGGACGCCGCTTCTATTCCTAAAGCAATGGGTGACCTTGATATTGCCGTAATCAATGCCAACTATGCACTGGTTGCCAAGTTGAATCCATCTAAGGACAGTCTGCTGGTTGAACGCGCCGATAACCCGTTTGTTAACATCTTCGTAACCACCAAGGCTAACGAAAAGGATCCGCGTATGGAACAGCTGAAGAAGATTTACACCTCCGCTGAAAACAAAAAATTCATCGAGGATCACTTCAAAGGCTCCATTACTCCGGCATTCTGATTTATCAAAGCATAGCACAAAAGCTCCCGCAGACTTCTGTGGGAGCTTTTCTTACACTAATAGAATTTCTAAAAAAATTTCGCGTTTAGCACTTTACAAATTTAGCATACTAAAGTATAATGGATACATAGTTAAATGCTAATTAACAAATGAGGTGTGAAAAATGAAAAAAATAGTTGCTTTAGTAATGGGCCTGATGATGATGCTCATGATGGTTGCCGGCTGCGGCAGCGACGGCCCGAAAAAAATGGTAATCGGTCTGGACGATAACTTCGCTCCTATGGGTTACCGCAATGAAAAGAATGAAATCGTCGGCATGGATATCGACCTTGCACGCGAAGCCTGCAAGCGTGCCGGCATGGAAGTAGAATTTAAACCAATCGACTGGGGTGCAAAAGAAGCAGAGCTCAAATCCAAACGCATTGACGCTATTTGGAACTGCTTCACCGTTAACCCGGAGCGTGAAAAGGTATATGGCATGTCCAAGCCTTACATCAACAACTCCCAGCTGGTTGTTGTTCCTAAGGATTCTCCGATTAAAACCCTCGAAGATTTAAAGGGTAAAATCGTAGCAGTACAGGATGACAGCACAGGCTCCTACCTGCTCGAGCAGCCTGCACACAAAGAGCTGGCAGCTTCCATGAAGGAAGTTCGCAAATATCCCGACTTCGCAGCTATTTACATGGAAATAGACAACAAACGTGTTGATGCTGCTATCGTAGACGCAGTTCTTGCTCGCGGCTATTATGACAAAAAGAAACCCGGTGCCTACAGAATTCTTGAGCAGAACATGGGCGATGAGGTTGTAGCAATTGCCTTCCGTAAGGACGACAAAGACTTCAAAGACCGCATCGACAAAGCTATGGATGAAATGAAAAAAGACGGTACCTGCAAAAAGATTTCCGAAAAATGGATGGGCGCAGATATCACAAAATATTAATTTGTTATCACTTGAGGGCTGTCGCATTTAGCGGCAGCCCATATTATAATTATATGGAGAGAAATAATTTATGGATTACGTTTTAAATATCATCCCTCAGATGATGGATGGCTGCCTGGTATCATTTCAAGTTTTTATTATCACCATCGTACTGAGCATTCCGTTGGGCATTCTGCTCAGCCTCGGCCGTGTTTCAGGCATTAAACCCCTGCAGGCCCTCATCGGCGGCTACGTTTGGATTCTGCGCGGCTCCCCGCTGATGCTGCAGATTTTCTTTGTTTACTTCGTACTGCCGTCCGTCGGCATCCGCCTGCCGGACTTTGAATCGGCCATCGTAGCCTTTGTATTAAACTACGCTGCCTACTTCTGCGAAATCTTCCGCGCCGGCATTCAGGCAATTCCTGCAGGCCAATATGAAGCAGCACATACTTTGGGCATGAACTATGTGCAGACCATGCGCCGCATTATCCTGCCGCAGGTTATCCGCATTATCCTGCCGCCTATCAGCAACGAAACCATTACTCTGGTAAAGGATACCTCCTTGGTATACGTCCTGGCAATGAACGATCTGATGCGTACCGCACGCAATCTGGTACAGCGTGACTTTTCTATTACCCCCTTCATCGTTGCTGCAGTCTTCTACCTGCTGGCAACTCTGATTTTAACCCTTGTTTTTGAACGTCTGGAAAAACGCTTCTCCAGATATGACCAATAGGAGGAGTAACCACCATGACAACTAAAATCAAAGCAACCAATATCTGGAAAAAATTCAATAACCTGGAAGTACTCAAGGGCATTGACCTAGAAGTAAATGAGGGCGAAGTTGTTGCCGTCATCGGCCCTTCCGGTGGTGGCAAGAGCACCCTGCTGCGCTGCCTCAACAAGCTGGAAACCATCGATAAAGGCAGCATCACCATCGACGGCGAAGAGCTGTGCCGTGAAACCTCCGGTGGTACGGAATATGTCAAGAACAACGATGTCCGCCGCATTGCCTGCAAAATGGGCATGGTATTCCAGCAGTTCAACCTTTTCCCGCATATGACTGTTCTGGAAAATCTGATTGAAGCGCCTGTCAACGTACAAAAGCGCGATAAAGCAGAAGTTATCAAGGAAGCAGAGGTTCTGCTGGCAAAGGTCGGCCTTTCCGAAAAGCGTGATGTTTATCCGCGCAAGCTCAGCGGCGGCCAGCAGCAGCGTGTAGCTATCGCCCGTGCTTTAGCCATGAAGCCCGCCATTATGCTTTTTGACGAGCCTACCTCTTCTCTGGACCCGGAGCTGACCGGTGAGGTTTTGCGCACTATGCGCGAGCTGGCAGACGAAAAAATGACCATGGTAGTCGTAACGCACGAAATGGGCTTTGCCCGTGAGGTTGCCACCAAGGTTGTTTTCATGGCTGACGGCCATGTGCAGGAGCAGGGCCGTCCGGAGGAAATTTTCGTTAACCCCAAAAACGAACGTCTGAAATCCTTCTTAAAAGTAATTTTAAAGTAATCAGATAAAGGTTTCTAAATTAATTCACAGATTACACCTACCTTTGTCATATATGTTTGTTACAATAATACCCGAGGATGAAAGGAACCTATTGAATAAGGCAAGCAAAGAAAGGTGATTTCAATGCACGTTAAAATTCTTGGCCCCATGACTAAGCAGGCAGAGCTGCTGCTGCAGAACACTGCTATTGCTTTAAAGAAGCTCAAGGTTAAGGCTGAGTTTGAAAAAGTTTCCGAATTCCAAAAGGTAGTGGCCTATGGAGTGATGGCCTTCCCCGCTTTAGTCATCGACGAAAAATTAGTTGCTGTCGGCAGCACGCTTTCGGTAGATGAAGCCATGACTCTTATAAAGCAACTCTCCTAAACATATCTTTTCATCATACACCTCTCCTTAAAATACACCGCACCGTGCGAAATGTGCGGTGTATTTTTTTTGGGGGGAAGCATTTTGATTAATGTAAAATTTATGTAAAGTTCCTTACGCACTTTTAACATCATAAAATTTCGAGTATAATAAGTATAAGTATATGCTGTTTTTACAGCAATCATGGATGCATACAAACTAAAAAAGGGGACTTATTTTTTATGCTTGCTTATTTCTTGGCATTTTTAGGCGGTATCGCCTTATTTATGTATGGTATGCAGCTGATGGGTGACGGTCTGCAAAAGGCTGCCGGCGCTAAGCTGCAAAAGATTTTGGAAGCCATGACAGGCGTGCTCGCTATGGGCATTCTGTTGGGCGCAGTTGTTACTGCAGTGCTGCAGGCCAGCGGTGCTACCACCGTTATGACCGTAGGCCTGGTAAATGCGGGCCTGCTCACGCTGAAGCAGGGCTTCGGCATTATCATGGGTGCCAACATTGGTACTACTATGACGGCACAGCTCATCGCCTTCAAGCTTTCCGATTATATCACGATTTTAATCTTCATCGGCTTTTTGATGCAGCTGCTGGCGAGAAAAAGCCGCACAAAATATCTTGGTCAGGTTATGCTGGGCTTCGGTATTCTGATGCTGGGCATGGATATGATGGGAATGGCGGTTATGCCTCTGCGTAACTATCCCGGCTTTGTGCATTTCATCGAGGTTTTCTCCAGCAATCCGTTGCTGGGCATCGGCATCGGTATGATTATGACTGTACTGATTCAGTCCAGCAGTGCTACCATCGGTATTCTTATCGCCATGGCCGGTCAGGGACTTATTCCGCTGGAGGGTGCGATTCCTGTACTGCTCGGCGACAATATCGGTACCTGTATTACTGCCGTACTCGCTTCACTGCGTGCTAACCTTACGGCTAAGCGTGTAGCTGCAGCTCACGTAATGTTTAATGTCATCGGCAGTATAATTTTTGTAGTCTTTATGCCGTTCTTCATTAAATTCGTGCTGCTTGTATCGCCTGACGGCGACATAGCGCGTCAGATTGCGAATGCGCACTCGGCGTTCAACATTTTGAACACGCTGCTCTTTATGCCCTTTGTTAACCCTTTCATCAAGCTGGTAGAAAAGATTGTGCCCGGCAAGGCAGAAATCATCTCCATGCGCCCTGTTTATCTTGACAAAAACATGCTGAACACTCCCTCTATCGCTATCAGCCTTGCTGTCAAAGAGGTTGTGCGTATGGGCGAGCTGGCACGCAAGGACGTGCGTCTTGGCATGGAGGCTATTCAAAGCTTTGATGCCGACAAGGTAAAATATGTTCTGGAGCACGAGCCTGTTGTCGATGCGTTGGAACGAGATATTACCGACTATCTGACGCAGATGAGCTCCTCTGAAATGAGCGAAAGCCTGACGACACGCCACACCGGTCTTTTGCACGCCTGCACGGATATCGAACGTATCGGTGACCATGGTGAAACATTGGCTAAACGCGCACGCAAGCTTGTTGAGGAGGACGTGGTTTTCTCTGACGAGGCTAAGGCCGAGCTGCTGCAGCTCAGCGAAATGGTACTGCGTGCCTCCGGACGTTCATTGGAGGCCCTAGAGAAAAATGATAAGGTTATTGCGGAGGACGCTGTGCGTCTGTGCCGTGAGGTTAAGCAATACCAGAAGGAAATCCGTAAGAATCATATCACGCGCCTTAACGAACATATCTGCAATCCTACTGCAGGCTTTGTTATGATGGAGCTGCTGATTAATATGAAGCGTGTATCCGATCATTCCAAGAACATTGCCCAGCTGGTGCAGGGAACATTCTAAAGCTTATAAAGCAACAGCAAGCATACAGACTACTGCTCAACATAGTCTGTATGTTTTTCTTTTGCGTAAAAGCATTGCTAAGCTAACAGAGTACGTACATAATTAATCCGCACTTTCTCATATGCGCTTATGAATTTACTCAAGTATACTTTAGTAAATCGTACTTGAGTAAATCTACACAAAATACGTTAAGCACAGCCTAAAACGACCATATAATCACAATAGTCTTATCCTTACATACCTATTTTGCTGTACTTATAAAATCACAGCTTTTTCACAAAATCTTTGCTATAATTTAAGTAAGCAAGGACTGCGTTTCCGACTGCTACAGTCTTAGCGCAGTCCTTTTTGGTTACTCGTAGAGTCATAATCGGCTTTACGGTTTTTTATTATACCTATTGCAGCAGTGATTTTTATAATATATAAATTTATAAAATATATTATATATATTGAGCACAACATTTCTCCGCTGCAAAACGACGGAACGCTGCAGCGTTTCACACTTTTTTTACTTTAATTATTGATGACACCTTTTACTAATTACAGGTAAAGTATTACAATATAAGATGAGTATTTATCAGCTTAGATTCAGATTATAAAAAAAAGAATATGAACATGCTTCGGATATCGCCCTGAGCTTCATATTCCAGGAGGTTACTATGCAGATAGGATTGGATATTGGCAGTACCACAATTAAAATCGCCGTAATGGACGATGCAGGCAATCTGCTATTCCATAAATACGAAAGACATTACAGCCAGATTGCAGAGAAAATTCTGGCCCTACATAAAGAATTGATGACTAAATTCCCTACACTGCATAGCGCACGTCTGGCCATCAGCGGCAGCGGTGGTATCGGTGTAGCGGACAGCTGCGGCCTGCAATTCGTACAGGAGGTTTTTGCGGAAAAAATCTGCGCCGAAAAGCTCAATCCAGGAACCGACGCCGTTATCGAATTAGGTGGCGAGGATGCCAAAATCCTCTTCTTAGGCCGCCATTTTGACGCACGTATGAACGACAGCTGCGCCGGAGGCACCGGTGCCTTTATCGACCAGATGGCTTCCCTGCTGAATGTAGAAACACCCCAAATGAACGAGCTGGCACAGCAGGCACAGAACACCTACACCATCGCCAGCCGCTGCGGTGTTTTCGCCAAAAGCGATATCCAGCCGCTGCTCAACCAGGGTGCGGAAAAAAGCGACTTAGCAGCCAGCATCTTCCACGCTGTAGCAAGCCAGGCCATCACCGGTCTTGCCAAAGGCCGTCCCATCAGCGGCAATGTGTTGTATCTTGGCGGTCCACTCACCTTTATGAGCTGTCTGCGCGATGCCTTTGACAGTGTTCTGAATATCAAAGGCGTCTGCCCGGAAAACAGTCTGCTTTATGTAGCAATGGGTGCAGCCTTCTGCGCCGAGCATGAGGTGGACCTTACCACGCTGCCAGAAAAGCTGCAGGCAGCAGCAGCGCAGCACAGCTTTGAACATCTGCCGCCGCTGTTTAAAAACGAAGGCGAATATACTGTTTTCAAGAAGCGTCACTCTAAGGAAAGTGTCGCTATCGGTACCCCTGAGGAGGCCAGCGAAGCCTTTATCGGTATTGATTCCGGCAGCACGACCATTAAAATCGCTGTTATGAGTCCAGACGGCAAATTGCTTGACTCCTTCTACCAAAGCAATAAGGGTAATCCTGTTGTTGCCGTCCGCAATTATCTTACCGATTTCTATACAAAATATCCCCACTGCCGCCTGTTGGCAGGTGCAGTCACCGGCTACGGCGAGGAGCTGATTCGCCACGGCTTTGGTGTTGACTATGGTATCGTAGAAACCATGGCACACTTTTATGCTGCCCAATATCTGGAGCCGGAGGTAGATTTCATTCTTGATATCGGCGGTCAGGATATGAAGTGCCTGAAAATCCATAACGGTGCCATCGATAATATCTTTCTGAACGAAGCCTGCTCCAGCGGCTGCGGCAGCTTTTTGCAGACCTTTGCCGAAATTCTGGGCTACACAGCCGAGCAGTTCGCGCAAATCGGTCTTAAAGCAGATATGCCGGTAGATTTAGGCAGCCGCTGCACCGTGTTTATGAACAGCAGCGTTAAACAGGCACAGAAGGACGGTGCCTCCGTTGCCAACATCAGCGCCGGCCTATCCATCAGTATTGTCAAAAACGCTTTATATAAGGTTATCCGTCCGGCCAGCAAGGAGGCCATCGGCAAGCACATCGTCGTTCAGGGAGGCACCTTCCTCAATGACTGCGTACTGCGCGCCTTTGAGCAGGAAATGGATTTGAACGTTATCCGTCCCAATATTGCCGGCCTTATGGGAGCCTACGGCGCGGCTCTGTACGCACAACGCCGCTACAAAGACGCACCGCATCAGACAACGCTGCTCAACCTGCAGCAGCTGGGTGAATTCGTTCACACCGTCAAGGGTATGACCTGCGGCCTGTGCAATAATCATTGCCACCTCACCGTCAACACCTTTGCCGGCGGCAAACGCTTTATCAGCGGCAACCGCTGTGAACGCCCCATCACCCACATGGCACCCAAGGATGAGCTGAACCTGTACCGTCAGAAGCTGCAGCTGCTCAAGGAATTGCCGGTTAATGAAACGCCTAAACGCGGCATTATGGGTATACCTATGGGCCTGAATATGTATGAGCTGCTCCCCTTCTGGAATGCCTTACTCTCCAGCCTGGGCTTCAAGGTTGTCCACAGTCCGATTGAAGACAAAACTATTTACCGTCTTGGTCAGGGAACCATCCCCAGCGACACCGTCTGCTATCCGGCGAAGCTGATGCACGGCCATATCAAATGGCTCCTGCAGCAGGGAATCACCAATATCTTCTATCCCTGCATGACCTACAATATAGATGAGCAGGGCACGGAAAACTGCTATAACTGCCCTGTTGTAGCCTATTATCCCGAAGTACTGCACGCCAACATCCGTGATTTGAATAAGCCTGAAATACATTTCTTCTATGATTATCTTGGCCTGCTCCACAAAAAGAAGCTGGTCAAAAAGCTGCAGGAAATGTTTGCCAAGGCTTATCCGGATATCACCAAGGATGAAATCCGCAAGGCCGTTGATGCTGCCTTCACTGCCTTTTATGACTATGAAGCGCAAGTAAAGGCCAAAGGACAGCAAATCATCAGCAAGGCACGCGAAGAGCATAAGCCTATCGTTGTACTGGCAGGCCGTCCCTATCACATCGACCCCAAGGTCAACCACAGTATCGACCGCCTGATTACCAACATGGGCGCTGCCCTCGTCAGCGAGGATGCCGTAAGCAGTCATATTAAGACCAAGGAACTCAACCGCGACCTGCAGGTGCTCAACCAGTGGACATATCACGGACGCCTGTATGCGGCAGCCGAATATGTTGCCCAAAATCCTGATATGCATCTGATTCAGCTTGTAAGCTTCGGCTGCGGCTGCGATGCGATTACGGCCGATGAATGCCGCCGTCTCCTCGAAGAACGCGGACGCATCTATACACAAATAAAAATAGACGATATCGACAACCTTGGTGCTGCCAAAATCCGCATCCGCAGTCTGTTTTCCGCAGCCCAGCTTTTCGATATAGATAATAATTAAAGGAGATTTGCATATGCTACCAGCAGCTAACGTTAAGTTTACCCCCTTCACGGAGGATATGAAAAAAACGCATACTATACTTATACCCGGCATGCTGCCTATGCATTTTTCACTGCTGCAGGCAGCACTCGTAAGCTGTGGCTACAAAGCCGAGGTTCTGCACAACACCGGTCGCGAGGTAATCGAAACCGGTCTGAAATACGTCAATAATGATATCTGCTATCCGGCACTGCTGGTTATCGGCCAGCTGATAAACGCTTTGGAAAGCGGCAAATATGATTTGGAGCACACTGCGCTAATTATCACCCAAACCGGTGGCGGCTGCCGTGCCTCCAACTATATCTATCTGCTGCGCAAGGCTTTGGAAAAAGCCGGCCTTACGCACATCCCTGTCATCAGCCTCAACGTCAACGGTCTGGAGCAGCAGCCCGGCTTCCATCTGGACGCATCCATGGTGCATAAGTTTTTGGCTGCCGTTGTTTACGGCGATACTCTGATGTACCTGACGAATAAAACACGTCCCTACGAAGTTGTACACGGCGCTGCCGACAGATTGGCGCAAAAATGGCTGGCACGCTTAAGCGAAGCCTTCAAGAGTGGCAAGGCGCAGGCTTTAGGTACCATCAAGCAGCTTACTAAGACTATTGCGCACGAATTTGCGGATTTGCCTATCACCAACAAGGAGAAAACTAAGGTCGGTATTGTCGGTGAAATCTACATCAAATATGCTGCTTTAGGCAACAACAATCTGGAAGCCTTCCTGCAGCGTCAGAATTGCGAATATATGCTGCCCGGTCTGATGAATTTCATTATGTACTGTGTTGATACTTATCTTACGGACTATAAGCTTTACGGCGGCAGTCTGCTTAAATACAGTGTCAACAAGGGCGCTATGTGGTATTTAAAATATATGGAAGGCATACTGCATCAGGCTCTCAGTATCGCTCCCTTCAGCGCCCCCGCCACCTATGAGGAAACCAAGGCTATGGCTAATGGCGTTATCGGCTACGGCAACAACATGGGCGAAGGCTGGTTGCTGACTGCCGAAATGCTGGAGTTGGTACACAGCGGCTACACCAATATCATCTGCGCTCAGCCCTTCGGCTGCCTGCCTAACCATATCGCCGGCCGTGGCATGATTAACAAAATTAAGGAAATTGCTGAAGAGGCTAATATTTTGGCGTTGGACTACGATGCCAGCGCTGCCCGCGTTAATCAGGAAAACCGCATTAAGCTGATGCTGGCGACAGCAAAGTAAAAGAAGCATAAAAAGATTCAAAGGCGTTCTACCGTACTTAAGTAGAACGCCTTTACTGTTTTTGCCCCTTAACGACAGCCCTTTTCAAAAAAAACTCCGCAACATCCCCCACGCCAATAATTTACAATCTTTTTGCTTGTAGCACACAAATATGCTGTGCTATAATATACACCGCAATTTTATAGAATGAAAGTCAGGTGCTTTATATATATGGAAAACAAAATAACTACCCGCGAATGGCTGCCGTTAATCGGCATGACCGTTTCCGCTTTTATTTTTAACACATCGGAATTCATGCCCATAGGCCTTTTGTCCGATATCGCCGCAGACTTCCGCATGACGGAAGCGCAGGCCGGCATGCTGATTACCATTTATGCCTACGTCGTAATGCTCATGAGCCTGCCGCTGATGATTGCCGCTTCCCGCTATCCGCTGCGCAAGCTTTTGCTGGCCACCATCAGCCTGTTCGCCGTATCGCACGTAGCCTCCGCCTTTGCCACCGGCTTTTGGACGCTGCTGCTTTCGCGTATCGGCGTCGCCTTCGCCCACTCTATTTTCTGGTCGGTCGCCTCGCCTATCGCCGTGCGTCTGGTCAAAGGTCCCTTTAAAGCACTGGCTATGAGTATGATTGTAACCGGCACGGCTATCGCCATCATCGTCGGCCTGCCCTTAGGACGCATCATCGGCCTTTACGTCGGCTGGCGTATGGCCTTCATGTGCATCGCCGTTTTAGCCTTTATTGTACTGGCCTATATGTTCTTTGTATTCCCCAAGTTGGAAAAAAGCGAACCATTTACGCTGGCACAGCTGCCGGTAATGCTGAAGAATCCTGTGCTCATCGGTCTCTATATGATGTCCTTTTTGCTCCCCACAGGCTATTACACCGCCTACAGCTATATCGAGCCTTACCTGAAGCAAATTGCGCTGATGGACGAAGCCTGGATAACCATCACCCTGGTTATTTTCGGTGCAGCCGGACTTTTGGGCAGTGCAGCCTTTTCCAAATGGTATGATAAATGCCGCTATCACTTCTTCCGCATCACCGTCCTTGGCGTAGCAGTTGTTTTGCTGCTGCTCTACCCCGTAAGCATCAATCATTATCTGCTGGTGCTGCTCTGCGCAGTCTGGGGCATTTTCGTTACCGCCTTCAACGTTGTAGGCCAGGCAGAGCTTTTGCGCACAACTACCATGAGCACCTCCGCCGTAGCTATGTCGATTTACTCCGGTATTTATAATCTGGGTATAGGCAGCGGCAGCTATCTGGGCGGACTAATCTGCACGCATGCTTCCATCGCTTATATCGGCTTTGGTGGTGGCGCAATCGTGCTGCTTTCCTTTATTTACTGTGCCTTTTTCCTGATTCCTGCTATGCGTCGCCAGCAAGCAGAGGCTGAAAAATAAATTTAACCGCCGAAAAGCGTATAATAAACTGTATATTAAATTTCCTCACTTGCTATATTTCCTGTTTTTATTTATAATTAAGAGATACGTAAGATTACAAAGAAGGAGATTTTCTATCAATATGTCTGCAAGTACAACCAAAACTAAGAATCAACCATCCCGTAAGCCTGTATTGCTGGATTACCTAAAAGCCTTCACTAAGGATAAATTGATTTTTGCAGCGCGTCAGCTCTGTATCACCTACAGCAAGCTCAAAAAGGACGAGCTGGCAGAAAAAATCTGCACAGAAATGCAAAAGCCGGAAATTGCAGCAAAACGCTTTGCTATTATGCCGGACGAAAATATTCAGGCCTTTGAAGCAGCCCTGGAGAAAAAATGCTTCCATCCTACCTACAGTGAATATGCACTGCTGCTGCCCTTTATTTCTATGGGCTACATTGTTTCCTATCCCGATGACTGCTTCGAAGCAGTAAAGGAAGCACGCATCGTCTACAAAAAAATCAACACCGCAGATTTCCAGGCACACCGCCAGCAACTGGCATGGCTGTTGGACTGCATCACCGCTATGTCCAGCCTGCATCTTATCCTGCCGGTAGAATTTTTCTGCGAAATGTATAATCAAAAAGCAGGCTTTGAACTTACTCCGGAAACTCTGCCGCAATTACTTGCCGAGGTTCCGAACAACTTTAACCCCTGTGCGATTAAAGACGGCCGCATTCTGCTCAAGAAAAATGACAGCGATGATTTCTACACCAGACTGGAGCAGGGCAGAAAGCCCTTCGGCCTGTACCTGCCTACCGTAAAGGAAATCACCATGCTTTCCCACTACGGTTATATGCAATCTACTACCGCATATCAGGATCTGCATGACTTCTTCACTCAGGAGCTGAATGTTGCGGCACTGGATGCACATTACTGGTGCCAGTACATCTATGAATTTGAAAACTCCAACACCGACGGCAATACCTCTGAGCTGATTCAGAAGCTGCAGGCAAATATCCCCGCGTGGAACAATTACAGCCATCTCGGCAGACTTTCCGTACTGCTGCAGAACGCCCGCAACAGTGCAACCCGTATGTTCTGCCTCGGCGGCCACACTCCTAACGAAACTATCAAGCTGCTGCGTGACGCACAGCAGGCAGCTCAGCAAAATACCCGTGTAGGTGCCAAAGCGAAAAAGGTTTATCCTAACGATCCCTGTCCCTGCGGCAGCGGCAAAAAGTATAAAAAATGCTGCGGTAAAAAACACTGAGCAGCAGGCTATGCTTTAGCGTAAGAAGGGATTACAATGAAGAAATTTTTAGTCGTTGATTTTGAATTTACTACCTACGAGCGCCCTGTCGGCCGTCCGCGCGGCTTCTTTTCCGAGATTATCGAAATTGGCGCAGTGAAGCTGGACGGCGAACCGCTCACCGACTGCGGACGCATCCAAAGCTTTGTCAAACCGCATTTTTATCCTAAGCAAGCCAAGGATTCTATGGATTTTTGCATGATAACCGCCAAGGATATGCAGCAGGCCATTGAATTCCCTGCTATGGTGCAGGAGCTGGCAGCGCTATATGAAAGCGGCGAAACCTACTTTGTAGCCTGGGGAACCGAGGATTACAAGGTACTGCAGACAGGCTGCGAGCGTCATAAAATCGAAAACCCCGTAAAATACGAGGACTATCTTGATCTGGCGCTGGCCTACCGCCTGTGGAAGGGTGATGATTACACCACCGGTCTGAAAAAGGCCACCGAAGAGCAGGAGGTCAACACCGCAGGACTGTGGCACACCGCCTTTGACGATGCCAACAACACCGGCAAGCTGCTGATTGAAATGTTTAACCGTGGCTGGAAGCTGGAGGATTTCTTCGCTGCCCGCGAGGTTTACGAAGCGGAGCGCGCTGCCCGTCAGGCAGAGCGTGCCAAGCACCATAACGGTTACAGAAGATGGTAAAATTTTAAAGCGCACTAAAAAAGCTATCCCCGGGCTTTGCCCGCTGATAGCTTTTTTGCTTTTTATGCTGTTTATCTTTTAGTAACGGCTGAAAATCTCCTGCACCTCGTTGCGCTCCTGCGTCCGCAAAAGTGCCAGCTGCAGCAAAAGGCGTGCCTTTTGCGGATTCAAATTATCCGCATACAGGAAGCCCTGCTCCTGCCAACGTTCCAGGCCTGCGGCAACAATACCGCTGCCTGTGCGGCTGGAACGCACTACTACAACGCCACGGCCAACAGCCTCCGCCAGCGCCGCTTCCACAGCCTCATGAATGCTGCCCATACCGCTGCCGGCGTAGATAAGGCCATGTGCGCCTGCTGCCAGTGCCGCATCCACAAATACGCGATCCTCACCGATATGCGTGTAGATGATATCCACGCGCGGCAAAGCAGTAACACCGCTCACATCAAATTCGCTCTGCAGTGTGTGCGGACGCACGCTGCGATAATAGTAATGTACCTCACCGCCAACGATAAAGCCTAAAGGACCACCGTTCGTTGCCTTGAAGGTTGCCACATTCGCCGTGTTTGTCTTGGTCACGTCACGCCCACTGTAGATTTCATCGTTCATCATCACCAGCACGCCCTGTCCGGCGCTTGCAGCATCTACAGCTACCTTCACAGCGTTGATAATATTCAAAGGTCCGTCGGCACTGACTGCGGTGGCAGGACGCATTGCACCAACAATCACCACCGGCTTAGCGCTCTTTACCGTCAGGTTCAGGAAGAAAGCCGTTTCCTCCATAGTATCGGTACCATGGGTAATAACAACGCCGTCGACATCCTCCTGCGCCAACAGCTCATTGCAGCGCTGTGCCAGACGCAGCAGCAACGTGTCTGTAATACTGCTGCTGTCGATGTTGCACAGCTGCTCTCCGCTAATATGCGCCAGCTCGCCCAGTTCAGGTACACCTGCCAGCAAATCGGCAACGCTGTAGGCACCGGCAGTATAGCCTGTCATCTGTGTGCCGGAGGCAGCCTTGCCGGCAATAGTGCCGCCGGTTGCTAAAATTACAATGTTCTTCAACTCAGTTTTTTCCATCAGCCTGACCTCCATCAGTCCTTCTTTCAGCTTCGCAGCCAATGCTTATTTTACCAGGCCCTTTTCCTGCAGATAATCGGATACCATGTCTGCCGCTTCGGCAGTAATCTTAATACATTTAGTTCTGTATTCCGGTGTGCCGAAGCTCAGACGGTTCAGCGCTCTGCAGCAGGAAGCACCGAAATGCTTGGTAAAGCGCTCATAAAACTCATGCGTATATTTATAGACCTCTGTCTGATGTTTTTCAGACGGGTCCAATCTGCCAACGATAGAGCTGATAACCAGGCAGGAACCGCTCAGCGCACCGCACACGCAGCCGCTGCGGCCGATACCGCCGCCCATGCCGGACACCATGCGGATTGCTACATCCGGCAGGCCCAGCTTTAAGCCGTCATTGCACGCCTTAACTACGGATTCTACGCAGTTATTGCCATCGTTATGGTACTGCTCTGCTAAATCATAAATTTCCTTCATATTCTATGCCTCCAAAAAATAACCTAATCCTGTTTATTTTAGCAAGCATAGAACAAAATAGCAAGAAAAATGCTGTGACCAGCAAGCCACAGCATTGTATATCAAAGACCGAACATAGTCTTTGCCAGCTTTATTCCGCTCTCTGTTTTAAAAATCCGCTCCACAGCCTTGGCAATATTCTCCTTCGGCGTACCGTCCTCATAAAAATTTACTATAAAATCAGCTTCCACAAGCAGCTGATAATCAAGACCGTCAATCATATTATACGTATGGTGATGACCGACAAGATAGCAGATGCGTTCAATTTTTTCAGGTGTATAGCCAACCTTTTGCAAAAGTTTGCGTGCTACCGACGGTCCCTCCTGCTCCTGAATTTTACCTGTGCAGTGACCGGCACCGTACTTGGCTTCACCCGGCTTAATACCGCAGTCATGCACAAGACCTGCCGCCACAACAAGCTCTGTCAGCTCTGCATCTGCCCCCTCGCTCTCAGCCAGCTGCTTGGCCAAGCTGGCAACCTTGATAAAATGCTGGCAGCGGCGTGCATCTCCGGCAAAAAAAGCTATCATCTCATTATATAAAGCAACGTTTTTATTCATAGCATTCACTCCAATCCAACTAAAATACGATTCAATCTTATTTTGGCCTAAACAATGCGGTTTTGCAAGTTTTTTCGCCATAATAAGATTATAAAAGCATTCTCCTCCAACACACAGAAAAGCGCTCTTAGCCTGCATTACGCAAGACATCGAGCGCCTTCCTGTTTTATTAGGGAGTTTGATTAGGGAGAAGCAAATTATTTTTCCTCAATAGGATAATCCTGCAGAGCATCATAGCCTGTTTCACCGGTACGAATCTTAACAACATCCTCAACATCATAGATGAAGATTTTGCCATCGCCGTATTTGCCGGTATACAGAACCTGCTTAGCAACATTGACTACTGCTGCAACAGGAATTGCGGAAACAATCATTTCAACCTTTACCTTCGGCAGCAGGTGTGCAGCAACCTCAGCACCACGATACATTTCCGTGGAGCCCTTCTGGATGCCGTAGCCCAGAACCTTGGTAACAGTCATGCCGGTAATTCCCAGCTTATCCAAAGCATTCTTCAATGCTTCGAAACGATTTTGCGAGGTGATAATAACAACCTTGCTCATCTTTACTGCACCTGCAGGCTTAGCTGCAGTTTCCTTGACCGGAGTAACATAAGTAGTAGTAACAGAGGTCTGTGCCTCCAACGGAGTTTGCATAAAGTCGGCATAGCTGCTGAGCAGGCCATGCTCTTCCATATCCAGGCCTTTGATTTCTTCGGATTCCTTAACACGCAGACCGAAGAGCTTATCAAGAACTTTAAAGATAATCGTCATCGTAATCGCAACATAGATTGCTACAACTACAACGCCGAGGATTTGTTTTACCAGGAAATCAGTACCGCCGCCATAGAAGAGCCCGCCGTCAAGAGCGAAGAGACCGGTTGCGAGAGTACCGAAGGCACCGCAGACACCGTGAACAGAAATTGCACCGACAGGATCATCAATCTTCAGCTTCTGGTCGAAGAATTCAACTGCAGCAACTACCAGTACACCGGCAATCAGGCCGATGATTAAAGCGCCGGCCGGACTTACCATATCGCAGCCGGCGGTAATTGCTACCAGACCTGCAAGCACGCCGTTCAGTGTCATGGAAACATCAGGCTTGCCGTAGCGAATCCAGGTGTAAATCATAGTTGCGGTAGCAGCAGCTGCTGCAGCCATGTTAGTGGTAATGAAGATAGCACCCATGGAAACCAAGGCGTCATCACCGGTTGCGCAGACGGTGGAAGCACCGTTGAAGCCAAACCAACCGAACCAGAGAAGGAAAACGCCCAAGGCACCAAGCGGAATGCTGTGACCGGGAATAGCGTTTACCGTACCGTCGGCATTGTATTTGCCGATACGCGCGCCAATCATCTTGGCACCGACGAGAGAAGCAACGCCGCCTACCATATGAACGGCAGTTGAACCGGCGAAATCATGGAAGCCCATCTGTGCGAGCCAGCCGCCGCCCCAAATCCAGTGACCGCTAATCGGGTAAATAATAGCGCTGATTAATACGCTGTAAATGCAATAAACCAAGAAGTTGGTACGTTCTGCCATAGCACCGGAAACAATGGTTGCTGCGGTAGCACAGAACATCGTCTGGAAGATAAAGTACGCAGTGCTTGGATAGCTGGCACCGTAATCACCTTTTACAAAGAAGTCCGGCGTGCCGATGAAGCCGCCGATATCGGTACCAAACATAAGGCCAAAGCCCAGAACCCAGAAAACGATGGAGCCAAGGCACATATCCATGACGTTCTTCATGACGATGTTGCCGGCATTTTTAGCTCTGGTAAAGCCTGTTTCAACCATTGCGAAGCCTGGCTGCATAGAGAATACCAGGAAGGCACCTATCAGCACCCATATAGTATCGGCAGATACATATTTGTCCATTTGTAAACACCCCTCAAATTATAATATTTTTTAACGCGTCATTGAGCAGCGCTCACATGGCATTAGCTAAAGAAAGAGGGGCGTACCCGATTTTTCGGATACACCCCATTGTGTATGAGTTTTATTGTCTATATATTATTTTATCATTAAGCCTTACCCGAGGCTGTCGAGAAGGTAGTAGAGGCTAAAGCAAATTGACGACCGCGTACTTTCAAGTACGTCGAGGAGATTTGCTGACGCAGATGCTGCCTTATTCGGCAGCCGCCTTTTACTCGTTTACGCCGAACAGCAACTCTCCATAGGTCGGGTAATCCAAGTACTTACCACCGGTCAAAGCTTCGGCAGCATCAACAGCACTTCTCAGCTTGCCCATTTCTTCAAGAACAGTATCGTGATAGTACAGAGCCTGTTTCTCGCTATCGCCGATTTCTGCTGCTTCCTTCAAGCCATCTTCCAGCTTCAGGGAGGATGCATACATTTCTCCGCCCAGCTTGCTCAGCTTATCGGCAAGTGCGCCTTCAAAGCCTGCGCTGACACCGGCAGCCTTTTTATCAAGTACTGCTTTGGTCAGGTCTCCGGTATAAGCGGTAACTGCCGGGAGGATATCCTTATGGAACATATCCAGCATGGTTGCTGCTTCGATAGAAATCGTGGTGCTGTAGTTCTCCAGCAGGATTTCTACACGGGATTCAACTTCGGCTTTAGTGAAGATGTTATGTTTTTCGAACAGCTCGATGTTCTTTGCATGTCCCAGATACGGCAGAGCCTCCGGAGTAGATTTGAGGTTCAGCAGGCCACGTTTAGCTGCTTCCTCAACCCATGCATCAGTATAACCGTTACCGTTGAAGACAATGCGTTTATGAGCCTTGTAGGTTTCTTTAACCAAATCATATACTGCTGCTTCCAGATCAGGAGCATCTGCCAGCTTATCAGCAAATTCATCCAGCTCTTCGGCAACGATGGTGTTCAGTACGATGTTGGGGCCGGCGATGGAGAACATGCTGCCCAGCATACGGAATTCAAATTTATTGCCGGTGAAGGCGAAGGGAGAGGTTCTGTTTCTGTCGGTGTTATCCTTAACAAGAGCAGGAATGGTATCGTCGCTTACTTTAATGTAGCTTTCCGGGTTGCCGTTGTAAACCTTATCTGCTGCAATAGCTTCGAGAACTGCAGTCAGCTCAGTGCCAAGGAACATGGATACGATAGCCGGAGGAGCTTCGTTAGCGCCCAGACGATGGTCATTGCCGGCGCTGGCAACAGATACACGCAGCAGATCCTGATATTCATCAACAGCCTTGATAATTGCTGCCAGGAAGGTCAGGAAGCGCAGGTTTTTGTACGGCTCCTTGCCGGGATCCAGCAGGTTCAAGCCTTCTTCCGTAGATAAGGACCAGTTGTTATGCTTACCGCTGCCGTTTACGCCGTCGAAGGGTTTTTCATGCAGCAGGCAAACAAGACCATGGCGCAGAGCAACACGTTTCATGAACTCCATCATCAGCTGGTTATGGTCAGATGCTACGTTGGTAGTTGTGAAGATAGGTGCCAGCTCGTGCTGTGCTGGAGCAACCTCGTTATGCTCGGTTTTAGCAAGTACGCCCAGTTTCCACAGTTCCTCGTCTAAATCCTTCATGAAGGAAAGAACTCTTTGCTTGATAATACCGAAGTAGTGGTCATCCAGCTCCTGCCCACGCGGAGATTTCGCACCGAACAGGGTACGGCCGGTGTAAACCAGGTCTTTACGTTTTTCCCACATTTTTTTATCTACGAGGAAATATTCCTGTTCCGGGCCAACAGTACTGTTGACGCGGATTGTATCAATGCCGAACAGCTTCAGCAGCTTGCAGGCTGCTTTGCTGGCTGCATTCATGGAACGCAGAAGCGGAGTCTTTTTATCCAGCACTTCGCCGGTGTAGGAGCAGAAGGCTGTAGGAATGCACAGGCAGTTATCTTTGATAAATGCATAGGAGGTCGGGTCCCATGCTGTATAGCCACGAGCTTCGAAGGTTGCACGCAAGCCGCCGGACGGGAAGCTGGAAGCATCAGGCTCGCCCTGAATCAGCTCTTTGCCGGAGAAATCCATGATTACACGGCCTTCGGCAGTAGGAGAAATGAAGCTTTCATGCTTCTCAGCAGTGATGCCGGTCATCGGTTGGAACCAGTGAGTGAAATGAGTGCAGCCATGCTCCAGAGCCCAGTCCTTCATAGCCTTGGCGATGATATTAGCAATTTCCAGATTCAGCGGAGTGCCTGCAAGCACTGCTGCCTTATATGCTTTATAGGTTGCAGTCGGCAGACGATCCTTCATAACGCTTTCGTTAAAAACTAAGCTGCCAAACAGTTTCGGTACATCATTCATTGTAAAACCTCCCTAATTTCTCTCTGAGAATTTCCTTGGGTTTACGAAGTGTAAACCCCTCATTTGAAATACAGTTTTTTGTGCTTTACAGATTTTCTTCTCTCTGGCTCTGTAAATAAGAAAGCACCGTCAGCTGCGCCTTGCGCTGCTACGGTGCTTCGTTGCACTTATCATGGGTAAGATATAAATTATAATTCTCACCGCTGATATAAAAGAAAAAGCAACTACGAAGTTTGGATTTCTCAATCCAACAACCACGTCGTTGCTTTATGCGCTTATTATAATACTAGGATTTAAATTTGTAAAGGGGGTAAGAGAAAAAAATTTTAATTTTTTTCTGCGTATACTAAAAAAGTATGCTCATTTTTGACTACAACAGCAGAGATTTTTATCAGATATAACTGATAAAAATCTAAAATCTCGAAAAGTTTCAGTTATATCTGATAAAAATTTGGTTTTCGTCTTGAATTTAAGATATAACTGATATATTATATAGATAGTGAGGTGATTTACATGATCAAAAGGGAAGCTTACATGAAAAAAATCCGCCCATTCATTAACAGTGATTTAGTAAAAGTACTTACAGGTATCCGACGTTGCGGTAAATCTGTTATGTTAGATCTTATAAAACAAGAGCTGTTACAACAAGGAGTTACTCCCCAACAGCTTATTTCCTATAATTTTGAAAATATGAGCTTTGCCAGGCTTTGCAATGCCCAGGCTCTTCATGATGAAATAATAAGCCAAACCCAAGCTTTAACAGGAAAAATTTATCTTTTCTTTGATGAAATCCAAGAGGTAAAAGATTGGGAAAAATGTATTAATTCCTTACGTATAGAGCTTAATTGTGATATTTATATCACCGGCTCCAATGCCAAGCTCCTATCCGGTGAATTAGCCACTTATTTAGCAGGACGCTATGCAGAATTTGTTATTTATCCTTTTTCATTTTCTGAATTTATTGAGCTATATAATACTATACAGCCTAATACAAGTGAAGCAGACTGCTTCAAGAAATACCTGCACTTCGGAGGAATGCCATATTTGGCAGCCCTGCAATATAACGAAGCTGCCTGCAAACAATATTTACAGGATGTATATACATCAGTAGAACTGAAAGATATTGTACGCCGCAACAATATACGTGATGTTGACATGCTTGAACGCATACTTACCTACATAACTGCAAATATCGGTACCATTTTTTCTGCAAATGTGCTTTCTAAATATTTGAAAAGCGAAGGACGCAGTATGGCAACAGAAACCATTATCAACTACGTTAAAGCCTGCACCGATGCTTTTCTGTTTTATCAGGTAAAACGTCAGGATATACAAGGTAAAAAGCTGCTTGCTATCAACGAAAAATATTATGTCGCTGACCATGGCATCCGCGAAGCAGTCTTCGGCGGCAACATGAAGGATATCAATCTCATTTTGGAAAATATCGTTTATCTGGAGCTTTTACGCCGTGGCTATAAAGTAACAATCGGCAAGGTTGACACCAAAGAGATAGATTTTGTCTGTGAAAAACAAGATCAAAAAATATATATTCAAGTCACATACCTGTTAGCCGCAGAAGAAACTATTCAACGTGAATTCGGCGTATACAGCGCTATCACTGATAATTATCCGAAATATGTGCTTTCACTTGACGAATTTGATATGAGCCGTGATGGTATTATCCATAAAAACATACGGGATTTTTTGTTAGATTCATCTTTATAATGCTTGCGAGAATGCTGAATTCAGTATTCTCGCAACTTTTTTTATCTGCTCTATAATCTACAAAGCTCCATAGGTGAAAACCGTGACAGCTTACTGCCAAATTACAAACACTTCCCTCTTTCCCATGATTTATCTCACAGCAGCAGCAGGATTTTTGCGTTCTGTAAAGAATTGTACAGTATAGAGTATGCAATGCAAAACGCAATATAACTAATTGCCAAGGAGGAACCCTTATGGAATTAACCGCTGTTGCGCAGCTGCGCCGCATGGTGCTGGAGCATTTATCCCGCTACACCTGGAATAACGAATTGCCTGACCACGTCTACGATATTCTGCAGGAGGTACGCGAGGATACTCCGCGCTACCGCTGCTGTGTTTATAAAGAAAGAGCCGTACTGAAAAACCGTATTGATATGGCGCTGGGCCAGGAGTGCTCCAGCAATATCATCGAGGCTGCCAAGCTGACGCTGAACGAGCCTGAGCGCACCGATTTGCCGATTATCGACGTGCTCCCCGCAGCCTGCGACCAATGCCCGATTGATGCTTATTACGTTACAGATATGTGCCGCCACTGCATCACCCACAAATGCATGAATAACTGCCCGAAAAAGGCTATCAGCATTATTCAGGACCGCGCCTTTATCGATAAAACGAAATGTATTGAATGCGGACGTTGCAAGCAGATGTGCCCCTACGGTGCGATTATCGAAATCCATCGTCCATGCGTGCGTGCCTGCGCCATCGGTGCCATCAGCATCGGTGAAAACCGCAAGGCCGTCATTGACCACGAAAAATGTGTTTCCTGCGGTGCCTGCCGCAATGCCTGCCCCTTCGGCGCCATTGACGAGCGCAGCAATATTATCCGCGTTATCCGCGAAATCCAGCAAGGCAAGCAGGTTATCGCCCTTGTGGCACCTTCTATCGTAGGCCAATACGGTTTGAAGATTACCATGACGCAAATTTACGAGGCACTGCAAAAAGCAGGCTTCGCTGAAGTTGTAGAGGTTGGCGTTGGCGCCGATATCACCAGCGTTAAGGAAGCAGAGGAATATTTGGAGAAGGTTCCTGCCAAGCAGGGCTTTATGACCAGCTCCTGCTGCCCTGCCTTCGTTAAGCTGATTAAAACGCAGGTGCCGGAGGCTGCGGACAAGATTTCCGACACTCCCTCCCCCATGCTCACCTGCGCTGAGCTGATTAAGGAAAAATATCCTTACGCAGTTACTGTGTTCATCGGTCCCTGCATCGCCAAAAAGGTGGAAGCACGCGAGCACCGCGAAACCATCAACTACGTGCTGACCTTTGAAGAGATTATGTGCATGCTGGAGGGCAAGGATATCAAATTTGCGGAAATGAGCGGTGATACTGCTTATGAACGCGATGCCTCCAAGCTTGGCCTGAGCTTCCCGCTGACGGCCGGCGTAAGCGCTGCCGTGCAGGATACGGTTGCCGCTATGGGCGGTGAGGTGCATAATGCACAATACTGCTCCGGTCTGGACAAATGCCGCGACACCGTCAAGTCTGCTGCCGAAGGCAAGCTCGACTGCAGCTATATCGAAGGTATGGCCTGCTCCAACGGCTGTATCGACGGTCCTGCTGCCGTAGGCGACTTCCACATTACGAAGGTCGCACTGACGAAATACGCAGCAGCAGCCCCCAATAAGCAGGCTGCCGAAGATAAGCACACAAAATAAAAACTTAAAGCCTATCCCTTCTGTCATACCGGCAGAGGGGATAGTTTGTTCATAGCAGGATTTTAGTCTGCTAAAATCATAGAGTACGCTTTACTGCGCACTAAAAGAACGGAGATTCCTAAGCAAATGCAAAACACTCGCTACATCGGTCACCTTGCTGCCCTCATTACGATTGCTACCTGGGGCACAACCTTTATTTCTACCAAGGTTTTACTTACCGGCTTTCAGCCGCTGGAAATTCTTTTTTTCCGCTTTATTATGGCCTTTTTCGCCCTTTGGCTGGCCTATCCTAAAATGCTGAAAACAGATAAAAAGCAGGAGCCTGTTTTTATGGCAGCAGGCCTCTGCGGCATCTGCCTCTACTACCTTTTGGAAAACATCGCCCTGACCTATACGCAAGCCTCCAACGTTAGCGTAATCGGCAGCACAGCGCCTTTCTTTACTGCGCTGCTGGCGCATTATTTTATGCATTCTGTCGGCAGCTTAAGCAAACAGTTCATCATCGGCTTTTTTATCGTGATGAGCGGTATTGCCTGCATCAGCTTCAACGGTGCAGCCATGCAGCTCAATCCGCTGGGTGATTTGCTGGCTATTTCGGCTGCCGTTGTGTGGGCGTTTTATGCCCTGCTGACGAAAAAAATCAGCAGCTACGGCTATCCTGTTATCCTCGCTACACGCAGAACCTTTTTCTACGGCATTCTCTTTATGCTGCCAGCGCTCGGTTTTTTGGATTTTGAGCTGAACCTTGCACGCTTCGCCAATACTACCTATCTTTTCAATATCGTCTTTCTAGGACTGGGTGCTTCCGCACTCTGCTTCGTCACTTGGAATTTGGCAGTTAGGGAGTTGGGGGCAGTAAAGGCCAGCGTTTATATTTATATGGTGCCCGTCATCACCGTCATTACCTCGGCTATTGTCCTGCAGGAAAAAATCACCCTGCTGGTGGCACTCGGCACTATATTGACGATGACTGGTCTGTTTATCTCAGAATACCGCCCGAAGAAAAAAATAAAGTAAGAAGGCAAACAAAAACGCCCTAGACATCAACAGCCTAAGGCGTATTTTTATTTATTCTGCATATAATAATTAATAAAGGTCTGCGCAACCTGCGACAGCTCTCTGCCCTTAACTATAGACAGCGTCATCTCCAGAAACAAGCGCTCATCCTTGATTTCCTTGCGGACCAGATTCGCCGGAAACAATTCTACAGCCGGTGCCGGTACAATCGCCACACCGGTATTTTTTTCTGCCCAGGCTATGGCCGAAAGCTTAGTAGTATTAATACTCATAACCTGCGGGAAAATGTGTGAATCCGAGCACACAGAAAAAAATAGCTCAGAACAGCCACGCGACAGACATAATGGAATGTCCTCCAAATCATCCAGCAGGATATTAGGCTTATCATTTTTCAGATACGGGCTATCCTTATGAAAAAGCGCAACCAGACGCTCTTTACGGCTGAACAGCGTTTCAAAGCGTTTAGACTGCTTTAGGGGTGCATTGGCAATGCCTATTTCCGTTTTCCCCTCCAAAAGCTGCTGGGTTTGTTCGTCAATCGGCACCTCATACAGCTCATAATTAATATGCGGAAACTCTCTGTAAAAATCACTCAAAAAGTTTTTAATAAAGTTTATTGACATCGAAGGTGACAGACTTATGCGCAGCGTACCGCTAAAGCCTGCCTGACAGTCAACTATCTCCTTCAGAGCGCTGTTTTCTGCCGAGCAGATATACTTAGCCTTGTTATATAAAATACAGCCTGCATCCGTAAGCTCAATGCTGTGACCGCCACGGCGCACATGCAGCAGCTGCGTACCAAAACGCTTCTGCAGCACCTTAAGCTGATTACTCAGCGCCGGCTGGGCAATCGCTATCTGCTTAGCTGCGGCAGAAATACTGCCGGCCTCAACTATGGCAATAAAATTGCGGTAATATTCTATGTCCATATATAGTTCTCCTTTACTTCTCTCTGCCTTTATTATACTATACAGCAATATTTCTGAGTACTTTTTTAGTTTTTAAAATTAAATTTTTCATAAAACCAATGACAGCATATGCAAAACACATATAACTCCAATAGATTATTTTTATAAGTGATTAGGAATAAAAGCATAAGTTTTTCGTTTTTTTCTAAAAACAGACCACTATATATCATGAATTATCCTGTTCCCGCATCAAAGAACGAGTTAACGTATATGCATTTTTTATATGTAAAATGTATTTTCCGTATTTTACTTTATATGTTGATAGATTTAAACTGTAAGCAGATAAGGAAATTTCCAAAAAAGAAAAGAGGTTTTTGAAATGCTGGATGCAACACGTTTGCGCACCCCCTGCCTATTTGACAAAATAGTCAGCGCGGACGAAGCAGCCACACTGATTACCGATGGTATGAATGTCGGTGTCAGCGGCTTCACCCCCTCTGGCTATCCTAAGAAAACCACACTTGCTCTCGCTAAAGCCATCAAGGCCGGCAAAAAATGCCGTATCAATATTTGGAGCGGTGCTTCCGTCGGACCGGAAATCGAAGAAGCACTTGCCGAAGTTGGCGGTATCAGCGGACGCATGCCTTATTATGCAGCCTCCAACAAAACACTCAGCCGCCAGATCAACACCGGCAGCGTAACCTATATTGATCAGCATTTAAGCCACTTTGCCCAACAAATCGACTACGGCTTTTACGGCGATGTTGATGTTGCAATCGTTGAAGCCGCTGCTATCAATGCAGACGGCAGCATTGTTCTCGGTCCGGGTGTCGGCAACACGCCTATGCTTGTAAAGCATGCGAAAAAAATTATTGTTGAGGTCAACACATCTATCCCGCTGACGCTGGAGGGAATGCACGATATTTACATCTGCAGCAAACCTCCAGAGCGAACTGAAATTCCTATTTACCATGTCGGCGACCGCATCGGTTCTCCTTATGTAAGCTGCGGACTTGACAGAATTACCTGCATCGTCGAATCAGACATTGTCGACCATGTACGCAATTTAAGCGCTCCTGATGACACAAGCAAAAAAATTGCCGCTAACCTGGTTGATTTTCTGGAGCACGAGCAGCGCCACGGCCGTCTGCCGCAGCAAATGCTGCCGTTGCAGTCCGGCGTAGGAAGCATAGCCAATGCTGTATTAATGGGTTTGGCAGAATCTAAATTTGAAAATCTTACTATGTACTCAGAGATTTTGCAAGATTCTGTTTTCAAGCTGATAAAATGCGGTAAAGTCACCCAAGCCTCCGGCTGTGCCTTCACCCCATCGCCGACAGTTTGGGAGATGTATAAAGAAGATCCCGAGCTCTACCGTAACCGCATTGTTCTGCGTCCGCTCGACATCAGCAATAATCCGGAGGTCATCCGCCGCCTCGGCGTTATCTCCATGAATACACCGCTTGAATTTGATATTTACGGTCAGGCAAATTCTACCCATGTTATGGGCAACCGTATGATGAACGGTATCGGCGGCAGCGGAGATTATATGCGCAACGGTTACCTGACAATATTCTCCACCCCGTCAACTGCCAAAGGCGGTAATATCTCGAGCGTAGTTCCCATGGTTTCACACGCAGATCATACCGAACATGATACGATGATTTTTATTACCGAGCAGGGTGTAGCCGATATCCGCGGTCTGAGTCCTCTAAAACGGGCCAAACTGATTATCGAAAAATGCGCCCACCCCGATTTCAGGGAACAGCTTTATGATTACCTGAAAATGGCGCAAAGAAAAAACGGCCATGAGCCTGTTGATTTGGAACATGCCTTCGACATGCACATAGCGTTAGAAAAAACAGGCACGATGAAAGAGCAATCCAAGGAGGAAAATCATTATGACTACACGAGAAGATTTACAGCTTAGCTTAGATGCCTATGATGCCAAGGTTGCCAAGGCAATCGCAAAATTCCCCGAACGGCAGCATTTAAGCGAAAAGCGCTTATATACACCCTTAGATATCGATGAAAAATTTGATTATAACAGTAAACTCGGCTTTCCCGGTCAGTATCCCTTCACCCGTGGCGTACAGCCCACAATGTACAGAGGCCGCCTGTGGACTATGCGTGCTTATGCAGGCTTTGCCACTGCCGAAGAAACAAATGCCCGTTACAAATATCTGCTGCAGGCAGGCCAAACCGGTCTTTCCGTAGCTATGGATTTACCTACACAAATTGGTCTGGACAGTGACGCACCGTTATCCGAAGGTGAAGTCGGCAAGGTTGGCGTAGCAATTGATTCTCTCGCTGACATGGAAAAGCTTTTTGAAGGTATTCCGCTGGATAAGGTCAGCACCTCGATGACCATCAATGGTCCGGCAGCCGTACTTTTGGCAATGTATGTTGCTGTTGCCGAAAAGCAGGGCGTAAAGCCGGAGCAGCTGAAGGGCACTATTCAAAACGATATTCTCAAGGAATATATCGCTCGCGGAACCTATATCTTCCCGCCACGTCCTTCCATGCGCCTGATTACAGATACCTTTGCTTATTGCTCGCAGAATATCCCCAAATGGAATACTATCAGCGTTGGCGCTTATCACATTCGCGAAGCAGGTGCTTCCGAGGTACAGGAAATCGCTTTTGCCTTCGCTAATGCCATGGCCTATATTGATGCTGCAATCAAAGCAGGCCAAAAGGTTGATGATTTTGCTCCCGGCATCAGCTGGATTTTTACCGCAGGCCTGAATTTCTTCTCTGAAATAGCCAAATTCCGCGCTGCCCGCCGCTTGTGGGCACGCATCATGAAAGAGCGTTACGGAGCAACCGTTCCCAAGGCACAGATGCTGCGCGTACACGTTCATACCGCAGGCAGCGTGCTTACAGCACAGCAGCCTTTGAACAACGTTGCCCGCATTACCTGGCAGGCTATGTCTGCTGTACTTGCAGGCATTCAGTCGATGGCCTGTTGCGCGTATGACGAAGCCATTGCCCTCCCGACGGAAGAAAGTGCAACGCTTGCACTGCGCACCCAACAGCTCATTGCTTACGAAAGCGGTGTTGCCGACACTATCGACCCCATGGCCGGTTCCTATTATGTTGAAGCACTCACTGACAAATTCGAAAAAGAAGCTTATGCATACATCCAAAAAATCGATGCCATGGGCGGTGCAGTTGCCGCTATCGAACAAGGCTATATGCAAGGTGAAATGGCGGCCCATGCCTACGAATATCAGACAGATATTGAAAAAGGCAAGCGTACAGTCATCGGCGTCAACAAATTTGCGGACAACAAGGCTGTCAAAACAAATGATATTATTACGGCAGATTTAAGCGTTGCGGAACGTCAGATTGCCCGTGTAAATGAAATGAAGGCTCACCGTGACCAGCAAGCAGTAGATGCTTCCCTGAAAGCTCTGAAGGAAGCTGCCAAGGGTGAAGCTAACCTTATGCCTTATCTTATTGATGCTGTCAAAACCTATGCAACCTTAGGCGAAATCTGCGGCGTACTGCGCGAGGTTTTCGGAGAATACCAGCAGGGAGGTAATTTGTTTTAAGGCTAAGGCAGGTGTTTACGTTGCATTTGGCGAATACCATGGCAATAGTTAAAATTAAAGCAAAGGCAGGTATTAACAATGACAACTAAAGCATTAGCAAAATTTACCGCAGAATTGTGCTACGAAAAGCTTTCTGCTCACAGTATCGAAATGGCTAAAAAATGTCTGTTGGACTGGCTGGGAATTGCTATCCGCGGTTCGCAGGAAAAACCGGTACGCATCATCCATGATGTTATTCTTCAGGGAGATGCACCGCAGGCAAATATTTTCGGCAGCCTTCCTGCCAAAAAGACCGGCGCCCTGACCGCAGCCTTTATCAACAGCGCTGCTTCCCACAGTCTGGACTTCGATGACCTGCATAACCCGTCTATTATCCATCCGGCCTGCGTTGTTGTTTCTCCCGCGATGGCTGTCTGCGAGGCAGAACACAAAAGCGGTAAGCAGCTCATCGCAGCAATTTGTGCAGGCTACGAAGCCAGCGGCCGCGTAGGCGAAGCAGTTATCCCGGAATCCTACTTCTTTTGGCATACTACCGGTACCGCAGGCACCATCGCCGCCGGTGCTGCTGCCGCCAACGCTCTCGGTCTTGACGCACAGCAGACACTGATGTGCTACGGCAGCGCCGGTACCCAGGCAGCAGGCCTGTGGGAGTTTTTAAAAGAGGGTGCCATGAGCAAGCCGCTGCACACGGGCAAGGCTTCCTACAGCGGTGTTCTCAGCGCTTATCTGTCGCAGAAGGGTTTTACTGCAGCCAGTGAAATTTTAGAAGGCGAAAAGGGCTTCTGCCGTGCCATGGTCAAAGAACCGCATTTGGAAAAACTTACCGAAAACATGAGCACTGATAAACTGAAAATCGACATCAACTCCTTCAAGCCCTACGCCTGCTGCAAGCACGCCCATGCCGCACTTTACGCCATTCAGGAGCTGCGCAAGGCTCATTCCCTGCAGCCCAAGAATATCGCTAAAATTAAGCTGTACGTCAATGATATTACGAACTATCTGATTAATAATCCGCAGCCGAAAACTCCCTACGGCGGCAAATTCAGTATTCAATATTGCTCCGCTGCAATGCTGAAGTTCGGCGAAGTAGGCATTGCGCAGTTCAGCGAGGAATGTATCCACAACAAAGAGCTTACGGATTTAATGCAACGCATCGAGGTTATCCGCGATGAGGCTATGGAACAGCTTCATGCAGCAGATGCTTCCAAGCTGGCTTCCAGAGTAGAAATTCAGCTGCATAACGGACAAACTCTTACAATGCAGGTTGATTATCCTAAGGGAGATCCGGAAAATCCTCTGACTTGGGATGAGCTCTGCGCCAAGTTTATGAGCCTTGCCGTACCTGTTTACGGTGAAGCAAAGGCATTACGTTTACAAAATTGGGTAGCAAGCCTTGAGCAATGCAACGACGTTGCCCAAGCGCTGGACGCCTGTCTAAAGGAGGAATGATTTATGCAACCGGAAGAAATTATCCGAAGCGTAAAAGATATCTACACGCATAACGCTTTTATGCAGCACTGCGGCATAAAGGTTCACAGCATCAGCTGCGGCAAAGCTGCAGTAGGCCTGCGCATCGACCCTGCCATCCACACAAACCTTAACGGCAAGCTGCACGGAGGCTTGCTTACAACACTGGTGGATAATGCCACCGGCATCGCCTGCGCCGCTATGGGCAAGCGCGTGGTTACGGTATCGATGACCGTAGATTTCATTAAGAGCGCTCCTTCCGGTGCAATGGTAGAAGCACAGGCTGAGGTTATTTCGCATAATGACCAGTTGATTACTATGCAGATTCATGTATATGATACTGATACAAATACACTGCTGGCCACCGGCAGCTGCTGTATGCTGACAATTGCCGACTTCCCCGGAATTCCGGAAAAATGGTAAGTGTCAGCTTCGCAAGCAGTCTATAAAGCATATACCATAACAGCTTAACTGCTTTCGTTATAATGTAAAAAGGCGTTCTCCCCTGCGGGAGAACGCCTTTACTTACAGCAACTTATTAAATTTGTTCAGCCTTAATCTTTTCAACCTGCTCAACAGAAAGCGAAGTAGCCTTAGCAATATCCTCTACAGATAATCCCATACTTAAAAGACGCTTTGCAGTTGCAGTCTTTTCTTTTGCCTTGCCTTCGGCGAGACCTTCTGCCTTGCCTTCGGCAAGACCTTCTGCCTTACCTTCGGCGAGACCCTGAGCCTTACCTTCGGCGAGACCTTCTGCATGTGCTTCGTCACGCAGGTCTTTCATACGCATTTCGTAAGTCATATAGGCATTCCTCACTTTCTTGTCAAATTCATTCCGCCTTAATTGCTTCAACCTGCTCAACGGAAAGTGAAGTAGCCTTAGCAATATCCTCTACAGATAATCCCATACTTAAAAGACGCTTTGCAGTTGCAGTCTTTTCTTTTGCCTTGCCTTCGGCGAGACCTTCTGCCTTACCTTCGGCGAGACCCTGAGCCTTACCCTCAGCCAGACCTTCGGCATGTGCTTCGTCACGCAGGTCTTTCATACGCATTTCGTAAGTCATATAGGCATCCCTCACTTTCTTGTCATTTTTAATTTCTACAATCGTGTCAGCAACCTCACGTGTAAAATTACTGTTAATAGTATTGCTGTTGATGTAGTCAAACAGACTTTGAATGTCCGGTGACACATCGCCTTTGGTTCCCAAGGTATTAAGAAACATAATAGCGGCTTCATCTGCCAATTCGATTTCCATGTTCTCCAGACAACGTCTTTTAAAGGTATAAATACGCTGGGAATCCTCGAAAAAATCAAACAAACAGAAGAAGATTATATAAGTAGGCGAAAGTTCGTCATAATCCTGACCCTTTTGCAGCATATCCGTATCAAGCATAGCCTGATAGTAGCGGGTACGCTTAGGCAACAGAAATTTTCCTGTAGCACGATTAACAGGACTCTTTACCTGCATTTCCAAATTGTAATGAGTATTGGCAGTATCTGCAATTCTAACATCCAAACGAATACCATGGCTGTCAGGATAAACATCAATAGTCTGCTCTGCTTCAAGATAGGTAATATCTGCAATTTGGGTGTGTAAAAGCTCTTCCAGAATATGCTTGCAGATGCGCTTCCTGAGCATAACGTGCTTGAAAAGAAAATCGTTAGACAGAGTCAGCTTATCGAGATTAGAGATTTGCTTTCGCATATGTTTCCTCCTTTGATTATAGCATAATTTGCAGTAAAAATATATAAGCCGGCAATTGCGACTGACATAAAGGAAAAGGCGCCTGCCGAAAGCTCGACAGGCGCCACTGGTCCGCACGACCAGGCATAAGCTCCGCCAAAATGCGGCTACCTATGCAACTAAGATAATTATAACACAGAAGTGTTTTAAAAACAATAGTTCGTTAAATGAAAAGTGTTGTTACATTCAAGGCATGTTTCATTACAACAAAAGGCGTTCTCCCCTGCGGGAGAACGCCTTTACTGTTTACTGAGCTTTATTCACTTGTCAGCGCCGACAATTTATTTTGCCAGCTTGTTGCCGTAATGGTCGCGTTCGCCTTTAGTATCGTTTACGCGTACACGTTCAATCTTATCGCGATCGCCGTCTTCACCGCTGATGCGGTCTACACGGATGCGGCCCAATTCAGGCTCAAATTCTTTGATGATCTTTTCTTCCAGAGCTGCGCCGTTTTCGATTGCACGATAGAGCATTGCAGCAAATTCATAACGAGTCATCAGGCGGTCACCGCCGAAGTTGCCGTCAGGATAGCCTTCGATGTAGCCGTTGCCTGCCAGCTTAGCGATGTATTCATATGCCCAGTGGTTAGCCGGAACATCCGGGAAGAGCTTGGTCTTGGTTTCATCCAGCATACCGAATGCTTTTTCCATCTTAGCGCCCATTACTGCCAGCTGACCGCGGAGGTCGATAACCTCACGAGCCAGAGCGGTACGGCTGTTGCTTACATGGTTGGTGCGGTCCAGAGCGAAGGATACGCCTGCGTTAACCATGTTTTCACCATTGCCTACGGTACCTGCAACACTGAACATTACCTTTTCGTCAGGACGATAGTAAGCGCCGATTGCCGCAGCGTTTTCGCCTGCATAGTTGCCGTAGCCTGCGGAGAAGGTCAGTTTGTCATCCGGATCAAAGTCCATCGGATGCAGGGCTGCCAGAGCTACTGCGCCTGCGCCAACCTTGTTTACACGGCTGCCAAGCTTGTTGATGCGGTTGGTGTTGTTAACAACCTGATTTTCAACGCCATCAATGCGGTTGTTAATCGTTTTTTCGCTTTCCTTCAGCTGACCTACGTTAACTGCATCGCTATTTTCTTTACCGTCTGCTACATTTGTAATCTTCATGCCGTTTGCATTCAGACCATTCTTATCGATGTAGGTCTTACCGTCAACCTTCAGCTCATCAGCCTTCAGAGAGGTGTTCGGACCAACTGCCAAGCCTTCATTGTTGATGGAGGTTTGACCTGCGGTTACAGCAGTTGCTTCTACATCAATAGCAGTAACCTTACCCTTATTGCCTTCAATAATAACTTTGTTCAGATCCAACTTATCCTTGTTCAGGTTAACGTCAAAGATTGTGCCGCCGTCTTTCGTTTTCTTGCTGCTGTCAACGGTGATATTTTTATCAGTATTGGAAACTATGTTGTGAGCCTTAGCAATAGCGCCAATATCATCAACCTTCTTTTCTACGTTACCAACACGGGTGTCGATATTGTTGATAGCGTCTACAACGGTTGTCTTGCTACAGTCCTTGTTCAGAACGCCTTCTTTCAATTCAGAAATATCGCCTACGTCACTTGCTTTTGCTACGTCTTTGATTACTACCTGTTTTTCAAGTTTCTTGCCATCTTTATCAAGAACGTCTAATTTGATTTGGTTGTTCTCAACATTGTACTCCTTAGAGTTATCAATATGAGTATCCTTATCAGAAGCAATCAGTTCATTCTTTACAGCCTTTAATTGTTCTTCGGTGGCAGCCTTACCAGTAGTTGCAAATCCATTATAGTCAACAGTTGTATTGGTCAGGCCTGTGATTGTGCCAGCAGTACCATTAATTTGTACAGGATTGCGTTCACCGATTTTTACAGTATCAGCAAGTTTCAGTTTGTAATTAGTTACATTGCCTTTTTCCTCTACAGAATTTATAACAAAGTTAGCATCGCCACTTACCTTAGTACCTTTAGCATTAATAGTATAAATTGTGTGTCCATCTTTTGCAGTTTTAGCATCTATGGAAGCAATGTTATCACCTTTTTTTATCTCTGTTTTAGTTGCAGTTGCTAATTCGCCAACCTTCTTCAGCTGTGCTACGTTCACAGCATCAGTGTCTTCACTGCCTGCTGCTACGTTGATGATTTGACGAGTTACACCTACACCACCTACAGATACATCACCTTTAGTAGATTTCCAAGCAAAAATTGTATTAGCAGATTTACCTACGGTCAAAGGATATAACCTTGAAAGCCAGCTTCTCTGCTTGCAGTAGAACCGGCACCAAGTGCAACAGAACCTGCTGCCAATGCATTGGCATAGCTGCCAATTGCAGTAGCACGCTCAACATTTGCTTTAGCAGCCATACCAAATCCAGCAGAATAATTGCCTAGCACCTGTGTCTGTTGTCCTACACCGGTACCGGTAGTTCCTTTATATGTATAACCGCCAATTACAACACTATTTTCTTTGCTTTTAACGGCTTGATTGCCTATTGCAATAGAATTAGCACCATGTGCTTCAGAACTACTGCCAACAGCAACAGATCCATTAGCATCCGACACACTTGAAGAGCCAAAAGCAATGCTACCCCACTTTGAAGCCTTAGCACCGTTGCTAAAAGCTACACTATTAGGGACAGTTGCTTCAGTTTCAGTACCAATAGCAATGGCATTCGATTGATTACTAATACTACCATGTCCAATAGCAATGCCTTCATATTCAAGAACGTTAGCACCTTGACCAAGTGCAACACTATAAGTACCAAATGCTTTAGTATTGCCACCAACAGCAACACCGTAGCCTCTGTAACCACTTTGGCTATTATTACCAATGGCAATTCCATTTACACCTTCAACCTTAGCAGATTTACCGACAGCAACACCGGCCTGACCTTTTACCAAAGCGCCACCACCTATAGCAATAGCATATTTACTTTTTGCACCATCATTATTTTTATTATCTGCAATATCATCATTAATGCTTACATAATGCATTTCAAATTTCTTTTGAGCTACATTATTAATCTTGACATCTTTAACATCGCCCGTCGCATTATCTTTTACTTTTAATGTAATGCCATCAGTTGTAACCATATAAACTCCATTAGAGGCAGCTGGATTTGCAATAAGTCTGTAGTCACTTTGTGTAGTGTTCTTATCTGCCGCAAAACCCATAGCAGAACAGGTCATTACGCCGGTAGCAATCAGCATTGCCAACAGTTTTTTAGTGGAGCAGCTTTTTGTGCCGTGGCTTTTGGCCATTTCCGAAACAACAACATAAGCATTACGCGCTTCACTCCAGATAACCTTAAATACCTTGTTCATAAAACACTCCTCCTTAACATATTCAAAAATGAACCGCTATATTAAAGCGTGTCTTAGACCACGTAAGGAAACAAGTTAAGTATTTATGGCGGCAGCCATGCCACTAAAGTACTCTTATATATAATTTCAGCATGTGCAATTATATATATTAATTCAAACATAACTCTAAAATAGGTTTTTATTAATGCATCGCTAATAAAAATTAAAACACTTTAACAAAATGCTGTGCGAGATATTCTGAAGATTCTTTTATACCTTTGTTTTAGCACTTTTATATTTTCCGCACAAGATGCGAATATGTACTAATAGTTTAACTCGCTTATTTTCCAAAAAGTACATTAAGACCGTCATAAACCGCATCAAGAATGATGTTTGCCTGTTTTTTGCAGGCATTTTTACATAATTTTATCAAAAAAGTTTTTCTTCGCTTCTAAAACCAGCTTTACCGGACGATTACTCAATCTTATAAATTTTTTTACAAGAGATTTCTGCAACATGTTACACTTTTCTCTTCTAAACTCGCCTTGAAACGCCAAACTATCCGCCAAAACACAAAAGCCCCCGGAGCAGGGCAAGCCTGCTTCGAGGGCAATCAAACTGAAATGCCAAAACGAACTGCTTTATTTTTCTAAGCTATCACAATCCAGTAAAAAATCATATATGTTCACGGTAAGAATTCCGTATTCATCATAATAGGCCGGGACAATATCCTTGGTAATGATAATTTTTTTGAAGGTATCATCAATATTTTTCAAGGGGCGTACCTCCTGCGCACGTTTCATTTCATCCGGCAAGGAATATGCAGACTGTATATAGTACCTTACTGAGCCCATATTGCAGACAAAATCAACCTCCAGCTGTTTTCTTACTACATTACCGCTGTCATCTCTCACGGCAATAGGCACTACACCCACATCAACGCTGTACCCACGCATGCAAAGCTCATTGTAGATTACATTTTCCATAGAATGAGTTTGTTCAAACTGCCGGAAATTAATGCGCGCATTACGCAACCCCAGATCAGAAAAATAATATTTTTTCGGAGTATCAATATAGGCCTTGCCCTTTACATCATAGCGCGAAGCTGCTTCAATTAAAAAAGAATCTTCAAGGCAATCCAGATATTTTTTGATAGTGGTAGAAGTAATTTTGGATTTTTTGACACTTTTAAAGGTATTTTTCAGCTTTTCATAATTAGTTAAAGAGCCAATGGCCGAAGCCAGTATATTAAGTAAATCCTCCATTTCTCCCTTATTACGGATACGGTTGCGCTTATAAATATCACTCAAATAAATTTCACTCAACAAATTCTGCAAAGTGGCAGCCTTTTCGGCAGTCCCTTCACGTAGCACAACTACCGGAATTCCTCCGTAAAGCATATATTCCGCCAAGCCCATATACTTATCACCGGGATAAACACTCATAAATTCGGCAAAGCTAAGCGGATACATATGCATCTCATCGCCGCGTCCGGCAAATTCCGTAATAATATCCTTGGAAAGAAATTTAGCATTACTTCCGGTAACATATACATCCATATTCGCCTTGCGCAAATACCCGTTAAGCACAGCTTCGAAGCAATCCATTTCCTGTACCTCATCGAGCAGCAGATAATACATATCCTCATCAGCAAGCCTGCTGTTAACATAAGCCATAAACTTTTCCGGATTTACGCCACGCTTTTCCTTTCCCATGGCAATAAGACTTTCACCTATCTTTTGCAAATCATCGGCGGAGTCGAACGCAAAACGGATAATATGCGCATCATCTATACCGCATGAAAGCAGATGCTGATAAAATATAGTGTTCAGCAGATAGGATTTACCGCATCTGCGAATACCTGTAATAATTTTAATCAACCCGTTATGCTTGCGTTTTATCAGCTTGTCCAAATAAAAATCTCTGCGTATTTCCATTAGCTCACCTTCTTTAGAAGAGATTTTTGCAACATGTTGCACTTTTCTCTTCTATTATAGCCTTTTTTCTCCCCGTATTCAATCTCACCGCCATTTCTGCAAGAGATTTTTGCAACATGTTGCATTTTTCTCTTCTAAATTTGCCTTTTTCTTCCCAATATTCACCCTCAACGCCATTTCTGCAAGAGATTTTTGCAACATGTTGCACTTTTCTCTTCTAAACTCGCCTCGCAGCGCCAAACTCGCCGCCAAAAACGCAAAAGCCCCCGGAGCAGGGCAAGCCTGCTTCAGGGGCAATCATAGTAAACTTTATTTTGCTTTCGGTCCCAGGCCGTACTTCTTCAGATAACGGTACAGAGTTACACGGCTGACATCAAGCATTGTTGCCAGCTTACTGATATTGCCGCCGGCGGATTTCCAGGCTGCAATAAAGGCTTCCTTGTCATACTTCCAGGAGCGCTCCAAGGTTTTGTCACCGGGCAGCTTAATGTTTTCTGCTTCGATGATGCTGCCGGGAGTGTGGAAGAAGGCTTGCTCGATAACACCCTGCAGCTGCTTGATGTTGCCCGGCCAGCTGCAGGACAGCAGCAGGGAAACAGCCTCGGGAGAAAGGCGTTTTTGCGGCAGGTTGTGCTGTGCGGACATTTCCACCAGAATATGCGAAGCGATAACCTCGATATCCTTCACGCGCTCGCGCAGAGGCGGCACGCGCATGGTAGTATCCAACACCAGCTCATACAGATTGCGGGAGAACAGGCCCTTATCTGCCAGGCGCTTAAGGTTGGAATCGCAGGCAGCAATTACGCGCACGTCGAACATACGCGGCTTGCCGCCCTTTTCCGTTGCAGGCAAACCGTGCGTCAGTGCATCAGCCAGCTTGTCGCCCATTTCGAGCGGCAGTTTTTCTACCTCGTCGAGGAACAGCGTACCGCCGATAGCAAGCTCCAGCTTGCCTGCGGACTGCTGTCCGTCCTCATTGGTGCCGAAGAATTCAGCCTCCAGCTCTGCCATAGATGCGTTGTGACATTTTACCGCAATCAGCGGAGCGGCAGCGCGAGGGCTGGCCTGATGAATGCCGTGTGCCAAACGCTGCTTGCCGGTACCGGGCTCGCCCTGCAGCAGGATGTTGTGGTCGGTGCGGGCAACGCGGCTTGCCTTATGCTGCAGCGCCAAAAATTCGCTGGTTTCGCCAACCATGCTGTACAGGCTGTAACGGCTGCTGTAACCGGTTGCATGGGCGATGGTTGTTTTCAAATCCTCGATGGACATAGAAAGCACCAAAGCACTTTCTACCTCGCTGCCAACCTTAATAGGCATAACGGTGGTAATATCCTCAAAGGTTCTGTCTTGGGTAATCCAGGTGATTTCACGACGCTGCGTTGCTACGCCGTGCAGCGCTTTTTTGATAGGAATATGCTCGTAGTTCAGGAACACGTCCTCCAAGCGCTCATGTCCTTCCAGACGCTTACGGCCGTTTTCGTTGCAGTATTTCACGCTGCCGTCCTTGCCCAGCCAATAAACGGTTACAGGCAGCTGCTCCATCATAATGCGGTTGATGCTCCAGGCCTCCAGCATGTTCAGGTGCTGTTCGATGGAATATTTCATCGTCATCAGCAGGCTCAAAAGCAAATCATAGGGCAAATCGTTCTGATCCAAGGAAAAGAAGGAAATAATATAACGGATTTTGCCGTTTACGCAGATAGGTGCACTGCAGGCATCGCCGGAATGGCTGTCCTTAATCCACATTTCCGGACCGAACATCAAAAAGGGCACGTTATGCTCGCGCGCAATGCTGATGCTGGAGGTACCAACATCCTCCTCCAGAACACGCATGCCCTGAATATCCTCGATAATGCGTTGGAAGAACGGCATAGCGTAGTTTTTGATTACATAGCCGTTTTCATCAATCAACAGCATACTCAGATTATGGATATTGAAATGCTGCTTGCTCTGCTCATACAGACCGTCAACATATTTGACAATGAACTCATGTGTCTTTTGGTGTGCTATAATCTCTTCGTGGCTCAGCTTGTTGATTTTGGGCATGGTTTCGTGCGGCAGATGCATAGCACGGCAACGCTGCCAGCTGTCTGCAACCCACGGGTGCACGTTGGGGTCAACAATACCCTCTTCCATAAACTTTCTGTAATAAGAAGCCAGCTTGTCCTTATTTCTTCTCTCACGAATCATATTTTATACCCTCCCCCGCTATCCGGCAGTCGGCTGCCGTCAGCAGAACTTTTATTTATAAACCTCGCCGTTCGTAATCAACACCCGGCGTGCTCCATAATAGCGTTGTTTCCAGTAATCGTCCTTCAACGACGAAAGCATTACACCCTTGGACGAGGATGCGCTCCAAAATTGTCCGTCACCGGCATAAATACCCACATGCGACGCGCCCGCGGCGTAGGTGGTAAAGAATACCAAATCGCCGGGCCGCAGCTGCTTCTGCGTTACAAAAATCCCCTGTAACGCCTGCTCGTCTGCCAGTCGCGGCAGCTTGGCCTTGCAGTCCTTAAACACATACTGCACGTAACCGGAGCAGTCAAAGCCCTTGGTCGTGGTTCCGCCGAACACATAAGGAACACCCTTGTATTTGGCGGCACGGCTAACGATTTCCTTGCCCTTAACCTTAGGGATGCCCTCCTTGGCAAAGGCCTCCCAGGTCAGCTTATGATAGGTTGCATCATTCAGCTCACCGTCCGCCTTCAGCTTGTGCTGCTTCTGGAAGCTTTTCAGCGCGCTGCTGGTAGCCTCCGTCATGCGTCCGCTGGGGCGCTCGTCACTGAAGCCCAGCACCTGCAGCTTTTGCTGTGCCACCTTCAGGCGCCAGTTGCTTTGCTGCACCTGCACCTTGGACTGCTTTTCCTTCGTTTTTTTAGACTTTTTCTTTGCGGTTTTCTTCGCCTTTTTCTCAGGCTTGGCCTGCTTGGACGCCTTCACTGCGGCAGCAGGCTTGGCTGCGGTATCGGCCTTGACGGCAGCAGGCTCCGGCACCGCCTTCACAGGCTGCGCCTCGCTTACGGCCGGCGGCGTTGCCACCGGTGCCTTATGCGGTTTGTTGCTGACAATAGGCGCTGCAGCCTGTGCCTGCCAAGGCAGGCTGCAGGCCAGCATGATTACGGTCAGCACAGAAGCCAGCTTCTTTTTCATCTTCATCAGCCCCGCTCAAATGCAAAATTACAAATTAATTGTAGTTATATACGTCCCAGCTTTTCAGCTTGCTCAGCTGAGCAATACTGTAATCAATATCGCGCAGCAGACGCTGCTTGTCATGCGGCAGTGTTGCTGCCAGCTGAACGTAGTTTGATACATGGTTACTGCGGAAAAGGCAGTGCCTGTCCGCAGGTAAATCTATATTTTCTATTATCAGCTTCAGCTCGCGCATCAGTCCTGCCGGTGAAAGCGGATTGAATTTGCCTGCCTCATACTGCTCCAGCAGCTCGCTGCCGCGGTACAGCATCAGGCAGAGCGCGCTCAAATGCGTCGGCTTGATAATATTGATGGCCTTGGCTGTAGCCAGTGCGTGGCGTTCACTGCCCTCCGCACCTGCCAGACCCAGAATAATCATCATAGAAAGCTTCATGCCGCTGGCGGTAACTCTGCGTCCTGCTTCAATCGCCTGCTCGGCATCAACGCCCTTGTTGACAGCCTTCAGCGTAGCATCGTCGCCCGTTTCCATGCCGTAATACAAAAGCTTCAGGCCTGCTTCCTTCAGCTGGCGCAGCTCCTCCTCACTCTTGCGCAGGATATCCTTGGGCGCAGCATAGCTGGCAACGCGCTGCAGATGCGGAAACTGCTCGCGCAGTACCTGCAGAATCTTCAGCAGCTTGGCCGTCGGCAGCACCAAAGCATCGCCGTCCGCCAAAAAGACGCGGCGCACCTTGTTCTTGCCGTAATGGGCCGCCAGCGCTATCTGACGGGAAATTTCTTCATCCTTCAAAATCTGAAAGGGAACACCTCTGTACATGTTGCAGTAGGTGCATTTATTATGTGCGCAGCCGCGCGTAACGCGCAAAATAAAGCTGCGTGCCTCACTGGGAGGTCTGAAGACTGGTGTGTCATAAGAATCAAAAAACATTTCTACTATTCTACCTCATTTTACTTTGATTGATTTGGCGCCAGTTTGAGATCTCAGAGATTTTGTAAAGTATAGTACACTTTAATATTATTATACTAGATTTTTCGCCATTTGTAACGTCCAACTGAAAACTTTTTGTTACTTTTTTTACAGAGATTTTGTGAAACATTGTCAGAGTGTAAAATAACTGTGATTTTCCGCGCCTGCAGGCAACGGCAAGGACGCTTAGGCAGGCAAAACCGGACATAACAGCATATACCCGCACACACAAAAAATACGCCTGCGGTCACAAACAACAGCATCGCCGCAGGCGCACCAAGGAGGCTGACACAAGTCAGCCTCCGATGCTTCATATTATTTTTTCGGTAAGCATAACGCTTTACAGCATCAGCTTATCATTTGCGTTTTCTGCGCAGGAAGAAGAAAGCAGCACCACCGATGATAATAACGCCGCCGATAATCGTCAGCCAGCCAAAGCCGTCATCGTCATCCTCATTTTCTTCCTCATCCTCGGCAGCGGGCAGCTCTGCCGTGCCCACAGCCACCGGCCATTGGCTCTTCATCTCGCCGTGGACTGCCGTGACGGTAACAACGCCGTCAGCCTTGCCTATCAGCTTGCCATCTTCGATAACGGCAATTTTTTCATCGCTCACGCTCCACTCCGGTGTTACGCCGTCAGCCTCGCCCACAACGTAGGCCTCCAGCTTCAGCGACTCGTCTATTCCCAAGTGCGCCGGCAGATTCGGAGCCTCCAGCTTCGGCTCATAGGCAGTAATCTGCGTCATAAAGGCCTTTTCTCCCTTTTCCAGCAGCAGCTTGCCGCTAATCGTCGCAGTTCCCGGCTTCACAGCCAAAAGCTGCACATCGCCGTCCACCTTCACTATATCACTATTGGAAGAACGCAAATCAGTTACATTATAACCTACGCAGCCCGGTAGCGAAGCAACTATGCGTGTACGCTCGCCCACCTTCAGGCTGGCCTCCTCCGGAGCCACCGTCACCAACGGACTAAGCTCGGAAGCTGCGGTTGCAGGCAGGTCGGGTGCATCCTCGTCACCCTCCAGCTCGCCGCTTTCGATTGCAGGGCCTTCCAGCTCATCCTCCTCTACAAGCGGTGCTCTTTTGGCAGCCAGCATATTGATTGGATCACCGTAAATAAGGCTTACCTCATCCTCTTTATCGTTGCGGTACACAGCGCTCAAATCAGCAGCTACCAAAAATTTGGCAATAACCTTGCCCTCATCATCCAGCGCCGTCAGCTGGTAGAACCAGCCGTCCACCGGCTCCTCCGCATAGAGCAGCTTATAATCATCGGTATCCTCCGGCAGTCCCGTCTGCTTTTCCGGCAGGCCGGCAAGCAGCGCGGCGGCAGCAGCCTCGGATACATCAAAGCTGTCCTCGTTAAATCTGTATTCACCCTGAACATCAAGCGGCAGCGGTCCGTCCTGATAGGCGGTAATGCTCTTGTCCTTCAGTACGAAGCGCAGCTCCACCGTATCATTATTTTGGTAATCTACCTCGGCAATACCGTCACCATCTTCATTAATTTCAAAAACACCGGCAGTAACGAAATCCTCCGCACTGTCCTCTTCCTCACTGCCACGCATAACTTTCAGCTCATAAAGGTATTTATCATCGCCCAAGGGCTTGATATTCAGCACGCCGTTATTATACTGGCTGCTTTCTGTCCACACATAGCAGCCTGCCGTATTCTTCCAGTCATTTTTGGAGGCGGCGCCTGCCAGCAGCGTCAGGCTGCACAGCAGCAGGGTAAGCATAACAGTTACGATAATACGCATCATTTTTTCTTTCATTATGCTCCCCTCCTCAAATGCTCAGACGGAATTTGGCAGTTTTGGGATTAACGCCATCCATCCAATACTTCACGGTATATACGCCCTTAGCACATTTTTTGCCGCTGTTGCCGCTCGCCCAGCCGTTCCAGCTGAAGGCAAAATCCTGATTGGCATTTCTTGCCTTATATTTCGTGCTATAGACCAGCTTGTTGTTTTTATTGAAAATCTGGGCATAGCAGGTCTTGCCCGTAGAATTGTTCTTTTTGAAATACAGGCGCTGGTAAACATCGCCGTTGCCCTTGCGGATAATCTTGGACGCACGGAACTGCATTTTGCTCTGCGGCTTGTAGCTGATGTTGACCGTCTTTTTAACCGCACCGCCCTTACCGAAGCTGCTGGTCGTTACCAAGCGATATCTGCCCGGCTTCAGGTTCTTCATATCATAGCTGTAGGGTACAAAGCGGAAATATTTATCACCGTCATAGTACCATTTTTTCAGCTCGCGCTGCTTCCAGCGCACAACAACCTTATTATCCTTGTTGAGCAGCACCGCCTTATCCTTCATAGGCCCCTTGCCCTCTACATAGCGCTGCACATTCAGCTTGGTACCGTTTACCTTAATAGTTGTTTTGTACTGCGTCGCCGCCCACGCCAATGCCGTAAAGGCTACGAGCATCGCCAGACACGCCCCGAGCACAACCTTCAGCCGTTTCATTTTTCCGCCTCCTAACCGCCGGATATAAAAAGACCCGGCATATACTTCTTCATTTAAAGTATATACCGAGTCAAGAATAACTATAAGTAACCTTTAGTTAAGAGTTGGGGAAAAAGCGCTCCAGCTGATGTCTTTTATTTTTTGCCGCCGCATCAATCTGCAGCTTGGCAAAAATTTTATTGAGATATTGCTTAATTGTCCCCTCCGACAGCGACAATCTTTGCGCAATCTCCCTGTTCGTATGGCGTGCTGCCGCCAGCTGCGCTATCTGCAGCTCCTGCTCCGTCAGCTCCTGCAGGCCTGCTTCGGCAAAGCGTGCGGACATAATCTGCCCCCGGCCCGCTTCCAGCTGCTGTCCCAGGTGCAGCGCCGCTGCCGCCGCTGCCGAGTATTCACCTTGCAGCTCCTGCTCCAGATAAGGACGCAGCAGCGCTATGTTCTGTGCCAACGGCAGCACAAGCTTATCCGCCTCAGCCATTGCCAGCGCCTGCTTCAGCGAAGCGCGGCAGCTCGTTACATCGCCTCTGCCGGCAAAGGCCGCCGCCCTTTGCACCTGCAAATACAGCAGGCACAAAAAATTACTGTAGGGACGGCATTCCTGCTCCCAGTCGGACCAGCGCACCAAAAGCTCCGTATACTGCCCTTGTGCCAGCAGGCACTGGGCACTGATATAGTTGCGGCAGGGACGCGCAGGATAAAGCACCGAAGGCTGCTGTCCGTTTCCGTCCGTCAGCCAGCTTGGGATATATTCCGGCTTGCCCAGCAATGCATAGTAAAAGCCGGCGCACATATCGGCAGTATTCAGCAGCATGCTCTGCTTCCACGGCTGCAGCTGCCACTGATGGCGGCTGTACGCCTCTGCCTTACTGCTGTAAACGCCGCGGAAAAGATCGCGCTGCATCTCCAGAAAATCACAGCAGATAGTAATACACTCCTGCCCATGCTTTTCCGCCTGATAATACGCCTTCTGCAGAGGCATATCCATTTCGTCAACGCGTCCCTGCAGCAAAAGTGCTTCTGCCTCCGTCAGCTCGGCAGCACCGGCACCGTGCCAGCCGCTCAGCAGATAGTACGGCGGCATGCATTCCTGCATATCCTCCACCGTCTGCCGCAGACTGCAGCCCGTGCGCAAATACAGCCCCAAAACACTGGGCGCGCCGAAGGTCCAGATGCCCTGCTTGCTGAGCGTCTGCGGAGCACCGCTCAGCAGCTTGTAGGCACGCCTGTGATGCTCGCTCATACCGGTGATGCTGTTGAAGGCCAAAAAGCTCAGAATAACCTCCAGCTCGCCGTAATAATTATCGCGCTCCCGCTGGCTGAGGGCAGTATTGCGCTCCAATGCTGTTACATACCATTCCTTGACCTGCAGCATTTCCGGCACCATATTCAGCGAAAACATGCGCCGCATAATAATCAGCACCGCCTGCGGATACTGCCACAAGATTTCCGGCGGACATTCGCGCAGCCAGTCGAAAAGATGCTGCCTGTGCTGTGGGCGCATCGACCAGTCGCGCAGCTGCTGCACTGCAGCCAGCAAACCGTCAAAATCACGGCCGCGGTACAGCCAGTCCAGCGCTTCCTCGTACTCCCTCTGCTGCGCGTACCATTGTCCCAAGCGACGGAAGTACATTTGCTGCTCAGCCTCCGGCAGCAGGCCGAAGGCATGGCGCGTTGCCTGCTTCAGCATATGGTGACAGCGCAGTCTGCCGTTGGCCAGCCTGATAATAAAGGCGTTGCATTCCAGCAGCCTGCTTACAGACTCTCTGCAGCTTGTGCCGTAGGCAAAGGCCACCTGCTCCGGCGTAAATTCCTCCGGCTGCCCCATAAGCAACAGCAAGCGCTGCTGCTCCGACGGCAGCGGCCGCAGCAGTACATTGGCTATCATCTCATAAACGCTGCCTGTATCAAGGCAAAAGCGCTGATACCTGTCGTAGTTCAAAAAGTTAAGATAGGTAACGGAAAACCAGCCCTCGCAGGCCTCATGCAAAGCATCCAGCTGCTGTGCCGTAAGCTGCAGGCCGCATCTGCCGCTGTATTCCGCCAGCTCGTCACGCTGCAGCGCCAGGTCATGCTTATCAAGGCAAAAGACCTTACGTCCCAGCTCCAGCAGACGGCTGCCATCAAAAATCTGCCCTCTGCTTACCAGCAGCAGGTGCAAATCAGCAAAGCCTGCCTTGCTCAGAGCAAAGAGAAAGTCAATTGCCTCGCTGCTCTCCAGCAGATGCAAATCATCTATAAACCAATAGACAGGCTCCTGCGGCAGCAGCTGACGAAACAGCTCCAGCACCAGCGTTCTTGCGTTGGCATCGGCAGGCAAAGACTGCTGCATCAGCGCAGCGCCCAACTCCGTATTTTGCCAGCTGTGGCACACTCCCTGCCAGAAGGCCTCGGCACCGGCGCCGTAAATACTCTGGCGCAGTACCTTTTTGCCGCAGCGCTCCTGCTCCTGCAAAAAGTACTGCACTGCCAGTGTTTTGCCGTAGCCCATGGGAGCAACAACCAGCGTTGTTCCCGCTGTCTGCAACTCTGCCAAAAGCTCTTTTATTCTCTTGGAATAATATAAATTATTGAGCCTTTTCATAGTGTTTTTACTTAATTACGTTCTGCGGTGCTCCTGCCAGCCATTTTTCGATGTTGGCAAAGACGATGTCAGCACGTGCAGCCAGTGCTTCGGCGCTGGCGAAGGCCACGTGCGGTGTCAGCACGGTGTTCTTCGCATGGCACAGAGGATGCTCCGGCGCAATCGGCGGCTCGCCCTCAAACACATCAATGCCTGCGCCCGCCAATCTTCCTTCGTTCAGCGCCTGTGCCAGCGCCTCGCTGTCCACAACAGGACCGCGCGCAGTATTCAGCAGTACGGCCGTCGGCTTCATCTTCGCAATAGCCTCGGCATTAATCAGGCCGCGGGTTGCGTCCGTCAGCGGCACATGCAGGCTGACAAAATCGCTGGCAGCCAAAAGCTCATCCAGGCTTACATAGCGTACACCGTCAGCCTGCAGCTCTGCCTTCGGGGTACGGCTGTAGGCCAGCACCCTGCAGCCGAAGGCAGCGGCAAGCTTCGCCACTCTGCTGCCAATCGCACCGGTGCCCACTACGCCGAAAGTTTTGCCGAAAAGCTCAAAGCCTACCAGGCCATCCTTCGTTCCTGCCTGACGGCAGCGTGCATCACAGGGAACGATGTTGCGGATAACGCTGATAGCCAAACCGAAGGTCAGCTCTGCTACCGCATTGGTGGAATAGCCTGCGGCATTGCACACTAAAATTCCGCGCTCACGGCAGGCAGCCAGCGCAATATGGTCTACGCCGGTAAAGGCCACGGAAAGCATTTTCAAATTAGGGCAGGCGTTGATAATCTCCGCACTCAGCGGCTGGTTGGCCAGCATGATAATATCGGCCTGCTGCACACGCGCCAGCAGCTTCGTCTGGTCTGTTGCCTTTGCGGTATAATAAACGAAATCATGGCCTGCAGCCTGCAACGGCGCTGCCAAGGCATTAATCTGCTCCATCTTTACGCCTAACGGCTCCATAACTACTATTTTCATCAAAGCACCTCCGAAAAAGTCTGTAAAATTTTTGCTTATCACTTACATATTACTACCGCAGGAATTGATTAGCAAGGAGGAAATTTTCAGGACTATATTCTGTTTTGCCGGAATTTGTACCCGCAAATACAAAAAAGCCGTTCTTCTTTCGAAGAACGGCATATTTTCGTTGGTGATCCACCCGAGACTCGAACTCGGGACACCCTGATTAAAAGTCAGGTGCTCTACCAACTGAGCTAGTGAATCATTTGTCGCCATAAATTAGCAACATTAATAGTATACAGACTAACACAAGGAAAGTCAAGTACTTTTTTAAATATTTTTGCTGTTTTTTCAGCAGCCTAAGCTTACAGCAGCTCTTTCAGAACGATGGTCTGCTCACGGTTAGGACCAACGGAGATAATACCCAGCTCAACACCGGATACCTCGCTGATTTTAGCCAGATATTTTTTAGCGTTTTCAGGCAGCTCGTCATAGTTGCGGATGCCGCTGATATCGGTCATCCAACCGTCGAACTCTTCGAAAATCGGCTCAACCTTAGCCAAAACGTTCAGGCTTGCAGGAATGCGTTTGAGAACCTCATCGCCAATCTTGTAGCCAACGCACATTTTAATCTTCGGCATTTGGTCGAGGATATCCAGACGGGTAATTGCCAGATAATCCAGGCTGTTCAGGCGTGCGCTGTAACGCAGCATGAAAGCATCCAGCCAGCCGCAGCGACGCGGACGACCGGTTACAGTGCCGTATTCATGGCCGGTTTCGCGGATTTGGTTGCCGGGGCCGTCGGTATCCAGCAGCTCGGTGATGAAGGGGCCTTCACCAACGCGGGTGGTATAAGCCTTAACTACGCCGACAACATGATCGATGAAGCGGGGACCTACGCCACTGCCGGTGCAGGCATTACCTGCAGTCGGGTTGGAGCTGGTAACATACGGATAGGTACCATGGTCAATATCGAGGAAAGTAGCCTGTGCGCCTTCAAACAGAACGTTTTTGCCGGCGCTGAACAGCTCATCCATAACAACGCCGGTATCGGCAACGTACGGACGCAGCTCTTCTGCATAAGCCAGATATTCCTTCAGTACGGTATCATAGTCAAACGGTTCTGCACCGTAAATTTTGGTGATAATAGCATTTTTTGCTTCCAAGTTAACCTTCAGCTTATCAGCAAAGGTTTCGGGCTCCATCAGATCGCAGATACGGATGCCTACGCGAGCAACCTTATCCATGTAGCAGGGGCCGATGCCGCCTTTGGTGGTGCCGATTTTGTGATTGCCCAGTGCTTCCTCCTGCAGCTCATCAAGACGTTGATGATACGGCAGAACAACGTGTGCACGGTCAGAGATAACCAGATTGCTGCAATCAATGCCCTTTTCCTTCATGCCGGCGATTTCAGCCAGCACAACGCCGGGGTTGATTACAACGCCATTGCCCAGAACGTTAGTCTTATCATTAAACAGTACGCCGGAGGGCAGCAGACGCAGCTTATAATTAATGTTGTTAACTACAACGGTATGGCCTGCATTGGAGCCGCCGCTGTAACGAACTACAGCGTCAGCCTTTTGCGCCAAATAGTCAACAATTTTACCTTTACCCTCATCGCCCCATTGGGCGCCTAAAACTACAACAGATGACATTAGCAGTCACTCCTTATCAAAATTATAAACCAAATCTAGCAAAAATCTCGTCAACGTGGCGCAGCATCGGTTTCGGATCGAAGCAATGCTCAACCTCTTCGTCGGTCAGATATTTTTTGATATCCGGGTCAGCTTCAACGTTGGTCTTGAAGTCAGCGCCTTGCAGCCAACGTGCCATAGCGTTGCGTTGTACCCACTTGTAAGCGTCCTCACGCAGTACACCTTTGGTAACCAGAGCAATCAGCAGGTTTTGGCTGAAAATCAGGCCGCCGGTTTTGTTCATGTTGGCAATCATTGCATCAGGATATACCAGCAGCTTGTCAATGATGTTGGAGAATTTACGCAGCATATGATCCAGAGCAATAGTTGCGTCCGGCAGAATAACGCGTTCTACGGAAGAATGGGAGATGTCGCGTTCATGCCACAGGGTTACATCCTCCAGAGCTGCTACTGCATAGCCGCGCAGCAGGCGAGCCATACCGGAAACCTTTTCGCAGGTGATAGGATTACGTTTATGCGGCATAGCGGAAGAACCCTTTTGGCCGGGTGCAAAATATTCTTCAGCTTCACGGATATCGGTACGCTGCAGGTTACGGATTTCGGTTGCCATCTTATCCAGAGAGGAACCGATAATTGCCAGAGTAGTCATGAAATGTGCATGACGGTCACGTTGGATAACCTGAGTTGCCAGGCGTACCGGAGTGAGCTCCAGCTTTTCGCAGACATATTTTTCAACAAACGGATCAATGTTGGAGTAAGTGCCTACAGCACCGGACAGCTTGCCGACTGCCATCATTTCACGCGCTTGTTTCAGACGTTCGATGTCACGCTCGATTTCAGCGGACCACAGCAGGAATTTCATACCGAAGGTCATCGGTTCTGCGTGGATGCCGTGAGTACGGCCGATCATAACGGTATATTTGAATTCAGCGGCACGACGGCGTAGAATTTCATGGAAGTTTACCAGATGACGCATAATCAGGTCTGCGGATTGTACGGTCATGTAGCACAGTGCAGTATCCTTTACGTCGCTGGATGTCAGGCCTTTGTGAATGTATTTGGACGCATCGCCTACATACTCAGCCACATTAGTCAGGAAAGCAATAACATCATGGTTGGTAACTGCTTCAATTTCCTTAATGCGGTCCAGACGGAAGTCAGCCTTCGTCTGAATATCCTTCAGCGCTTCGTCAGGCACAATGCCCAGTTTGTTCATAGCCTCGCAAGCCAGAATTTCTACCTTCAGCATGGTACGGAATTCATTTTCGAGTGTCCAGATATTACCCATTTCAGGATGAGTATAACGATCAATCATTTTTGTATGCCTCCCAAGACAATTTTATTCATGAAAAAACATCTGAAAGCCACAGATATTACCTTCAGATTCTTCACTACACTTTGTTGCATAAATATCATATCATTTTCCGCGTCTTATCGCAAGCTTTATGAACATTTTTTGTTGATTTTAGGTAAAATATTCGGTTTTTCTTCGCAGCTTCCTTGTAAGCTTTTTTACACTTATCAGAAAAAATCTTTTGCCAAGAGAATAAATTTCACGCTTTTAACCCCCATCAGGCAATGCTCCATGCAATACTCAAAAAGTCCCGAGATGTTAAAATCCCGGGACTTTTATTATATCGCTGTATTTTTTTCTCAGCTTTCGCGCTTTGTAAAGCCGACAAATTTGGTAAACTGCTTTTGGAAGAACAGATTAACGGTATCTACCGGACCGTTACGATGCTTAGCAATAATCAGCTCGGTATGCTTGTTTTCCGTTTCCGGATTGTAGTAATCCTCGCGGTACAGGAATGCTACGATATCCGCATCCTGCTCCAGAGAACCGGATTCACGCAGGTCACTGAGCATGGGACGCTTAACCTGACGCGATTCAACACTACGGCTCAGCTGTGACAGCGCCAGTACCGGCACATCCAGCTCACGCGCCAAGGCCTTCAGTGAGCGGGAAATTTCCGAAACCTCCTGCTGACGGTCGCCGGAATAATTGCGCTTGCCGCTGCCCTGCATCAGCTGCAGGTAATCGACAACGATCAAATCCAGACCATGCTCTGCCTTCAGGCGGCGTGCACGGCTGCGCATATCCATCGCCGTAATACCTGCTGTATCATCAATATAAATTTTGGCACGACTCATCGTATCGCAGGCATCCCAAAGGTGCGTCCAGTCCTCGTCATGCATCTCGCCTACACGCAGGCGCTGGCTGTCGATGCCCGCTTCGGCGCACAGCATACGGTTAACCAGCTGCTCCTTGCTCATTTCCAGACTGAAGAAGGCTACACTGCGCGGTTCGCCGCCGATAACCTTGTGCGCACGCAGCGCTACGTTCTGCACAATGTTCAGCGCCAGCGCAGTTTTACCCATGGAAGGACGCGCTGCCAGAATAATAAAATCGGAAGGATGCAGACCGCTCGTCAGCTTGTCCAAATCCGCAAAGCCTGCCGGCAGACCTGTAAGACCGCCCTTGTTCTGCAGCAGACTTTCGATGCTCTGCACGCTGTCCATCAATACGTCGTTAATTGCTGTAAAATCCGTCTTTTTCTTGCGGTTGGAAATTTCCAGAATGCGGCTTTCCGCTGTATCCAGCAGCGTACCGACATCCTCATTAGCCTCATAGCCCATAGCCGCAATTTCGGTAGAAACGCGCACAAGCTGACGCAGAACCGATTTTTCGGCAACAATATCCGCATGGTATTTGACGTTGGCCGCCGTCAGCACCACATTCGCCAGACTGGTGATGTAGGCAATGCCGCCGATGTCCTCCAGCTTATTGTCACGCTTGATGATTTCCGTAACAGTAACCATATCTACTGCTTCATTTTTATTATAAAGCTCCAGCATCGCACTAAAGATAACGCGATGCGCTTCGCGGTAAAAATCATCCGCCGACAGCACTTCGGTCGCCTTGGCAATAGCTTCTTTATCAATAAGCATCGCGCCAAGCACAGCCTGCTCCGCTTCTATATTTTGCGGTGGCACTCTTTCTTCAATCACTCGCTTCTACCTCCTGTCAGTAATCTTTTCATTCATATTATTATACATTACTGCGGACAATTTTTCTATAATAGCTGAATCTTTTTATTGGAAGCATAAAAAACGACCTCCCGCAAGCAGTCTGCACCGCTAAATTCAGGAGATCGTTTTTCATATATTGCAAGCATTTTATGCGTTATGCCTGTTACAGCTAAGGCTACAGCGCCACCTCAGCGAACTCTGTACCTTCCTGCTCCAGCTCTATCTGCTGATTCAGGTTCTCGGTCAGCCAGGCCTCTGCCTCTGCCTTTTGCTCAGCACGCATTTTCAGGATAACCTTGGCGCGCAAGTCGTACTGCACATCGGCAATCTCAAACAACTGCTGCTGATAAAGCACATTCAGAATGCGGCCGACGCTGTTCACATCATATAAAAAGCTATAATAGCCCAGCAAAATCTTCTGTGCCAGGCCTGCTTCCTTCACTGCGCCTGCCACGCTGCCGCTGTAAGCGCGCACAAGTCCGCCTGCGCCCAGCTTAATGCCGCCGAAGTAACGTGTCACCACTGCTGCCGTTTCCGTCAGTCCGTTTTTACGCAGCACCTCCAGCATAGGAATACCGGCAGTACCGCTCGGCTCGCCATCGTCACTGGAGCGCTGTGCCAGGTCATCCACGATATAGGCGGAGCAGTTATGCGTTGCATCCCAGAACTCTTTTTTTACGGCCTTAATGAACTCCTGGGCCTCTGCTTCGCTGTGAACCTTTTTCAGCGAACAGATAAAGCGTGATTTTTCAATCACAATTTCTTTGCGGTAATCTCTGCTTATAGTATACAAGTAGCGTACCTCCGTCCGTATTTTTCGCAATTTATATTAACATTATAACACAATTCTGCTGTTTTTAAAATTTTTTACCGTTTTTTACAGCAAACTCTTTATTTCCTCTTCTGTCTTTGTTATAATAGTGGACATTACAGACAAAGGAGAGAGCATTGCCGCTACTCTCTAAAATTATTATTTTTTTATTAAGGGAAAGAGGTAATTTCATAATGAAACAATTTTGTGCTTTAATCGGCAAATTCTTTGGCATCATCGCCATCGTTTTTCTGGTTCTCGGCCTCACAATGCCACAGAACTTTTTGTGGGTATTAGGCAAGGTGCACGGCATCAGCGTCCTGAGCTGCATGCTCGGTATCGTAATGTTCGGCATGGGCACCACCCTGAATCTGAAGGACTTCGCGCTGGTACTGAAACGCCCGCTCGATATTCTCATCGGCTGCTGCGCTCAGTATTTCGTAATGCCCTTCCTGGCATACCTGCTGTCCGTTGCCTTTAATCTGGACCCGGCACTGACCACCGGCGTTGTGCTGGTAGGCACCTGCCCCGGCGGTACCTCCTCCAACGTAATCACCTTTATGTCCAAGGGCGACGTTGCACTTTCCGTAACCATGACAAGTGTTTCCACTGTACTTTCTCCGATTCTGACTCCGTTCATCACCTACATGATTATCGGTGAAAAGATTAACTTCGATCCGATAGGCATGTTCTGGAGCATCGTTCAAATCGTTATTCTGCCTATCTGCTTAGGTCTGGCTGTTAAATCCTTCCTGCCCAAGTTGGCTGAAGCAGCAACCGACTATCTGCCGGCTGTATCCTCCATTGCAATTTCTCTGATTATCGCAGGTGTTATCGGCGCCAGCCGTGACCTGATTCTGAAGGCTCCCGGCCTGATTCTGCTGGTAGTTATTCTGCATAACTGCTGCGGTTACGCTCTCGGCTTTGCCATCGCCCGCTTCACTGGCCTCAGCTGGAAAAAGGCTGTTGCCCTGTCCATCGAAGTTGGTATGCAAAACTCCGGTCTGGCAACCGGCCTGGCAAAAGCACATTTCGCTGCTCTGCCTGCCGCAACCGTTCCCGGCGCTGTTTTCTCCGCATGGCACAATATTTCCGGTGCACTCCTTGCGTGGGCTTACCAAAACTACCTGAATCCGAAATTTGATCCGGATTACGCTAAGGAAGAAGCTGTAGAAGCAGAAGCTGCCAAGGCTTAAATTAAATTTGACCTGAATATTATTAATAACCTTATGACCGGTACTTCGGGACTGCGTCATAAGGTTATTTTTGTGCTATAATATTAGTTACAAAAATTCGAAGAAAAGAGTTATATTTATGGACGATAAAGAACAAAAATTCAAAACCTACCGTTCGCTCAGCGACATGCACCGCTTCCGCCTGCGCCTGTTTGCGGAGGGTATCCTCACCGGTATCTTCGCCGGTATAGTCATCAGCTTCTTCCGCTTCGCCCTCTCGGAGATGGAATACCTGCGCGGAGCGCTCTACAACCGCCTATGGGTGAGCGACTGGAGCATCAACGCCTGCTGGTTCGCCGTGCTCATCGCCATCGCCTTCATCCTGCACAAGCTGAACTGCATCGAGCCTATGGCGGCAGGCAGCGGCATTCCGCAGGTCAAAGGAGCAATTTTAGGCCTGATGAAAATGCGCTGGCTGCACATTCTCTGGGTTAAGCTCACCGCCGGCATCATCGGCATCGGCGCCGGTCTTTCCCTGGGACGCGAAGGCCCTTCCATCCAGCTGGGCGCAGTAGCTGCGCAGGGCGTCAGCCGCCTCATGGGACGCACCCGCATGGAGGAACGCTATCTGCTGACCAGCGGTGCCAGCGCCGGTCTTGCGGCAGCCTTCAACGCTCCGCTCGCCGGTGTAATCTTTGCTTTGGAAGAGCTGCACCGCATTTTTTCCATCATGGTTCTGCTGCCCTCCATGGCAGCAGCCTTCACTGCGACGATTATTTCCAGAGCTATTTTCGGTCGTGCGACAATTTTTGATATCCCCGACTTACAACTGCTTCCCATCAGCTATTACGGCATCGTCATTTTAGTTGCTCTCGCCAGCGGTCTGGCAGGTGTCATTTTTAACTGGGGACTGCTGAACATCGGCCGCTTTTACAGCCTGCCCTGCTTCAAGCGCCCTGTACAGAAGATTGCCTTTGCCCTCATCTGCGCCGGTATTTTGGGTTACTTCCTGCCTGAGGTTTTGGGCGGTGGCAACGAGCTGATTAATCATCTGGCCAAAGCGCCTGTATCCTTGCAGCTTCTGCTGATTTTTCTTGCAGGCAAGCTGATTTTTACGCTCATCAGCTACGGTTGCGGCGTTCCCGGCGGTTTCTTCCTGCCGATGCTCGTTATCGGCGCTCTCTGCGGGAGCATTTGCGCCCAGATTCTGATTATGCTTGGCTGGATTGAGCCTGCATATGCCACAAACATTATGGTAGTTGCTATGGCGGCGCTTTTTGCTTCTTCCGTACGCGCGCCTATCACAGGCACCGTACTGATTATGGAAATGACTGCCAGCTACCAGCAGCTGCTTTCGCTGGCGATTGCTGCTATGGTAGCCTTCGTCATTGCAGAGCTGTGCCACAGCAAGCCAATATACGAGGAGCTTATGCAGCGCATGCTGCACAAAAAAGCACCGAAGCCGGCTGTACTGGAGCAACGCAATGTTATCGAGCTGGCAGTTTGCAGCGGCAGCAGTGTCAGCGGCAAGCTTATCAAGGATATTCCCTGGCCTCCCAATACCCTCTTAGTAGATGTCAAGCGTGGTGAATCACAGCTCATCCCGGCAGGTGACACTCGCCTGCTCAGCGGCGATTTCATCTATATTCTTACTGCTACCGAGCACGTGGAAGAGCTGACGAAAATGGTAGAAGAATAATTATATACCGTACATAAAAACAGAGAGTCTGCTAAAATGATATGTACCCCCAATACTGGACAACCGGTATTGGGGGTATTTTTATGAAATATAGTTATGAGTACAAGAGAAACTGTGTCGAATTATATCGAAAAGGGAAATGGGCAAAGACTCCAGAAGGAGCA